>Ga0075154_10001212_pt1 | contig 19031 bp, 9 predicted proteins | sample JI71714BDNA_FD_70965 | JGI IMG/M metagenome (GOLD analysis project Ga0075154, IMG submission 70965) | Wastewater effluent complex algal communities from Wisconsin, to seasonally profile nutrient transformation and Carbon sequestration -... | ecosystem: Engineered > WWTP > Effluent > Algae...
CGATGAATACACCATACCGGTGGTGCGGACCCCGGTTTTCCATTCGCCATAATCGACCGTGTCAGCCATTTTTGCCCACAACAAGGGGGTTGCCGCATTAAAACAGAAATTCCAGGCGATAAAGACCGCAAAAGCCAGCGTCAGCTGATCGGCGGCCACCCAATAAGCGATTGCACAGAAAAATGCGGCCGCCAGCTGTAAGCCAATGTAAGCCTTCACTTTTTCTACTTTTTTCGCCAGCGGATTGGCAAACATACAACCCGCCATACTGCCGAGCATGCCCAGAGTGATAAACAAAGTGATGTCATCCGGCGCGCCGAGGTAATATTTGACGTAATAAATGGCCATGGTGTTTTTCAGCACATTGCCAGTCAGCAGGAACAAGGCTGCCACCGACAACACGCGCCACTGGTCGTTTTGCCATAAGGCTTTAAAATCTTCCCGGAAGTTCGTTTTGCGCTCGACCACAGTCTGCACCCGCTCTTTGGTGCCGGCAAAACAGAGTAAAAACATCACGACGCCAGCCACACTCATCAGCAGAATAGTCAGCTGATAACCTTTGGCTTTGTCACCGGCGCCAAAATAATCGACCAGTGGCAAGGTCAATGCGGAAACTAATAAACCGCCGATAAAAGCGCAGACAAAGCGGTAAGACTGCACCGACACCCGCTCCTGCGGATCTGCCGTTAACACGCCCCCTAAAGCGCAGTACGGAATATTGACCGCGGTATAAACCAGCATCAACAAGGTGTAAGTGACGAAGGCGTATATCATTTTGCCCTGATCGGACAAATCCGGCGTGGTAAAAGCCAGCACGCTTAAAATGCCAAAAGGGATGGCGCCCCACAAGATATAAGGCCGGAACTTGCCGTGTTTGCTGTTGGTACGATCGGCAAGAGCGCCCATAAGCGGATCTGTGATGGCATCGATGATCCGCACCGCAAGGAACATAAAGCCGATATAAGCCGGTGCCAGGCCAAAAATATCGGTATAGAAATAAGTCAGGAACATCATGACCGTCTGGAACACGATATTACTGGCGGTGTCCCCAAGACCGTATGCGATCTTCTCCCGCTTGCTGAGCATAAGCCACCCTGTCAAAGTTGTTGATTTGTTGTATTTTTATTTGTAACGGCGCATCATTGGCGCCGTTTTTTTATTATAAACAATGATTTAGCCTTTGCGGCTTAAACTCAGGTCGCGAAACGCCAGCCCGCTTTGTTTAATCACCCGCTGCTGCGTCGCATAATCGACATACACAATACCAAAGCGCTTCAGATAACCTTCGGCCCATTCGAAGTTATCCATCAGGCTCCAGGCGAAATAGCCCCGTACATCCACACCTTGCCGGATCGCTGTATCCAGTGCCAGTAAATGTTGCTGATAATACCCAAGCCGCATGTCGTCCTGCACCACGCCATCCACCAGATGATCGGCGCCGGCAGCACCATTTTCCATGATGTACAGCGGTGGTAACGGGTAGCGACGATGTAAATCGACCAGCAGGTCGGTAAAAGCCTGCGGATAAATTTCCCAGCCAATATCGGTTTTAGGCGCACCAGCCTGATCGACCACGACAAAACCTTCTGCTGCATCGGCACGATAGACATGACGGGTATAGAAGTTGATTCCGAGGTAATCCAGCGGCGCCGCAATGATGTCAAAATCGCCGGGCAGGATCTGCGGCTGCTCATCAGCAGTTAAAGTGTTGATGCACTCAGGATAAGCCTTATCAAACAATGGCTTGATATACCACTGATTAAAATACTGGTCGGCAAAATCAGCCGCAGCTTTATCCGCCGGCGTATCGGTCTCGGCATAACAAGGCGTGAAATTGAGCACGATGCCGTGCTGTGCCTGAGGCGCATTCTGGCGTAGTTTTGGCATCGCCAAACCATGCGCTAATAACAAATGATGCGCACTTTGCCGGCCCCAGCCTTTGTTTTTCAAGCCCGGCGCGTGTACGCCAATTTCATAACCGAGGTATGAGCTACAAAATGGCTCGTTCAGCGTGGCCCAGGCATCAACCAGATCGGCCAGCGCTGCGGAGATCTTGTCGGCATAATCGGCGAAAGCATAGGCCGTAGCACGATTGCGCCAACCGCCTTGATCTTCCAGATACTGGGGCAGATCCCAATGATACAAAGTGACAAAAGTGCGGATGCCCTCTGCTTTTAACGCGCTAAGCAAATCGCGGTAAAACGCGACGCCCGCCGGATTCAGTTCGCCGTTTTGCTGCATCACCCGTGGCCAGGCTATCGACAAGCGATAGGCATCAACCCCAAGCGCTTTGATCAACTGCACGTCCTGCGGCCATAGCCGGATATGATCACAGGCAACAGCGCCATGACTGCCATCGCGGATAGCGCCCGGTGTTGCGCAAAAGGTATCCCAGATACAAGGTAAACGGCTGTCTTGGCCGCCTTCAATCTGAAACGAAGAAGTGGCAACACCAAACACAAAATCGGTGTTTAAAATGCGGGAATCCGCCGGCAGTTGTAATGTCATTATCGTCTCTTGGCTATCCACTTGTCTGATCCCCGTTCTGGGGTATTTCATCACTCAGCTGAACAGCAACAGGTGATGAATTTTATTTTGTAAGCGCTTTCAAATGAATGTAACAACAGCTTGCCAAATGGTCAAGCTGACAAACAGATCAGATTGAAATTTCGCTATATTTAGCCTGCTATCTGAGAAAAAACCGCGCTTTGTTAGCGCTTCCAATACAAAACTAAATATCGGGCCGGACCAAGGCTCAGCGCTTAGGTTGAAACTGCACAAACAAGTTTGCGGTCAGACGGCCATGGATCGGATCTGCGGATAAATCGGTGTCCGGTTCCACTAACGCCGAATGCAGTAAATGCCCCGGATAAATCAGTAGCCGGTTCGGTTTATAAGCAAGCTGCTGATACAAAGTGAAATGTGGCGTTTGTGCTGAAGGAAAACCGGCCGCGGCACCGCCCTGTGCGGCTAATTGCTGCTGCAACTGGCTGAAATAAGCCTGTTGCTGCGCCGGCGTAATTTTTTCCAGGCCCGAAGCATCGTGGCGGAAAAAGCCGGTGCCACCGTGCGGTCCATCCGCCAGATAATGCAAAATCGCCAGATGTAGCGGTTCGGCTTGATCAAAATGCGGTAAACGCTGCAGGGGCAATAACTGAGCTGCCGGTGTCGTCAGCAACGACAAGTACCATTGCTGTGGGATTAAGCGGTAATCCGGCGGTGGCTGCACCAGCTGCAGTAACAACGGGTATAACGCTTCGAGCAGACAACGGGCATAAGCTTGCGGCAATTCAGCCCGAATGCCGGGGTAGTACGACCCCTGATCTTGGCGAAACTTGGCGCTCACCGCATCCTGCCGGATCTGGCTCAGATCCGTCAGCGCATCATCAATCAATAAAGCGCGGGTGCGGCTTTGGCCTAATTCCAGCCACTGCACCTGCGCTTGCGGGTTGAAGGCATACACCTTACATCATCCGGCTTTTACAGTAGTGCTGGACAAAATCATAGTGCGGCGGCCAAGCCTGAACCTGCCGCGCCACATTGGTTTTGATATTGCCAAGGAACTGCGCCAGCTCCGACTGCGGCATCAAATCGACAATCGGATGGTGTTGTTTCGGCGTCAGGCCCTGCCCTAACATCACCTGGATCCAGGAACTTTCACCAAACAGTTCCTGCGCGAATTTGTAGACTTTACCGGCCTCACCAAACATTTCGATGCGATGCGCCAGTGATGGCGGGATCTCCATCGCCGCGCAATGGCGCCAAAACGCACTGTCGTTACGCTCGGTCACTTTGTAGTGCAGGATAATAAAATCGCGAATGTTCTCCATCTCGATTTTGGTCTGCAGGTTATATTCATCGACATCGGCCTGCACCACAGCGCCGGCCGGCATCATCTGCAATAACCGGATGATACTGCGCTGAATGAGGTGAATACTGGTTGATTCCAGTGGCTCGAGAAAGCCGCTCGACAGACCAATCGCAATACAGTTTTTATTCCAGTGTTTACGCCTCGTGCCGGTGCGGAATTTAATCAGCCGGGGTTCGGTCAGCATCTCGCCCTGCACATTGGCTTTAAGCAACGTTTTAGCATCCATATCGGACAGATATTTGCTGCAATACACCAGGCCGTTGCCGACGCGGCTTTGCAGCGGAATGCGCCATTGCCAGCCAGCCGGATGAGAGATGGAGCGGGTATAAGGCACCGGCGTGCCGGTCGACACCGTCTGCACCGCAACGGCGCTGTCGCAAGGTAACCAATGCGTCCAGTCGTCGTAGCCGGTCATTAACGTCTGTTCAATCAACAGGCCACGAAAGCCGGTGCAATCGATAAACAAATCGCCTTCGAGCAACTGACCGGATTCCAGCAACAGCGCTTTGATAAAGCCGTTCTGCGGATGTTGCTGGCCGTACACATGCTGTTGCACCTCCGCAATTTTGCCTTCGATGCGTTTGACGCCATGCGTTTCAGCGATACCGCGCAGAAATTTGGCATAGAGACTGGCATCAAAATGGTAGGCATGGTTCTGATCCTGACCGGCCAGTGCAGCAAAGCGCCCTTCCCGCGCCGCCAGGTGCTCGGCGCAATAATCGCCAATCTCAGAAGCCAGACCCATTTCGCGGCCTTTGAGCCAGAAATGCTGGAAACCACAGGCCCAGCAGTCTTTGCCGAGAAAACCAAAGGAGTGCAGATAGTCTTTACCGACATCGCGCCAGTTTTCAAACATGATACCGAGTTTAAAGGTGGCATTGGTCGCGGCCATCATGTCGGCTTCATTGATATTGAGCAGCCGATGATACAGATGCAAAGTGGGAATAGTCGCCTCGCCGACACCGACGGTGCCGATCTCGTCGGATTCAATCAGGGTTACATCCAGCTGTTTGCCCATCAGCTTGCCAAGGGCCGCTGCGGTCATCCAGCCTGCAGTGCCGCCACCGGCGATCACCACCCGTTGTTTGTTGTTTTGCATCTGCCAATCCTGTTTAAGTTTCTGTACCAGTGACGGGCCCCGTCACTATGTTGGTTATCGTTGTAATTTCTGAATAATCAGGCTTCTGAGCGCCCGTGCTGTCGCTTCATCCAGCGGCTGGCGCAACAAGCCCTGCGCCGCGGGTGGCAATTCAGCGCCACCACCGGGTTCGTCGGCAAAAATGTAATAGTCAAACAACGCCTGCCAGGCTTTGCGCTGGGCTTTGGGTAGATGCCGGATACTGAGCATGGCATTGAGCAAGGCGTTGTTGGGCCGCCCCAGATAGGCCGGCGTGTCACGCCACCAGTGGGTCAGCAGTAAATTCAGCGCGTCGAGCGCTTCAACATGGTGCCACCACATCGACGGCATAAAGAGCACGTCGCCGGGTTCCAGCGTGACTTGCAATCCAGCATCTAAGGCCTGGGCAAAGCGCGGAAACCGGTCAAAATCCGGCGCGGCAAAATCGACCAGACTGACATCCTGCCCACCCGGCGCAAACTCCATCGGCCCGGGATACAGGTTCACCACCTGCTCCGGCGGAAATAAGGTAAAGCGACGGTGCCCGACCAGGTTGCAGGCCAGGTTATGCGGGAAATCATAATGCGCGGCGATGCGGCTTTTGCTGCCGAGCCAGATACTGACCAGCGCCTGCGCAGCACCGGCCCCCCCATTAAGCAAGCAATCAAGCGGCAGCTGATGTTGTGCGCGGATCCCCGGAAAATATTGGCCGACTTCGGTCGAGCCCATATAAATCGAGGCGCCACTTTGCGCCAGTGCCGGGTCCAACAGGCGCTGACACAAATCAGCAAACGGCAGTGGCCCGCCTTGGTAGTTAAAGCCGGAGAAATCGGCGTTGTAAAACACCCGGCCGCCGGTTTCGGCTGGCAGATAACAAGCGCTGACCGGCAAACCGGCGCTGTACTGCTGCAGCAATGCCAGCGCTGCAGAGGGGCTTTGCAAGCCGGCTTGCGTTAAAGGCCAGTGCCGACACAGCCCACGCAGCACAATCGGCGTGTCTGCACCGGCTAACATCGCCGCCAACGCCGTCGCATCAGGCATTGTGCTCGACTCTGCGCCATGCGCTGTACTGAGTGTAAGTTCGGCAACCGGCTGCATGTTTTACAAACCCAGCTGTTGGTTTTTCAGTGCGACCAGCTGACGGATCTGCGCCTGCGACGCGATCATCAGATAAATCGCCTGCAGATAGCCCTGCTGATGCAATTGCGCCAAGGCCGCGCCATCGAGTTTCGCCAGCTGCTCTTCAGCGATAGTCAAAAACCCAACAAGCTGATGGCTGCTGCTGTCTTTCAGTGTGACATTGACCGTCACCGGCTCTAGTAGCTGATACTGTTCCAGCAAGGCAACAAAGTTGTTGGCATCCTGCATGCCAAGATGCAGCGTTTCCAGTAAACCGGCCATGTCCTGCAGGAACGGCGTCTGACCACCATATGGCAGGAACAAAGACTCACCAGCGTTTTGACTGTCACCACGGCAAACCCGCGGATGGTCCAAGTCGATATGCAGCACGCGCTGTTCCCGCACCATGCCATCTTCACGCACTTGCTGCCGGCCAATTAAAAACGGTTGGCGACGCACTGACAGCGGCACATACTGCTCCTGCCAGCCGGCCCGCAGAAACAGGTTCTCGCCATGTTGAAAGCCAAATAATGCCACAGGGTAGATTTGCTGGCTTTGCGTGTCTTTGAAGAAAAACAATGGATAACAGGCGGCACAACTGCGCATTTCCAGTGGGAACGTGGTGGCAAACCACTGATTATCGCCATATTCAGCGCCACGAGCCGTGATCACACGCACATCAGCGTGGTCGGCGGCATTTAATAACACAGGCTGGGTCATGCTTTGTCCTTCTTTGTTTTCGTTTTAGTTTGAATGTTTCAACTTGAATGTTTTAGGGCCAGCTGTTGCAGCAATTGCCGGTTATCCGGCAGCAGTTGCTGCAGCTTGGTTAAATCTTGATAATTTTGCGCAAACAGCGCACGGGCTCGGGCCTGTTGCGACGGTTTCGCCGCCAGCGTTTGCGTCAGCGCACCCATGCCATACAGAACATATTGATAGCTGGCTGCCGGAAACAGCAAATCCTGATAAGCAAAATCCAGCGGTTGTGGCACTTGCTGTTGCCAAAGTTGCAGCTGGTCTTGCAAAGTCTGTGGGATCGAAGCTGTCTCACGATGTGCCCGCCAATACGGCGTATCGCGTTCGGACAGCACATAATGCAGCTTCAGAAACTCAATAATTTGTTGCCAGTGGCGCAGAAAAGTCCGGTTCATTTTCGCCGCCGCCAGCGGGTAAAGCGCCACGTCCAGTGGCAAAGCTGCCGCCAGCGTTTTGGCACTCCACTCCACCAACGCCAGTGCCGAGGCTTCTAGCGGTTCAATAAAACCTGCCGCCATGCCGACTGCGATACAGTTTTGCTGCCAGCAGCCGTTACGATAACCCGGCTGAAATTGCAGTTTGCGCGGTTCGGCTGCAGCGGCCAGTTCCGCACTAGCGGATTGCTTTAAATAGCTGCGCAGACAAGCATCGGCCTCGTCGTCGCTGCAATAGTCACTGGCATAGACAAATCCGACACCACGCCGCGTCGGCAAGCCGATATCCCAGACCCAGCCACTGTGCTGCGCCGTCGAGATGGTATTGCTGGCGATCGGCGTTTGCGCATCCGGATATGGCACCTGCACCGCCAACGCGCGGTCGTTAAACAGAATATGTTTGACACTGTTGAGCGGCGTCTGCAGCGCCTGCCCCAGTAACAGCGACTGCATGCCGGTGCAGTCCACATACAAATCAGCCTGATAGGTACACAGATCATTGCTGCCTGCCGGCATCGCCAACAGCTTGTCGATAGCACCGTCACCGCGCAGCACGACTTCTTTCAGGTGCGCCGGAATATACCGCACGCCGAGTTTGTCCTGACAATGCCGCTGCAACAGCGCGGTAAACTTGCCGGCGTTTAAGTGATAGCCGTAATTGAGCACTGGCTGATAATCCGGCGCCTGCGGTAAACGGGGCGCAAAACCGGCAAGGCTGAGTTGGTATTGCGTGCTGACCGCATCAGCAAAAGCAATATCCGCCGCAAAAGGCAGCCAGCAAGCGGCCAGATTCACCTCGGGCCAGCCGGCCGGTAACGTAAACGGATGTAAATAACTGCTGCCCGGTTTTAACCAGTCGACAAACATTGAGCCTTGTTTGGCGCTGACGTCGCAGCAGCGAAAGAATTCAGTTTCAGCTAAACCAATCAGTTTTAAGGTCTGACGCATCGAAGGCCAGGTGCCTTCACCAACACCAATGGTTGGCACGTCTGGTGATTCAAGCAGGGTCACTTGCACCCGCGGTTGCGCCGACAGCATGCCTTCATCGAGATTATGCGTGGCGCTTAGCACTGCAGCCGTCAGCCAGCCGGCAGCACCGCCACCAACGATCAGCACTTCAGTTTTCGCAGGAGGACAGCTTGGCATCGGCGTGACCTTTTACAGCGTGATTCGGAATGTCGCTGGCATCTTCGTCGGTATGCCAGCGAAAAAAAAGCGCTCTGCAGCATGCAACAAACCGCAGTTGCAAACAAGAGAGCGCTTACCATTCAGCAGGGCAAATCATAGGGCGTGTTAACCTTTGGCGGTTGAATTTTGTTCGTTTCGGCCACCGCGTGGTGGTGGCGTTTTAGGCGCGAAACGAGGCGCGTGGCATAGTCATTCTATGTGAGCAACGAGTGACAAAGCCCAAAGCGCCACCAAACGAACCCGTAGGGCAGCGTTTGGCAGCTCTTTCTGCGGCGTTAGTGCTCGTTTGTGTAGAATAACTACACGGCTCTCGCACTGCCTTGCATAAAAAGCTGCCAAACTGCTGCAAAAACAAACACCAAACGTCAACACGCCCTATGCACCTGCTGTCTCACTTCATCAGCGACAACTTCGGTTAGAAGCTGTAACGGGCACCGATGCTATAACGCGAACCGGCTTCGATCAGGCTCAGCACCTGCTCTTTAGCACGACCGTGCACCCGGATGTATTCGTCAGTGATATTCAGCGCTTCCATGTACACCGTTAAACCTTTCACTTGCGGCAAGTCATAGCTGACCGACGCATCAATTTGTGAATAAGCTTCGGTATATTGTGGGTTGGCACCTGTACCCTGACCGCGTGAGTTCAGGAACTGATCACGCCAGTTATAAGCCACACGCGCCTGCAGGCCATTGTTCTCATAGAACAGGATGGCATTGGCGGTATCACTTAAACCAACCAGCGCCGGCTGGTCTTTCAGGATAAAGTTGTCATATTCCACGCCTGAATCCACCATGGTGTAGTTCAGGATGGTGCCGAAACCAGTCTCACCAAAGGCGTGCTGGATAGCGAATTCCCAACCGTCGATGGTCTCTTCTTCGGCACCGTTGGATGGGGTGTCGATTTTGAACACCATCGTATTGTCTTCACCGGCTTTGCCGCTGATGACTTTACCGGCCACGTTTACGCTCGGATCGTTGCGGTAATTGGCGAAGATCCAGTTACGGATCGCCGCGGCATCAGCACCTACCGCCGCCAGCGCTTCACGGTATTTTTTACCATCAGCTGGGTTCGCCAGGTTGTAAATGGTCGAATCCACTTTGACGTTGGTAATAAAGTTACTGACATTCTTGCGGAAGTAACCGGCTGACAGGTAACTGGCGTCGGCATAGTACCATTCGGCTGAGAAGTCGAAGTTCTGCGACTCTAATGGCAACAGACCCGGATTCCCTGAGGAACCACTACCACCAGAACGGTTCGCCAGAGTACCTACCACGGTACCGCCCTGGATCGAGACATAATCCGGCCGGCCAATCGTTTCGCTATACGCAGCGCGCAACATCACATCGTCGACAATTTCAATGTTGAAGTTGATGCTTGGTAAGACGTAATCGTAATCACCGCTTTGCGTCTGGAATTCGCGCTGACCGCTGGCAACTAAGGCAATCTCAGTATCGGCGATCCAATCGGCGCGGTTGTAGGCTGCAACGGCCGACGTTGAAGTCACATCGGTCTGTTCGTAACGTAAGCCAACATGCAGATCGTATGGTTTGCCTTTCCAGTCATTGCGGTAGTTGTACTGCACATAAGCGGATTGTGATTCTTCTTCGGTGTAACGGTCAGTGTCACTGGCGTAATCGGTCGACGGACAGAAGTCATTGCCACAATCACCTTTGCCTTTGTAACCGGCCGGGGTGTAAAGCTTGGCTGCCTGAGCGCGGACTTTTTCAAAATCCCACATAAAGATTTTGTTCAGGACATCAAAAGTGCGGCCCGAAAACGCGGAGAAATTGCCGCCGTTGGCGGTAAACTTGTTATGGATGGTATCCGCTGGGAACCAGCTTGGATCTAAATCACCGGCTTTACCAACACCACCCCAATCGTTCCGCTGCACGTTGACAGACTGCGAATGGTTGTCGACCGTCGTCAGCGCAATACCAAAATCAATCGAGGATTCATCGTTCAGGCTGTAATCACCGTCCAACTGCACCTGATCAATCTCAGACTTGTTGCGGGCATTGCCGAACACTGAACCCGTGACGCGCATATCCTGCGGCGTAATCGCGTTACCGCCACCGACTGCCAGCATCGGTAAATCACCACTGAAGTCCGTCGCGGCATAAGTACGGACAAAGCCGGCCGTACTTAAAGTGCTGTTGGAACCATTCGGGCTATTCGGCTTGTTTTCGGCATCTGATTTGTGCAGGTCAAACGCCAGATTCAGCTTGTCGTTCACTTCCCATTCCAGGTTGAAACCCAAAGAGGCGCTTTCATTGCGCACACCGTGGTCGCCGGCACCCATCGACAAGTCTTGTTTGGCGTCGTAAGTTTCAGAATAAACCAGCGGCGATGAAACAGGACCGTCTGTCCAAACACTGGAAGAAGGCGCGAAGGTAAACCAGGCCGACACGTCGTTGTACTGCGTGTCGATGTCGTTACGCATGTAGGTGTAATCCAACGTCGCTTTGATGTCATCGCGCGGGCTGTATTGCAGCACTAACTGACCATTGGTGCGTTTACGTTGCTGCTCTTCAAATTTGTAGATGGTGGTTTGTGGTACTGAGTAGACTTCATCAGCACTTGGGCGGTTGACCTGATTAGCTTGTGGCACACCACCCCATTCCGCAGTCCCCGCGCCCCAGTTATCATCCACTTTGCCTAAGAAGCTACGCCAGCCGGTGCCGACGTTGGCTTGCTGGTTGCCACTTTCACGCTCCTGGTAGGAACCTGACAGCAAAATACCGAATTTGTTGTCGTTAAAAGTATTGGAATACAGCGCCGAGACTTCAGGCGTGGTGCTGCCCTTCTCGGTTGAACGGTCATCAACAGCCGCAATACTGGCGGTGGCTTTATGACCCGGAGAATCCAATGGGCGCAGCGTCTGCACGTCAATGGTTGAACCGATGCCACCGGTTGAATTCGATGCCAGCGATGTTTTATGCACTTCCACGCCACTGATAGAGTCGGAAGAAATGTTGGCGAAATCAAAAGAACGTGAACCTGTCGTGACCGGCATCTGCCGACCGTTTAACGTCACCAGGTTGAAGTCAGGACCAAAACCACGCACTGTGACTTTACTACCCTCACCGTTCACGCGGTCAATCGACACACCGGTGATCCGCTGCAGTGATTCTGCCAGGTTGGTATCCGGGAATTTACCGATATCTTCGGCAGAAATGGCATCCAGGATACCTTCGGATTCGCGTTTGGTGTCCATCGATTTGATCAGACTGCCGCGGATCCCGGTGACGGTAATCACCTCGATTTTGTCTTCTTTTGCCGCTGCTGCGTCATCAGCAGCTGCATAACCTGGCATTGCAACCCCTAATACCAGCGCAATGCTGGTCGCGAGTCTGCTCTTGTGAAATGTAGTTGGATTCATGTTGTTTCCCTGTCGACTTTTTTTTCTGGCTTAGTTTTCGAGCTTAGTTTTCGAGCTTTAGTTTTCTGGCTTTTTGTCTGCCGGATGCACAGACACTGCGCCTTTTTTCTTTGGTGTTTTTACTGCTCTGCAACACTCCTGAAAGCGCTTTCATGACATTAGTTGATTTTTTCTAACCCGTCAATATAAAAAAATTTCATCATGCTATCTTGCTGTTAATTAAAGAATAATACATTGGTAACCGGTTACATTATCAACAAACGCTTTGCAACACCCGGCACCAACTACTACTGATCCGACCAGAAAAGCGCTTTGACAGCCCGACATTTGATGTTATATCTGTAAGCGCTTCCATATTAATTTCACGGCCGCGCAAAGGGGTGACAGACCATGCAACCATGCCGAGCCAGCTCAACACGGGGACCTTCTTATATGTTGCCAGCATTGCTTCCATTCACTCCGGCATCAGCCACCCACCGAGTTGCGCCGCTGGCGCTGGCTGTGGGTCTGGCGCTGTGCGCAACTTCTGCACTGGCCAGTCAGGCGGAACCTGTCGCGGCAAAAGACCGCGACATTCAGCGTTGGCCAGTGCTGACCTCAGCGGTGCCTGTCGATAAAAAGCTGGAACAGCGGCTGGAGAAGATCCTGGCGGGGATGACACTGGAGCAAAAAATCGCCCAAATGATCCAGCCGGAGATCCGTGATATCACGGTGGCAGACATGCGCAAATATGGCTTTGGTTCTTACCTCAATGGCGGCGGCTCTTTCCCGGCCAATAACAAGCACGCCACCCCCGCCGACTGGATCAAACTGGCTGATGCGATGTATCAGGCTTCTGTTGACGCCAGCCAGGACGGCAGTACCATCCCGACCATGTGGGGCACAGACGCTGTGCATGGTCATAACAACGTCATCGGTGCCACTATTTTCCCGCACAATATTGGCTTAGGTGCGGCGCGTGAACCCAAACTGATCGAGCAAATTGCCCGCGCGACGGCTGTTGAAGTCAGAGCCACCGGCATTGACTGGATCTTCGCGCCGACCGTCGCAGTGCCGCAGGATGACCGCTGGGGCCGCACTTATGAGGGCTACGCCGAAGACCCTGCATTGGTGCGCGATTATGCTGCCGCCATCGTGCGGGGCTTACAGGGTGAACCCGGCCGCGATTTTATGACCGACCATCATGTGATCAGTACCGTCAAACACTTCCTCGGTGACGGTGGAACCGAAGGTGGCATCGATCAGGGCGACAATATCGCCAGCGAACAGCAACTGATCGACATCCACGCCCAAGGTTATGTCGGTGGTCTCAAAGCCGGCGCCCAAACGGTGATGGCCTCCTTTAACAGCTGGCATGGCGAAAAAAATCATGGCAGCCCTTATTTACTGACTCAGGTACTCAAAGAGCGTTTTGGCTTTGATGGTTTTGTCGTCGGCGACTGGAACGGTCATGGCCAAATCCCCGGCTGCACCAATGAAAATTGCGCGCAGGCTGCCAATGCCGGCCTCGACGTTTACATGGTGCCAACCAGTGCCTGGAAACCGCTTTATTACAACTTGCTGGCACAGGTGAAAAGCGGCGAGATCGCGCAAAGCCGGATTGACGATGCCGTTCGTCGGGTGTTGCGGGTGAAACTACGCGCAGGGCTGTTCGATCGGCCAAGCCCGGCTCAACGTGCTTTGTCCGGGAAACTTGAATTGATTGGCGCGGCGCAGCACCGCGCTGTCGCCCGCGATGCTGTGCGTAAGTCACTGGTATTACTGAAAAACAATCAGTCATTGTTGCCATTATCGCCCAAAGCCAACATCCTGCTGGCAGGCCCGGCCGCTGATGATATCGGCTTACAAAGCGGCGGCTGGACCATCAGTTGGCAAGGCACCGGCAACGTAAACGCGGACTTCCCGGGCGGCAGCTCGATTTATCAGGGCTTCGCTACTCAGGTTAAAGCCGCAGGCGGTCAGGTCACCCTGTCAAAAGACGGCAGTTTTAAGCAAAAACCAGATGTCGCAGTGGTGGTCTTTGGTGAAGAACCCTATGCCGAGGGCAATGGCGATATCGATAATCTCGAGTTCCAGCGTGGCAATAAAACTGCGCTGGCGTTGTTAAAGTCGTTCAAGCAGCAAGGCATCCCGGTGGTGAGTGTCTTCCTCAGTGGCCGGCCGATGTGGGTCAACCCGGAGCTGAATCAGTCTGATGCTTTTGTCGCCGCCTGGCTGCCGGGCAGCGAGGGCGCCGGGATCGCCGACGTCTTGCTGAAAACTGCTGATGGTAAAGTGCAGTATGATTTCCACGGCAAGCTGAGCTTTAGCTGGCCACAACACCCGACCCAGTTCAAAGTGAACCCGGGCGACGGCCAAACGCCATTATTGCCTTATGGTTTTGGTCTGAGCTACGCGAGCAAAACTGCGAGCCCGCTGAGCAAACCACTGCCCGAGCAAGCCGCCGGCGGTAATGGCGCGCAGGATCCGCTGCCGATCTTTGAACGCGCAGCCAAAGCGCCGTGGCAATTCTGGCTCAGCAGCGGCAGTGAGACAGCCCCGGTGACCGCCAATGTGCAGACCCTCGGCGACCTGAGCTATAAATCGATCGACCGGCGCGTGCAGGAAGATGCAAGAGAAGTGACCTTTGGTGGCAAGGCTCAGAGCAGCCTAACGCTTGCCAGTAATTTCCCGCGTGACTTGCGGGGCTATCGCGAAAGTAACGCCGTGCTTGAACTACAGATCAATCCGCTGCAGGCCGTGCAAAGCCTCAATCTCGGTCTTGGTTGTGGTGAGCAATGTGGCGGCACAGTGGACCTGACGCCACTGCTCAAAGGCAAAACCGGTTGGCAGACCCTGAGTATCGACCTCGCCTGCTTTAAAGGCACCGACTTTGGTAAAGTGCAGCAAAGTTTTGTGTTAAGCAGTAAAGCCGCCAATAAAGTTCAGCTGTCGGATATCCGTTTCGTTCCGGGTATGGCCGGCAAAGCCAGTTTGTCTTGTCCGGCAGGCTAATTCAGGGCGTGATGATTGTTCACCAAGATCAGAGCCACCTCCTTTGGAAGTGGCTTTTTTTCGTTTCATCCGGGCCTGATTTAGGCCCTTGGCGCCCGATCTGACATCCACTTCTGCACGGCCGACACCAATTCATCTGGGTGAAACTTAGCAATAAATTGATCGGCCCCGACTTTTTCAATCATCGCCTGGTTAAACACGCCACTTAATGACGAGTGCAGCACTATGTGAATATTACGCAACCGTTCATCGGCTTTTACTTCCGCCGTCAGGGTATAACCATCCATTTCCGGCATTTCGATATCCGAAATCAGCAACGGCATTTTGTGCGAGATATCGCCACCGATCTCATCCGCCAAATTTTTCAGCCAGTTCAGCGCTGAGCGGCCGTCGTTGACGGTCTGAATTTCCACACCAATCGCCGATAAAGCGCGTTTTACCTGATTACGTGCCACCGCCGAATCGTCGGCGACCAGCACCACCAGGTTTTTAAAGTCTACGTCTTTGGATTTTTCTTTCACCGCTTCGCTGACCGTCTCGTCTGCTGGCGAAATCTCGTTAAAGACTTTTTCTACATCCAGAATTTGCACCAGCTTTTTGTCGACTTCAGTCACCGCCGTTACATAATGCGCTTTGCCCGCGCCTTGCGGTGCCGGATGGATTTGCTCCCAGCTACTGCTGACAATTCGGTCCACACCCGCCACCAAAAAGCCCTGCGTATTGCGGTTGTATTCAGTCACCAGAATATAAGCAGTCGACAGATCCATGATGGGCTGCCCCCCCGTCGCCTGACTCAAGTCAATCACGGTAACTGGCTCACCGCGCAAGTGCGCAATCCCGCGCACATGGGAATGCGCGCCAGGTAACGCGGACAGCTCAGGACAGATCAACACTTCGCGGACTTTAAACACGTTGATACCAAATAACTGCGCGGAATTCAGCCGGAATAACAACAGCTCAAGCCGGTTTTTCCCGACCATATTCGTCTTTGAATCAATACTGGTTAACAAACTACTCATAAGCCCTCCGCGCGGCTAGGGTCCGAATCTGAACTGACAAAACTAATGATATATAACCTATTGCTAAACATAGCAAAGTTTTCTGACGGATAAACGAACTTCGGCTAAGGAATTTGCCGGAGATTTGCGGTTGCTGAACACATTTTAAAAAATGTTTGCTTCGCGAACTGTCATAAAGCAAGAAAATCAGCACTCCCCACCGCCGTGAATTCACCTTTATCACCTGCCAGCCTCGGCAACTTATGATTAAAACATTACAAAAACTTGATATTTTTTTAATAAATGCGTTCAAAAAATTCAGCAATAAATTTCTCTGCCTTAATTGTTCCAACCTCAAAGGCCCTACAATTAAGGAAACACCAATGATACGGATGTACCAGCAAAAACTCGGCGTGAGCAGCTTGATTCTGCTGCTTTGCGCTGGTGTGAACTCAGCGAGTGCGGCAGCAATTCACTGGACCCCAGCAACACATCAAATCTTACAGGCGGATTTTAACCACGACGGAACACCGGATTTGTTGCTGCAGGCAAAAACATCTGCCGGCAAGCACTATCTGGTAGCAGGGCGAAGTGCCGGTGATCCGCGCTATGATTTTAGTAAAAGCATCGCGCTGCCTGACCGACTCAATAACCTGATATGGAGCCAGGATAAATTTCAACTACTGGCTTTACCAACGCGTGAAGGTACAGGTTCGGCAATGCTAGCTATCGCGCAAAACGGTAGCAATGCTCTTTTGTTTAGCCGGATCGATGATTCCACAGCCTGGTCTAAGCCGCATCAAATATATGAGCCAAAGCAACACAAATGGCTAAGGTCGGCGGATTCAGCGCGCTATTTCAGCGGTGACTTTAATGGCGACGGTAAAGTTGATCTACTCCAGCTAGACAGTCACCACGGCGAACATCAGATTATCCTCGCTGAAAAAAACAATCGGTTTGAAGTTGCAAAAAAGCTATCAAAAACCGTGCAGTGGGGGCTAAAAAACAATGAGCGACTGATTATCCGCGATTTCAACCGTGACGGTCAGGATGATGTATTTGCTCTCTCCCGTCATGGTAAGCAACCACATACACTGCTTTACAGTAACGGCAAAGGTGGCTTTGACAAAGACGACGGCAAATTCATTTCAGTGAATCAGGCACATTTAGTCTGGACTGATAACGCATCGGGTATTACTGCAGTAACACGTAAATCTGACAAACAAACGGTTCTGTTTAGGGCGTACAACCAGTCTGAACGGAACAAAGCTTCCGAGCGATGTCTGGGCTGGGTCTTTGATACTGAAGCTAATGTTGCAAAGGAATACTGTCCCGACTTGAACAAAGGTAATGGCCTTGAAAGTCTCGCGGCAGTTGATGACATCGAGCTGAATGATTGTCCGATCGAGATGTCAGTTGACAATGGAATGACCTCGCTCACTCCTTGCGATAACGGCATCATCCTTCCGACCACCCCCACTTCAGCCCCGCACGTCAGCTCTGGTCCACATACGCCGGGCGCGCAACTGAGCGTGCTACTGGCAAATACCTGGGATAACAGAGCATTTACCTATCAAGTATGGGCGCTGGACAGCAGCGGCAGCTACCATCATCTCGGAGATACAGCGGCGCCTCACGGCTACAACGGGGCCGATTCTGTCACTATCAACCTCAGCATAAACACCCCGGGTACTTACGGCTTAATGTATCGGGGCTGTAACTATGACGGTTGCTCCGGCTTTGGCCCGTCACGGAGCATTTCAATACAGCAGCCGGTGATTAGTCATCCAGTGCTAACCACTGCAAGTATGGGAGGACAGATCTCACCGGAAAATCCGAGGGTCATTCAAGGACAAACTGCAACCTTTCACCTCACAGCCTCGGAGGGATACAACATTCTCCCCGTAACAGGGAATTGCGGCGGAAATACAGCACAGAATCCGTACACTACCGCGCCCATCAATGCACCTTGTCAGGTCTTCGCGCATTTTGCCCGTAAATCATATACCGTCACCAGCACTGCAGGTGTGGGCGGCGTCATATCACCGACACCATCAATACCGGTACAGCACGGTGACAGAGCTACTTTTACTGTCACACCCAACGATGGTTATCGCATTTTGTCAGTGTTGGGTTGCAACGGTATTTTATCCGGTAGGACTTATACCACAGGCCCAATCACTGCATCATGCCCGGTCTCCGCTACTTTCGAGCGTTTGTCCTATAGCGTAAACAGCATGACTGACGGTGGCGGCACCATTTCACCAACCCCTGTCACCGTTGTCTTACATGGCGATACTGCAACCTTTACTGTCACCCCTGGGATTGGGAAAGAGGTCGCGGCTATCAAGGGGTGTGACGGTAGCCGCAATGGCAACTCTTACAAAACCGTCCCGATCACCAGGGCATGTGACGTTCAAGCAACTTTTACTGCAAAAACCTACACAGTGACAGCCACAGCTGGTGCCAACGGCTCTATCACACCGCCTAACCGTCTGGTGCCCCACGGTCAAACCACCACTTTTACTGTGACACCCAATGTGGGTTATTCACCAACTGTGAGCAATAACTGTGGCGGAGGTAGCATGTCTGGCACAACATTCACGGTTGGTCCCGTGACAGGTCATTGTGCTGTCAGTGCATCCTTCAATCTGCAAAGTTACACCGTCAGCACGACCGCTGGCGCGAATGGCTCCATTTCTGCCGGTAAAACCGTGAACCACGGCCAAAGCACGACTTTTACTGTGACGCCAAACCCTGGCTACACGGCGTCAGCAACAGGCTGCGATGGCACTTTATCCGGAACAACCTACACAACAGGCGCGATTACCGGCACATGTAACGTTCAAGCAACTTTCACTGCAAACACTTATACAGTGACAGCCACAGCTGGTGCCAACGGCTCTATCACACCACCAAGCCGTTCGGTGCCCCACGGTCAAACCACCACTTTTACTGTCACACCTAATGCAGGTTTCACCGCAGCAGCTAACGGCTGTGGCGGCAGTTTATCTGGCACCACTTACACCACGGGAGTGATTACCGGTGCTTGTACTGTAAGCGCAACTTTTACTGCAAACACTTATACAGTGACAGCCACAGCTGGTGCCAACGGCTCTATCACACCACCAAGCCGTTCGGTGCCCCACGGTCAAACCACCACTTTTACTGT
>Ga0075154_10001215_pt1 | contig 19017 bp, 21 predicted proteins | sample JI71714BDNA_FD_70965 | JGI IMG/M metagenome (GOLD analysis project Ga0075154, IMG submission 70965) | Wastewater effluent complex algal communities from Wisconsin, to seasonally profile nutrient transformation and Carbon sequestration -... | ecosystem: Engineered > WWTP > Effluent > Algae...
TCGGCAAGGCCGGTCATCAGGCGGTCCATCAGGGGCGAGCCGAGGGCGCCGCAGGCCTTTGCCTGTTGGCGGAAGGCGGCGCGGACGGCGCTCACCTGAACTTGTCCAGGAGCTTTTGCATCGGGCTGCGGGCGTCTTCCTGCGGCTGGGGGGCGGTCGTGGGGGCCTCGGGCTTGTCCTTGGTCGTGGAGGACCGGGGGGGCGCGGTGCGCAGGGCGACGGCGTTCATGAATTTCTGACCATCGCCTGCCGCAAGCGCCTCGGCCCCGTCGGAGATGCCGCGCAGGAGGTCTTCGAGCCAGTCGGCATCGGATTTGGCGAAGTCGTGCAGGACGTATGCCGCCACCGCGTCCTTGTGGCCGGGGTGGCCGATGCCGAGGCGGATACGGGCGTAATTGTCGCCGAGATGGCCGTGGATCGAGCGCAATCCGTTGTGCCCGGCATGGCCGCCGCCCTGTTTGAGGCGCAGCTTGCCGGGGGCGAGGTCCAGTTCGTCATGGAAGACGGTGAGGTCGGTCAGCGGCAGTTTCCAGAAGGCGACAGCGGCCTGCACGGACTGGCCGGAGAGGTTCATGAAGGTCTCGGGCTTGAGGAGCGCCACCTTTTCCGCGCCAAGTCGGCCTTCGCTGACCAGACCCTGAAACGCCTTGCGCCAGGGGGTGAAGCCGTGGTCGGCGGCGATGCGGTCCATGGCCATGAAGCCGATGTTGTGCCGGTTTCCCGCGTATTTCGCGCCGGGATTGCCGAGGCCGACCCAGAGTTTCACCTTTGCTCTCTCCCCTTGCGCGTCGGGTGCGATATAGCGGGGGACGGGCCCTGAAACAACTAAGCGGGACAAGATGCGCAGCTTCACTCTTCGCGGCCTGACGCTTCACCTGCCGGAGGCGGCGCTGAAAGGGAACCTGGAGCGGGCCCTGTCGTCGGGCCGGTACGAGAACCACGAGGCGGACGCGTTGCTCCGGCATCTGCGGGCGGGGGACCGGCTGCTGGATCTGGGCGCGGGGCTTGGGTTTATCTGTGCGCTGGCGGCGGGGGTGCTGGGGGAGGGCGCGGTCGTCGGGGTCGAGGCGGGACCGGAGACGGTGAAGCTGGCGCGGCGAAACCTGGTGGCGAACGGGTTTCCGGGCGTGAAGGTGCTGAGGGGCGCGGTGGTCGGCGCGGGCGCGTTCGCGGTGGAGTTTGGCCAGCGCCCGGCGTTCTGGGCCAGCGCGCTGAAGGGGCCGGAGGGCTGGCCGGAGAATGCCGAGGTGATCCGGGTTCCGGTGCGCCCCATTGGCAAGCTTCTGGCGAAGTTCGCGCCGACGGTCATCTGCTGCGACATCGAGGGAGCCGAGCTGGAGGTGCTGGCCCAGCCCCTGCCGGGGGTGCGGCTGGTGGTCGTCGAGACGCATCCGCAGGTCTATGGACCGGAGGGTGTGGCGCGGATCGGGGCGGCGCTGGGGGCGCAGGGGTTCACCGACGCCGAGGGGGCGAAGAAGGATACGCTGGTGTTCCGGCGGGATTGAGTGCCGGTCGGGGCGGCTTCTCGTGCGACTTCGTCTTCTCGTCGCATGGGGTATGGTCCGACGAGGAGACGCAGTCGAACGAGGAGGGGGCGCAAAAGCAAACGGGGGACCCGAAGGCCCCCCGCGTGGTCAAGCCGGTCAGCCAGCTCAGGCGGTGGCTTCTTCCTCGACCGCGGCGAGGCCAGCCGGAGCGGCGACGTTCGCGATCACGAAGTTCCGGGCGATGGTCGGCTTGGCGCCGGCCGGCAGTTGCACGTCGTCGATGTGGATGACGTCGCCGATCTTCTTGCCGGTCAGGTCGACCGTGATGTGATCGGGGATGTCACCAGCAGTGACTTCGAGTTCGACTTCGTGACGCACAACGGTCAGGGTGCCGCCGCGCTTGAGGCCGGGCGACGCGTCCTGGTTGATGAACTCAACGTGGATGAACAGCTCGATCCGGCTGTCATCGTGGATGCGCATGAAGTCGACGTGCGTCGGCAGGTCCTTGACCACGTCGCGCTGGACGCCCCGGCACACGACGTGAACGTCGGGCTGGCCTTCGACCTTGAGGTTGAAGAGCGTCTGCAGGAACCGGCCCTGCCGCAGCTTGGTCAGGAGGTAGTTGTAGTTCATCTTGATCGGCTGGGGTTCTGCCCCGTCGCCGTAGACGATTCCGGGTACGGTGCCCTCACGACGGGCTTGACGGGCGGCCCCCTTGCCTGTCCCCGTCCGTACCTCGGCGGTAAGATCAACGATCTTGCGTGCCATTGGTTTTCTCCATGTATAAGTCCGCCATCCTCCAAGGGTGCATGGCGCGACCGGGGGGCTATAGCGGCGATTCGGCGGAAAGGGAAGCGGGAAGTTCCCGGCCGCGGGCCCCGGGGATGTCGCTTTCGGAAGGCCTCCGCGTCGCAGGTGGGCAGGAGGGAACCGGGCGGGCGGGCTAGCTGTCATGCTCTTGTGCCCTGGAGCCATTCGATGATCCCCCTGTCAACTGTCGTCTACGCCCGCCCCGCGATTGCGGCCTTTGCGGCCATGGGGGTGTTGTGGGGCACCTTTGCGGCGGTCCTGCCGGACCTGAAGGCGATGCTGGGGGTGGATGAGCGGCAACTGGGTCTGCTGATCTTCCTGACGCCGATTGCAGCGATCAGCGCGATGCTGGTGGCGTCAGGGTTCGGGGCCGCGATGGGGCGCCTGGCATTGCCGTTGTCGGTGACGCTGATGGCGCTGGCCTTTGCCCTGCCGGGGCAGGCGCCGGTGTGGTGGCTGTTCCCGATGGCAATGGCCTGCGCGGGCGCGGCGACGGGGCTGACCGATGTGCTGATGAACGCCCGGGTGGCGGCAATGGAGACATCGCGCGGGTTGCATCTCATGAACCTGACCCATGCCGCCTATTCATTCGGCTATGCCGGTGGCGCCGTAATGACGGGTGTGCTGCGAGGCGCAGGCTGGAATCCGGCTTGGGTGATGGGGACCATGGCTGCGGTGGGATTGGCCTTTGGCCTGCTGACGCTGGAGCGGGACGGGCGGATCGAGGGGCTGCGGAAGCCGAAGGACGGATCGGCGCTGCCACTGGGCTGGGTTCCGGTGATCGGGGGAGGTATCGTGCTGATCGCCTTCATGACCGAAAACGCCGCGGAAAACTGGTCGGCGCTGCACATCGAGAAGACCCTGGGGGGCAGTCCCGAGGAGGGGGCGCTTGGTCCGGCGATGCTGGCGCTGACGATGGGCTTCGCACGGCTGGGCGGACAGTGGCTGGCCGGAAGGATGGACCCCTTCACCATTCTGCGGATTGGCGCCGTGGTCGCGTCGGTCGGGGCGCTGATCGTGTCCCAGGCGCCAGGGCCCGCGCTGGCCTATCTCGGGTTCTTCGTCATGGGAATCGGCGCTTCGGTTCTGGCGCCAACGGCGTTCTCGCTGGTTGGCCAGTTGAGCGCTCCGGAAGCCCGGGCCCGCGCAGTGGCGAGGGCGACGCTTCTGGGATACTTCGGCTATTTCGTCGGCCCGCCGCTGCTTGGCGTGATCGCAGGCACGTTCGGCCTGCGGTCGGCCTTCGTCTATGCGGCTTGCCTGGTGGGCATGATTTTCGTGCTGGCGCCGATGCTGGCGCGTCAGCGGGCCTGAATCTCGAGAAAACGCGGGCCGTCGTGGGGCGTCATCAGCATTTCGGCCAACTGATCGGGATCTTGCGGGACGCTTGCGAAGACCATGTCACAGGCCATGGCGAAATGCTCCATGTCGAGCGGGGAAGGGTTGCAGCCGATGATCGGGGCGACCTTGGCCTGGCGCAGGGCCTCTTCGATCTCGCGGAAGCCGGAGTTGTTCCAGACGACATAGGTGATCGGCAGCTTTTCATCCACGGCGGTTCGCAACTCGCCCGGGGAGAATTGCAGGCCGCCGTCGCCGACGAGGCAGACCACCGGCGTGCCGGGAGCCGCGATGGCGGCACCCACGGCGGCACCAGGGCCAAAGCCAAGCGCGCCGTAGCCCGTGGCCGCGTTGAACCAGCCCCGCGGGCGGTCATGGTCGTAATACATGTTGGCGGCGTAGACCGGCTGCGTGCTGTCGCCGACGATGATCGAGTTCGGCATCGCGTCACGGATCACTTCAACGATGTCGAGCTGGCCCGGCATCGCTTCGGAGAGCGTCGCAAGCTCGGCCCGGGCGGCGCGCCGGATCTCCTCGGACCGGGCGGGGCCGTCGCGGTTGGCACGGATCGTCATTGGCAGAAGGGCGGCCATCATGGCTCCGGCCTCGGCCTTGATCGGCATCTTCGCAGGATGCCGGGCCAACTGGTCGGCACAGACGTCGATGCGGATCATGTCAGACAGGTTCGGGACCCGGCCATTGGCATACATGTCGTAGTCGGTCGGCCCAAGTTCGGTGCCGATGGCAAGGATCTGGTCGGCGTCGGCGATGAATTTGCGGACCGAGGTCAGGCTGGGCGAGGCCGGAACCGAGAGCCGGTGGCCGAACATCGCGCCGCGGGCGTTGACGGTCTGGATGACCGGGGCGTCAAGCGATTCCGCCAGCTTCTGAAGCTGGGTCTCCGAGCCGCGGATCCCGCCCCCGGCAAGGATGACCACCCGTTCGGCAGCGTTCAGCGCGGCGGCGATGCTGCGCAACCGGCCAAGCGGCAGGGGCACGGCGCTGCTGGAGACGACGGGAGCCGGCAGTTCCGGACAGGGCTGGCCCATCATGTTGGTGGAGATCTGGATATGCGCGGGGGACGGGCGGCCCGCCGTCATCGCGGCGAAGGCGCGGTCCAGGACTTCGCCCAGTTTCTTCGGGTCGGTCACGGTTTCGCTGTGGCAAAGGGTGGCGACCATCGCGCCCTGATCGGGGAGTTCGTGCAGGCGGCCGAGGCCCTTGCCCAGCGTGTCGCTGCGACCAAGGCCCGAGATGACGAGCATGGGGACCGAGTCGGCCTTGGCCTGCGCCATGGCAGTCAGGGTATTGGTCAGGCCGGGGCCGGTGATGACGAAGGCGGCGGCGGGCTTCCCTGAAACGCGGGCGTAGCCGTCGGCCATGAAGCCCGCGCCCTGTTCGTGCCGGGGGGTGACATGGCGGATCTTCTGCCCCGCGGCCGCGAGACCCCGGTACAGCTCGATCGTGTGGACGCCGGGAATGCCGAACACGGTGTCGATGCCGCGCGCGATCAGGCCTTCGACCAGACGGATGCCGACTGTGGTCATGCTGCGTTCCCCAGGATGCTGGCCGCGTGGGCGGCGATGCGGTTGGCCGCTTCGGCGGTGCGGTCGTCGGGCTGAGTGAGCGAAAGGCGAAGCCAGCCTGCCAGCCCCGCACCAAAGCTTTCGCCGGGCATGACGGCCACCTTCTGGTGGTCGAGAAGTCCCGAGGCGAAGTCCTCGCCCGACAGGCCGGTCGCACGGACATCGACCAGGGCGAACATGCCCGCCTCGGGCCGGTGGACGCGAAGGCCACAAACCCCGTCAAGCGTCCGTGCGATGAGCCCGGCGCGTCGGGAAAAGCGGTCTGCCATACCCTCTGCAACCGGGGAAGGTTCGGAAACTGCAAGTTCTGTCATGTCGGCGATGAAGGGCTGGCTGCCAAAAAGCATGGTTTCTGAAAGTGGCAGCAGGCGAGCGCAGAATTCAGCCGGGCCGACGCACCAGCCGGACCGGAAGCCGGGGGCAGCGTGGGACTTGGAAATCGACGATGCGACGATGGTGCGGTCGGCGAAGTCGTCGAAGTCGAGCGGCGAGGCAAAGGGCACGTTGGGGAAGACAAGATCCTCGTAGACTTCGTCGGAAAGGATCCAGAGGTCATGGCGGCGGGCAAGGTCCCCCAGAGCGCGGATGTCATCGCGGCGCAGCACCGCCCCGGTCGGATTGTGCGGCGAATTCAGGAACAGTACCCGGCTGCGAGGGGTGATCCGGGCGGCAACATCCGCAACCTGCATCCGGAAACCATTCTCTGGCTTCAACGGCACCGGGACAGCGGTTGCGCCGGTCTGGGCGATGAGACCTTCATAGGTGGCGTACATCGGATCGCCGATCAGCACTTCGTCCCCTGCCTCGGCCAAAGCGCGCAGGATGGCATAGAGCACGGTCTGGGTGCCGGGCAGACACATGATCTGATCGCGGGTGATCGCGCGCTTGCGGCGGGCGGAGTAGCGGGCGGCAAGTGCGGCGACGACACCGGGTTCGCCGCGTCCGTTGGAATAGCCTGTCCGACCCGACGCCATGGAGCGCGCCGCAACTTCCATGAAGCGGGCCGGGGTCGGGACATCAGGCTCGCCGATGGTCAGTTCGATGATCTCTTCTCCGGCGGCCTTGAGGGCACGGGCACGGGCGTGCAGCGCCCATTTTGCCCCGGCAAGCCCCGAGAGGCGGTCGGTGACGGAAGCGTATTTCATGGCAGGGTCTTTCCGAAATCAGGCAGCATGGCAGTATGGGCCAGGAGGTCGACCCCGAGGATGGCGCCGACCGAACCAAGTCCGATGGTGATGACTTCTCCAGGGCCAAAGGCCGCGGGCAGGAGCGAGCCCTCCACCCAGAGCCCGTCCACCAGCGCGTTGCAGGCGATGGCTTCCGCCCGGGTCTGGCCGGCCCGGGTGACGCGGGGCAGGGTCTCGATCAGCTTCTGCAAGGCGTCGCGATACGCCAGATAGCCCGCCTCATGGACAGCCATGAGATCAGGGTCGCTGCGGACCTTGTGCATGTAGCCAGCCCAGAGCACCACGGCACCGGCATCAAGAACCGGCGGGCGCAAGGAAGCGGCGATGAAGGCGGCGAGACGCTCTTCCGGGCCTGCGCCAACGCCTTCGATGGCGTCCGAGCCCTTGGCCGTCATCCCGTCCATGAGTGCGCGGTACGCGGCGCGGGTCAGTTCGTCCTTGGACTGGAAATAGTGGCGGATCAGGCCGGGCGTCACCCCGGCGCGTTCGGCGATGGCGCGCACGGTCGCCGCCTCTGGCCCACCCTCGGCCACCAGTTCCTGTGTGGCAGAGATCAGGGCCGAGCGACGGCTCTCTTCACTTTCGCGACGATAGAGGCGGCGTGCGGGTTGCATGGCGACCATTTGTTGTACGCCCGTATAATCGCCGTCGTCGCTTGAAAGGTCAACAGGATAAGGGGCGCGGCAGTGCTAGCTGTCGTGCACGTCCTTGTGGATCATGACATCGGTCTGCGGATAGGCCGCCAGGATCGCGCGGCGCAGCCCGGCGCCGATGTCATGCGCCTCACGCAGGGTCTGGGTGCCGTCAAGTTCGATGTGGAGGTTGACGAAGATCCGGCTGCCGGCTGTCCGGGTCTTGAGGTCGTGGAAGCCGTGGACGCCAGGCCAGTCGCGGGCGATCTTCGCAATGCCGTCGATGATGGCGGGATCGGCCGAGCGGTCCATCAGCGCATCCCAGGCGTCCTTGCCGATGCGGAGCGCGCCGATGAACATGACGGCGGCGGCGGCCAGGGCCACGACGGCATCGACCGAGCCGAGGCCGTACCGGCTGGACACCCAGAGCGCGGCGATCGCGCCAAGGCTGGGGAGAAGGTCGCCAAGGTAGTGCAGCCGGTCGGCGGCCACGACCTTGCTGCCGGTGGCGCGGGCAACGCGGCCCTGCCACCAGACCAGGCCAAGCGTCAAGAGGATCGACACGACCATGACCAGAAGTCCGCGCCCCTCGGAGGCCAGCTGGTGCGGGGTATCGGCCATCAGCCGGCGGACGGCGGTCCAGCCGATCACCCCCGAGGACGCCAGAATGAAGGCGGCTTGCGCAAGCGCCGCCAGGTCTTCGGCCGAGGTGTGGCCGAAGGCGTGATCCTCGTCGGCGGGGCGGGCGGCATAAATGATGGCAGCGGCGGCACCCAGCGACATCATCAGGTCGAGAGCACTGTCGGCGAGCGAGGCCGCGATGGACAGGGCCCCGGTCTCGGCCAGTGCCCAGAGCTTCAGGACGACAAGAATGCCTGCCACCAGGACCGAGGCGAAACCGGCCGAGATGGCCAGCTGCACGCCGGACCTTGCCGGATCATTCGACAATTTCGCCCTCCTTGACGCCCCAGATCGCGCTGGTCCTGATCCAGCCGCGCGTGCCCTCCAGCGACACGCGGCACCAGTCCGGCTGACATTCCAGGATGCGACCGACAACCCCCAGTTCCGCCTGGGCGACCACGCGCGCGGTGTCAGCCGGTTCGTCATGCAGTTCGGCCATGTCGAGCGTCACCAGGACGCTGCGCACGCCCGAGAGCAGCGAATAATGGACCCAGCCCCCCGCCCCCTCGCTGTCTTCCACCCGGCGCCAGTTCTCGTATTCGGCGGTGATCTTCAGCGGCATTCCGGCGCGGGTGAAGACCCAATCGATCCGGTGGGTCAGACCGGGGCCCCGCCGGGCATTTCCCTCGCTGCCTTTCAGCGAGACGAAGCGGGGCAGGGGAAGGTTGGTCACACAGCCGACATCGGGCTGGCACTGTTTTTCCGGCGGCTTGTCGGTCTTGAGCGGGGTGTCCGTCTCTTGCGCAAGGGCCATCGCGCCCGAAAGAGCGCCCAGAACCGCCAGAACCGACACCATCCGCTTCATACCATTGCCTCATCCGATGGACACTGCCACCGTTACCGCTCTACCTGGGTCTTGTGCATCGCCCCGCTTGGCTGCACCTTGCCCCAAGGACGCCGGATTTGGAAGTGTCGGGGAGATTACGCATGCCTGCCAGCCACCTGACTGTGGTCGTGACGCGACGGCTGCCGGAGGCCGTGGAGACGCGGTTGAAGGAATTGTTCGATGTCGAATTGCGCGATCCCGACGTCGCGATGACCCGCGAAGAGCTGGCCGCAGCAATGCGGCGGGCGGATGTCCTGGTGCCGACGATCACCGATACGATCGACGCGGCCCTTCTGGCGCAGGCGGGCGAGAAGCTGAAGCTGATCGCCAATTACGGGGCGGGGATTGATCACATCGACGTGGCGACGGCGCGACAGCGCGGTATCCTCGTGTCGAACACGCCGGGCGTCACGACGGAAGACACCGCCGACATGGTGATGGCACTGCTGCTGGCAGTGACGCGGCGGATCCCGGAAGGGCTGCAGGTGATGCAGTCAGGAAGCTGGACTGGCTGGTCGCCGATGGCGAATCTGGGGGGGCGGCTGGGCGGTCGGCGTCTGGGCATCCTGGGGATGGGCCGGATCGGTCAGGCCGTCGCCCGACGGGCGCGCGCTTTCGGGTTGCAGGTCCACTACCATAACCGCAAGCGCGTGCGCCCCGAGGTCGAGGCCGAGCTTGAGGCAACCTACTGGGAGAGTCTTGACCAGATGCTGGCGCGGATGGACATCCTGTCGGTCAACTGCCCGCACACGCCGTCAACGTTCCACCTTCTGAACGCACGACGGCTGAAACTGATGAAACCCTCGGCCGTGGTGGTGAACACGTCGCGCGGGGAGGTGATCGACCAGAACGCGCTGACGCGGGCCCTGCGGGCCGGCGAGCTGGCCGGAGCAGGGCTGGATGTCTACGAACACGGCACCGACATCAATCCCAGGCTTCTGGAGCTGCCGAACGTGGTGCTCTTGCCGCATATGGGATCCGCCACTGTCGAGGGCCGGATCGAGATGGGCGAGAAGGTGATCATCAACATCAAGACCTTCGCCGACGGCCACCGCCCTCCGGACCAGGTCGTGCCCGGGATGTTCTGACACGCGGAGTCGGCATTGCGGACCCGCGGAGACTGCCCAACCGCTAAATCTAGTGAGCCATTCAGCGCGATCACACAACCTGACGGCGAATTTTCCAAGAATCCTGTGGACAAGATGGCCTTTGGCGCTTGGCTTGATTGCTGTGCGAATGATCGAAGTCTAATCAAATTGGACGGATGCGGGGCAATGAGGCCAAGTTTCCGGTCTGTTGAGGAGACGGAGAATGATGGATTTCCTGAAGCCGGTCCTGGTGGCGGCGACAGTTCTTTCGGCATCGATGGCGCATGCGGGCGGCCCGGTGATCATCGAGGAGGGCAACGACGCTCAGATCGCAGAAAGACCGGCAAGCTCTGTCGGCATTCTGCCGGTCCTCGGCGCGCTGGTGCTGATCTGCCTGCTGGCCTGCGGCGGCAGTGATGATCCGGTCGAGGAAGTGAAGAAGTAACACGGCGTGATGCGGGGCCGCGGCATTTGCGGCACCGCTTCGAAATCACGCCGCGGCACTTTGCCCGGAACCCGACCTGACGCCTTGACTGCCACCGGACGGCAGGCAGTCAAGGCGTCAGACGTCGGATGAAAGTGAGACGACGGCTTGTCGCCCGGGACGTGGCGGCACTCTGCGGCCGGGGCCAGTCCCGCAAATGTTGCAATAAAGCCAAACTGATGGATTCATTGGTGGCATCTGTGCCGAATCCGTTGTCCGGCGCCGATTCGACGCCTAGCGTTCCGAGTCATGTTTCCGGATGGATCCGGTTTTCAGAGAGAGGGACTGCCATGAGGAAGTTTGTAGGGCCGCTTCTGGCCATCGCAATGACTGCGTCTGCTGCCTTCGCCGGCGGGCCGGTTGTCATTGAAGAAGAGCCGGTCGTTGAGGCCGCTGCGCCGCGTTCGGGCTGGATCGTTCCGGTCGTGGTCGGCCTGATCATCATCTGCGCAATCGCTTGCGGCAACGACGACGATACCGCGCCGGCCGCGGGCTGATCTTCGGGTCATTCCTGGCCCGGCCATGCCGAGCATGAAACGGCAGCGCAGATTGCGCTGCCGTTTTGATTTGGGCCAATCGAACAGTGCCGACCACGGCCGGGGAACAGGACCGGCGTCGCGCTGACAGATGATGCATGATTGGCACATGCGGCATTTTCCTTTTTGCTCCGCGGCCTGCCCGCCTTGTCTGACTCATGCATTGATGTGCTATTGGCCCCGAGGCTGTATCTCGGCCCCTCATGAGAAAAAGGAAGCAGACCATGAAAAAAATCGCATCGGCCGTTCTGGCGTTTTCGCTGGCCCTGAGCTCGACCGCTGTCCTCGCTGGCGGCCCGGTTGTCATTGAAGAAGAAGGCCAGCCGGAAGTTGTGGCTGACTCGCCGCGTTCGGGCTGGATCGTTCCGGTCGTTGTCGGCCTGATCGTGATCTGCGCGATCGCTTGCGGCAATGACGACGAGACCGTCGTTTCGAACACCTCGGGCTCCTGATCACTGCTTGAAATCAGAAAAGGCCTTGGCTGCCCGGATGGGTGGCCAAGGCCTTCCTGTTTGAGGCCGACCGGATCAAAGCCCGTTGATCGGCACCTTGAGATAGCGTTTCCCGCTTTCATCGGCGGGCGGCAGGTCGCCTCCGCGCATGTTCACCTGCAGTGATGGAATGATCAGCTTCGGCATGGCAAGCGTCGCATCGCGGGCTGTGCGCAGGGCGACAAACTCGTCGCGTGACTTGCCACTGACATGGATGTTGTGGGCCTTTTCCTCGCCCACCGTGGTTTCCCAGCGGATATCTCGGCCGTTTGGTCCATAGTCGTGGCACATGAAAAGCCGCATCTCATCAGGCAGGGACAGGACCTTCTGGATGCTGTCATAAAGCTGGCCTGCATCGCCACCCGGGAAATCCGCGCGGGCTGAACCGCCATCCGGCATGAAGAGCGTGTCTCCGACAAAGGCCGCGTCACCCATCAGATGAGTCATGCAGGCGGGTGTGTGTCCGGGGGTGTGCAAGGCGATGCAGGTCATCTGGCCGACGCGGTAGGTGTCGCCGTCGTCGAAGAGCCGGTCGAACTGCGAGCCGTCGCGCTGGAATTCGGTGCCTTCGTTGAAGATCTTGCCGAAGGTATCCTGGACGATGGTGATGTTCCGCCCGATGCCGATCTTTCCACCCAGTTGCCGCTGGATATAGGGCGCGGCCGACAGGTGGTCGGCGTGGACATGGGTCTCGATCAGCCATTCGACGCTCAAGCCGTTCGCGCGGACATGGGCAATGATCTCGTCGGCGTGGTCATAGGTGATCCGGCCGGCAGAATAGTCGATGTCCATCACGGAATCGACAATGGCACAGGCCTGGCTGGCAGGGTCCTGCACCACATAGCTGATCGTGTTGGTCGCGGGGTCGAAGAAGCCCTGTACCTTGGGTTTCACCGACAGATCGAGGGCGAGGGTCATGCGAGCCTCCGTTGGTCTCAGGCAGGTTTTCGGGTCAGGCCACGGGCCTGCAGGGCCCGGGCGACAAGCATGCCACCGATCAGGGCGGCGAGAAACAGGAAGACAGCGGGATCGCCGGTGCCGAGCGCGGGGAGGGCGCCGCCGGGACAGAAGCCGGCGATCCCCCAGCCCACGCCGAAGGTGGCAGAGCCAAGGACAAGGCGCCGGTCGATCACGCGGGTATCCGGAAGCTGGAAGCGAGAGTCGAAGGCGGGGGCCTGGCGGCCCAGGACCACGCGGTAGCCCGGAATCGCCACGGCCAGGGCGCCGGCCATGACAAAAGCGAGGCTCGGGTCCCAGGTTCCGGCGAGATCGAAGAAGTTCAAGACCTTGGCCGGGTTGATCATGCCCGAGATCGAGATCCCGAGGCCGAAGATCGTGCCGATGAGAAAAGCTGTCAGCAGGCGCATCTCAGGCCCCCAGAACGTGGCGGAGGATGAAGACAGTGGTGAAAGCGGTGGCCATGAAGGTTGCGGTCGCCACCATGGAACGGCGCGAGAACCGGGCATTGCCGCAGACGCCGTGGCCCGAGGTGCAGCCGCCGCCATAGCTGACTCCGACTCCGACAATCAGCCCGCCAACGACGACGGCAAGGTTGGAGATCGGCAGGTCGATCACGGGCATGCGGCCGGACACCAGGAGATAGACCAGCGGACCGGCTGCCATGCCGACGATCAAAGCGGCGCGCAGGCGCCAGTCCGCCGGATCATTGAACCGCAGCAAGCCGCCAAGGATGCCGGTGGCCCCCAGTATGCGACCATGCAGCGCCATCAGAAGCACGGCCGCGAGACCGATCAGGGCGCCTCCCCCCAGCGAGGCCCAGGGGGTAAAAGCTGTTGTCATGCGATCCTCAGATTTTGCAGGTGTTGATCCCCACCAGCCGGTAGAGCGGGCAGAAACCCACTGCGGCGGTTCCGAGCATGATGACACCAACAAGCGCCGCTGCCCAGACCATCCATCCCGAGAACCAGCCGAGGACAAATGCCCCAAGCAGAGCCAGAATTCCGATCAGCGCCCGCAGTGCCCGATCCATGTTTCCGACATTCCGTCCCATTGAGATCTCTCCTTTGTTCTGAATGCTGTGGGTCTGCCACGGCCCGACGGGTTCGTCGGTGACTAGGTCACAGAACGCGCCAGACGCCGCAGAGCTTCACGGTCAGTCAGGCGCAGCTCTCCGCGGGAAAGCTCGACCCAACCCCGACGCTGGAATTCGCCCAACGTGCGCGAGATGACTTCGCGGGCCGTTCCAAGTTCGGTTGCCAGGACCTGATGGGTCGCGACCACGCGGCCGGACCGTTCGAGGTCAAGGATCCGGGACGCCAGGCGGACATCGACGCGCTGGAAGATGATATCGTCGATCAAACCGAAAAGATCCGCGATCCGGCGCGAGTAGGCACGGAAGACGAAGGTGCGGAACAGCGGAGAACGCCCCACCATGTCGTCAAAGATTGCGCGGGGTATTGCGACCGCCTCGACATCGGTTTCGGCGATCCCCTCGGCGGAATAGTCCTCGTCAGCCAACATGCAGGCCGTGGTGAGGATGCAACTTTCTCCGGCGTGGACACGGTAGAGGAAGACTTCGCGCCCGGTTTCCGAGGTCTGCTGGACGCGGACGGTTCCAGACAGCAGGAGGAGCATGTTGTCGGCATGCTGTCCGGGCAGAAAGACGCGGGTGCCCGCAGGCAAGGCAACCGTGTGGGTCCGCGCGTCCAATTCGGCAGCCAATCCGGCGGGAAGACCCTGCAAGCCGGAAAATCGGTCAACCCAAGCCATGCACCCTCGTGACTTCATCGTAGTGGCGGCATTCAACCCAAGGCTGAAATCGTACCACCTGTGCCTGAACTCCTCCCAACTGCGGCCATATTCTGTAGCGAGGAGGTCGGCACCAGAGAATGGACCCCGCGCGATTGCTTCGCAAGGAGATGTCCGAAACTTGCGGCCTGACGGGCCGCCCGACGTCAGAGGATCGACATGGCACAGTTCAACGCAATGGTTTCCAGTTTCGCCCGGTTCGGGTCGCGCGCATCACGCCTTGCAACGGTGGCTGCCGCAGGTTTGCTGCTGGCCGATGCAGCTTCCGCCCAGGCTTTCCGGTCTGAGGCCCTTGGCCACATGGTTCACACTGAAATCAGGATCGAGGCTTCGAACCCCGAAGTCGTGCGGCTTTTGGCAGGAATCCTGGAGATCCGCTCGAACCTGCAACTGGGCCTGCTGGCGAAGCAGGACGGGCGTCCCTCTGTGAATGTCACGGATGCGCTCACGATTGTCTGGCCGATGTACAAGGACGGCCTGATGGCGGCGGGAATGGTCGATCTGGAACCCTTGCTGCAAAGCCTGGATGCCGCGTCAGACAAGGACGCGCTGAACGCGGCCCATTCGGCAATCGAGGGCGCACTTCAGAAGGGCCGCGCGGCGCTGAACCCGACCTCGGCGGATGTGCTCCTGTCGCTGAATGTCGTTGCCAAGGACGTGGCCACAACCTTGATCAATCAGTCCGGTCCGACCGATGCGCATGATTTTCAGGACGCCTGGGCCATGATCATGGCGGCGCGAGGCGAGCTTGACCTTCTGATGCGCGATTCCGACCCATCGATTGCCAAATATGCAGCGGAAGCGGCGATGGCCTTTGACGACGTCATCATCTCGCTGCCCGACCCAAGCCAGTCCGCGCCGGTCGAGATTGACCCGGCCCTGTTCAATGGCCTGGTCAGCCGCCTGGAAGCGATTGATCAGGAAGCCTGAGCCGGTTTCCCGACCCGGCGTCCCTGTGCCGCCGGGCTGGAGGCTTTGTGCCTTCCGTCCCTGTCAGGCCCGGATCTTCTTTCCCTCGGGGTCGTAAAGCGCCCCGGGGGCAAGCACTGCGGGGGTCTCCTGGCCGGCAATGACCAGGCTGTAGCTGCCCTGGTTCAGCCAGCCCTCGGTCACGCCGGTATCGCGTCGGACATACCCGAAGCCGATGCTTTTTCCGACTGTGTAGCCATATCCGCCCGAGGTCAGATAACCGACCGGCTGACCGTCACGCAGGATCGTTTCTCGGCCGACCAGAACGGCGTCCTGGTCATCCACGGTAAAGCCGACCAGCATCTTGGCCAATGGGCGGCCCTGCTGCGCCTCCAAGGCGTCGCGCCCGAGGAAAGGCTGGTTCGACTTCAGCTTCACAGCCCAGCCCAGCCCAGCCTCGAAGGGAGTGTCATTGGGCGTGATGTCGGAAGACCAGGCACGGTAGCCCTTTTCCAGACGCAGCGATTCCAGCGCCCGGTAGCCGACCGGGCGAAGGCCGGGATCAGCGGTCATAAGGGCGTCGTAGACGGTTCCAAGGGCGGCGATGGGGACATGCAGTTCCCAGCCAAGTTCTCCGACATAGGTTACGCGCAAGGCGCGGATCGCGATGCCGGCGATGCTGATCTCGCGCGCCGAGCCGAAGGGCAGGGCGTCGTTCGAGACATCGGCTGGCGTGACCCGGGCCAGGATGTCGCGGGCTTTCGGCCCCATCAGGGAAAGGGTGCCCCAGTCTTCGGTGACATCGCGCAGGCTTGTTCCCGACGCGGGCAGGTGATCGGAAATCCAGCCGAAATCATGGGTGCGGAAGCCGGTCCCGGTGACGATGTAGAAATGGTCCGCGGCCAGTCGGGCGACCGTGAGATCGGCCTCGATCCCCCCGCGCGAGTTGAGAAGTTGAGTATAGGTCAGTCGGCCCACGTCGCGCGCAACCCGATTGGCGCAGATCGCTTCCAGTGCTTCGGCGGCCTTTGGGCCCGAAAGCTCATACTTGGCGAAGGAGGACTGGTCGAAAAGTCCGGCATGGGCGCGGACGTGTCTGTGTTCCTCACCCACCGGACCGAACCAGTTCTGCCGACCCATGGAGTAGACATCGACCGCCTCCATCCCCTTCGGCGCGAACCAGTTCGGGCGTTCCCAGCCCAGCTTCGAGCCGAAGACCGCGCCTGCGGCCTTGAGCCGGTCATAGAGCGGCGAGACGATGCGGGGACGACCCGAGGTGTATTCTTCGTGCGGGAAGGCGACGGTGTAGTGCTTGCCGTAAGCCTCCAGCGTGCGCTCGGCAACCCAGGTGCGGTCGCGGTGAAGCGAGGAGAAGCGGCGGATGTCGACGGCCCAGAGGTCAAGCGGTGCCTCACCCCGCATCACCCAATCGGCCAGGACCCAGCCGGCGCCACCGCCTGACGCGATGCCGAAGGCGTTGAAGCCCGCGCCGACATACATGTTCGCGCATTCGGGGGCGGGGCCAAGGATGAAGTTCCCGTCCGGGGTAAAGCTTTCAGCGCCATTGATCATCTGCTTGACGCCGACGTTCGCCAGAGCGGGGACGCGGGCGATGGCCTGTTCGAGGTGCTGGCCGAAATGGTCGAAATCGTCGTCGAAGAGCCGGAACTCCCAGTTCTCCGGGATGTCACCAGTGACCCAGCCCTGCGGGTTGGGCTCGTAGCCGCCCATGACCAGGCCGCCGACCTCTTCCTTGAAATAGGTGCGGCGGTCAGGGTCGCGCAGGGTGGCCGCGTCGGGGGAGAGGCCGGGGATCTTCTCGGTGACGATATACTGGTGCTTGACGGGGTGCAGCGGCACGGCGACGCCCGCCATCGCCCCGATCTGCCGGGCCCACATCCCGCCGCAGTTGACAACGGTTTCACAGGCGATTTCGCCGCGGTCCGTCTCGACATGGGTGATCCGGCGGCCGTCCATGCGGAAACCGCTGACCCTGACGCCTTCGACGATCTTCGCCCCATGCAACCGCGCGCCCTTGGCCAGGCTTTGGGTGATGTCCGAGGGACTGGCCTGACCGTCCGTCGGCAGCCAGGAGGCGCCGATCAGATCGGAGGTGTCCATCAGCGGCCACATGCGCTTGACTTCGTCGGGTCCGACCAGGTCCATGTCCATCCCGAAGCTGCGGGCGGTGGTGGCGAGCCGCTTGAACTCGGTCCAACGGTCGGGCGTGGTGGCCAGCCGGAGGCAGCCGCTCATCTTCCAGCCGGTGTCGAGCCCCGTTTCGGCGGCAAGGCCCTTGTAGAGATCGACCGAGTATTTCAACACCTTGGTGATCGAGGCAGAGGACCTGAGCTGCCCCACCAGGCCCGCAGCGTGCCAGGTCGAGCCCGAGGTGATCCTGCCCTGTTCCAGCAAGAGAACATCTGCCTTGTGATCGCGGGCGAGATGATAGGCCGTTGAACAGCCGATGATGCCGCCGCCGATGACAATGATCTGGGCTTGCGAAGGCAGGGTCATTCCGAAGGTCCTTGGTTTTCATGCGCCGGAGCCATCCGGGCCATCGAAGTGCGGCTGACGCAGGTTAGTGCGGCGGGAGGACAAACAGAAGCACTCTCTCCGTCTGCGAAGAGCATCTGCATCGCCGCCCGACAGGCGCTTTCCGCCGCACCTTTCTGCTTGCCCCCGGTTCTGATCATCAATAAACGGGCAGGCGGAGACGTGGCCGAGTGGTCGAAGGCACGCCCCTGCTAAGGGCGCAGACCCGAAAGGGTCTCGAGGGTTCGAATCCCTTCGTCTCCGCCATAGACCATTGATATCGCAATACTTTTCGGCTTCACCGGGGAATAGCCCGGTGTTTCCGGGGGGTAAGTCGGGTTTGGTTTTTCAGAGACGTCTCTGCCTGCTGGCGCAGCCCGCATTTCCGCGCCGCGTCTCTGCGCGGTGCAAGACCCGTTCGGTTTGCCCTTGTGCAAGATCAGGAGCACATTGCGGAAAGTCAAAGTCCGCAGCGTTTACCGGCGCTGCCGCCCTGCCGGGCTGTCTGCCCGCCGCCGAATGGATGATCGCGGACCGGGGCTACGACGCCGACTGGTTCCGGGAGGCGTTGAAAGACAAGGGGATACATCCCTGCATCCCGGGCAGGAAGTCGCGCGGCAAGGCTGTCCCCTGCGGCAAGCGACGGTACCGCCGCCGCAACCGGATCAAGATCATGTTCGGTCGGCTGAAGGGCTGGCGCAGGCTCGCAACAGGCTATGACAGGTGCGCCAGGAACGGGTGCGCCAAGACCTTCCCGACAGTCGTCGCGCTCGCCGCTGCTGTCATGTTCTGGCTTTGAGGATCAAGAAGTCTGGACCCTAGGCAACACCCTTTTCGAGAAATCTGACACGAATGCGATTCTCGGCGTCGCGCAGAGCCTGACGCGCCGGTTTTCCGTGGAAGACGGCGTCGTGGATCTCGGTTCCCAGGATCGTCTCGATCAAACTGAACTCGGGAATTGGCGGTCGGGCCCAGGTGACGAGTTCGTTCCGGCGTGCGAGTTGATCCACCATGCTGACGATTGGCGAAGACGCCAGCGCCTCGGGATCGGCGCAAACGGAAAAGCGGGGCGCCACGGGGAAGCCGTTCTTCACATGGGCCTTCATCGCCTCGGGCGAGACCATCCAGGCCAGCGCGTTCATGATCTGACGCTGCCGGGCGGGGGGCGCTCGGGCCGGGATGGTCATCAGGAAGCCGCCGACAGGGGCCGCTATCTGGCGCATCCTGCGGGACGGCGGGGGAAGATACGCGACACGGCGCGCGACTTGCGAGCTGAGCTCGTGTTCAAAGCGGGCGGCACGCATCGTCCAGCAATAGGCAAGGCCAACCTGCCCATACATGAAGTAGTTCAGGCCGCGGTCCCAGTCGACTTCGGCAATGTCCGGGGGTGACACTTCTGCCAGTTGTTTCATGTACTCGATCACGTCCACTGAATCATCGGTGTTGATCTGCAGTTTCAGTTTCTCGAACCGATCGAAGGTCCAGCTTTCCCGATTGTGCATCGGGATGTCGATGATGGTCTTCTGGCAGGCTGCCAGAAAGAACATGAACGAGTTCGCGATCGGCATCCCGCGCTGTCCGTTCCAGGCAATGCCGTAGAAGTCCGAACCCGGACGATGCAGGGCGCGGGCGGCGGCGATGGTTTCGTCGAAGGTGCG
>Ga0075154_10001221_pt1 | contig 18963 bp, 8 predicted proteins | sample JI71714BDNA_FD_70965 | JGI IMG/M metagenome (GOLD analysis project Ga0075154, IMG submission 70965) | Wastewater effluent complex algal communities from Wisconsin, to seasonally profile nutrient transformation and Carbon sequestration -... | ecosystem: Engineered > WWTP > Effluent > Algae...
GTTATGTTTTGAATTATGCCTCAATATTTTCTAGCCTGTTGCCCGCTGGTTTTTAAAAACAAGATACCAATCTATTAGATGGCTTGAAAACAGAATCACTAAGAAAGTGTAAGATGGCGAATTCTTGCTAATTGATCACAAAAACTAGTGAATTAAGAGAATAATAAACTCAAAAGGAAACAAAGTGCCACATACAATTACACAAAAATCAGGAAACCCAAAGCGCACATAAAAAGCCCCAGCTATTTCTTTGCTTTCAGTTTAATTTGACCAAATAATAGAAATGTCTTTTAGAAAAACCAAAGCCTTGATCATTGTGTTAGACTAACCAACAAAATAACCACAACTTATCCCAAGAAACAATGCATCAGTAAGTAGATTCACTACTGGTCCCTGAGTTTCAAAAAGCTTAAGAGCAACTGTATTGGCATACAAAAAAAGAATACACATCTTTTTCTTTAATCAAAACACAAATGGATGAGATGCAGTCGCGCGTCATATGAATATGACTTATGAATTCTGTTGGACTCAAAAATTCACCTCTTAACATCGAAGAACTTTGGGGTGTCCTGGTGGTGGGCTGTGAGTCATCGTATTACAATTAAATGTAGCCCTCGGTTTCTTTTATGTTTGTTTCAGTATAGTGATTCTTTCAGAAAAAAAACTTATCCGAATGATTATTCGACAAACTGAATGCAGAGACTTACTAATATGTGAATAGAACGTAAATGAGAGACAATTGTACGACTTTTCATATTGGTAAAACTTTACTAGTTGCCATCTTTAAGCATGCTTGGGATAGTTCAAGCGGCAAAAGTATACTCCATTTTCCTGAATTTAGAAAGTCAGCTTGAGGGGCATCAAGGCAGAGCATAAACCTGACTTTCAGCAAAACTCCTCGAAATCATTAGGAGTTGTTGACTTTATATTTCATCATGTTTTCTAATAAAATCAAGGGTGAAAACTTAAAGACATGTTTTTGAAACAACTCACGACTACTTTAAACTGCAAACCTTGAATAAGAAACCTCGCGTCTCCTAAGCTTGTTTTTTAAAACAGGGTTTTAAATTCTGATAAAATCTGCTCCTCGCTGATTTGACAAGACCCTTTTTGGTAACTTCTAGGGACTCCAAAAATAATGCGACTTTCATGCATTGACATTGAAGAACCCTTATATTATTTAAGTTTTCTTTATGAATACCAAAAGATAACTCTGGTTTTCTTACATTTACAACATACAAATCAGAAAAGTTAGACTTTCACAAAGAATATAGTTATACATTCAAAAAAATTAGAATTTCAGAAAGAACATAGTACAAATAGTCTACGGTAGTATTATGATTGAGTTTGTATTTAAAGAAATAATGTAATGGTTCTTTAAATAGAACAATCGAAAATAATATTCGGATTGAAAATACAGTGTAATCTGGCATGAATCACTCATATTCCCGCCTCTAGAAGAATAACTCCAAATCTTGTACAAACTGCAGCAAATATCAGATGAAATTGCAAAGTTTCCTGTCATAATTTTAAACCCTCTGAGAAACTAAGTAAATACCTCCTCCATATCACTTTGTATGTAAGCTATTTCTCCCCTATGATAAGTATAGAAAGCCGCATCGTTGGGTGTGAGTCTCCGTTTCAAGAGCGATTTTACTCATTTCACGAGCAAGTTCGAGGAAACTAATGGTATCCTTGAATCGCCCTTGTCCTTCGCAAAAAAGCATTGAATAAATTGTACACCACCGGCAAAGCCATGAAATCTCCTTTACAAGAGGTTAGTTTGCCATCTCTCAAGCTATGAAAATGAGGTCAGTAAGATTTTGTACTTCGCTGAAAGTGAAATACTCGACTATCTGCTTCTCATTAATGATATTATGCTGCTCAAAGCTTTGAATTATCGAATCACCTAGAAGTGACATACTCTGCTTGTATAGTATGAACGTATCAGAATCAATTTTATCCAGGTAGGATTGTGCTGCTTTATTTATCATATTTGACGCTATTGGATCAAAACGATCATGTTTGCAATTCATGATTGATTCTGATTACTATTTTTACGTTCTATAACTTTTGCGCGAAGTTCAAATAAAAGACGCCGGAACAAAAGAATACCAAGAGAACTTCCGATACAGCAAACAAAAGTTGTGCAGAAAGAAAAGTCACATAAATTGTAGATTATGACTCTACTTAACAAATCAATTTGGACAAAGGCGCATGAGCAATATAGAATATAAAGCAAATAAAGTAGTGTTGAGAAATCGATTAACGATCGCATACATAATAACTAGGACTCATAATATACTTTCTTCTCGTTTAGTCAAAGTTGCTCAACTCAATTAAGGCATGTGATTTATAATACAGTAAATAAAACACTCTATCCTACTGAGATAGCAAAGGTTCCGTAGGTTTGTATGAAGGACTCTGTGCGTTCGTCAGTATTGTAACTAACTAAAATTCTATTATCTTTCATGTATCCATAACGAAGTGATGGCAAAGTAGGAAAACTGCAAACCACTAACAAGCTTCGGGGATCCATTTGATTCCCCCAAGCAAACAAGCGCTGTTGCAACCAAATTCGGCGAACTTTGACTCGCCCTACCGGTAGTCAGCTATGGCTTGCGTTGGGACAAGAGCTTTGATGAACTTTGGCTTGACTCGCATTGTGACATATGTTTATATATAAAGATTTAAAAATAAGTGTTTATGACATGTCCGGTGTGCGTGATATATATATGGTTCTAAAATATATTTTTGTGACATATCCGGCCTTTTCTCTTTTTCAGACGATTTAAATTCCGTATAAGAAAGGAATATTGGCAATAATTCGAATAGGCGACATAAATTCGAGTAAGCTGCTCAAAACTTATAATTAAGGAGTCAAAGTCTAACTTTTGAGATGTTGTAGGTCGAACCAATCCACTGGTAGCATTTTACATCCTTAGATGAATAAACCTATTTTTGTAATAGATGTGCAACATTTCTCCACATAAAATAATTCTGAAGGTAGCTACAGCTCTACCGGTAGTCAAGCAGCTGGAGCCAGAGTGTACGTGTTCGACGTACGATTTATAACGAATTGTTGCATTGGCCACATTTCATAGATTTCTGATGCTTTCTTGAACACGTTACATGCATCAGCGATGTATCCTGAATCCAAAAGGAGTCCTCCCACACGAGTGCAAACCGAAGCAAAGATAAAGTTAAGTTGCAGCTGCAAGTTTTCTTGACCTATTTCCATGGCATCTACGAACATGATCAATGCCTGGTCTTTGTCTCCATAATTGTAAACCATGTCAGCGATATGATAGCGCATGGACAAGCGCATAGTTGGATGTAAGTCTCCACCATCGAACCATCTTATGCTTATATCATGTGCAAGTTCTAGGAATTTCTGAGCATCCCTTATTTCTCCTGACCTTTTCAATAGCAAGAAAAGATTATACATCAAAGCGAAAGCCAGAAACTCGTTGCTACAGGGTTCAAGCTTCTCGTCGTAAGTGCTGTTCATCGGTACGAATATGGGCGCGGTGACGTTGCGGACTTCGCTGAATATGTAAATCTCAGCTCTTTGCTGTTCATTAACGTACCCTTGAGCCAAATCTGTCAAGCAGAGCTCATTCAGAAGTGAGATGCTCTGAGTGTACAACATCAAAGCAGCCGAATGGTTCCTTTCAAGGTAGAATTGTGCGGCATTGTTTATCATATTTGATGCAACATGTTGCGTAAAAATTCTAGGATTTCTTGATGAATACATCTGAATCATGTCGCTCAAACTTTTGTGAGGTTGTTTCAAATTCAAAATCGACTAAAAATATAAGAGAACTTACTGAATGCGCCAAATAAAACTCAACAAATGTTTAATCTAACGAGTCTCAATGACCTCTCGACATAATTTCACCGATATCACCTTTCTTCAACATGCGTCAAAAATAACGTACAATAGTGAACGCCACTTCCTATTGCACTAACTGAGCTTCGGATTTAAGCTATTCATTAAAAATACTCCGATGGGACCTCTGAAGGTTGCATTTGAATGGCGTTTTCTCGTTGTACATCTTTGTACATAGGAAAACACGAGGACTAAAATTTGCGAAGAGTTGTGATAAATTTGTCACAATGTGACTTCCGAACACCGCAAGTCTTGAGGACTACAGTACATCAATGTGCGTATTTTGTATTTTTACCTAGCACTTTGTGCCCGATACGATGAGTTTAGGCCAAAAACAGACTTGACACGCGCATTAGCTAGAATTTCTGTGCCTGTCTCGAAAATACGAACTTTGAATTTACAGATGTAAAAATGTGACCCTTAAAATGCTGTCTTCGAATCCTGTTCATTACCAACAATTTTGTATTGCCAGACGCCAGAGCTTTGTGCTTTGATCAAAATTCAGATTTTTTTGTCAGACTTCGAGGGCGAAAATCAGGTCACAAATATTGGGCAATTCATTTAAAATATATTTACACTCTTTAGAACGCTTAATTGTGGGCCATTTATGAATGGCGAACACTCGAGATTTTATTATGTGTGCAGAGAAATAAAGAAAGATCAATTCTATAAGATTAAATTGTGATAACTTCAATGTGATGCTCAACCGAAACCCATATCTTTTCCTCCTCAGATGATTATTTAAGTTTCGATGGCTCGCTTATGCCTGCTAGTCCAATTTTGAAATAAGCCTGTTATACTACGCCATGTGTACTTGGTCTCTTATTCATAAGCAGCTTAGATCATTTTGGTTCTTTATTAGAAACATGTTCTTGGCCTCATTCGACTTGACACTTTTCAGAGTTGTCCAGCCTATCCACAACATAGAGCAACTTTCCCTTCAATAATAAACATATTTCATCAATAGTGCCTTGATTTTCTACAAGTACTAAAGATATAATGTGGTTTTTTTACAAATAACTAAAGTTCTTACCTAAGCCTGAGCCATCACAGTATTTTTTGCACAAATATTCTTTTGTCTGTTGACAATAATACCTTTCAGATTTTCCTTGAACCATTTTCATTCCTGTCACTATGTGTCACATGAATGTCATTTCTTAAACTGCTCTGTGTACTTACCATCTCCTTAGCTTTTTACGTAGCTTAGAAAATGCAGGGAATTGTAGTGGCTTTGGTAAGATTTCTGCTGCCTGCTCCTCCGAAGGAATAATTTTTGGAGAACGAAAACGAGAAAAAATGAGTACAAAGGAAAAAGTCATTAAATATATGAAAAAGAAGAACCACGTAAAAGGGACTTAACATTACTTTACAGGAATACAAGTCAATGACAGGAAATGAAAAATAAAAACACGGAAGCATGGAGTAGTTTGCAACTTTTACTACCAGAATAGGTGTATCCTAACATTAAGTTAAAAAATATATGATATCCTCCATGGCGGAGTCAGCAGACTCAAAGGAAGTGAGGTCTGAGCAAGGTTATGAGATGAGGTCCAAGTTTTTCAAGAAGAATATTACCGGAAAATTGAACAGGGGCAACAATTTACCAGAGCTACTCAGGGGAGTGGGGTTCTCAATTTCAAGAAGTGGTACTCACCAATAACTTAGATTTGTGCATAAACTTGAACTGTACGTGTGTACGACCAACAATTGGACACAAAGGAATGTATCATGCAGGACAGGGGTGTATTTTTTGAACCTCCTGAACTTGAAGAGAATGCAAGCATGGCCAAGAGACAAATGTGGAAGATCTGTCTGAATAACCTATTCAAGAGATGAGAACAGCTGGAGATGAATCTAAAGGGCTTGTTTGCTGTTGTTATGATTATGTGTGACACTTACCGACAAGACAAGATCTGTAACTATGACAAGTATGAGAGTAGCGAACCAAGTTGAATAGTCTGGAACTATTGCGCTATATCATGGTGATAAGGATCTAGATATTGGATGCTATCAGGCAATGGCTGTAAGTAACTACAACGAAGTTAGACAAAAACATGTGAAATGTGTAAGAAGCAAGAAAATTAGCATTATTTGAATGAATCTGAGTAGAAATCTCCCAAGAATGTAGGAAACAAGAAGGGCCCTAGTTTGTTGGTTATGAGCTAGGATTCTGATGACGGCAGGTACAGAACCCAAGAAGCGGAGTCTGACAGGAAGAAGAAATTTAAGACAACAATGTTGAAGATGGCAACATACAACTCAGTGAAATAACTGATACTGATGACGAGGAATCTTGCAGTGAGGATAACAAGGGCAGACATACTGACAGAGAACAAGAAAGTGAATAAAGTGATGATGACGACTATGATGATACTGCATTTAATAGCGACAACTACAGAAACTCCGCCTTTACACAAGATGTGGTGGTCTGCAAATTAAAAGAGCAAGCGAGAATCCCTGATACATGGATCTTACTAGATAGCCAATCAACTATGGACATATGTTCTAACAAAATACTTCTGACAAATGTACATGACTCTGGAAAATGTAAGATGCTGCACTCTGGAAAAACAACTGTAACTATGAAAGGGGACCTCAAGGGATATGGTACTGTATTGTATCACCCTACAGGCATAGCTAACATCCTATCTCTAAAAATTGTAAAGAAGGAATTCCGTGTGACCTATGACAGTGTGGCAGACAACATCTTAAATGTTCATGAGAGTGAAACTTCAAAATAGACATTTGCACTCTCAAACAAAAAGGGCTATGCTACTCAGATGTAGAAGATGACGCTGAGTCGATTCTTGTTACAACATTAGATACAAGTAAAATTAAATACACCATTAGACAGTACTCTAATGCCAAAAAGGCTCGTAGTTTGAAAAATATTATAGAGTAGACCTAGTACAAAGGCTTTTATCAAGTATGTAGACAGAAACCTTCTGCCAAATTGCCCTATTACTCAAGAGTACATCTAAAATGCAGAAGACACGTGCTGGCCAAATATAGGTTCCATTAAAACAAAAAACTCAAGGACATGTAACAATTTCAAGACGATCCATACCGAACAGAATCAGCGAAAGAAACAAGAATGTGGTATTGGAAGTGGATATTAGGTTCATTAATAGAATCCTATCTGTAATGACCAATTCATGCAATATACATTTCGGCACCACAGAACTAATTTAGTGCAGGACATGAATGAAGAAACAATCATGACATTGCTGCAATGACTCACAATAAACATGACAACATTGGAACTAATTGCCAGGACGAAGAAGAAAATGACCACATAACCATAGAAGATATTAATATAGTTACGCAGATGAATACAAGTGCAAGAGAAAAATAAAGACAAGAACAAAAGGATGAAAGAGAAAATAAATGATACGCCTTAAGACCATCTCCAAAGAAAAAGGTACAGTTTACACTCACGCAAGTTGACCAGCAATAAAAAACCCTAAATTAAACAAAGACGTAGTGCGAACACAAATGAATGCACAAACGGGAAGAAAGCGTTCAGTGAGATAGGCAATGAAGCAATACTCAAGTAACAAAAGCATTTACACACGAGAAAATCACTAAAACCCAAGTACAAAATCAACATGATGCTGGCAGAACAACACTATGTTACCTGACAATAAAAGCAAGAGGATGTGCTGAGGGCAGATTGTAAGAACAATACATATCAAAGGATAAAACAAGCTTGCTGACCATAGCAACGGAAGCCGTGATGTTATAGTACACAATAGATGTAAAAGAAAGAAGACATGTTGCAATAACAGACATACCTGGAGCTTTTATAGACACAGATATGAATGTCAACATTCACATGCAACTAGAAGGTGCAATGGCAGCACTAATAGTCAGATCAGATCCAATTATATATAAGAAATAAATTTGGTACAATGACAAAAAATCTCATGATGTACGTACAGTTGCTCTAGTCACTATACGGCACTCTACAGGCTGGAATACTTTTTTGGAGGCTATTTTCAGACAAACTACAGGAGTGGGGGTTCAAGTTAAAAGAAAATCACAAATGCGTAGCAAACACAGTAATAAAAGCACATCAGTGCACCATCATATGGCACTTAGCTGATCACAAAGTATCACATGTGAAGAAACACATAGTAAGGCACATACTAACACAACTCAAGAATATATTTGGGATAGAAAGTCCAATTACAACTTATTGCAGAAAGTCCTGGAATAACCAGAATGTAAAAAGTTGACAGAGTAAAGAGCAATACTTACTATTCCACTACTTGCTAACGAAGCTACTTTAGCTATGAAATCGCAAACAACAGGACATAAAAATGACAGTAGCATATTTATGTAAAGAATAACAAACCTGGAAACCGATTACTTCAAGAAACAATGCAGAATGATGCAATACATCTGAGATACAAAGCACTTAAAACTAACAATTGAAACAAATGAAGATCATAAATGGTGGGTAGTCAGCTCATATGCTGTTCAACCAATCATGAAAAGTCATACAGACATATATATGACATTTGGAAAGGCGCAACATATAGGTTGAGAGTCTGCTAGATGATTATTGTAGGAATGCTCAAAAGTTATAGCACACCCTGCTATTTAATAGTCAAAAAGAAATTTATTTGGGGCAGCAGGACGCTCTGATCGGTGGTTCATTCAACAAAACCCGAAGTCTGTTGTTGTTCCTGCTTGGATTCAGGTTGTATGACGTTTGACATGGGGTTCATTCTGAAACTTATTATGAGGATTCATCCAAATCTATTGTTGTTAATCTCTATATGTAGCCTCTGTCTAGAGATAATTCCATTTTTATTTGACCCCTGACAACTGGGTCTGCATATTCTCGTTTCGGTTAAACATGGTGTTTACAGTGATGCAGGGATAGCTTCTGTTCTACAATAATCAAGTGTATGTGTTGAAGAGTGCTCATTGGTGGGTAGTCAGACCACCCAGGCCACATTGTCATCCTAACTTTCAATGTGGGAATTCAGCTTTGCATTTTCCTGCCATAGTGATTTTAAATGAACATTGGTCTCAATTGTTTCAAAAGGCATCATCGTAGGTAGAGTGGAATTGTGGCGCTACAAGCCCAGTCTGTGATGTTAGGATCAATGGCACAGACATGTAAATGCGTTCCCGGCAAACTTTGGATGTGGTTTGTAATTCTGTAATTCTGCTTCCGGGACGTATAAAAGGCATCCAAAGAATAAAAATGTCTAGGATTTGGACATTGGTCTAACTTGTTTCAAAAGCATCATCGTAGGTAGAGTGGAATTGTGGCGATACAGCCATTTTGTGATATTAGGATCAATGGCACAGACATATAAATGCGTTCATGGCTCAATCAAGCCACTTTGGATGTGGTTTGTAATTTTGTAATTCTGCTTCCATGACGTATAAAAGCATCCAAAAGAATAAAACTTCTAGGATATGGAAGAAATTGTTGACAAATGTTGTAGATTGCATGGAAAGGATTTTATCAATCTATTGTGTGCATTATGGCTAGGTGCGATAGATGTTTATTGGTAGCTTTTGGCCAACAATGATTTGCATGGAAGAGAGTTTATCTCGCGAAATCTGTATTTTCCCTTATGCAACATTCTGCATTTCCATTTTAATGATGTGCTCTCACTCCACAAAGTTAAATTGATTTTTCTAAATTTTAAACATCGTTTACAGTTTTGGCTTCAGCAATGCAACAAATGTCACAGTGATAATGCATTTTGTTGTTGAAATTGTGACTTGCTGCATACCATTCAAAATCGTACGTGGCATCAAGTGTTTTTTCTCCAGATAAGCATTCCATCACATGGACATGTGTCAAATCAGAATAATGGTATACTAAAACTGTGACTGCAGTTTATTTTTGATTAGTTGGTTGGCCCATTTTCATTGGCAATAGCCCAGGGACTGTTGGCTTCTATAAATCTACTGACTCATATTTGCCAGATTTAAACCTTGTCAAATATTTCTTGGTACTGTTTCAGTTTGCTTGCTTTTCTGACTGGTTTCCCATAGAGACATGATGGAAAATTTTGGTGGATAATACTGTGCCCTTTGTAGTAAAATTCCTTTCTGCCATCTCTTGTAATAGTGAGAATGCAATATGACTCAATTGATCGTGCATGGCCAATTATGCCACTTTCCCTTAAAAAGTATCTTTGCTCTTGATTAATTTGAATCATCTAGCAGATCAGGGAAAATAGAAGAAACAAATTTCATTATTGAGTAGAAAAGTGCACAGATACGAGTTGACGTGATCAATTTTATGCGATACATCTTGACTATTTGTCTTTGCATCTGTGTTTCTGTTGTTGCCAACAGAATCCTGTGCTCATCATTGATTTTGTCAGTGTTCGGCAGATTTAGTATGGTGCTCTGCAATCTTTTGAATGTGATTTTTGATGAAGTCTCCTAGCATGTTTGTTGTAGGGCAAAATGCCAGCTTTACTTCTCCCTTTTGATTTGTCGGTTACAAGATATATCATACATTAAGGTGTAATGTCCTTTTTGAACTTGATGTTCGCCCATTTTCTGCTAGTAGGATTGTGCTCTTGTTGTCTTGGTATATTGTTGTTGTAGGCACATGCTGTCCTTGTGCTGCCAATAAGTGCCTGGTCCACAGTACTTGACCCATCATGTTGTCTACAGCTACTAGTTTGGCATCTGTAGAGCTTTTTGTGTTTAGTTTATGTAGCTCCTTTTCCCAATGTCGTGAGTATTTCTGCGTGACTCTTCATGTCTGGGTGGATGGGATATGAGCTGCCTACCTACAACTTTGGGTTGTTACTTGGCCTAATTGTTAGAGTTAATTGTCGATGTCAGGATTCTATACTCTTGTGCATAGAAATGCAACTGCCATTTGTATGTCTTGTCTTGTGCCTTTGCTTAAGTAGAGTAATTCTGCAACTAGATGAAACAACTGCCAATGTGCTTCACGAAGTTTCTTGTTTTCTGGGTTTGTGTTGAATAGGTGGTTGGATGCAGGTGTTTTTGCTTTGCCTTGCATGTCTTAAGCAATTCCTCTAATAGTTTTTGATGTAGTCATGCATGATGAATTTTACTTTTCCGCTTTTTTGGTAGTCAATTGTGTTGCCTCGTATTTTCGGACTTTCCCGCGACATGTTTCGAGTGAACTTTTTTTCTGAATTTGTCATTCAGTCTCTTTATGTCCTCTACTACAGATTTTTCTATGTGTTATGTCTTTTGGTCATCAACATGCCATATGATTGTACATTGTTTGCCATAAGGTATTGCAGTGCCTTTTTTCTTTTATTATATGACACTCTGTCATTGATGTGTGGCATAAGTGCTTGTCATGTGTGTAATTGCCTCAGTTACTTGAGTATAGCCTCGTCTACTTTATTTCTGTAGGCCACAGTCAATCTCTTATGTTGAGTTGTGTTAGCATTACGTGTGGATGTGTCTTGGGTGTTGAAAGCACTGGTTGGTTTCTCAACTGTGCCACTACAAGGCAGAACATTCAAAAAGATGTGAAGCGCCATAATAAATCTGCCTGACACTGACAAGGCAAATGCCGAGTACAGGAGTGTGGGAAACTGAAAAAGTGAGCAAAAAACAAAAAAAGAAAGAAAACAAGAAAAAATAGGATTAGAAATACCAGCACAGGAAGCGCGCGGAAATGGGACAAAACATTGGTAAACAAGAATAAAAAACATGAATAATTGAAAATGACAAAGAGAAATGAAAAGATGAGACTTGAAATGATTTCATCAACATGGGAAGATTAGGTTATAATTCTTAATTTTATTAGACTACATTACAACCACATGTTTTCTAGCTGTAGATCCAAGCAAAAAGTAAGAACTACATCGGTTACATGTAAGAGTGGCACTACTACCAAAAAGGAAAGATGAGCTAATACAAAGACAGAAAGAAATCGCTATGATACCTCATGTTTATAAAGAAAACGGGTTGGTACTGACTGTAAAGGCAAGAGGATGTGCTGACAGAAGACCACAGCCACAATAAACCAATAAGGAGGAAGCATGCTCACAACCAAATCACTTAAGGACATGATGATGTCATGCACTATAGTTGCTGTAGAGTTCAAGTAAGTTGTTGTGACAGATATCAGGAGCATTCCTACATGCAGAAATGCAATACCTAGCATCGCCAAACTTATCATCAAGCTTGAGCCAAGTGTATATAGAAAATACAAATGGCATAACAAAAATGTCAAACCAATGTTGTAGGTATATTACAGAAGCACTGTATGGGACACTACAAGCAGGATTACTATTTGGGATTTTTATCTGACACAATTATTAGTTGGGGCTTTACCCTCAACCGATATGACCAATATATGGCCAATAAGACCTTAAATGGACGACAATGTACTATTATATGGCATGTTGATGACTTGAAAATACCACATGTAGAGAAAGACCTGGTTGAGGGCATTATCAGCAATCTAAATAACAAATTTGGCAAAGAAAGCCATCTGACAACTACATGCAGTAAAGTACTAGAATATCTGGGACTTAAAATAGACCACGGAAGTAAAGGGAAAGTGTAATGGTGGAGAATGGGAAATCTTCCTTCAGAAAATGAACACATTACCTCAATGTCAGATACTTCTTTGTAACAGACAGAATCAAAAAGGGTGAAGTTAAAATAGCATTCTTTCCCACAATGGATACGCTTGCTGGAGAGTTGTTCATAAAAATGCCTGAAAAGATACTAAATCTGCCCACCAGTACAAGTACTAATATTCACAGGAGTGTGTTGAAAGGTTGAAAATAAATGAGAGAATTGAGGCAACTTAGGAGACAAAAATAGGTCTGGAAGTTCTGGAGACTCCGAGGATAACAGGAAAAAACCGAGAACACAAGATTACAAGAACTAACACAGGGTTATAAGACTAACTACAAAATAACAAAGAAGGTAAAATATGACGACGATAAAATTAAGGAAATTATCACTTGAACTACGGTAAATAAACAAATGTCAAACAAATTGAAATACACCAAACCCACTTTTGATGACTCAAGAGATTTTTCAATACCTCTGTCAGATTGTATCCGCGATTTGGTTGTGGTTGAAAGGCCTTGAACTGTGAAAAGAAACCAACTCATACTTTCTTAACTTATTAGAAAATGCTTGACTTTAGTTTATCGCTAGGTTAAAATGAAGAAAATGATGGAAAACAAAGGTATTTAACATTAAATTACGTTATAAACACTGAAATTGTAGCTGAAGAATTAACAATGTTCCATGAACCATTCTCAATTCTTGTCATTTTGCCACATGAATTTTAATGTTAAATGCTATTACAATATTGTAGGTAATGAGAGTATACATCAAATATAACAAAAACTCTGGAGTCAACACGCTTCAGGATCAATGAAAATGTATTGTTCTCCTATTACCAAACTAACGGTAGTTCTGCTTGAATGCTTATGATTCTTCTCCTGGAATGTTTTTGATGTGAACTAAGATTTCACAGACTAACATTGATGCCATACCTTATAAATCTTTTAAAGCCTACAGTATATATTGATTTAAGGTTATCAGTAGATTATTTTGCATTTTGAACCAGGCTCAATGGCCTTCATGTCGTTTGTTTTCTAATTTGTTATTTTGCATCAAACTCCGAAGCTACACGAGCCATCACTTGTAGTTCAGCAATGTGCAGAACATTGCCTGACCAATTGTGCAGAGCGACGTACCTCGCTGCGATACTTGGTACTTTGTAATGAGAATCTTGCTTCGATAAGTCTACTGTGTCTTTGTTTCTAAACACATAGACAGGATTGTTGTTATCATCCAATAATTCAATCGCATAGTTAGACAATCTGTTTTGGCAACAATCGGAACGATTCCAAATAATGATTTCTTCGATAGTATATTCCTTCGCTAGGTCAACCTTCCACATAGGCCCATTTAAAGCATTTGTTAATATCACGCTCTTAAATGAATAAACGCCGTTTGTATTTCCGTCAACAGCAAGGTTTGCAGTTGCACCTTGCATGGTTCCTGATTGCCATGCCAACTTATTAATCGCAACGTTGGCTATTGGGCCAGTGTAAGGTAAGGCTGTGATAGCGGGTACAACATTTGATTGATAGCTAGAAGGACACAAAAATCCTGATAGCTTGACTTCACCGATCATGATTTCACCGTCCGCCTTCTTTGCCTCAGGGAATGTCACTTTGTACCGAGCGTATGGCAATGTGTTGCTAAAAACTAATTTCTTGTGTTCCAGAACATCCGAAATCTGTAATCCAACACCATTTCTATTTGTATCCAATGCCACAAAACCAGAAGAGATAGGAGTCCAGGTGTTGGGACTATCTTCGTACTTTTGACCAAATAACCTGTAAGAAGCTGGATCACGTTCATAACTTCCAGTGGATGTGTAAAAAGTCATGGCATCAACCACTATACACGAAAACTTCATTGGGTCAAAGACGACTCCGGGCTCTTCTCCTTTCAAACCTCTCACAATAAACAGATCTTTGGTAGTTCCATCATGAACTGTCGTTGCGGATGGGTATGGGTCTGATGACACAAGCCTTGTTCCTGGACTCAAAGTTATGCTTCCAGAGCCAACTTGCATGATATCATCGATTAGCAGTTTCTTCTCTATATTAGTAGCATTTTGTTGATCAAAGTGAATGTCGTCAAAATCTAGATTTGCCGTGTCAGTACCAAAGTTTCCCCAAAAGAAGATACGAATATGTGTTGCTGCAGCTGGATCAAAGTCTAACCAGGTTTGCATGTCGCAGTCAACCCAGTCACCTGCCGATGCACGTGAACACTGTGTGTTTTGAACGTGAGATAAAGAATAAGAGATTCGTTCATTCAAATAAAATCATAAGCAATTCTTAACTTACCTCTTGGTCAAAAACACCCAATACCCAGGTCCCGTTCAGTTTTCTGTAATCAAATCTTACTCTAGCAGCGCCAAGTTGATGAGAATGCATTCGGTATTTGAAATGCACATGATATGGAACATCATTTCGAACACAAGCCGAACTCGACAATAGGAAGAGTCCATCGGACCATGCGGTTCGCTTCTGGATTGAAAAGTAATGGTTGCCATTGCTCTCTGAAGCAACCTGCGTTACAGATGTGGAGGAGGTCGCTCGGAAAGGAGCAATGCTGAATGGATTTTTCTCTGCACCGTTGTTTTCATAAATCAAGTCAAAGCATTTGGAATGAGTTGGAGTTGATGTTGGATGAAGAGTCTTGCGCTTTGTTGGAGCAGAAGTTGCCTTGCGTGTTGGTGCTGTAGTTGGCTTTCTGGTAGGCTTTGACGTGGGCTTTCTGGTAGGCTTTGACGTGGGCTTTCTGGTAGGCTTTGACGTGGGCATTCCGGAGGGAGAATTCGTCGGGTCAAAAGTTGGTGCAATGGTGGGTGCCTCTGTTGGAGTTTTAGTTGGTGATTGAGTGGGCTTCATAGTTGCCAAAACTGTAGGCGACATCGTTGGGATTTTTGTTGGATATGCCGTTGGTGAACTGGTCGGACTTGAGGTAGGGTCCATGGTAGGTTCGTTGGTGGGAGAATATGAAGGTGACGCGGTTGGATACTCCGTGGGAGCCTTCGTGGGATTCCATGTTGGTTTGCTAGTTGGTGATCGTGTAGGCATCCCAGTGGGTGATTTGGTGGGTTTGCGAGTCGGACTAGAGGTAGGAGTTCTGGTCGGCTTTCTGGTTGGAGACTTAGTTGGTGCCCTGGTAGGCGCTGGAGTAGCAACAATGAATTTGCACAACTCTCCTGGAATCATGACTTCCCCTATTTGCGTCCAAGAACCACCCTTGTTAGTCGGGAAGCTTAGACGATACTGGTAGTAAGATTCAACATTGTTCACAAACGGAATATATTGGAACGAAGTTGGTACAGTATTGCCTAAAGCATTTCGTGATGAGGGGAGTGCCAAAGGGCCCTGTGCAATAACCTCCCACTGCCCCGAGTATCTACCTAACCCTTCAAGCTTGAAAGAAGTGGGATCAGTCGTTTCATCTCTATCAGCCGGGTACACCCTTAGGCCCTTCGCTGTAGTACAAGAAGATTGTGCGGGGACAATCTCCAAGACTGCTCCATTAGCAAACGAATTAGTGGATTTCATTCCAGTTTTTAGAGTAACCAGATCAACGGTTAATTTGTTTCCCTTGCCATCAATTGCGTAGTCAGGCGATTCCGTATTCTTTCGCCCCCAACCAGTAACAATGTCACTTGGGCTTAGAATGTTTCCAACCGCAGTGACAGTGTCAACAAATTTTCCTGGAATAGGAGCAAAAACTTGAACTTCGGCTATATTGAGAGCATTTCCCGACCATGCATGAATAGCAACATACTGTGCCTTGACCTTAGCAGCCGCAGTGTTCAAAACTAGCCTTTCCATATCATTAGGAACAGCGTCTCGATATTGAATCACGTGAACCGGCTTGTAGGCAGTGTCAAAGAACTCTACTGCAAAACCAGCTAACAGGTTTAAGCAACAGCTGTCCATTCGTTTCCAGATAGCTACTGATTGAATCTCGTATTCACTTCCCAAGTTGACCTCCCAAGTAGCGCCGCCAGCACCAGTCAGTGCCACACTTAGACCAGACGTGAAAGGATTAATATTACCATCAACAGCTTTTGAGGCATCACAGCCAGCTGTAACTGTACTTTGCCAAGCTGGCTTACGATATGCAACATTGGCCACGCTTCCAGTATCGAAATTGGGAACCAATCTAGGTGTATCTGGGATAGCTGGGGGTGCGGTCTTTGTCAAGTAAGACGCAGGACAAAGTTGACCTTGAATCTGTAACTCTGCAATATGCAAGGTAGAATCGCCAATCTTTTTGATTTCTGGGAACAAGACGCGATACATCTTAAATGCCTTTGTATTGGTAAAAGTCAGTAACCTGTGCTTCAAATTGTCGGTCAAGGGCAATCCAAGAGCATTTCGATCTTGAGGAAGCGCAAAGATTTGGTCTGTTATTTTTGTCCAGTTCCCACCGTTAGATCCCAAGAGGATCACACGAGAAGGATCACTTCCATAACGATCGTTTGCAGCAAATATCTTGATTCCAGTAGCGACTGTGCATTGTTTGAGTGGTGTTACATCAAATCCTGTGTCCTTTCCTATCTCTAACAAAAAGTTTGTTTTGTTTGTAGTTCCATCGATAGCATTGGTTATCACACCGTCTGTTCCAAGCGTTGAGGCGCCAACAGTCGAAATCAAGTCGATGGGTGACAAAATGTTATCAACCTTCACGATTTCATTGTATACAGGTGCCTTGTATAGGGCAAAAGATATATCATCCAATTCAAAGTTATATGTCTGAGTGTCCACACCATCAGTCCAATAGTTGATACGTATATCAGATGCCTTGGTGAGATCCATTTTCAATACAGTCATCATTTCGCAAGTAACCCATTGACCCTTGGACTGAGTTGGACAGGCAAGATCAAACACTCCATTCACCCAATCGCCAGTAACAACATCCTTGTAGTCCATACGCACACGTGCCGCGTAAGGAACCCCGCCAGAGTTTATCCTGTACTTGAAGCTAATCACATAGGGCCAATCGGTGCGAATACAGGACTTTTTTGGGAAGATGGTCAATCCATCAACCCAACGGGAACGGTCTGCCACACGGAAATATTGGTTGCCTGTGGAGTCTTTAACTATTTGAGGAATAGGCGCCGTTGAATATGTTTGTTCAAAGGGTATGGTTAAAACTGGACTATCTTCAGCTTTTCCATTGGCAAAAATTAAATTGTCACAAACACTTTCTGTATTCATGGTTGGAGCAGCTGTGGGGACTGCAGTGGGGGCATGTTGAAAGTCCTTTGGACACAGCATTCCACTCAAGTGAATGCCCCCGACCTTGGTGTAAGCTCCTCCTTTGTTAGTTGGGAAACTCACCCGATACTGGAAATAAGTATGGATGTTGGAAAATTTAACAAGCTGACTGAATGCCGTGGACGGGTCCATTGCAGCTGTCAACGCATTTCGTTGAGAAGGCAAGGTCAAGTTACCCATGGCGATGATTTGCCATTCCTTAGAGTTTGGTGCGATTCCTTCCAACTTGAATGTCTTGGGATCGGTCATCTCATCTGAATCACCAGTGAAGACCCGGATTCCCTTTACTACTGTACATGATGAAGCTGTTGGAACTATCTCAATAGAAGGCACGCGCCCTCCGAAAAGGTCAACATTCCAAACGCTGCCGCTTTGGTCGATGGCGTTCTTGGGGCCTTCGTCGCTCTTTCTGCCCCAGCCTGCAACAATGTCAGTACTTGACAGAACGTTCGTAACACTTTTTTCAGTAGAAACATAAGAAAGCATCATGGGAGCGAAGACTTGGACCTCAGCCATGCTCATCGCAGTCCAACCCCAAGCATGAATAGCAACATATTGGGCCCTGATGGCTTGTGCAGAAACATCCAAATTGACAGCTTCCATGGTTAAAGGTACAGATCCTCTGTACGGCAGTACGTGCACAGTTTCTAGCTTTGCATTCATGAATTCTAGGGCAAAGTTTGACATGCCAGCATCTAGGCAACAATCATCCATTCTCTTCCAGATCACAACTTGTTGGATGTCGTACTCTTTTTCCAGATTGACCTCCCACGTACCGCCCGCTGCTGTCAAAGCAACACTTAAACCTGATGTATATGCATTTATGTTGCCATCAACCGCCCGTGAGGCCTCTCCGCCGGACATGGTACCCGTTTGCGTGGCGTGCTTTCCGAATGCAACATTTACAACTGTTGCCGGGTCAAAGATTGGAGCAGCTCGAGGCTCATTTGGCAGTAGAGGCATTTCTACATAGTCATCTGGACATAAGTAACCTGAAAGTTGCACTTCGGCCAACTGCAAGATAGTACCAGGTGTTTTGATTTGTGGGAATGTCACACGGTAATACTTGAAGGAACGGTTGTTAGAGAATGTGATGTTCTTGTAGTATCTTGCAGCATCCAATGTTGTGGTCGTGGGGTTGCGCTCTTGTGGTATGGCCAGAAGAGAGTCGGCCAAAATGGTCCATGCAGATGTCAGTGAGTTACGAGCATAAAGTTTGACTTGAGTTGGATCATTTCGGGC
>Ga0075154_10001223_pt1 | contig 18951 bp, 16 predicted proteins | sample JI71714BDNA_FD_70965 | JGI IMG/M metagenome (GOLD analysis project Ga0075154, IMG submission 70965) | Wastewater effluent complex algal communities from Wisconsin, to seasonally profile nutrient transformation and Carbon sequestration -... | ecosystem: Engineered > WWTP > Effluent > Algae...
CTGATGCAGACTTACCATTCTATGTTAGTCCTTCTCCTAGAGAAGTAATTACGTTCTCTACTTCTCCAAACATCAACTCATTAAGATACAGAGACTTAAATAATGTCGATATCGTATTTACTAATGATAAATCTAAATGGAGTAAGTGTGTCGTAGTGGAAACCACGGCTAACGAATTAATAACGGGTGCAAATGCCACAACCATAGGTAATGCTAAAAACTTTGACCTTAGAAATACACCATCCATAGACCAAAATGGAAAACCATTAAATGATGGAACTGTAGGTATGAGTTATTTCCCAGGTTACGCCATAGACGTAGAAACTGGAAAACGTCTCAATATATTCTTTGGAGAGAGTAGTTGGTATTCTGGAGAGAACGCAGAGGTAATGCAAGGTAAAAACCCAATCGGTGGAGACTTGATTTTCAACCCTTCATCTGAGGCGGTAATCGAAGATTTTGTAATCAGAAATCCAAATACTGGAGAGGTTCTCGCTGCCAATGATGCAAGAGCTTGGATTTTAGGTGCGCAACACAATATCTATGTATCTAGGATGGAGTATGACGAATGTAAATTGTTTTATGATCGTTTAAAATATTCAGCCAGTGGCGCTAGTCCATCATTAAATAACAAACATAGAGTTTTATCTTCAGTGACATGGACAAGTGTGCCATTGCCTACAAGATTATTACCTCTAGAGCAAGGATTAATACCTAATGATCTTACAGTAAAGGTTAGGGTAAATAATCCTTATGGAGAGTCAAGAAGATATGATCCAGCATCAGAAAGAGCGTGTCTTACTAACGATGATCAGCCAGTATATGAGTTTGAGTTCAAAGGTGTTGAGTCTAAGCAATTAGCCACACAAGAAGAGTATGTTGGAGCTTTATCCAATGTAAATGTAGTACCAAATCCATATTATGCTTACTCATCTTACGAAACTTCTCAGTTTACAAATGTCATTAAGATCACCAACTTGCCGGCTAAAGCTGTAGTTACGATTTATAGTATAGATGGTACGTTTATCAGACAATACAATAGAGACGAGCGTGGTGCTATTTTATCAGGTTCTAGCAGACCTACTTCTACGAGTCAAGTATTCCCAGATTTGGAATGGGATATGAAAAACTTTAGAGAGATTCCGGTGGCAAGTGGTGTATATCTGATTCATATAGCTGCACCTGAGTACGGTGAAGAACGAACTATTAAGTGGTTTGGTATTGGTCGTACATTTGACCCGAGTGGATTATAAAAAACAATAGGTTTAGAGAAGCAGGTCTTGTAAAGCTTGCTTCTCTAACAAATTTATCATTAAGTAAAAAGTAACAATATGAATTTTAAATTTTACTCTATAATAATTTTAATAGCAATTTTTACCACTAGTGGTTTTGCGGGTAATCCTGATCGTCAGGGCCAAGCCGGTGCTGCTGAGTTGCTAATGAATCCATGGGGTCGTAGCGCAGGTTTACATTCAATGAGTACTTCATCTGCTATTGGTGTGGAAGCTATGCGTATTAATATTGCAGGTTTAAGCCGTATCAAGAGTATGGAGATCGGTATCACCAACAATAGACTTTTTAGTGGTACGGGAATGAATCTGAATGCCGGAGCTATAGGTTTTAAAATGGGTAAATCTGGAGCTTTAGGCGTAGAGTTTGCTTCATTGGATTTTGGTGAAATACCTGTGACTACTTCTGATCAGCCAGCGGGAACAGGTGGTTTTTTCTCACCAAGCTTTTTTCAGTTAGGCGTGGGTTATTCTTTGACCTATGCAAATAAAATTTCTGTAGGGGCTTTGGTTAGATTTGTATCTGAAAGTATTCAGGATGTTAATGCGTCAGGGGTAGCTATAGATGCAGGAGTTCAATATGTATCTGGTGAGAAAGATAACTTCAAGCTTGGTATCTCCTTGAGAAATGTGGGTACGCCAATGAAGTTTGGAGGCGAGGGTCTTACTCAAAGAAGACCTAATCCTGACCCAGGTGGAGGAGTAATTTATGAATTGTCATATGATTCCAGAGCTGCTAGTTTCGAGCTTCCTTCTATGTTAAATATGGGAGTTTCTTATGATTTTTATGTAGGTCAGGATAATTTTATCAGAGGATTAGCCAATTTCACTTCTAATGCTTTTTCTAAAGATCAAATAGGCGTTGGTGCTGAATTTTCATTCCAAAATCGATTTGTAGTACGTGGTGCATACAAATATGACATTGGCGCGTCAGATATAGAAACGCAAGGCCTTTACACAGGTTTATCTGCCGGTGCATCTGTGGAAGTTCCAATAACCAAAGGAGGAGCAAATAATTTAGGAATTGATTATGCTTACAGAGCATCTAATCCTTACAAAGGTTCACATAATATTACACTAAGATTTGCATTTTAAGGAACTTTTTTCCTTACATGATAGTTTAGTATTTATATAAGCATTAATTTATAACAAACGTTTTCACTTATATCATGAGTGAAAACGTTTGTTTTTTTATTTTATCAAACATTAAATTTTATACAATGTCAGTTTCATACATGACTCCAGAAGGATATGAAAAATTAAAATCTGAGCTGGAAGTGCTAAAAACTAAGGGAAGAGAAGATGTAGCTAAGGCTATCGCTGAAGCGAGAGAGAAAGGTGATTTATCAGAAAATGCTGAGTATGACGCAGCAAAGAACGCTCAAGGGATGCTAGAGTTAAAGATCAATGATATGGAGAAAGTCTTTGCCACTGCTCGAATTATTGATGAGTCTCAATTAGATACTTCTAAAGTCACTGTACTGACCAATGTGACCATTATGAATATGAACAATAAGGCTGAAGTCACTTATAAATTAGTTGCAGAAGCAGAAGCAAACTTAAAAGAAAAGAAAATTTCTGTATCATCTCCTATAGGACAAGGCTTGCTAGGAAAAGCGGTGGGAGATACTGCTCAAATTCAGACTCCAGCGGGTCTTATCAATTTTAAAATTATAAAAATATCGCTGTAAATGTCCACTATTTTTTCAAAGATCATATCTGGCGAAATTCCATCATATAAGGTATATGAAGATGAGCATTTTCTTGCTTTTTTGGATGTGTTTCCTTTGGCGAAAGGTCATACACTCGTAATCCCTAAAAAGGAGACGGATTACATATTTGATATAGATGATGATGAGTTGTCCCAAATGATTATTGTTTCCAAGAAAGTAGCGCTCGCTTTAGGTAAGGCCATTCCTTGTATTAAAGTGGGTGTTTCAGTAATTGGCCTTGAAGTAGCCCATGCACATATCCATTTGATACCTATGCAAGCCGTCAGTGACATGAATTTCAGTAAACCAAAACTACAGTTTTCAAAAGAAGATATGGCTGCCATTGCAGACGCTATTAAATCTAACCTGCAATAGGACTTTTGTCTTTATTTCTCAATAATACTACCCACCCTAATAATCCAATGATAATAAAAAGTATAGAAATGTATTGGGCCTGACTCCAGTTAAGTCCAAACATTTCATATTTTTCGTTCACTCTGATGATTTCTATAAAAAACCTTTCAACACCATTTAGGATCATGTATGTAAAAAAGATAAGTCCAGGAATCTTAAATCTGTGTTTATTGATCCACAGTAAAGCACAGGCCAAAAGTCCAAACGTGGTCTCATAGATTGGCGTAGGATAAACTCCAGGATTTAATTCATGACAATATCTCATTCCACAAGATTTCAAGCAGCTGTCTTCAACAGACAGGCCAGCCACACGTGCGGTATTAAAAGCTTCAGGATTGCATTGACTTAAGAGGACACCGTCATTATTGACATTGTTGGGATAGTGATATGACCAAAGCCAATCAGGCAGAAACCACCAATCAGGTTGAGCAGCTGCAACTATACCCCAATCTCCATCACCTGATAGTTGACATCCGATACGGCCCACTGCATATCCAAGTAAGATCCCCATACCCGCTATATCCATCATGTAAACAGGTTTGATACCTATTTTTTTGACATAATAGTATACCGCAATAAAGGCTACAATCAATCCTCCATATATGTTTAGACCACTACCTGAAAACAAAGAACCTAGCGGGTCTTTAAAAAATCCTGATAAATCTTCTGTGATAGAAAACAGTTTACTTCCTAAGACGCCCGATAGACCTGCAATAATAATAATGTCATTTGTCTTAGCGGAAGGATATTGCAAGTATTCAACTGTTTTAGGTTTGTCTTCTATTTTTGAATTTGTCCAAATGTAATATGCCGCTGTAGCAATTCCAGCCAAAGCACCTATCCACCAAATACCTTGTGATGAAAAGATAAATGATGCAGGATCACCCTTAAATTTATCGAAGTTAGTGATAAGTAAGGGTAATTTTGCTCCAAAAAACAAGGCGAAAAGGGTATTTATTATGATGTCGCTTTGGCTCAGTTTATCAGTTTGTGTGCCCGTTACTTTAGTCGGTTGAATAAGACCGTTTTTCTCATATCGTTGAAGCTCTGATCTCAAGAGAAACCCACAAGCTACCAGAGCCATAACTAGCATGAAACCAAAGGTCTTGAAAATAGACGTCCAGTTATCAACATCAGTGCCTAAAAGGTCATTAAAGAAATAAGAAAGATCAGGATACATTTTTATTTTGTTTATTTCTGTGACAAAAGTAATTATAAGTAGTCATATATCAACGTTTAGCATGGTTTTTGTTGCTTACGTAATGAATACATATAAATTTTTATAAATAATGGGTAGATACATCATACTTCTGATAGCTTTTATTTTTGCTATAGATTCTTCAGGTCAGGCTCCAGGCTTGGTTTTGCAAACCGGGTTGACAACTATGTATTCAAAAGATCCAGTGATAACCAAAGATAATGAGGCTCATTATGGTTGGATGGTAGGAGCTGATGCCAGGATTCTAGAGGGCAACATGTATTTCATTTTGGGGGCACAATATGTGAACACGAGTTTAAGATCTTCGGCTAATCCAGAGTTTACTAGAAAGCGTGATTGGAAAATGCTGAATGGAAGATGTGGTTTAGGTTTTAATATTTTGAGACTGTCTGAAAACTTTGCATTAAGAAGTAAAGTTTTAGGCTCTATAAATTTTACCCTAGATGCTCCATCAGGTGGTTTAGGGCTGGATGGTTACGAAGTATTAAATGACTCATATTTGGGAGCAGTAACTGGGCTAGGCATTACTTTAGGAATGTTTGATGTAGATCTTGAGTATCAATATGGAATTCTCAACGCATACAACAAACAGCCTAAATCAACATTTGATGGTTTTACCTTGATGGCAGGATTTCATTTTTAATTAAAACCTATTTTTATTTTCGGGTAGTATGTAGGTCAGATTTAGTTCTGTAGATTCCGCGGGATCGAAATAATAGCCTTCTTCGCAAAACAGTTTCAAATCATGTGGGTTTTGGATTTGGTTTTTGATAATAAAAGCAGCCATTATACCTCTAGCTCTTTTAGCATTAAATGAAATGAATTTTTTCTCGCCATTTTTTATTTCATAAAATTCGAAATGAACCACAGGTTTTGCCAGTTCTTTGATGTTAACTACTTTCATGTATTCATCTGAAGCTAAGTTTGCTAAATAATTACATTTATTTTTTTTGATAAGTTGGTTGAGCGTACTGGTGATATCTTTAGACCAATACTGATATAAAGATTTTTGATTTTCATTGGGCTGAATCTTTGTAGCCATCTCTAGTCTGTATGGTAAGATCCCATCAGTAGGTCTAAGTATGCCATAAAGACCTGATAAAATCCTTAGATGATCTTTAGCATAAATTAAGTCTTCGGGGTTAAAATCTATTGCCTTTAGTCCTGTATAAACTTCGCCGGTGTAACTGTATATGGCAGGAGCATTTCCTTTGCAGTTATTTTTGATAAGTTCTTTATATTGGTCAAATGTTTGGGATGCTAACTTATCGCTCAGTTTCATCAGGGTGGAAAGGTCGCTTCTTTCATATTTTTCAAGAATACTTGTCAAGTGTGCTGCTTTATCTAGGTATTCAGGAATTGTGGTTTTTTTAATTCTCGACTCATTTTCTGTATCCATAGTTTTGGAAGGAGAAATAATACATACCATGAAGTAAAGGTTAATATAATTGCATAAAAAAACCTCTTCAAGATATTTCACTTGAAGAGGTTTTATATTTGTTAAAAGGAAGTATTAGTTTCCTTTGATGATGTTTGGTTCAGCAGCAGGAACTGCTTTGTCTTCTTTTTTAGGAAGTACAGTACCTATTACTTGAAGAACGTGGTTATCAGGACCCTCATTAGTGGTGATCGTGATAGATTTGTTGATTGGACCTGGTCTGTTAGTGTCATATCTAACTTCCATAGTTGATGACTGACCTGGAGCTATTGGGTTTTTGTCCCATGTAGGTACAGTACAACCGCAAGATCCTCTTGCATTTTTGATTACTAATGGCTCAGTACCGGTGTTAGTAAATTTGACTATTCTTAATGGTTCAGAACCATATTCAATAGTACCATAATCTACAGAAAGGGACTCGAAGCTCATTTTTGCATTAGATCTTTCTACAGCTACATCAGCAACTGCTTCAGAAACAGCTTTTTGTACTACTGCATCTTTCTTCATTACTGGCTCCACTTGAGCTGGAGTAGCTACTGGCTGACCTGTTACAGGAACTGATTTTGTTTGTGCATTTAAGTTAATAGCACATAAAACTAATAAGGAAAATAAAAAATGTTTCATATTTTGATAACTTGTTTTAGAAAATGAATACAAATATAGGAATAAAATGGTAATAGGATAAAAAAAGTTTCATTTTTTGCTGTTAAAATACTGTTAAGGTGTGCTTTACGTACTTTTGTCGAAAAAGTTTTTACTTTGATATAATCATTTATAATTTTGAATGAAACAAATATAATGATATGAGTAATGCAGGACATATTTTGGATATGATACGCAGGATACAAGCTAACCGAGCATTGCAGACTGGCAAAAAGCAGAAAAGTAAAGGTAAAATCAAAGCTTTTAAATCACATTATTTTGTACCTGATGATGCTAGAATCTTACCAAAGGAGTCGAAAGCACTTCATGTATTTAATGCCGTAGTTATCATGACTTTAATTATTTTAATGCTTTATATAATTTTTTCAAATTTGATCCCATAACATGTCTCATTTGGCTTTTACTTGGTGATAATAGGTAGGATTAATATTTACTATCTGTTTTCCCAATAGCATATAAATTTAAACTCTAATGGATATCGCAATGTGTTTTGTAAGTCGAACTCATGGATTATTTTAAAAAGTAAAAGACACATAAAATTATTTTTTGAAAATTGTGTTGTATCATTGTGACCATAAAAATGAAGTATGTACAATTTTTTTTGGTATAGCTTAATTCTATTAATGGTTAGCAATGAAATCTTTTCCCAACCTTTGGTATATGATCCTGTGGTAGCGCATAGAGGCGCATGGAAGAAAAATCAACTCCCCGAAAATTCAATAGCATCTCTTAGGCATGCCTTGGATATCAAATGTGCGGGAACAGAATTTGATGTTTGGATGACTGCGGACAATGTTTTGGTTCTAAACCATGATCCTGATTTTGGGGGCAAACATATCGAAAAGTCTTCCTATGCGGAACTATCCCCAAAAAAATTGGATAATGGTGAAACGTTGCCAAAATTGGAAGATTTCCTAAAAGAAGGGTGTAAGGATAATCACTTTACCAAGTTAATTCTCGAGATCAAACCATCTAAAATAAATACTGATCGAGGCAGAAAGGTGGCATTTGAAACTTATAAACTCATTTCTGCTTTAGGTATTGAAAGTCAGATTACCTTTATTTCTTTTGATATTGAAATTTTGAAAGAGTTGTTAAGATTGGACTCAAACCTCCACACACAATATCTAAATGGAGACTGGAGTCCAGAAGAATTAAAAAAAGCTGGTATTACGGGAATGGATTACCATTATAAGGTTTTTTATAAACATATGGAGTGGGTAAAAAGTGCCAAAGATTTGGGATTGATCTTAAATGTATGGACTGTAAATGCACCTGAAGACATGGATTTTTTTATGGAGCAGCGATTCGATCAAATAACTACAAATGAACCTGAACTACTTTATGAAAAAGTCAAAAGAGTTCGGGAAAATCTGGAATGGGAGCTGGTTTGGTATGATGAGTTTGATTATAAGGGATTGCCTGATAGCTCTAAATGGTCATATGACGAAGGTGGACATGGATGGGGAAACAATGAAAAACAATATTACAAAAAGGAAAGTATTCCTAATGCTGAAGTCAAAAACAGTAAATTGTATATTACAGCTTTGAAAGAAGCTTATGGAAAGTCTAGCTATACTTCAGCAAAACTAACTACATTTAATAAATTGTCCATGCAATATGGAAAAGTAGAAGTCTCTGCAAAACTACCACACGGCAAAGGAAATTGGCCTGCCATTTGGATGCTTCCGGAATCTTTAAAGAATGGAAAGGAGTCATGGCCGCTTTGTGGGGAGATCGATATTATGGAGCATGTTGGGAAAGATCCGAAAGTAGTTCATGTTTCTTTACATACATTGCTTTATAATCATATGAAAAGAACCCAAATTACACATTTTGATAGCATACCTTTGGCCTTGGATCAATTCAATACCTATGGCATAGAGTGGGACGATAGCAAAATAAAATTTATGCTAAATGGCAAGTTGTATTTTGAAACCCACAAAGGCCAAGATGGCAGGGACATCACTAATGAAGGATGGCCGTTTGACAAACCTTATTTTTTGATTTTAAATCTTGCGATTGGGGGAAATTGGGGCGGCGAAATAGACGACACCATTTTTCCGAATGTGATGGAGGTAGATTATGTGAGAGTTTTTAAGAAAAAATAGACGTAACTAAAAAGCCATTCTCTCAAATAGAAAGAATGGCTTTTACAAAAACAATTATATCAAATTATTTTTTGAATGGATTGCTCCATTTCGGATCCGTCAACATTTCCGTATCGGTGAGTGTATTTAGGAATGCGATCAAAGCTTTCTTTTCAATACTTGTGAAATTAGGATGCTTTACATTACCTTTTCCGTCAGTAAACTTAACGTCCAAATGTTTGTGTGGCTTAACTCCACTACTGTAGTGCTCGATCACATCTTCAAGCGTTTTGAATCTACCATCATGCATATACGGCCCTGTAAGAGCTACATTTCTTAATCCTGGTATTCTAAATTTACCGTTACCCAGTCCATTATCTTTATAAACCAAGTCTAATCCAATGTTGGTTGCTCCTCTAAGGTCATTGCCAAAACCAAAAGAACCACCACCACCATAAGGATCGTTAGGGCCATCTAAAGCGCTAAAGTTGTTACCACCATGGCATGAAGAACATTGCGCTCTATCACTATGGAAAATGTCTCTTCCTAATCTTTCTAATTCTGTAAAGTTAGAAAAGTTTTTACCCATTCCTTGATCAAATTTTGCTCTATTGGAAGTGATTGATGCCACAAACTGAGACATAGCACTGGAGATATTCTTGGGAGTAATTTCTTCGCTTCCGAAGGCTTTTTTAAATAATGGACGATAATAGTCAGTATTCTCTAATTTTTCTACCAAGCGATCCAGGTTTTCCATACCCATCTCTACGTGATTTTGCACAGGTTGAAGTGATAGTTCGTGCAATGTTTTAGATCTAGAATCCCAAAAGAGATTGTTTTGGAGTATAGGATTAGTGATACCCATACTATTTCTTTCTGTGACTCTGCCTTCAAATCCAGTACTGCTTTTCAGTCCGTCAGCAAAAGCCTTTTCTTGGTGGTGACAGCTACCGCAAGATACGGTATTGTTTAAAGAAAGCTTTTTATCATAAAAAAGTACCCTTCCCAATGTGGCTCCCCAGGGTGTTACTTCCATTTTTGCATTTTCTTTGATGACAGGTATTCCGTCTATGATTTCAAACTCGGGAAAAGAGTTGCTGTTTATAGATGTGCCTGCCGGCAGCTTTAGTTGATTGTAGGCATAAGGCATCTCTGGCAATACGGGTGACTGTTCTTCTGCTGTAATGACTTTAGTGTCACTGCAAGATACTAAGCCCAAAAAGAGAAATAAAATTAGGATTGAAAGCTTATTCATTATATAAAAATTTAAATGTGTGATCAAAATTAGGATAATAAATTAATACTACGGTAATTTTTTGAAAATTTTAACACTAATAAAGCCTGACATTAACAAATAATGCCACTGGAAGTTCGAATTTTATCAAAATCCCTTCATTACCAAAATCACTTGCTAACCGTAAGGCGGCATCTGTGGACGCAAAAATTCTTTTAGAAAAATGATATTGAAGGCCATAATTTTTGGCTATTCCTATATTTCCATCTTCATTATTGACAATACTCAAAAAAATCTCTACACCACTGCTATAAGTGATTTTTTTATCCTTTGATATGGGTTTTCTATTTTCTGCCCCTAGGCCAAGATAAAAACTGGGTATACTATTATCAAATGACTCAGATGAAATGTCAGCTCCAAAGTTTACAATGAAAGCTCTTTTACTATAAAATTTTCTGTAACGCAATCCAATAAGCCCTGCACTGTTTTCTCCAAGATTAAATGGGATAAACTTAGAAACTAATGGTGTGAAATTGATACCAATCTCCTTGGTGTAAGACCAAAAATATGGGTCGTCTTCGTACAAATCTTCTTCAGCGTACACAGTAGAGTCTTTTTGTCCATAAAGCCCCAAAACACAATGTATTGATAATATAATTAATATAACTCTCATCATGGGACCTATCAGAATGAAATATTAAAAAATAAAGACTGTGGCAATTCAAGCTTGAGATTAGAGCTGCTTTTTTCAGGTTCATTGGATACATTACCGTTAATATTTAATGTTTCTGTAGTTTTGCTGTAATATCCATAAAATGAACTTTCTGTACTTATAAATAATCGATCAGAAATTTTATACTCAAATCTAAGTACGGGACCTAATCCCACTCCTAAAGTATTTTGATTGCTTATAAAGGTGGAACTGCCGAAGTTGAATTCATTGATTTCAGAGTTTTCTTTTACGTAACCAAATAATACATCAAAACCATATGAAAATAAAAATTTTTTGCTCAGCAACAAGTGCTTTTCTAAGCCAAATCTGGTGTCAATGGTTAAAATATTGAGCTTTCTAGTAATAAAATTACCGTTAGAAAAATCTTCTTCTGAAGAGTTTGTGATATTTACATTGTATCCCGACCTAAAACTAGTTTTTCCCAAATGTCTTCTATATGTAATGCCATAGGGAGATTTGGCGTTGTTAGGATTTAAGCTGAGCAGATTACCCAAAACATTGGTCACATTGATTCCAATTTCATTTTTGTATGGATAAAATGAAGTGAGATCGTTAGTTTGACCATACACCTGCAATAAAACTACCGATAATGCAAAAGAAAATAAATACTTCATAGATTTTAGTTAACATAATTATAACGTAATCTGATTTAGATATGTTGCTTTGTAATTTATGATATATTTCTTTGGTTGTGTATAAAGTCCCTGACACCAGCAAAAGTAATGGTTTTATCTTCAAAAAACTGTAAAGTAGCATTGATTTCCGCTTCGTTGGCTTGTAAGCTATTGAGGATATTCATGATATGCATTTTCATGTGTCCTGATTGTATCCCGGTGGTGACTAATGATTTTACAGCTGCAAAATTTTGAGCTAATCCAACCGAAGCTACTATTCTCATGAGCTGCTCTGCTGACGGATTGCCAAGGATATCGAGGGTGTTTTTTGCTAAGGGATGTAATGAAGTTAGACCACCAATAGTACCTAATGCCAAGGGTACATCTAGCCAAAATCTGAAGATACCATCTGAGATTTCACAGTGGCTAAGACTCTTATATTGTCCGTCTCTGGCAGCATAAGTATGACCTGCTGCCTCGATAGCTCGGAAATCATTGCCTGTAGCAAGTACCACTGCATCGATTCCATTATAAATTCCTTTATTGTGTGTCGTAGCCCGATAAGGGTCAATGTGTGCAATTCTTACGGCCATTCTAAATTTTTCTGCCAATTGGTCAGCCATCATACCATTGGCGAAGGTGCCCAATTCTGATATTTTGCAGGATACTTCTGACCTTACTACGCATAGCGGTGTATAATTGGAAAGTATGGACATGATGATATTTACATCTCTGTAGTGGTCGGGTATTTCTTGATGATTGAAAAAGAAATTTTCGAGTGTAGTAGCAAAATTTTCCAATACGGTATTAATAAAATTTGCGCCCATAGAATCACAAGTTTCAAAATGAGCTCTGAGCTGATAGAGGCCAGGTTCCTTATCAGTAAAATCTAATAATTCTATCTCAGTGATACCGCCACCACGCTTGATCATGTTTTCTGTAATATCTGCAGCACCTTTTCTAAGTTCGGCTTCAAGTACGGGGAATAGAGATTTTAAAAGATCGCTGTTGCCGTCCCAAATAAAATGAACTTGTCCTACTTTGACCATTCCTAAAATAGTGGTTTTGAAGCCGCCTCTTTCTTGCCAGTATTTTGCTGCTGCTGCTGCTGCTGCTACTACTGAGCTCTCTTCGATGACCATAGGAACACAATAAGTTTGTCCATCAATCAGGAAATTTGGTGCTAAGCCATAAGGCATGATGAAGTTAGACACGGTATTTTCACTAAATCCATCAATGGTTTTTTGCAGCATTGGGTCATCAACCCAAAAAGTTTTTAGAGTTGTTGAAATCGATGTATTTCCATTTCCATAAGCGGTATTTACCCAATCTATTTTTTGGTTTTTTCCCATTTTAGAAAAACCTGCAACACTTTTATCGCTCATGTACTATTTCTTTATTTTTAAAAATGATTTAGCAACACTTAACCCATTGATTTGAGCAGTGACATATTCTTGAAGGATTTCATAGCTTTCCATAGCATATTTTAAAAAGCCTGAAGCTTGTCCATAGATGGCAGGTATCTCTGATTTTTCTGTTAAATAAAATCCATCAAGAAAGTCCTGGATACCACCAGAAATGATAAGCTGATTGCAGAGGCGCGATTCTGTTAGCTCCTTAGCTAATTGATTTGATAAGTCTACCATTTCACTAGCTGTGTGACCTACAAGCACCAAAGGTTTATTATTTTCGACAAACATGTCAGACGATGATCTTAGTATTTCCAACAAGGCAAAATTAGTCCCGCCAGATGCCCCAAAGTCAATGGCTATCAGTGGCATTTTGAGTAAGGCTTTCATGCTTTCAGGACCGAATCCTTGTCCAACTTCTTTTACAATCAATTTAATATCAATAGATTGTAATAGTTTTTCTATGGTTTCTATAGGTGAATGATAATATCTGTCTCCTTCAGGTTGCAACCATTCTTGCATCGGATTGACATGTATGATGAGACCGTCGGTTTCTAATTTTTGGATTAGATCAGTGATCAAATGAAGTTTTTTTTCATTGACCAATGTCTCTATCTGTGCTATACCTAAGTTAGCATAAAGAGGTTGGTTACCCATCCATTTTCGAATCTGAAAATCCTTTAGGTATTCATTACTAAAAAGTAATTGTCGGCAAGAACCAAGTCCCATACCAAGTTTAAATGCTCCGCAGGCTTTAGCAAGATTTTCATTAATTGTTTTGGCTTTTTCTGTACCACCGGTCATCGATGATACCCAAAGAGGGGCATTTAATATCTTATCGTCAAATCTGCATTGTAAAGCATCGTTATGTTCAGGGTGACCTGAGATCATGGGCTCGTAGTAAAATCTGTTATCTACAGATGATGGTAACACTTTAGATTTAAAGGCCAAATCAATGTGATCCTTTTTGCGTTCGGATGCATTAGGGTCTTGTTCGTTATGCCCATTCTGATAAGGGTTAGCCATGAATTTTTGTTTTATTAAGATAATATTCGGCTCAAAAGTAATCAAAAACAATCTTTTTTGCCAACTTTGCCAAACAATAGAAGTTTCCTATAGTTCAAATTTTAAAGTTTTCTATTGTAGTCATTCCAGCCAATGAAAAGTCAAATAATCATATTTTTAATATTGTTGATATTTAAAAATGCTGATGGTCAAAGCAATCATAAGGATAACTATACCAATGCAGCTGAATATTTCAATAGTAAAAAATATGATCTAGCTATAGTAGAATATTCAAGATGCCTTACCAAAAATAGGTCTGATGTCAATGCATTATACTTTAGAGGGTGTAGTTATTTAAACTTAAAGCAAAATGATTTGGCCATTGCTGACTTTTCACAATTAGTAGAGTTGGATTCCATGCACACAAATGCCTTTATGCAAAAAGGATTTGCGCATCTAATGTCTCATCAATTTATGGAAAGTATACACTGCTTTAGTAAGGTAATTTCTTTGGATCAAACGACTTCAAAAGCATATCTGCATCGAGGTAATGCACATTTAAAACTCAATAATTTTAATGTCGCATTATCTGATTTTTCTGACGCTATAAACCGAGGTGAACACTCATACTCCGTTTTTTACAATAGAGCACTTTGTAAACAAAAAACAAATGATTTTCCAGGAGCCTTGTCTGATTACAACACTGCTGCAGATCTAAATCCAAATCAATTAAATATTGCGGTCGAAAGGTCTAAAATATACCTAAAGTTAGAAATGTGGAAGGAAGCTATAGGTGAACTTACTTACAGTATCAAGAGACAGCCCAACGATGCTGATCTTTATTTTTATAGAGGATACGCAAAACTTATGATTGAAGATAAAAATGCTGCCATTACAGATTTTAGTATTTGTTTACAACTAAATCCTGATCATATTGGTGCTCTGAAAAATAAAGCAATGCTTTCATTTGAGCTTCAAAGATATCAGGATGCCTTACAAGATTACACGGATATACTGAAAAAAGACACCCATAATCCAGAGATACTTTTGCAAAGAGGGATTTGTAATTTGGAGATTAAAAATTTTAATGATGCTTTGGAAGACTTCACAGATGCGATATCAAATAAGAAAGATTTTGCTGAAGCTTACTTCAACAGAGCAAATACTTACACCAAACTTTTGAATACAGAAAAAGCATGTTTAGATATAAAAAAAGCTGCTGATCTGAATTTTCAGCCAGCAGCTTTTTATTTTAAATCTTTATGCCACTAGCTATGATAATGCTACCTTAGTTTTAATCATTCTCAATTTTCGAATCTCCCAATATATTTAAAACTCCAAGACCTTGATTGATTATAGTGGCTGTACTATTTGTGTTTTTGTACAGTTTTACATTTTCTAAGGTTAAGTTACCGTTATTGATAATTAAGGTTCCATTAATGGCATTTGGAGCTAAAATATTAATTCCTTTCAGAATGAGACCGAGTCTTGTCGTATTATTAACAATATTGGGAGATTGACTATCTGTACTTAGAAAAATATTTTGGTTTGTCGGAGACTCAATGATCAGATGTTTATTGATGATTAAATTTTGCCCTTTCAGATCTATAGTGTCGTTAGCGAGTGAGGATGCAAATTTTATGGTGTCTCCGACGCTTGCACATGAGATAGCTTCTTTAAGTGAACCAGGTCCGCTTTGTCGGGTATGATCTACAGTCAGTCTGCAGAACTGGGCCGCACACGTTTTCACACCCCAATTTATTAATGAGCCAGATTCTTCATAATTTCTATTTAGGGTTAAGGTCCACAATCCTTTTTGTTGTTGATTATTCAATATGGATAATGGACTAGATGGTAGGTAAGTATTACCATTATTAGGTGGACACGGCCAGCTTAAAGTTGCTGTATCATCAAAACCTATGTTATACTCATTTTCTCTATTACACGGATTGGCCCAAAATATGGACTGAGCGGACTGTGGATTGCTTAAAGTGAAATCTAAAGCCTGGATTCCATTATACGTACCTTGAAGATTTAAAATTTTTACACTTTGAACGATTCCTTTGTCAGGAATATTTAGTGTGGATGACACGGGAAACATCCCAAAAGGAAGGTTTACAGGCAAGTTTTCTGGAAAGTAGCTGGTACACGAATCCACTTTAAATGCTCTTTCTGTCCATCCACTTAGGCCGCAGGCATTACCAGCCCTTGTTTTCCAATGAATCTCTGACCCATTGTAAATGGGATTGGTGATCTGATAAGATAACAATAAACCAGTATAAGTAGCTATTGTCTCTTGGTAGAGATCATCGTACGCAGCTATCATTTCATATGATGTAGCTCCAGGCACACTAGCCCATGATAAAGTTGGAGAAGTACTTATACCTACAGCATTATTTTGCGGAAAAGATAACGAAGGTGCAGATGGTGCGGTATTAACGCTTACCGAAATATTACCAGAATTGCTAAGTGAGCCACTAACACCGTTGACAATGATGTCAAAATTTCCGCCTGTTGTAAATCCAGAAATAGAGACGGTGGCTGTATTTCCTGGGAGAATTGGGTTTTGGGAAAAAGTAGCAGTGGTTCCAGATGGGAGATTAGGTATTGATAAATTTACAGGTTGATTAAACCCTCCTATGCCAGTTATTTGAATATTTGACGAAATCGTTTGTCCTGCACAAATGGAAAATGAACTGGGACTTACAGTTAAATTAAAGGATTGAGGTGTACCAGTGATTGAAATATTGTTATTATTTAAATCAAAAAATATATGATTGGTTCCTCTTACCATAATTCTACCTTGAGAGGTTAAATTATTGGGTACGGTAATGGTATGACTACCGTCGTTTGGAGTTGCCGTTGCCAAAGTTATCGGAAATGTATTACCACCATCTATAGAAAACAAAATATCAACATTTACAGCATTTACTGGAGATACATTAGTGCTGGCCACATTCCAGGTGATAGTTCTGGATTCGCCAGCTATCCATGATGTTGCTGAGTTAAATGAAGTTACTGAAAACGCACCGGCAGAAGCATTGACTGTAGAGACGGTGATATTTATTTCGTTGTTGCATCCCGCCACGCCAGTAAAGTCCCTGGCTATACCTCTGAAATTCATAGTTCGTGCCACAGATGGTAACACTTGCCATGTGTTTGCGGTATTGTTAATTATATTTGTAAGTGGTGGAAAATATCGCGAAGGAGATGTAGTCGCAAAAATACTTCTAAACGCTGGGCCTGATGTATTGGTAGACGCCGGCGGCATGGTTTGATTAGCAGAATAACTGTTCATTTGTTCCCATGCGTATGTTAAAGGATGATTTTCTGGGTCAGAAGCACTTAAGGTCAATACAAAAGGAGTAGAAATAGGAATACTGTAATTACTCTGAGCGGTTACTGATGGTGTCGTATTGGTAAAAGTATTTACTATTTGAGCACAATTATTTCCTGTTCCAGATAAAAAGGTTTTAATTTCTTGCAAACTTCTGGCATGAAAATATGCATCACTGTTATTTTGGACATTTGGGCTACAAATACCTGCATAGCCCATGATGGTGGACGCACTTCCTGGTTCCATTGCAGCAGCATTGACTCGATTGCAGTTGTTAAATTGTGTATGATTTCCCCCAAACTGATGCCCCATCTCATGTGCTACATAATCTATAGAAAATGGATCTCCCACAGGGGCAGGCTGACCGGTGACACCTCCCGCTTTACTGTTGCCACACACCGAACCTAAAAAAGCTACACCTCCACCACCTGTACTGAATACATGTCCTATATCATAATTAGCACTTCCAATGACATTGTTGCATGTGGTGATATTTTGGTTTAGCATAGTACTCCCATTGTTGTTGGTATATGGGTCAGTATTTGCGTTGTAATAAAATATCAGGTTTGTATTGTTTACTAAAATCAATCTCACGGCAACTTCAGGCTCGTATACTTCATTCACCCTATTTATTACGGTGACTACAGCCGATAGGACTAAACCTGATTGTGAAGAACTGGTAGCCCCGTGATAATTGCTATACTCAGCAGTGGTAGCTTGAGCTAAACGATAACTTCTCAATTGGCAGTCTCCAATACGTGCACCACTCGAAGCTTCTCTTTCCAAAGCGTAATGATCGGTAACATTACAACCCCAAGATGGAACTTTTTTATAATCTTTTTTATAATAAACAATTCTTGTATTTTTGTCATTTCGCTGGAAATGGTCTATAAATGTTTTGTCTTCGCCGGGAGCAGAAATTATAGCTCTGAATCCATGGTGGGTGTAGTCAATTCTAATCCTTCTCAGTTTGTCATTTAGTGAAACACCATAAAAAGTACGAATATCGGAATATTTAGATGCAAGTTCAGGTTCCATCATATCATATTGTACAATTTTGAAGGAATCCACTTCTCCGTTGGGCAGTCCCACAGAAATTACTGTAGATGAATAGTTTACATCTTTGACGGACTCTTTCTCTGCGCTCCAAAGTATATTACGAATATCATCATCGCTTATCCTGTATATGGTCGCATTTTGTGGTTCAATATCTTTGATACCTAAGACTTGAGTTTCCGAAGAAGAAATAATTTCCCAAGATTGACCATAAACGAAATTTGAAATGGTAATTAATAAAAACAAAAAAGATAAGCGAAGAAACATATTGAATATTTTACGGCACAAACATATAATAAATGCTAAAAGTTTACAATAAAAATCGTTAGAATGTAATAAACGATAACTTTTATTTTTTTTGTTTATCCTTGAGAATTTCAATAATGAGCTCCCATAAGTAATCATAGGGAATGATTTCCACTTGAGTGCTTTTCTCGTCAGTAATGAGATGCGAGTTTTTTAGTTTTTTCATAAGATCAGAAGTTAAAGCTACGGTTCTCGCCGGATGGAAGTCAGCTTTAATCATTAACAAGAGCATCTTAATAAAACAATTTGACCTGAAAGTTTCATCTTTATGTAAGTATCTATATGTGTACTGATTTAGGGATTCCATTTTATCTATAATCTTGTTATATTTATTATCTAGCAAAAGAAATAAAATTTGGATAACAAGGATAGTAATATTTTGTCCAGACTTGTCTTTAGTATGAAACGGTACACTATTCATAAATTTTGTTA
>Ga0075154_10001224_pt1 | contig 18938 bp, 10 predicted proteins | sample JI71714BDNA_FD_70965 | JGI IMG/M metagenome (GOLD analysis project Ga0075154, IMG submission 70965) | Wastewater effluent complex algal communities from Wisconsin, to seasonally profile nutrient transformation and Carbon sequestration -... | ecosystem: Engineered > WWTP > Effluent > Algae...
CCAAACTGGCCTCCATCGCAGATGCCAGCTTGAATCATGATCAAAGCCTGATGTGAATCCCTTTTGTCAACACGTCCTAGGCGGCCTGCGGGAGTGTTACGACCGGCGAGTCTGAATGTAGCCTGACCGAAGGTTTCAGCTGTGTTTCGGCAAATAAAATAGGTTGCAGTTTCACCGTCTTCGAATTCGACCACGACACGGGCGATCGCCGGTTCCTGCGCGAGCGAGACGAGACTCCGTGTGCGCGCATCATCGATATCGCCGAGGGACTTCAGTGCCTCGCCAGACGTAAATGTATTAATGCTTGCGAAGGATTGCGCGCCGGAGACACGGTTCTCGGCTAGCCGCGCGCGCGCAGCGGACGCCACCTCAGTCAAAGTAGCGAGTGTATCCCTAGATATTCGCGCAACATCATCCCTCTGGCCAGGCTCAGTCATCTTCTCCCCGATGCTTGTTCTCTTTGCGTCCAGCAAAATTGGTGGCCAAGCCCGTCATCACTTCAGCTACCAATAATATGAGGTACGGGCAGTTCGTTAAGCTCCCGCCGGGCTTCAGGCCAACTGGGATAGTGCTCAGAAAGCAAAGCGAAAAATCGAGGGCTATGCTTCGGCTCTGAGATATGAACCATTTCGTGAACAACTACATACTCCAGCAAGTCGCGCGGCTTCTTCACGAGTTCTGTGTTAAGTCGAATAGTCCCTGATTTCGAGTTGCAACTTCCCCACTTGGTTGTCATCCGCTGCAAAAAGTATCCGCTGACCTTAACGCCAATGCGGATTTCCCATTTGTCGATGATGGGCGGCACTACTCCATGGAGTAGCTTCAGATGCCAGGCATGGATCAAATTGGTACGCCCTTCGCGGGACGTTCCAGGGCGCACTTGGAGATGGATTGTTCGGTGGTCTAGTCTTACCTCAGGTTTCGCATCCAGCTCTGTGACACGGAGGAGATGGCGGCGTCCCCATAGGTAGTGGGTTTCGCGACCAACAAATTCGCGTGGGACTTCCCTTGCTTGCGAGCGAAGCTGTTCTTGCTGTTGCCTGATCCATCCAATTCTTGTGATCGCATACGCACGCGCAACATCGATCCTGGTCGAAGAAGGGGTTACAAGCGTGACCCGACCATCAGGCGGGTGGACCGACAGGTGGACGTTCTTGACCTCCTTACGGGTCACGCTGATTATAATGTCGCCGAGTTCAATAGACTCGCCCATCAATATCCCTGTTGGTTCTTGATGATCTCGAATATCGCAAGAGTTGCGTCTCGATCTCTATTAAAAAGCGGGAAAAGCACGTTCTTGACCTCCCGCTCTCGGACCGGGTCACCCTTCCAGCCCGCGGGGGCATGTTCTCGGACAGTGCGGTCGATTTCCAGCGCCAGATCCGCCCTTTGGTCGTTGTCCACGGGAACAGTGAACCCTGTAGCAGGAAGGTCTGGAAGGTTGTTGTAGATCACCACGGCTTCGCGATTGCCCGAGAGGCTTCGAGGCAGATCCGGACCCGCCTCCCGTGTCGCCATCTTGCGGACCAAGTCCTCGGCCTTCTTCAGGAAATCCTCATAAGCCTTAGCACTGTCGCGGCTTTGCTGGATCAGATCCTCGAGGAGCTTGGACATCTCGTCGTAGAAGCGAGGGTCGGTGAGCTGATCGCGGATGATGGTTTTCCGGATATTATTGATGATGCCTTCGGCTACCGCGTTCTTCGACAGCTTCCCTTTTTCGTTCAGCTGCTTGGCGATTGCATCATGGATTCCGGTTTCGATGATGGCTTGGGTAAGCGACACGTTGGACAACGCACCCAGCGCTTGGGCGGGATCGGCTTGGATGTAGGTGTTCAGGAGATGCCGCATGTCGGCTTCATACGGCTTGATGTCGAGCTCTTCGCCCGAATGCTTTTTGATGGCGGCCCTGAGATCACTGTAGAAATCGACATCGCGCTGGATGTCGTTCTGTTCGGAGGGGGAATACCCTGCGTCGTCCAAGATCTGCGCGATGGCGGCGTAGGCCCGAACGAACGACGCCACGGATTTGTAAAACGAGATCCTCAGCGCCTCGGTCTCGGTTAGGGCATTCGCGTCAGCGGCATCACCGCAGAAGTACCGCAGGAACTGCTCTACCTCTCTCGGCGGGGGCACCGGGGCGCAGAGATAGTGAAGCGCTTCGCGCGCCGCGTCGAGGCGCGCCTTCCCCTCTTCGATCCAGTTCTTGATCTCGACGTTGTTGTCGCCGCCGCTGCCCGCATCCAGATCGAGTTCATCCGAGCTGTAGACTGCGATCGCATGCTGGACGTCGCCGAACAGCTCCTTGAAGTCGACGATGTGGCCGTAATCCTTGTCGTCGCCATCGAGCCGGTTGGTCCGACAGATCGCCTGGAACAACGTGTGGTCCCGCAGCTTGTCGTCGAGGTAGATGTAACTGCAACTCGGCGCGTCGAAGCCGGTGAGCAGCTTGGACACCACGATCAGCAGCTTCATGTTCGCGGGTTCTTCGATGAAGCGCCGCTTGACCTCGGTCTCATAGGCTGTCGTGCTCTGGCCGCCCTTCAGCACGAATTTCGTGTAGGTGTCGTACTTGTACCGCTCGTCGCTGTTGGCGGGCTCCCTCGAGATCGCATTGTGGTTCGGCTCGAACGACGTGACGATTCCCACATGCGGCCCGAGCCGGGTGCTCTGGAATTCGCGATAGAATTCGCAGGCGTCGCGGATCGAGGAGGCTACCAGGATTGCGGTGCCTCGGTCGTCGCTCAGCCGCGGCTTCAGATCGAAGTCCTGCACGATCTCCGCGACGATCCGGCGTTTCCGTTCTGTCGCGCTGAGCAGCTCCTCCATGTTGGCCCAGCGTTTCCGCAGTACTGCCTTCTGGAAGTTGTTGAGGTTCTTGGTCTTCTTCTCGAACCAAGCGTCGATTGCTGCCGGGCTCGTCATGCGCTGCGGCACGTCGCGCGCCTCGTATTTCAGGTCGAGCACGACCTTATCCCGGACCGCTTCCTGAAACTTGTAGGTGTGGATGTAGGTGCCGAAGACCTCACGCGTGGTCTCGCGGTCTTTGCGCAGCAACGGGGTGCCCGTAAAGCCAATGAAGATCGCGCCCTCGAGCCAGCGCTTCATCTGCTTGTTCATGTCGCCGCCCTGGGTGCGGTGGCACTCGTCCACGAACACGTAGAAGCGGCCGGTGACGCGCGGGGGCGGCCCCTTAAGCTCCGTCGTGTCGAACTTGTGGATCAGCGCGCAGATCAGTCGGGGCGACGGCGCGCCCAGCCAGCTCACGAACTCGTCGCGGCGTGTCACCCGAGGCGATGGCGCATCGGCGCCAACGACGCCCGCGTTGCGCATCACGCCCTCGATCTGCTTGTCGAGCTCGTCGCGGTCGGTGATGACCAGCACACGGGCATCCGGCTCAAGTTCGAGAATCCATTTGGCCAGGAGCACCATCAGGATGCTCTTGCCAGACCCCTGGGTGTGCCAGATGACGCCGCCCTCGCGCTTGGCCAGCCGCTCCTGCGCCAGCTTCACGCCCACGAATTGGTGTTGCCGGGGAACCTTCTTGATGCCTGCGTCGAAGATCACGAAGTTCCGGATCAGGTCGAGCAGCCGGTCCTTGCGCAGCATTTGCGCAACGGGGCGGTCGAGAAGCGCACCGGCCACCAGATCGCCAGTCGGCGGCTCCTCTTCTCGCCATTCGACGAATAGCGTTTCGGGCGTTCCGACCGTGCCGTAGCGCAGGCCCTGCGCGTCGCTGCCTGCCAGCAGAAGCTGCGCGGTGGCGAAGAACGGGGCGTTGAAAATCTCGTCCTGGTTGGAAATCAGCTGCCGGATGCCGTCGCCGATCTCGACCGAGGAGCGTTTCAGTTCGATCACCGCGACGGCGAGACCGTTGAGGTAGACGACGAGATCGGGGCGCCGTTCGTGGCCGCCCTTCAGGGTGACCTCCTCGGCGAGGGCGAAGTCGTTGGCGGCGGGGTTCTCCCAATCGATCAGGTGCACCGTCTTGTGTGGGGCAGCGACCGATGTCTGCACGTCGACGCCGTAGCGCAGCAGCGTGTAGGTGCGCAGGTTGGCCTGATAGAGCGTGGTTCCGGTCACCTCGATCGCCTGCATCAGGCGCGTCAGGGCGGCGTTGATCTCGGCATCGGAATAGCCGCGGGCGGAGAGGTTGGCGCGCAGCAGGTCAGGCTCGACGCAACGGTTGTTCGGACGGCCCGACCAGTCGCCGAGGTTCCGGTAGCCGAGGCCGCCCTTGTCCTCGGGCGTGGTGATGTGGGCCGCCAGGCGGTCCTGCGTAACGCGTTCGCTGCGGGGACGTTCAGGCATGCGCCACCTCCAACGCGTCCAACGCCTCGGCTTGGACCGGCAGGCGCACACGACCGGTCAGCAAGGCCTGCATCATTCCCTGCTTGAGCGCCCGGGTCTTCTCAAGACGGGCCTCGAGCACGGTGATGTCCGCATCCATATCAGTTAGCACATCCGCTATCGCGTCTTGTTCAGTTTCCGAAGGAACGCGCACTTTGATCGAGGCGAGTGCTTTGCCGCTGATGTGAACGACGGCATCACCTTGGCCCTTGCTGGCCTTTTGCCGTGCAACTTCCGGCATGTTCATCAGGTAGCCCAAGAAGATTGGGTTACCGCTTGTAGGGCGCAAAATGACGATATCGCCGCCAGCGTAAGCCTCAGTTTCGAAATTGAAAGCAACACATTTGCCGATATCGGCTTTCGTTTCTCCTGAGGCAGCGAAAAGAAGGTCACGGAAATAGATCCGAGTTGCATTCTGCGCTACAGCCCGTGAAATTCGGGAATTGAAACGCCTTATGACGTCATGGTGAGTTGTGTAGATTTCACCATACCTCACACAGGGAATTTCGCCGGAAAGAGCTTGATCCCTGCGTACGCCACTGCCTTTCAGAAAGACCCCCAAATCGCCTAACTTCATCTTCTGCCACGGCTCGGAGAAACCCGGCAGACGGGTTGCGCCCGAAAGCAAGCGCTGCATCGCTCCAATCTGCACGGCGCGCTTCTTACTAACTAATGCAGCGATATTTGTGATCGTAGCATCGATATGCGAAAGCGCTTCCGCTATCGCCTGCTGCTCGGCCACTGGCGGAACCGCCAGGATGGCAGCGGACAGCGAACGGCCGTTGGTCAAGGCCCGCGTCGTGTAGGTCGCCCGCGCAACGACTTGTCGCCGAAAGTACCGTGGCGAGAAGCAGTAGGCCTTGAAAAGATCGTCTAGCCTGTCGTCGGTGGGACGCGCGCGCAGGACGAATCCGCTGAACACGGTGTCCTTCGTCGGGTCCAGCATTGCGGCTGCGACGCCGATTTCTTCGACGGTTTCGGACGTGCGTGTAAAGAACACGTCGCCCTTGCGCACCTCGAAGGCTTCCAGCTCGGACTTTGATACGTCGACCCGCCCCTCGATCCGGTCTAGGCGCAAGCCCGGATGCCGAAACACATCCATGTAGTTCACGATGGGCGTGCCATAGCCGAAATACTTCTTCGCCTTGTTCAGCCCGTTCTTGAAGGTGAACAAATCGCCCAAGGGCACCGCGTCCCAGTCCTCAGGGATCGGGCCAATCTCGGTCTGCTTGTAGCCCGGCCTCAAGTCCATGCGGCCCCCATCGCCTTCAGATGGATTGCGACACGAGCGGCAAGCACATCGACCTCACCCTCCAGCTTGGGCAGCGGCATGGCATAGCGCTCGGCCAGACCCTTGACGCGGGCAGACAGGGCTTGCGCCACATGCGCGACCTCTTCGGTCACGCGGGCCTCGACTGTGTCGAGCCACTTGTCCGAAACAACAAGCGTCTTGGCCTCATCCTCGGTCAGCGCGCCATAGCGATCGTGCACCTTTTGCCAAAGGGCATCGTCCGCCGCCTTGCGCTTCTTCTTCGTGGCGTCGAGAGCGTCCATCACCTTCTGGTAGGCCAAAAGCGCCTGCCGCTCGTCGGCCAGATCCGGATCGCGGCCGATCTCCTTCAGCCGGGCCTTCAGCGCCTTGGCGGTGATCTTCTGCTTGTCACCTTCGCCCTCGATCACCTCGGCCAGCAGCCCGTCCTCGCCCGCGCCCTCTTCGAGCTTTTCGGCAAGGTCCTGCTCCAGTTCTGCGATCCGCACGTCGAAGGCATCGATCTCGGCCTGCTCCGCCGCGAAGAACCGCGCCACCATCAGCCGGGCCGGGATCAGGTCCGACGTGAACCGCCGCCGCCCGAGGACGTAGTCACCCGGCTCTGGCCAGGCGAGCTTGCCGTCCTTGTTCTTGCGCTTGAGGATCTCGCGCGGTTTGGCGCCGGCGACCCATCCGGTGGCCGCAATGACATAGGCATCGTCCTGCAACGCCTCGGCCCAGTAGTCCATCAGGTGCTGGTACACGTCATAGGGGTCGACCAGCGGCACCTTGCGGAAGGCTTCGAGCAAGTCCTCGGAAACGGTCTCGATCAGCTCCTTCGGCTGGTCGCCGGGGGCGAAGGCCCGGCAGGCCGCATCCGCCCGGCCCCGCCAAGCCGTAAAGGTTGCCGCAGCGGCAGCGGTGAAGGTGCGGAATTCCGCATGCTCCTCGATGCCTGCCTTCACCTCGGCGATCTGACGGGTCAGCGACAGGTATCCGGGCCGGAGGTTTTCGAAAAGCTCACCGCGCAGCGATGGCATGACCTTCCACCAGCCTTCCAGCGCATCAATGTCCCGTTTCGGGATACCGCCCTGCAGGTGCGCGTCGATGTCGTGGATATCCTCGGGTTCCGAGGTGTCGATGTAGCGCGCCAGGTTGAGGTTGAAGGCATTGCGCGGGTCGGCGATCTCATCGAAGGGCACCATGCGGGCGTAACCCTCCGCGTCCGCGCCCTTGCGATAGGTGTCGACGATGCGGTGAATGTCCTGCTCGCGCAGCCGGTTCTTGGCACCATTCTTGCGGAAGCCCTTGGACGCGTCGATCATGAAGATGCCACGGCGGGCGGTGGCGTTCTCCTTGTCGAGAACAACGATGCAAGCCGGGATGCCCGTGCCAAAGAACAGGTTCGGCGGCAGACCGATGATCGCCTTGAGGTAACCGGACTTGACCAGTGCCTCACGCAAGTCCGCCTCGGCATTGCCGCGGAACAGCACGCCATGGGGAAGGATGCAGGCAGCCTTGCCGTTGCTTTTCATGGTGCGGATGATGTGCAGCAGATAGGCGTAATCGCCCTGCTTCTTGGGCGGCGCGCCCCATTCGAACCGCTTATGCTTGTCCGTAATCGCACCCTTGTCGTCATAGCTGAAGCCGGTGCTCCACGCCTTGTCCGAGAACGGCGGATTGGCAACGACATAGTCATAGGTGCGAAGGCGCTCCCCCTCCAGGAACTTGGGGGTCGTCAGGGTGTTGCCCGCGACGATCTTTGCCGTCGGGAAGTTATGCAGGATCATGTTCATGCGGGCGAGACCGGCGGTGGTCACGTCCTTCTCTTGGCCCTCCAACGTGATCCGTTTGCCGGCTTCCGCCGCAACCTTGAGGAGCAAAGAGCCCGATCCGCATGTAGGATCGTACGCGGTGGTTCCGGCAACCGTGTTCTTTGGCGAAATGCCGATCACCTTGGCGATGATGCGGCTGACCTCCGACGGGGTGTAGAACTGCCCCTTGCTCTTGCCGCTTTCGGTCGCGAAATGACGCATCAGGTATTCATAAGCGTCGCCGAGAATATCGTCATGGTCCGCGCGGTTCTTTGCAAAATTCAGATCCGGGCTTGAGAAAATGGCAATGAGGCGACCGAGCCGGTCAACACGGTCATTGCCTTCACCAAGCTTGTTCGGATCGTTGAAGTCAGGGAAATCCGTGCGCGCAAGCATCTCATTGGCATCAACAAGCGGCTGAATGACCTGCGTATTGATCAGATCGCCAATTCTCGGATTTCCTGTCAGAGCTGCCATGTCATTGAAGCTAGCACCTTTCGGGATTGTGATCGGTGGCTCCAAGTCATCACTATCGGCATATTTGTCAGAAACATATTTGATAAACAGCATGAACAGGACATAATCTTTGTATTGACTCGCATCCATTCCGCCGCGGAGTTCATCGCACGATGCCCAGAGTGAAGAATAAAGATCAGATTTCTTGACTGCCATTGTGTGTTTTGGGCCCGATGTATTCGAAGAAAGCCCGTAGGGTTCCTCGATGTGATTGTGATCTCTGGACCAGAGTAGCGAGCGAGAGAGCCATCTTCCAGAGCCAACTACCATGAAGCGGCCTTGGCTCATGTTGCGACAGCGCCGCAGAAGCTAGACATCGCCAAGGGGACGGAACCAACAAAGGTACGGAGTGCCACGACAAGCGCGAACGCCCGGTCAGTGGTCCTTGATCAGATCTGGTCCGGTCCGGGTATCACGAGTACGCCGTGAGGCTTCGAGACGCTCGCGGGCGTCCTCAACGAGCTGGATACTGGCGGTCGTGCAGCCAAAGTCGGCTAGGAAGCTGACAAGGCCGACGATGGTTCTGAAATCGCGCAGCTTGGCAATGCTGCGGCTGGTGACGAGCATCTTGTCGTCACGGCCAGCCGTCGCGCGCGACAAGCTGTCTCTCGGGTTTTTTCGACGGCTTGTGACCCCGCCCGAGGAGAAAGCCTTCGTGGACGGGCTGCGCGCCCTACACGAACGCGATGAGGATGGAGCACTATCCAAGCTGGAAGCCGCAAGAGAACTGTCCGACTTCGCGTGGATGGCAGGTATGATCCGCCTGAAGCGGGAGGCGTTCTCGCAGGCGCACACGCATTCGGAAAGAGCGCTCGCCGCAGGCGACAGGCTCGGCGCACAGTTCTTGAAATATAACCTCGCTCCTCAGATCAGCCTGCCGATCGCAAAGGGCACCCGATCAATCCAGGGTTCCCTAGATCAGTTTTGCGCTTACTGGGTTCTCGAGCGCGGATCTCCTGTCGGAAGTCTCCTTGTTCCTCTTTTTGAGCTCGATCCTGAAATCGTCGAGCATCTTCAGGTCTGCTTCCATGTCGTCCGGGGACGGCTGCGGTATGTCCCTACCTGCAGACATGTCGTGGCCTGACCGTTCAGACGCGCGCTTCATCGCGAAGAAGATGACCCGGTAGTCTTCGTCGGTGACCGTAACGTCTTTCAAACGGCCCGTCATCACGTCCGGCACGAACCTCACTACGGTCTTCGCTAGGACGAGCTCCTCTACGGCCCGCTCCCAAGATTCGCGTAGGTCCGAGTAAAAGTCTTTTGCTTGCCGGCGGTATTCGTCTGTGTCGAAGTCCGTTACGGACTTGAGCTCCTTGGCGCGTTTGCGCAACGTCTCGATCCGTGCGTTTAGGTCTGCAACCCACGGCTCGCTGTTCTCGCGGATCACGCCGAATCCCTCGGACTGGGTCTTGGCCACGACCGATTTGATCAGAGGCGCAGCGTCCCCGACTCGAGCTGCCTCCGACACCACCTCGTTGAAGAACACCAGATTGTGCGTGAAGATAATGACCTGCCGCCCTTTCTTCGCCTCGGCCACGAGACGTTGGGCGACCTTGCGAATGCGTAGGTGATCGAGCGAGGACACCGGGTCATCAATGATGATCCCGTAGCGCGGGTCATAGCCTCCGATCTCAGCGAGGAAGCATGCGAGCGCCAGCGCTCGCTGCTCACCCTCCGAAAGGACCTGGTTGTTCTTCACGGTACCGGCGCCGTGAAGACCCACCGAGAACAGGCTCTTGCCGCCCGAACTCGAGTCGCTGACCTTGAACGGGAGGTGGTTAAGGTCGAACGAGCCTATCTCCTCAGCTATCCGGCGTTCCAACTCCTCGGTCACGAGCTGTTTACGCAGGGCGGTGATTTGCGTTGAGATCGAACGAGTCGCTACTTGTGTTTGGCAGCTCGCGAGCGATCTTTGCTCCACGACGTCCCGAAGACGCTGAAGGACCGTTTCGAGGTCGTTCGCGAGCTTCGCCCGGTCCTTGAGTTCGGCGAGCCGCGCCCGCGTGGCATCCAGCGTTTCGGTGTGGGAGGCGCTTTGCTGGAGCGACGAGGCCTCCTCCTCTAGGCGGGCGAGTTCGGCGGAGGACGTCGCGATGAGCGCGGCGACATCCGGAGCGGGCGCCGGGTTCGCCGTCTCGTTCAGCAGAGAAGCTCGCCTCGTCTCGAATTCGCGCAAGATTCTGATGATCTCGGCTACGATTTCTGCACGCGTGGCGTCGAGTTGGCCGTAGGCCGCTAGGCTCTCTTCCACGACCACAACCTCGGGCACTTTGACCTGCTCGACTTGCGCAAGAAGCGCCTGAAGGGCTTTGCGCGCAGCGTCAGCGCGCTTTGTGGCCTCACCACTCACAAAATCGTTGAAGCGCGCCAGTCGGGCGGCGCCAGACGAGGTGAGCGGCTCGAGACACAGGAGGCAAAGGTCGCCGGACGTCTCCGGCAGACGCTCAGGCGCCGACTCCGCTCCAGCGGCAGCAAACTTGCGCGCTGCCTCGAACAAAATCCGCCACGCCTGGCTGCCGACATTCGCGACGGGTTCGTCTGCAAAGCTGGCGGATGCTGCGATCCTCTCAGCCTCCTCAGCCTGGACGAGCTCCCGCCGTGCGGATATGATAGCCGCTCCAATAGTATCCGAAAGCCCGTTTCGAAGGCTACCCAGTACTTCGCACACACGCTTCAGCACTGCGACGGCGCGGCGGCGCGTCGCAGCCAATGCGACAGGATCGGCTGCGAGTTCTGCATCCAGTCGGGCGAGTTCCTCCATTTCTGTCTTGGAAAGTTCAGATAGCGCGCGAAGTTCGTCCTCTGTCGGCAACAACGAAGCCTTCGGGTGAAGTTTGGCGAGCGTCAGTGAGACAGTGCTACCTGAGGTGTATCCCGCGGGAAGCGGGACGCGCAGCCGCGGTGCGAGGGCCTTCTCTTCCTCAGAAAACTTCGCGGCCATCCTCTGGCACAGTTCGCCATGGTGCTCGAGGATCGCGATTTCGCGAGGAAGGTAGGCGATCCTATTCTCGCCATCGACGTAGAGTCGGGCATTGTGACTATCGAAAACTGAAATCTGACGAAGCTGCGAGGGTGCGGGGGTCGCGGGATCCCACTCGATGTCGGTCACCGCATCGTCACCGACCTTGTAACGCACCTGCACCCGCATTGGCCCACCGGTGGCGTCGAAGACGTTCCCCCGTAGCTGGTCCGCGGTGAGGCTGCGGCACAACCGCTTGGCAATGCGTGTATATCCGCTCTTCCCGCTCCCGTTCTCCCCATACACCAGTGTGATACCCACTGCAGCCATGCGCAGCTTCTGGTCACCGGCGAGCCGGTCGATGTTCTGCACCGGACCAAGCTGCACCAGCACGGTTCGCTGCACCTCCCGAAATCCGCCGCCGATATGTGAGGCATCGATGGAAATCATGGGGTGAACGGGCGAGTCAGCCCTCGCCGCGGCACGCACGTTTCCGAGAATGCAGTCGGCGTCCGCCTGCTCTACTGAATAATCCGCCGCAATTGCGATCCGCCGCAGGCAATCCTTCACCCAGTCGGGCTGATCTGCGGCCCAACTTAACAGATCTTTGGCCATCTTCTCTCTCCTTTAAGGCGAGAATGCTTGCGTCTTTCGACGGACGCAAGCGGGGGCCACATAAGCCGACGGGCTGCTACTTCATTCGGGCTGGCCAGCTGCACGGGATCGAGCCGCGCCAGATGCTACGCCTCATAGGGCAGGCGGCTTACGAGGCTCGCGTCCTCGATGTCATTCGACAGTTCGGCTGTCCAAGGTTCGCCGCGACGCTGGCCGTTCATGGGCGGGCCGTGATGGTGGGAGAAATCGTGCGATGATTGACGGCAGGCTCGGTTGACCATAGCTCGCTCAAAACGGTGCTCGCGCCCCTTGGTCTTGATCCGCCGCCGCACCGATCCAGAGAGGTCTGCGCTTTTTGAACCAGCATGAGATGTAGCTGTTATGCCTCAACTCATTCAAGAATCTGCTTTCTCTTCGGAAAGGTGCGTGCTCGATCAGCAAGGATTTCTCTACAGGATGACGGTGTGCGCGCACTGACCCCATTTCCGCGAAGACCATCAACGGGGGCTTCAAGTCTCAACCGTTTTCTCTACGCCACTTTCAATCGAACCTCGCTAGCCCCTCCGCCTGTCTTGACCACCTCGATTTGAACCGGGATCCGGTCTTTCATTGCCTGGACATGGCTGATCACGCCCACTGTGCGTCCCTGCGCCTGCAACCGCTCTAGGGCGTCAATGGCAAGATCGAGGCTATCGGAGTCCAGCGACCCAAAGCCTTCGTCGATGAACAAGGTACCGGCCAGGGCACCATGTGTACCCATGCCCGAAAGGGCCAAAGCGAGCGCCAGAGAAACAAGGAATCTCTCGCCACCCGACAAAGAGCGCGTCGTGCGTCGATCACCGGCCATGTCGAGATCAACGACGAGAAGCGCTAGGTCAGACGCGGCGACCTCCAATTGGTACCGTGGCTTGAGGTCCTTTAGGTGCAGATTCGCACGCTCCACGAGAAGGCCAAGGGTTACGGCCTGCGCGATCTGGGCGAAGCGATCTCCGCTCGCAGAGCCGATGGCGTCGTTGATCGCGAGCCATGTATCGGCGGTCGCGCTGGCCTCCTTGATCTCGGTCTCAAGGCCCTTCAACCTTTCCTGCGCTTGAAGGTCTGCTGACTGCTGCTCGATCAACCCGCCGATCTCTTGGGCCCGTTTCTCGACCGCGGCATTGACTTCTTCTTTGCGGGCCACGAGCTCATCTCGAGGTTTGTCTGGAAGCCCCTTTTCTTCGATGGCAATCAAGGCAGACTCAAGCTCCTTGAGCGCGCCGTCGGCTTCGGTCTTTTCAGTTTGTGCTTTTTGGACCTGTTCGCGGAGGGAAGTGACCTCTGCGTCGGAGGCTGCGTGAAGCGCGATCACGCGCTCAAAAGACAGACCCGCGGCAGCGCACGCGGCCGAAAGCGCCTCCTCAGCGGTCTTCGCACGGATCTCAGCCAGACCAACGGTCTGGCGAGCGGCGGCTAGCGCACTCTCAAAGCCGGCGAGAACGATCGCTTCGCGCCTGGCCGTGGCTTCAACGCGCTGGAGTGCGAGTAGCGCATCTTTTCGCGCATCGTTGTGCCGCGTCCGGTGCACCTCCGTAGGCTCACCGCCCAATAGCGATGCCCTTTCTTCTCTGAGAGCCTGGAGGTTCTTAGTCCGCGCATCCCCTTGAGCCTTGGCATCCGCTTCTGCACGCCTTGCGACTGCGAGCTCAGCCGCAGCTCGGGCGATGTCGGGCCCCAGCTCTGCAAGCCGGGCCCGATAGTCGGTGAGGCGACGCTGCGCCTCCGTCAGGTCGGAGACGGCCCTTTGCAGCTCGCTTAGCATGTCCTCTGCGCCCTCGCCGAACGCTGCCACATCGCGGCCAAGCGCCGCGAGGATTGGTCCGACCCGGGTGTCGATCTGCTCAACCGCTGTTCTTGCAGTCTCGATATTCGCGGACAGCTTCTCGATCCTTGATCCGGATCCCGCCATCCTCTGATCAAGATCGCGGATCTGTGCCTCAAGGCGTGCGATCTCACGCCCTTGCGCATCGATCACCCTGGCCGCGTCGTCATGAATCCTGTCGACCTCCTCGAGGCGGTCCCGGTCTTGCTCCAGCTTCTTGCGCCACTCGCCGATCGTCACGACAAGCTGCGCATATACGACATCACCGACACCGGGCTCGCGCGGGAGCCGGTCGTCGAGAGCGGTGCCGTCCAGAAGGCCGCGCGCTTCGGTGAAAGCCTCGATGGCCTTCGCGAGGCGACTGTCGAGCTCTGGCCTGATCGCCGTCTCCTCGGCGCTGATTTTCTCGGACTCGGCCGCTGTTCCGTCGGCGTTTCGGAGTGCGTCCATCGCCGCAGAGTACGCTTTCTCTTCGGTCTCAAGCTGCACGCGGAGCTCGCCCGCAAGCTGCGCCAAGGCGCTGTCCTGCATCACAGGATGAGAGAGCGACTGACAGACAGGGCACGGTTCTCCATCCCGGAGATGCTGCCGCAGGCGCGCAGCTTCGGCCGAGACTGCGGCCGCAGCACTGGCGACCGGACGCCTGAGCGTTTCGACCCTTTGCCGGGCGGCCTCGACCTCTGTGGTCGCAATCGCTTTCGCCGCGACCGCAAAGGCAAGCTGTGCGCGCGCATCTGCGATCTTCCTTTCACTCCCGGAGATCACGCTTCGTGCAGCGCCCACCTCTCGATCAGCGTCCTGCACAGCGCGCAGGTCCGTCGCCGCCTGTGACAGACGCACCAATCTGGCGGACGGGTTAGCGGACCTCAACGCATCGCGCTCACCCGCAACCTGATCCTGCCTCTCACGGGCAGCCGTGACGGTAGTGTCTGCCCTCCTGATCGCGTCCTGCGCGGTCGTCTTCGTCTTGACGTCGATCGCTATCGAGTCTGTCAGGTCCGCTTTCTCGACCAACCATGCTGCCAGGCTGGTGGCCGCCGCGATACGATCCTGAAGGCGACCCTCGAGCATCGTCCAGTTCGCCAACAGCGTCTCGTGGCCAACGACGGCTTCGAGGCTGGCGATCTCCCGCGCAACAGCCGCCTCGAGCGCCTTCTTGTCCCTCTCCAGGTCCTGCGAAACGGCATCCGCCTGTCTCGCCTGTTCGGCCGCATCGGCGAGTTTCGCCTCGGCGTCCCGTAATTCGCTCTCTGCGGTTCCGATGTTCCCATCTAGGGTCGTCGCGCGTGTCCAGTCCGGGCCGAGCTTCTTGAATAGCTCTTCCGCCGCGTCGTGATCGGCCTTTGCCGTCAGCACCGTGACGTTCGCTTCCTTCACCAGCGCATCCTGCTGATCATGTTTGACGATGAGGTCATCGCGTGATGCCGCAGCATCGGCGAGAGCTTTGACCGCGGTTTCCCGTTCCTTAACCTCGCCGCGCAGGCCGCGCGCGCTTTCCCATTCCCTGAGCCAAGCTTGGTTCTCCGCACAGTCTTCAAGAGCCGTTTGCGCTGTTGCCACCCGCTGCCTCGCCTTGGTGACTTTCATATGGGCTTCGTCCCGCGATGCATAGACGGCGATCTCGGCCGAGATCCGCCGAAGTTCCTCGCCATCCAGGGTTTGGAGGTCCCGCAGTGCCCCAATCTGCGCGGACAGGGCCTCTCGTTCATCCCTGGACAAAAGCCTGTGCTCGCCGCGCCGCGTTTCGAGCGAGTCGAGCGCGCGCCGCGCCTCCGCATGGCGCTCGAAGACCTTCCGCGAGATCGCCCGATAGATCTCGGTGCCCGTCACCTTTTCGAGGATCGCCGCCCGGTCACCCGTCTTTGCAACGAGAAAGGCATCGAAATCGCCCTGTGCAAGCAGCACCGTCCGCCGGAACTCATCGTATGTCAGACCGGTCAGCTCGACGATCCGCTCGTTCACGATGGAGACTTGCGTCGCGAGAACCTGCTTGTCCGACAGCCGCATCACGCTCCGCTCTACTGCCTGCAGCCGCCCATCGAGTCTTCCTCGCGCCCGGCGGGCCATCCATTCCGCCTCGTAGTCCTCTCCATCGACCGCCCGGAACACTACGCGGGCAAACCCGCTGGAAGCTCCACGGCGAAGTGCCATGCGGGGGTCGTTGGACTTCAGTTCTTGACCATCGACGTCCTCGACGCTTTCCCGTGTGCCAGTGCCCGAGAGGCGAGGGCAGTCGCCGTAGAGGGCCAGACACATCGCATCGAGAAGGCTCGATTTCCCGGCACCGGTCTCACCCGTGATGGCAAAGAGGCCGGCAGATGACAGAGGTCCTTCATCGAGGCGGATCGCAAATGGCTCTGCGAGGCTCGCAATGTTTTCCCCGGCGATCGAAAGAATCTGCACGGCTCACAGGCTCCCCAGGATGTCGCGGAACCCCGCGAGGTGGCGATCGTCAGGAGCTATGCCGTGCTTGCGACTGAACGCTTGCGCGAAGAGGTCCTCGGGTTGTGTTTCCTTGAGGGAGACCGCTGGAGCTACTGAGGCGGCACTCTCTGGATCCGTATCCGGGGCGCGATGGATTCGAATGCCGGCTGGACGGACGGGCAGCGCGCGCAGCAGCGCCTCGGCTTTGCCTATGATCACGGCAGGCGCGTCGAGCCCGGCCGCGAGTTCGACATAGACGAGGGGCCGCAGTCCTACGTCTTGAACAACGACGATTTCAAGAAGCGCGGCCTCCAAGTCGTCAAGGTTCATCGTCCCTGACTTGGGCAATCGGAGGACCGGCGCCGGCCAGGAAAAATCGCGGTGGCGTGTCGTGATTTTGCGTCCGTCGATCTCCAAGATTGTGACGCCGTGACTGTAGCGGATTTCGGAAGCCGAGAGCGGAAAGCAGCTTCCGGAATATCTGACGCGGCCGCCGTCGAGGTTCTGTGGCCCGTGGAGATGGCCGAGGGCCACATAGTCAAGGCGAGGAGGAAAGATGTCCGGCGGGACCGCATGCGAACCGCCGATCAGAATCCGGCGCTCGGCGCCTTCACTCTCAATTCCACCCGTGCAGTGGAGGTGCCCAGTGGCGATAAGGGGCAGATCACCCACGATCTGTTCGACAGCTGCAACGATCTCCGCATGGAAGGACCGTGCTGCGGCTTCAATGCTGAGCCCGGTTTCTGTGTCTGAAAAGGTAACGCCCGTGAGGTCGGCTGCACGAAGGAAAGGGATCGCCAGAACGTAAAGAGCAGGATCGCCGTTTGGGCCGGGGATGGCGACGAGATGCTCTCGTGCATCCAAAACGCCAGCTTGTCTTCGCACGGTACCAATCGCGTGGATATCGAGGCTTTCAAACAGATCGGCGGGTGCTTCTAGACGCAGGGCGGGATCATGATTGCCGCCCGAGATCACGGTGACAAGTCGTGGGCGCCGACGCTTGAACTCTGCAAGGGACCGATAGAGCAGTCGCTGGCTCTCGCCAGATGGGTTGGTGTTGTCAAATACGTCACCGGCGACGAGGAGGAGATCGATGTCCTCCTCTTCCAGGACGTCGGCGAGGCGGGCGAAGAACACCTCGTGCTCGCGCTCACGGGACCAGCCGTTCAGGGTTTGACCAATATGCCAGTCGGCGGTGTGCAGTGCGCGCATCAAATTCTCAAAACCAAAGGCATTGATCGACGCAGCCTGCGTCGCAAGACATCACACGAGTAAAGCGCTCCTTGGCCATCTCTTGACACGATCTATCTGTTGGAAGCCGCGAGCAAGCCTCAATACGACTGCGCATTTTTATCCGGCCTTCTTCTCGAAAGAGCTATTCGGCGAAACTTTCCTTGGCTTGTTCGAGATTGACCGACGTTCGATTTCGCGCGCTTCAGCGATACGCCACATTCGGTATCGACCCTGCCCCGTTACTTCGCGGATCAGGTGTCGCGCTTCCATCCAAGCAAGATTACGCTGAACGGCAGCGCGACTGGCACCGGTCATTGTCTCGGCCATCGGGGCAGAGACGAGTGGCCATTCAGTAAGCACTGCGCGCAAGGCTTGGGGCGTTTTGCCCGAGAGTGAGGTCATCTCTGCCTCCGCACGCGCAGCCCATACCTCAACGTTGTCGAGGTGCCGGATCGCGCTCATGCAGGCCGATTCCATTCCGTCAAGCCAGCGCGTCAAACGGTCGGCGGGTCGGCCAGTGGCACGAAGCCCCCCTGCCCCGCCCGTGGCGATTGGCGCAAAGCCTGCCCCACTTCCCTCACTGGCTGCGATCCGCGCGGCCGTGACGGCCGCTTCCATCCGGTCTCCGTACTGCCCGAGACCCGCCAAGCTCCAAATGTGAAAGCCCATGCACGCACGGCTGATCGGGTGCAGATCGGTAGCTTGCGCCATCAGGTCCAGCCAACCGCCCGCGCGATCCGAAAAGGGCTCCGCTTCATCCGCCAAGTTCTCGGGGTCGCGGCGATCCAAAAAAGCGGCCAAGTCCACCTCTGGCCCTGGCCCTCCCGTCAGGCGCCGCACTGCCCATCCGACCCGTGCCAGGGCGGCAGTGTCGTCTTGAACTCCAGACAGGCGCATGGCAATCCACAGCGCCAGCCTATCCGGTCCGATGCGGTCGCCTACGAACCAGCTTAGGTCGGCCGCTTCGATCAGGGCAAGCCTGTGGCGCCAGCCCTCAGGCCCCCTCCGCAACCGCTCGTCCAGCCCACCGAGCCGACCTGCGACACGGGCGAGCCGCGCGGCATTGTCCGCCTCGGCTTTGCGCCAATCGTCAACGATCGCAGTCTCGCGGGGTTCGGCTCTGGGGCCGGGCGGCAGATCATCGGGCTCGTCTTCGTTCGGACCGGGTAGAAACCACAGATCGTCTTCGGATCGCTCCTCAGCCTCTTCCGCCGCGGTCAGAGGATCGTCAAAACTATCATGTGGAGCAGATGCTTGAGGCTTCATATGTGCAAAATAAGTCGGCTTTGCACTTTACCCAAGGATTTTCTTGGGGTGCCGCTGCACTCCTTGTATAGCACGCGCGCGCGACTGCCTGCGATATCTCTCTGGTCGCGCACAGCCTTAGGAAACCAAGAGCATTTCGCTGACCTCGGCCACAGAGAGCGCCCTTGCTTCCGTTTACAAACGGTCGTTTATTGGCGGTATCAGAAACTGCAAACGGCCTGTTTTGATGCCATTGATAGGCTACGCGCGCGTCTCGACCGAGGATCAGACCCCCCTGCCCCAGTCGCAGGCCCTGAAATCCGCAGGCTGCGCAGAGATCCATGAGGAGCAGGCCTCGGGCGGGAACCGCGCGCGGCCGGTGCTGGCGCGGGTGCTGGAGCGGATCGGCAAGGGCGACACGCTGGTGGTGGTGCGCATCGACCGTCTGGCGCGGTCGCTCTCCCACCTCCTCGAGGTCATCGAACGGCTGGAGGCCAAGAGCGCCTTCTTCCGCTCGCTGACCGATCCCATCGACACGTCGTCTCCGCAGGGCAAATTCACTTTGCAGGTCTTGGGCGCCGCGGCCGAGTTCGAGCGCGCCCTGATCCGCGAACGCACCAAGGCCGGGCTGGCCAGCGCACGAACCAAAGGCCGGGTTGGCGGCAATCCGGGCCTGCG
>Ga0075154_10001228_pt1 | contig 18921 bp, 6 predicted proteins | sample JI71714BDNA_FD_70965 | JGI IMG/M metagenome (GOLD analysis project Ga0075154, IMG submission 70965) | Wastewater effluent complex algal communities from Wisconsin, to seasonally profile nutrient transformation and Carbon sequestration -... | ecosystem: Engineered > WWTP > Effluent > Algae...
AAAAAAATTGTCTTACTAGATGAGCACTCTTCACCATACCAGGTTTGTTACAGCTGAAATGACCAATAATATGAAGCGTGAAACCCTAATGACTGCTTTAAAACAGGTTGTCAATGCATACAAGAAAATAGGGTTCTCATTGACAGATGTTCTGGCAGACAATCATTTTGAATGCACTCGAGATGGGTTGGCAAAAAATGGGGTCAGTTCTTTACACGACACTCAAGAAGGAACTTCATGGCATGCAGCCATTTTATTTTTGAGAAGACTCACTGCAAAAGTTTTTGACATGGGTTTTGATATCAGCCCATATGACAGGAGCGAGGCTAACAAGTTTATGGATGTGAAACAATGTACTATACTGTGGCATGTTGATGACATCAAAGTGTCACATTGCAATCCATGGAGTGGAGAATGCGCTTGGTAAGGAGTGTGGCAAAGAAGCACCACTAATTTTCTCTCATGGGAGGAAGCTTGATTGTCAGGGAATGGTGATTGATTCCTCCAGACATTGTGCATTCATCATAACCATGTTTAATTTTATATCTAATATGTTGAAGGAGATACTATCAGATATGGATGGCAAGTCTGAAACTCCTGTTCCACTGCACTCGTTTGCTGTAAATGAGAATTCAAAAGTAACTCAATTTTTTATCATAATGTTCCAAAGTTGTGTTTTTTAGCAAACGTGCTTGTCCTGACATCCAGACTTCAGTTGCATTTCTATGCACTATAGTGGAGAATCCTGATGTTCATGATTACAAGAAACTAATGAGGGTAATGGAGTTCTTACGGAACACAGAGAACCTACCATAGTGTTGGATATTTAAAACCTTAATACAGTTTAATGGTGGGTAGATCCTTTCTTTGCAGTGCACCCAAGCATGCGCAGTCATACTGGATGTTTAATGATGTTGGGTGATGGAGCTGTGTATGCTTCTTCAACCAAGCAGTGGTTAAACACCCATAGTTCAATGGAAGCAGAGTTGATAGGTGCTATGCCACAGATTCTCTAGACACAAAAGTTTCTTGTTACACAGGGGTTTGAAAATAGTGATTCCAGCATAAGAGTGCTATGCTTTTAGAAAACATAGAATAAGCTCCAGCAGTAAGTGGATAAAGCATATCAATCTGCGCTAATATTAAACTGCCTATTGTATAGCAGGAAAAGAGGTCAAAATGAAGTATCTCCCAAACATGAAATGTTGGCAGATTTCTTCACAAAACCTTTACAAGGCTCATTAATTGCCAAGTGTTGTGACCTGATAATTAACTCAGTTGTTGACCCCCAAAATGAAATATAATCGGGATCACATGAGTATGTTGAAGAAAAGGAATTGTCCATATGTAGTATGGGGGAAAATGGCCGAGGGCCATAAAAATTATTAGTAAAGTGAGAACTGTATTGTATATCAGCACAAACAGCTCATACCTAATTTAAAATTGATTTATTAAACCAAAATCTCACACATGGTCAAACTTCACTCACTTCTTCTCTACATCGCACAACTAGGGTCACTTCCAATAGTGCCCTGCAGGGTCACTTCCAATAGTGCCCTGCATGGTGGACACAAACATATGCATTTCAAACAGTTAATAGCAAATTTCGTTATTCAGTCTACCATTGACTGGTATCAAAGAAGATTTCTTCCTAGCTTTTTTCTTCTTGATTCGTTCTTACTGTACACATGTTTTTCACCTCAATTCGCTTTTTGATTTTAAGACCACTTAAGCTGTTTAAAGGAAAGACGTATCAAATCACGACTGTTCGATTCTGAATTGATGCACACTGAATTGCTTCTGGCACACACTTTCCTTTATCTCGCAGGTTACACAAGACCGCACTGTCAAGCCAACGGCATAACAAAATATCAATACAGTACACTGCACACGCTTGCGATGTTGAATTCAAAGAACACGGCTCCTTGTATTCTGCGCGATCAGTTTTACAACTTGTGTATCATTCAAAAACACACAATGAACACACACGAAAATTGTAAATCTTCACAAAAAAAGTTTGCTAATTCTTTTAACTTGGTTTGACTTCGATACACATGATTGTTTTCGGGAAACAAAGATAAGAAAACCTACCACAGATCCATCTTGGGCTGGTGCTTATTGGAATGCAAAATCGAAAAGCAACCATAATCGCTTCTTTTGTTATGTATAGATTCATGGGATAATAAGATTTTTAGTCTTCTGCTTGGTGCCGTGCATCACAGGAAGAGTGAGATAAATCATCCCTGGAGAAATCGTTCACTGAGTCCAACTTGAAACCAAGTCAAAAAATGACACATCGCTGTCATATTGAGAGACCGAAACTTTTCTTGTTCCGGCCTTCATTTGTGAGAAAAACATCATTCATGTCTGATTCATTATTCACGAGAACACTCCAATGTCACAGATTAGAAGAAATATCCAATCACAGACAATATCCATCTTCATAATATTTAATACTAGATAATTTAAACCTATGCAATATGAGCAAATATTGATCTTCTAAGATCAATTGGAACAAGACTGGTACTATAAAAAGCTAACAATTCAAGGGTTTGGGGAGAGTAACTACATATTCGAATTTATGTTTAAAAAATAAAGTTTTTCCAGCTACTGACAACAAAAATAGAAGATAATTGAAAACCCGAATCGCAGAACAATATTTAAATCTTACCTCGAAACTAAAAATTATGAACACAAATTTTGTACCTTTTAAGCATTAACGACACTCTTATCCCTATGGTGACCTTTTTAGTGATCGTCTAAATAAAACTCCCATATGACCAGACTATCCAAACTTTGGGATGATGCCAACTAACCTACTGCAAAATATTTAGTAGATATGTTTACAAAAGTTCGATCGTACAGTTTAAGGCATAACAAACATGCTTGGTAATTGAAAAAATTTATTGATGATTCATTAGTGGTTGTCAAAGTTCTATCTAACGTTGAGTTTTTTTAGATTTCTAGGATTTTTTTTAAAAACTTCCGGATTAGCCAATCAAATTTGAGGTACTTTGGCTACCCTCAAATGCCTAAAACCACAAAAAGGTATCTTTGTTGCATTCAAATGAACCTGTCCGAAATCGCCTAAGCTTTCCAAAAGGGCAACCTTGATAAAAGAATACAAATCTGTAGCAGCAAGTCGGGCTGTAAAGGCTTATGTTCGCTTTTGCTTTGACAATGATGATAGCTTTGAAGATGACATTGATAATTGCATGTTAGCAGAGTTGGCTGTGTTTAAGTCATCACGGTACCTCTTTCATGGTTCATATAGGCAATGGGACATCAACTGTGAATGAATGCTTCATGATGTCCATTGAACAAAGTGATGCTGATACAAGACACAACCAAGTCTTTGCATACATGTTAGAAGAGCATTAAAATGAAGGATAAACTAAAGTTGCTTTGCTTATGGACTAACACACTAAGTTTGAATTAAACTAAAAGTATTAGATTTGTCATTTACTATAGGTAATGCACTATCAATGTCCTCTTTCGATAACCCTTCCTTGAGCAGCTGAACTCTCTGATGTAACAAATCTACTTTAAGCTTCATTCACTCCATCTCAATGTTCAGATGCGCCCAATCTGCTTCTGCTTTGAGATTTTCCAGCTTTGATTGCCAATTCTTGCTGCAGCAATTTCAAGCTTCCTCTCTTATATTCCAAATTGCATGATTTTGTATTGTTTGTTATCAGTCATCTGCTCTCTCTTTAACTGTGACAGCCCTCAGCTTCCTCTCCCCTATGGTTCGTTTAAGCCTAGTAGTGTCCACTTCAATAGGTTTATTGTTGTATACTTCATCTGCCTTGCTATCATCGCAATCTAAGATCTTCAAAGGACTAATTGAGGATATGGTGGAAAGCGGCGTGCTGCTGGCTCTGTCACTCGTAACATCCATGAGCTCATAATAGTAAGGACACCTATGGTTCACTGCTGCCTTGACGCTCTCTTCACATATCACACCTGCTCCAGTCTGATTCAGCCAGTCTTTTGCAGCCCTACTGCTGTTCCAGACAATTTATCTTCACATGAATATCCCTCCCCATCCTTTCCATAGTGACTCCCTTGTCTTTGATGATTTGACTTATTTCATTGGCAATAACCATTTTTGTTGTACCATTCTGCTTGTCACCACCACACCATCAGCTGTAGTTGCCATCTGTAGTAAACCAGTCTATAATCACTGCCATAGAGTTTATTTCAGGTGTCGGACCATCAGTCTGCCATGGCACTATTCCTTTGGCTTTGCTTGCAGCCACCTTGAGCACTTTTTTGTGGTTACTGAAGCATCATTTACCGCAAAACAATGGACCCTCCCACTCATTCTCTACAAATGTAGCCAATAATTTTTTGAAACAAATTGGATGGATGACATTCTGGTACTCCAGATTGTTACATTCTTCTAAGACTTCATCTTTTTTAGGCACTTCAAGCAAAGTATACATGTATTCTCCATTTGCAGCTTGTGTGAAAAAATGTCTTCAAGTATAATCATAAACCTATTATATTTGAGGATACGATTATTGTAGCTCTTTTTTGGCATTGTCCAATCAGATTTCGTTAAAAAAAAGTCTAATTTTCATCCAACAAAATCGACGTTAGAACTTTGACAACCACTATTATTAAAGCTTCGAGTTATTAGATGTTAATAAGCAGGATTTCAGAGATACCGTAGACGTTAGAATTCTCCAAACTAAATTTCTTACCTAAAAGAACTAATAAATGAAGAATTTAGTTTAGAAAAATTGCTTCTACATTGGGTTTATCTAATACTTCTTAAACTTGGGCTGGAGATTGTTTCCCAGCCGTTAATTTAGGATTGTGACCAACAATAGCTCAAAGTAATTCAGCTCTTCGTTCTAACTACAAACCGACATGGGCTAGCTGAAGTTGTCCAATCAATTTCTTTGTTCAATATACCGTTGTTTCAATCCGTTAGTAAAAGAGTAAAACGCGAATCATCGTTGAGAATCAAATCCGCACTGGATCACACAAATCCAAAGTATAGTTTAAATAACTAATGCCCATTTTGTATTTATTGTACATGGTCCAGCGGGGTCGGGAACGACCTTGGATGACCAATGTTGGATGACCGGAGAAAGAAAATATCACAAATACTTCAAGCTTCGGCTTGATTGCCCTTGGGTGCGCTATGACAATGTTTGACGATTTTTTATTATTAACATTGACCTTATTGATTATGCTATAGAGACGAGACTCTCGACCCAATCTTTTTTCAAATTAATATGAGAACTTTCTTGTCCCTCCATCACCTTGAAGAGGTAAACACATGTCTAGTCGCGAACCCTCGAGAACTCTATTTTGCTATGTGCACATGTGCACATTAACAGTTTTACGAATAGACAAATGAAAACTTAATATGACTCGCCGAAAAAGTGGAAAATGGTATCTGAGATAATCCAAGGCTTTAGAGAAAAAGCATAAGAGCTAGCAGTAACAAAATGATTACTGTCATGACTGTCGTCATCAAAAAATTATTCCTAATAGCAACAGACTTGATATTTAAATTTTTTAGTAGATTCAATCATGACTGATGAAATCTTAGTTAGAAAATTCTCTTATGTAAAATATCTTCCAAGTGAGTGAAAAACTTCATGTTGACCCAGTGCAATTCTCGGCTTAGCTCGAAATCTTCTTTTAATCTGTTAGCAATAAGCTCTCACTCCAGAGACTCGCTTAGAGAGATGAGATGCGCTCAAGTTGATTTGTCATTCTCAAATGTGGACTTTTTTCTAATATCCGAAGAGAATCGATAGTTGACCTTCCTGAGATCATTTCTTATCAAGATCATTTCTTATCAAGATCACCAAAGACATGGCAAGTGATAATTTAAAATCTTCATTCGCAACCACATGTTCATTATATTCATTTAGTAATTTAATCAGTCGCGGATTAAAGAGTAGAGACTTCGAATCTATATCTGAAGATAGTTCTCGAAAGTAAGAACGCTAGCTATGTGTGACCAGGTCGGGCAATTATCATCATTGTACTCAAATTTAGAACGATAAGTGAACGCAGACACAGAAAGTTTGAAACTTCTCCGACTTCTTGTTTTTGCTTGTGAGACAACGGGGCCAGGTGCCAGATCCCACAAATGCATTCTCACGAATACTCATATTTTGACATTATCGAACCTTTCAAGATCAAAGATACACCATGTTAAACGAGCTAAGTCCAACCAACGTAGTTTTGTTGAATAAAAAAGGAATAGAGTGCTTTTATGATGGCTACATTGACCGAGCAGCAGAATACTATGAGCAGGCTCTGAAGCGACTTTTCACCGATTCTTCTGATATGACACAAGAGATATTATACTCAAGAAAAAGAAAAGCGCCAGAGCAAGTCAAAATCGCCGATTTATCACACCTAACGACGTTTCGTGTTGAATCCTTTGACTACGATGAAGCATCTGAAGATGATGACGATCATGATATGGAGTATGATTCATGGCAAGAGATGAGCGCAATCATTGTTATCTACAACCTGTCACTTGTCTACTTCGTGAAAAAGCAATGGAGAGAGGCAGAACGGTTGCTCAGTCTTCTTCTTCAGGCAGGGGGGATACCGATCTCAAATTTGTGTGATATTCATGATCTTTCGACGGCGATAGAGGAAACGATTTTGGCTCATGATGACCGTATTTTCCCTCTGGTGGTTGTATCATCATATCACTTGTTGGGGCAAATCTCGTGCTTTGCTGATGGTCTCAAAGCAACGAAACTAGAGCAACTGTGTAGAGGCATGAACATGTTCCTACTAGCTATTGCTGTCGGCCAAAGTTGTCTTAGTCCTTTGCACTTTTTGGTGGGATCAGCTTTTTCGACCTTAGGACACGCCCTGATTTACGCTCACTGTTATGAAGAAGCCATGGGAGCCTTTGCACGTTCCTGGGACATCGCACGTTATCGAGCCATCATTCAAGAAACCAAGACTCCCGCTGCAGCAGCTGCCGCGTAAGGTGTCACCCCGCTAGAAGTTTTTAGATGATGGCCTGCCATTGAAATATATTAACCGTCTCCTATCTTCCTGTCATACCATTCAAATACAGAGCAATTCCATGAAGCGTCTAATTTAATTATTGAGTGGACTAATTTTGTATTTTATTTAAGTTTATTTGCTTGATTTAGCAGTTCGTTAGTTTATACGTCTAGTAACTTCGGTTACAAATGATCTAATCTGATTCCCCAGTTATGTTAGTTAGCTGAATTGTTTGTGAAAGGCTGAAATTTCTACCGTAGTGTTTTTAAATGACCAAAATGCAACAAGGTCATCTCAGTTAATCAAAGTAAATAATCATAATCCTTTGAAAACACGGTATTGCTTAAACGACTACAAGTTTTTAAAATATTGCTTTCACTGACCTGCCTTGTTTGTATTATCCAGGGAAAACTGAACCAATAATAACATCATATGATCTTTATGAAGATAATTAAATAAACAAGAATTTTACAATTATACGAGCGATCCCTTGTGTGACAAATTTCTTCTTACAACATCAATTAAGTCGATATTCAGTCTGGATAAATATTATATTAGTCTATGTTGAGTAACAACGTGGCAGTTGTCTCGACATCACAATTGGATTCAGATGGCGAAAGCGAGTGTCGGAGAACTTGCACTGAAAAATGAAAATGAACCACATAAGAACACAAAAAAAGTTGGTCGGTCGTCGTGCTAAGTAAACTACATGGAGTCATGTGGCTCGTTTAGCACAGCTTATGTCTCGATGCTGAAGAATAAATTATTATAAAATAAAAATGGTGTGCTTGTCAATCCAAGGAACATATAGAACTATAAGCAGGCTTGCGAATTAATTTTCACTGATTCTTCTGATATGATAATGAGCTACCAGATTCTAGAAAATGTTGGTAGATAGTTGGCTGTAAAGAATTTAGCAGATGACAAAGCAAAGAAAATCCGGAACCTTTGAGCAGAAAAATCACTCAGAGTATTTGTTTTATGAGGGGAAAGGATATGGGAATCAGATTGAAATGACAAGTCAAGGAAAAAGAAAAATATTTAGTGAATAATTATTCACTAAACTAGCTCATAATTTGTAAATTTATTGGATTGCATGTCTCCATACAAGTAATTTGTATTATCACCTTAAATTTAGAAATTACCATTCATTATGAAATAATGTACATATAGTAAATCTGCGGGCATGGTGGCTGATACAGTCCAGATTGACAATTCAGTAGGAGGAGGAAGAAGAAAATGGCAAGTACAAGACCTACACCTTGAATAAATTCTTCGTGTAAGTAGTTTTCAGTGTGGGCAAGGAGGGACCACAACTTTATGCCAAGAATATTGATTGCCTAGTTCTGTTTGGAAGTACCCGGTTGGTGAAACCAAGGAACCTGGACTGTCCAAGAACGCCTCGGCGCATGAGAAAAGAGTATTGGAGTCCAGGATGAATATCTTGTGAAGAATGTGTACTGGATGGGAACCTCATCGAGCTTGACCATGTATTGATGTCTATATTGACACAAAATCTAAGAATTAAGTTGTCAGCGTGACTAAAAATGGAGTTATAGATAAGAACCATGATTCCATGGGACTCCTGAGGCTGATTGAGAAACTGATCTATACCAGAGGGATGAATGACCTACATACAAGACATAACAAGGCAATTGCAAACTTGAAGCGTACAAACCTCATCAAGAACATATTTTATGAGCTGGAATTACATTTCAGAAGTTTGAGTGACAAAGCGGCAGTAGTAAAGAAAAAGTATAACAAAGAAAACTCAATAACAGCTAAGCAAGAATCTTGAGCAAGTTGAAGACAAACATCACACATTTATATTTCTATACATGACATACAGACATATATACAGAAAGTTGATTGAAGAGATGGAAGATGACATTCTACAGTGCAGAGACCATTTCCAAAGTTTGTTTCTAATGTATACAGGATTTTGTCTGGGTAAAAAGAAATAAGTATGGTAACAAGGCAAACACTTTTTCTGAAGGCAACAATGGCATGTATTGCACAGCATTGTCTTAAGGAAAAAATGATAAGAAGAAAGATGCGAACAAGCGCAGGACAATGGGGTTTTCACTAAAGACAAAATCTTATACACAGTGGACATTCTTTGCCTAAAATTATACTCGTTAAAATGAAGAAGAACAAGAAAGACACCATGATATGTCAAGATGAGTATATGTGCTAATGATGTTGAAGCAGATGATAGTAAGAAATCCAAAAATTAGGTAAACGCACCAACGCACTGCTAGAAGACTTAAATCAACTACACAAGAGAGAGTCAATGTTGCTCAAACTGAAACAAGAGATATCATTTGAATAAAGAAAAAAAGTTCTCAGATATCACATGCAAAAACGTGAAGCGATCAGACATTAATGTCTACGAGAACCTCACAAGAATGATGCAGTACCTAGAAGGCAGTAGAGACCTGACACTAAACATAAAGCTGGAAACACATTAGTTGCTGGGTCAATAGCTGCCATGTGGTACAACTCATATATGAAGAGCCACAGTGACATACACATGACACTTTGTAAAGGAGCAACATAAAATACCTTAAACAAGCAGAAACTGAAAACCAAGAATTCCAGAGAAGATCAACTGGTGGGCATATATGATGCAATGACTCAGTTAATATGGACCAGACACTTCCTGGCCACTAAACGACAGTAACTATCAACCACAACAATATACCAGGACAACAAAAGCATGATTCTATTGGCTGAGAATCGAAAAAATCAAAGTAGCAAAAGGAAACATCATCTGAATGCAAGATATTTATTCATTATGACAAGAAAAAATAGAAGGTGCCATTCTTTACCATTACTGACATAATTTTTATAAGTGCCTAAAGGCAAGGATATTGGAATCTTACGCGTCACAAAGATTAAGATGATCAATTTGTGTTCTGCCTCGAAAAAGGTTAGTGAATTAACGAGGCTCACATTAGAGTGATAAAGATATTTGAATGTTTAATTACCTAAATCATACCTATTATCTGACGCTCTTTACGAGAGCATATGAGTTTCAGACTGAGCAGCGCTCGGCCAGTTAAACTAGGACACACTAGACCTGGCGTAACAATCTAATTGAAAAATTATTTTAATAGTGTTGAATGCGTCGTAATGATGTTAAACCATCTGTTGGACAAATAAATTATATGTAAATAAAATAGTGTTCGTGCAAAATTGATCTCGGGTTCAGAATAACTACCAAGTATCAAAGACCCAGACTGGAGCACCAGTCATAAATCCTTAAAATCTCAAGATGTCTACAACATCACTGACCCACTTGCCTCTTCTACAATGATTGCCCAATACCTTGCTCTCCATTAGATACAACAAAGCCCATAAAATGCACCTTAAATCACACAACTAACCATCAATATTAACCATGATGAAGTGAGCGACTATGGACCATACATTGATGATCAAGGTGATGACCTTATATCATATGAGCCCAATTTTGACCTCAAGGAACCGAACGACAGAAATGCGCCAACACATTTGAAGATATCATTCATGAATGCAGTGTGCACACTCACCTCATCAGTGAACATGCAAATGCCATCCTGAGCAATCAAGTTTAAGATAAACTTTATGCCGTATGCAATGGACAATGGACTAGTGAACCATACCAACAAATCAAATATTATTGAATATCATTACAATACAGCAGAATTCCTCGGCAACCTCATTATGGACCGTTCCGTATGTCCACATCTTGTTGGATACTATGCTTACAGCATGTATTTCATGCTCTCAATTGTACTGCATGCAAAACTCTTGGATAGGCCATTCCACTCACTATTCTCATTGGAGTTATCGATATCCTTGGTGTTACAGTCAATATCAGCCTCCTATGTCATTCCATTAGTAATCTGATGAATACCTGGGTTAATTTGTTGGGTTGACAACCAATGTTGGGCACCACTTGACATTCAGGTATGTATGAAGACAGGGCTAAGATTTGGCTGAAGCGAGGACAACACAAAGGCAGTACTGGCAACAGAAGGTGTGACTAGCCCAAGCGATGAGCAATTGAAAGGGACACTTGTCAGAGTACAGGAGGAACATCATGCAATAGTATTCCTATATAAATCAGAGAAACAAAGATATGGCAAGTTAATCGAAGAAACAACATAACATTCTGGTGAAATTGCTTCCTGCTCGAGGATGGAATACACAACATCATGAGTCCAAGGACCATCCTGACAGGCCTAAATATTGACCACAATAAACACTGTAAGCTTGAGTTTGGCACTTATGTACAAATACACAAAGAACACGACAACTCATTAATGGCCCGCACCACTGGAGCTATTGCTCTCAGACCCATAGGCAACATAAGCTCAGAGCAGCATGTCACATGCAATAGCTGGACAATTTAACTGATATTACTGGTGTGTCGCAGAATTGTTTGTTTTATCTTTTTGTTCTTTGCTTAGACCATAATTTAGTTACTTGATAATATAACTCTACTTTTAGTATTCTGGATAATATAATGATTTCTTATCAAAGTCAAATATGTTATACATCTCCATTTATTATGAGGACAGCCCATGTATGGTCTTCGAAAGCTTGCTAAGATCAATCAATGCTTTTAAAAAGCTTCCGGGTTGTTAGATGCGAACTGAACAAATCGATTTGCTTTTTTTACGATGACACGTGTAAAAAAGGATTTATTTGCTGTTTTAACTGCATTAAACCGATTCAACCAAAAAACCTGTGCGCAGCGACTTTTGGGTTAACTGGTAAGAAGTAAATGTGACAATTTGTCGAATACTACACAAACCTCACCCTGTTAAGAACGCGACATAAATATAAAATAACAGGAGAAAAACAATTTACAAAATCTTGGATTTTAGTCTAATAAGCCAAAAACTGACAACGAAAATTGAAACGACACAATTGATCAAAACTTCGCAAATGGTACAGAAAAGTATCATACCAAACAGGAGCATACAACAGGAGTGTACACACAAGACAGAGTCACAACAACTATTCAAGAAAAAACAGAAGTTACTGGGGTGGATACCAATGTAGCAACTGACAAACACATACCCTCAGAAGAAATAGAAAAATGGATTTACACAAACGACATGAACATTCTACAACAATAACGTGAAGAGGGAGTAGATAAAATAAACAACCTAAATGATATAACAAGTTACAATTACAACCTACAACCCCAAACCGGACATCCAAACCATAAGCTTAACAAATACCATTCCATCAGATCTTTTCAGAATAATGAGCATGTTGGGATTTGACTTAGGCAAGATTAGTTGAATTAAATTATTTCATCGAAACATCAGAACAGCCGCTCCATTGATTAGTCTGGACATAAGTTGTCTGAGGCTCTCCTTTCATTTCTCGATTACTGGGAGCCTTAAGTTTAAGTATGATTTCACAGAATCAATGAATCAAATAATTAGTCAGAATTTGTAAGATTGGCTAGGATTCATTCATATTTTTGCACTCCGATCGATTAAATCTTAATGTGCTAATATTGATGCGACACTCAAACTAGGATCGACATCCTGTAATCAAAACAACTGTTTGGTCTTAAGTTATCAGAGTGAGTGCGCAGCTATAGAAAGAGTTGTTGATAATCTACTGCCTCCCGATCCAGCGGTATGTTTTTGCTTTCCTTAAGTACATCATTACCCAACGCAGCTTCTTCAGGTCTCTTTTATCTAGTTCTTAATATTGCTTCAACAATCTGATTGTTGAGATATATTCCTGTCATATTTTGGTGAATTGCATCAGAAGCTATTAATCAAATTTTGTGCTTCCTGATTCGCCTTAACAGTTGGTGTACTGCGGTGTACTGCGGTGTACTGCGGGGTTCTAGCTCAATTATCTGATCGTGAGTTTCTCAACAATTATGGATGTTGTAATTCATCGCGCTCTGTAAATTCTGCCGTCGCTCAATTTTCCTTACCATTTTAAGGTTAGAGATGTCCCCTTGACAAGTTATTCGCCCAGTAAGTTCAGTAGTTGTGTTGTAAAGTTTGATATATTTTGTCATCATCCACATGCTACAGTACTGTTTATTACCTCCCATTTGTCAATTTATTTGCCAAACATCATTCTACAGACTAAAAGAATATCCCAGTAACCAATTTCTCAGTGAATGTTTGCCAACACAGTTATGCAGCCTAAATGGGAGATACAGGCTCTTATAGTCTATGTAAATATTTTTCTGTCCATGCTCTGTGTGCATGTATTTGCAATATTTTCAGGTTGAGATTTTGCCAGTAGATCAGCAATTTTTCCTTCCAGTGTAACATGTTTCCTTGGTTAGGACAAGACGATTCGGTTATGAAACAATCAACGCCTTCGTGCTTATTAAAGCTAAATGTCCTTAACCCTGTCTAACTAAGTTTTCATCCTCGAAAGTTTCTTACTCCTGAAGGAAAGCTAACTTCAAATTTGATGTTTGATGTTCCGGGAACTCCCACATTTTTTAAAATTATACCAGTTTCAACAATTTTACGGCTTGGTAACTGTCTGTGTTGGGATACACTGGAGTGGTGCCGTTATAAGTACCAGGTCCTAAGAATGTTTTGAAGCCCGAATAGAACAGATCTCCGCCGTCGCCACGATTTGCTGCATTCTCCAATTGATATAGACCATCTGCCTGTATAAGCGAAATACGATAATGCTTGCCATTATTAGGCCACCCAACTTGACCAGGCCAACCCTGATTGGAGTAGTCTGCCAATTCGTCAATTTTCCATATGGCCAAACCTTCCTTGGGCATACAAGATTCAAATCCAATCTTGCGTCGATACTCGATCAACAAATATTCATTTGCTGGATAGCCCTTGATAATCTTGTACACATCCTGTGCATTGTAAGATGGAGTAATGGTGTAGTTTCCTGAAGCGCTAAGTATTTTTGGAGTCAACCAGCCTAGTTGAATTTTGGACCAAGGGCTCATAATAGGAATGCAACGTTGATCTCTATTGAATCCCCAGCAATTAGCCATAAGTCCATAGGATCCGATTCCATTGCCTATATCACCATATCCATCATATAAGTCTGGAAGTCCCAAAAAGTGACCTGTTTCATGAGCAATCACACCAACACGGCCAATTATGTCTACAGTTGCTTTGGGGACCCAATTTTTGGTGAAAGTTGTTCCCCATAATGCAGAACTGATGTGATAGTTGTACACACTTACACCTTGCTTGGATGTAAATCCTTGACGTGACGATGAGGTGGGGTATGTGAAGCTGTACAAACTCGACTTTTGACTCCAGATGCGGTTTAGATAATTTGCGCCGTCTTCAGAATTTCCTCCGAACTCAGCAGCAAAACCAGTGTGCAAAAAGCAAATTGCATCAATCAAACCATCATTATCTATATCATAGTTTTTGAAGTTCAATCCTACTTTGTTGTCAAGATATATCAATGCATCTCTCATTGCCTCATGCAACACAGTAGTAGCTCCTCTGTTTCCATCTGCATAATAAGCTTCAGTGTTGTTTAGCTGTATCCATTCCATCACATCCGATACTAAGACAAGTTTATTGTATGAAGATGCTTTGAACACATCACGTACACTTCCCGTAGGGGCATAGGTGGCGTTAGCTCCATTATTGTTAAAAAGCACAGAAAGCTCTTGTCTACTTGGACGCCAACGGGTTTCATGACCAATGAAAATCATGGGAACAACCAGGTTTCTCTTTGTTCCTGTCCAAGCTGCACGTCTATGAAAGTCTTCAATAGCTTCACTCCAATCATCGTATTGATCCACATGTGATAGGCGACGTGTGGGCATAGAACCGTCATTTGGAATATCTCCTTCACCCTTGCCACTTCTTTTTGGCAATTTACCTCCAAAAGCCATTGCTTTTTTCCCTTTCTCAGTTCTCCTCTGATGCTTCACTGCGTTTGGTGGAGCTTGTGATCCCTTTCCAACCTTGACACCACTGGGAACTAGATTTCCGCTCTCACTATCTAACACGGCATATTCATATTCGTTTCCTGACGGGCCGGCACCAATAATAGGATAGCCTTCTTCATCCTCTTCATATGGGTCCTCCTGAGATCCTGTAAGTTGAGCTACGATTATTGATCCATCGGGTTGCTCTATCTCATAAGGCATGTCGTAGGGAGGCATTGCCACTGCGGGCAGGAGAAACGGATTGAATAAGCTAATGCTAGCAAGTGCTGCCTGTACATAAACACAAGTGAATTTAAACATGACTATTGAAAAAGTTACGTGTTGATTCTGCCCAGATTTTAGGGTTTTATCTGGCTTTCCAAGTTTTTATGAATGATTATGTGATATTTCAAGCTTGCCTGGATTCCGTTTGCATAGTTTAGCTTCCAAATGATGATAGCCAGTAATGTGACCGAAAAAGATGGCACTGAATGGTGACAGCAAACATAAAATATAAGTAGACTTCATATAACAAAGTCATTCGAGTTCTATTGCCTGGTTCTGTATGTATCTGGAGGAAGTGACTCGAGCCAGACGATTGAGGCGCAATGATGTAACGCACTATTTAGTCTTTTAATTATGGTACTGGCCTTAATTATCAGACGCCTTGATTATGACACATGAACTCCGGTAGAAATACCATAGATGAATAGGTGCCTATATCCTTCAGTGAGGAGTAGACCTTCGTAAAAAGCACAGGATGTAGTTACGTGATGCTTTTACTGATTATCAAGTCGAGAAACCTTCAATATCATCGTCTTGCTCAATTTTTTTTATTTTTTTTCTTCGAAACTTTTCTTCTAAATTTATAGTTACATACTCTTATACCATAGAAGGTTTATCTAATTTGGACTGTTTTGATGACATCGTGACAAAATGAGCAGCACAGGGCGGCATAAAACGGCGCCATACAGAAGTAGTAACTCACCGCAGTTAAAAATGTTCGGTGAGCGAATTTCGAGAAACATATGTTAAGGTTTGTCTCATTTGTTGATACATTCGGATTTCGTAATTGTATGGGTGAAGTATGGAAATTTTCGAGAGATCTCTTTTAAGAATTAACATTGCTACCTTATGAATTCGACAAAATAATGGTTTTTCTTTGTTTTGCTATTCGAATGCAGCAAGACTCTAATATACCCCGCCATTTGGTTAGTTTGATGCATTTAAATTTGAAAAATGACCAATTTTTGTGAAGTAGTCAACATCTAAATCTAGATTTTGCAAAGAGAAACGGTTTGATTACACTATTTACAAAAAATATAATTTACTCATTGAAGCTATAATTATCATAGCGACACTAATAGAAGAAATTTGAATCCTTCCATTCAGCATCCAAAAAAATTATGTTTTGATTCAAGCTGAAATTCAAATCACCTTTAGCCTTATTCTGAGATGGCATACCTACAATTTATCATCTAATCTTTTTCCTAAATCATTCTTATATTGTTCACTGAACAACTTGACTAAGAACTTTCTTATCACAGCATTCATGGGGAAATTTTTATATGGATTTTGCCTCATCTCAAAGCCTCACGAAAACTTGTATTAAAGTAGTTTCATTATCAGTTTACTTTGTAATAACTAAATGATTTATACTTGAGTCCTTCGAGACTTAGTTAATAAGCAAAGATTCAACTGGAACTGTGAATGAGATTCTATATGGTTTGTATCAGAGATTTACAAACACAAGCATGGTAAAAATCCTAAACAAAAATCAAGACTTATTTGAGGTTGTTATACCCCCTGCGCATTGAGAATCCTAATCTTCCCAGTCTAATAACCTAGAGCCTTAGGGTTTGGGAGAGCTCTCTTGTGTTGTCTTGGATTTTTTCTCAGACTTCTAAACAATCTAGAATCAATCATCAAGAAACAGCAATCAAATACCAAAGAAGTTTCAGACCCATTCGATTTATTAAGATTACCATGTCCAAGTCATTAATGAATCATCTTTCAGCAGAAACCACGTCTACTGTCAAGGCTAAATCGAACTCGAGTAACATCTCTATCGTGAATGATGATAATTATCTCACAACAGTCCGTACACCAAAATTACAGTGTTAGATTAGAGTACCTACGGTAGGCAGAACAAAATAAAATAGATTTTTAGATTTCTGTGTTGGATAAAATGATGTAGATTGTATATTTTTACGAGCCAAAATGAAATTGATTTAGGTATTTGTGTATTTAACCGACACAAGCATATTGCCTCTTGATGATTTTTAAGAAACAACCAGTTCCAAGGCAGGTCTGGGCTCAGCTAGTATAAAGCATAAATTAACTAAGACCAGGTGAAACAAATTTTTCCCGATCCATTGAATGGTTCAAATCACTAGATATTCCAAATTATTCTAAAGAGTCAATGTAAATTAAACCCATGTTAAATCATTATTTCAATCCTTTTTGCAAAACTATATCTAGTTTCAGTTGAAATTCGTTTAGTTGTTAAAAGTGGCGCTCTAACTAGATAACTTAATTGGCCTCGAAAGAGAAAAGTTTTTTGTCTGGGCACCATTTTATTTTCTCAGGTTTTCTCAAGAGATTGAATCAGAAGTGTCATCCCAAAATTCGTCAACGCTACAACTCAAGAGTATTAATTAGATTCTGTATGCCAACGTCATGTGGTGTGGTCTATGCAATAAAACAGAAAAAAGTGCCCAGAGATTTTTTTCTTGTGGTGTGGAAATTATTATTCGTCGGCTGATTTCGTCATATCCAACTTCAACTTTAATGAGTCGTCTCCTCTGCTTTCAACAATAGTGGCACTCATAACTTCTACTCCCCTTTCGTGGAAAACTACCTGACAAATAATGACGCTCATGAATTAGAATCTGCAATAATATTCTCGGGTACTAAGATGAATTCCTTACACTGTGATCCCAAAATGTGTGAAATGCGTCTGAGAAATCAATAACGTATTCACCGCTACACTTATGGGAACCTTGTATTTCGTGTGCTGCTTTTGGCGACGTACAGCAAGGTTCAACATCCATCAAGTACACGACAGCAAATGTTGCAATCACGCATATCATTTTTATCTCTTCTATCCATGCAGCTCTCTCCTCTTATCAACCATCAAATGATCTAAGTGATCTAATCTTTTGATTCACTTAGATGGCTAAGTGGTTTTGACTCAGCGTTGATGAGTTCTGATTATCGGAAGTAACAAGTCTTATATCGAACTTTAATCGACATATGGGATGATTGATATTATTGATTTCTATTCGAGATTTAATAGTTTATCTTCACCATTTGCCTTTGAACTGCCTTGGTTTCTGAGGGTCGTGCTCCTTTTATCAATGTTCTATTGTTGCGATGATACAGCATGTGAGGAGAAGGTAACGCTCAAGTAAAATAAATTTTTATACATGTGAAGCACGTGTTTAAAAATTCGAAAATCTAAAGTTAATTTTGCGGGTTGCCAGTCGTGTTATGAAATTCACCCCTTCAGATATCTTTACATCAACGGAATGCGTACACAGTAAATGATACCGAGACAAAGATAAATAAGTGTGTAATAATAATAGCCGCTAAAGTTTAAATTTTAAATTGAAGAAGAGGTGGCCTGCTCACAATTCGATTAGTTTCATGCCGAATCTATTCCTTGAAAGTAAATCTACCGGTAGTCCAAGACATCTCTTTAAGAATATGGTACATCATGTTTGATAAATATTTAATATTTAGTTCGACATAATCATCCTACAAATTTCGGAAGAAAAAATTGATTAAAACGACTTTTGAAGTAAATGATGCCACAAGACAAGGATAAATAAGTGTGTAATAAATATAGCCGCAAAAGTTAATTTTTAAATGGCAGAAGAGTGGCCTGCTCACAATTCGATGAGATTCTTGCCGAATCTATCCCTTGAAAGTAAATCTACCGGTATTCCAAGGCAACTCTTTAAGAATATGGTACATCATGTTTGATTAATATTTCGTTCGACATAATCATC
>Ga0075154_10001231_pt1 | contig 18911 bp, 17 predicted proteins | sample JI71714BDNA_FD_70965 | JGI IMG/M metagenome (GOLD analysis project Ga0075154, IMG submission 70965) | Wastewater effluent complex algal communities from Wisconsin, to seasonally profile nutrient transformation and Carbon sequestration -... | ecosystem: Engineered > WWTP > Effluent > Algae...
GCCGAACTGCCACGCTCCGTAGAGCTGACGGGAAAGGTGCTGATGGACCCGAACGCTGGCGGGAAGGTTCAACCTCTGAACGCAGGCCGCATTGAGCCCGGCCCGCGCGGTCTACCTAGCCCAGGACAAGCCGTCAGCAAGGGTGATGTACTGGCCTGGGTTGTGCCCGCAACAGCACCTATCGAGCGCTCCAACCAAACATCTCAACTGGCAGAGCTGCGCGCAGCCAAGTCTTTGGCCGATAAGCGCGTATCGCGCTTGAAGGAGCTTTCTGATACGGTGCCGCGTAAGGACATCGAGGCAGCAGAAAGCGAGGCGGTCAGTCTGGCCGAACGCCTATCCGCCATCGGCAGTGGCTTGACGACCCGCGAGGCCCTGATGGCACCAGTCTCTGGCGTCATCGCCTCGGCCCATGCAGTTGCGGGACAGGTGGTGGACGCCCGTGAATTGGTCTTCGAGATCGTCGACCCGAGCCGCTTGCGCATTGAGGCCCTAGCCTTTGACCCTGCGCTGGCGACCAATATTGGCAGCGCCACACTGGCCATCGGTGACAAGCGAGTTCCGCTGGTGTTCATGGGTGCCGCACGCAGCTTGCGAGAGCAAGCCCTACCGCTGGGCTTCCAGGCGCAAGGTGCTGACCTTTCCAGCCTCGCTGTCGGCCAGCCTGTGCGTGTTTTTGTGCAAACCAAGGAAAAGGTCAAGGGTCTTGCAGTCCCGGTTTCTTCGTTGATGAAGAACCCCGCTAACCAGACCATCGTCTGGGTCAAGGTAGCACCGGAACGATTTGAGCCCCGTACGGTGACCACTGAATCACTGGATGGCATCAACGTGTCGATCACCGCGGGCCTCAAGCCTGGCAACCAAGTGGCTACTCAAGGCGCCACTTTGATTAACCAGGTGCGCTGACATGTTCAAGTGGCTACTCGACAACAGCCTGGGCAACCGCCTGCTGGTGATCATCGCCAGCGTGGTGCTGATGGCGTACGGCGCCTTCACCCTGACGCGCACTCCGGTGGACGTGTTCCCCGACCTCAACAAGCCCACGGTGACCATCGTTACCGAGGCAGGAGGCATGGCCGCCGAAGAGGTGGAGCAACTCATCACCTTCCCGCTAGAGACGACCATGAACGGCCTACCGGGTGTGGAGACCATTCGCTCCACGTCGTCAGCCGGTCTGTCCTTCATCTACGTCACTTTCAATTGGAACACCGACATCTTTCGAGCCAGACAACTCGTCAGCGAGCGACTAGCCGCCATGGAAGAGGGGATCGCCGAGGGGGTATTGCCACGCATGGGGCCGATCAGCTCGATCATGGGCGAGATCATGCAGATCGCCATCCCGGTGGACACCACCAAAATTTCAGCCATGGCGGTGCGTGAGTACGCTGACTGGGTGCTTCGCCCGCGGCTGCTATCGGTGCAGGGCGTAGCCCAAGTCATCCCCATCGGCGGCGAAGTGCGGCAGTTCCAGGTCCAACCCAACACCGTGCGCATGGCCGAGTTGGGCATCACGCACGACCAGCTGGAAGCTGCACTGAAGGGCTATTCCTCCAACACCTCGGGAGGCTTCCTCGAGCTGAACGGGCGTGAGTACCTCATCCGCAACCTGGGCCGCACGTCTCTGCTGGACGACCTCAAGAACTTGGCGCTGACAGCCAAGGACGGCCAACCCATCCTGATGCGCCAGATTGCAGAGGTGACTTTCGCCGCCGCCACAAAGCGCGGTGACGCTGGTTTTGAGGGGCAGCCAGCCGTGATCTTGGGCATCCAAAAGCAACCGTCGGCCGACACCATCGCGCTGACGCGCAACATCGAGGAGGCGCTGGAGGGGTTAAAGACCTCGCTGCCATCCGGTATGCAGGCGCCCAAGGTCACTTTCCGGCAGGCCAGCTTCATCGAAGCCTCGATCACAACGCTGCAGGGCAAGTTGATCGGCGCGTCGGTGTTCGTGGCAGTGATCCTGTTCTTCTTCCTCGGCACGCTGCGGCCGACCATCATCGCGCTGACGGCGATTCCGGTGTCGATCTTCATCACCGCCCTGGTCTTCCGCTACTTCGGGTTGTCGATCAATACGATGACGTTGGGAGGCCTGGCTATCGCCATCGGCGGACTGGTGGACGACGCGGTTGTGGGTGTAGAGAACGTGCTGCGTCGGCTCAAGGAAGACCGCGCCAAGCACCCTACTTCACGCATTCATCCTCTGGAGGTTGTGGCGCACGCCACGATGGAGGTGCGCTCGGCGATCTTGTACGCCACGGTCATCATCGTGCTGGTATTCATTCCGCTGTTTGCGCTACCGGGTCTGGAAGGCAAGCTGTTCGTGCCGCTGGGCATTGCATTCATCGTCTCGACGCTGGCCTCGCTGATCGTGTCTGTGACGGTGACGCCGGTGCTCAGCTTCTACCTGTTGCCGCGCATGAAGAACTTGGACCATGGAGACACCAAGGTTTTGCGTTGGCTCAAGTCCGCCTATCAATCGTCGCTGCAATCTGTGCTGAATGCGCCGAAGGCTGCGATGGTGGCCGCAGGTACGGCCGTGGTGGTGGCTGCGGCTGCGGTGCCATTCTTTCCGACAACCTTTCTGCCACCGTTCAATGAGGGCACTCTGCTGATCGGCCTGCGCTTGAACCCAGGGGTCACCCTGGCCGAGAGTTCGGCACTGGCACGTCAGGCTGAGGTGCTGGTCAAGCAGGTGCCGGAAGTCACGCACGTTGGTCGGCGCAGTGGGCGCGCTGAGCTGGACGAACACGCCGAGGGTGTGCACGTCAGCGAGCTCGACGTGGGTCTGAAGCCCACGGCTGAGCTGACGCGGACCATGGACGAGATCAAGGCTGACATTCGAGCACGCCTGGTCAACATGCCGGCTGCCTTGGAGATAGGTCAACCCATCTCGCACCGAATTGACCACATGCTCTCGGGCGTGCGCTCTCAGATTGCCATCAAGATATTCGGCGAGGACTTGGATGCTTTGCGCGGCCAAGCTGATGCGTTGAGGGCGAAGTTGGCCGCCATTCCAGGGATCGCTGACTTACAGATCGAAAAGCAGGTGCTGGCGCCGCAGATCAAGGTGCGTGTGGACTATGCCGCTGCTGCCCAGTACGGCGTGCCTGCGCCCCAGGTGCTGGCCACGCTGCAGAACCTGGTCGAAGGCGAGAAGATCACTCAAATCGTCGAAGGCAGCAGACGCTTTGCGCTGGTGGTGCGCCTGCCGGAGACGGCGCGCTCGGCGGAAGGCCTAGGTCAGATCTTGATCGAAACGCCGAACGGCCGCATTCCGCTGTCCAAGATCGCCACCATAGAAGACGGGGACGGTCCCAATCAGATCAGCCGTGACGATGGCAAGCGGCGCATTGTGTTGTCGGCCAATGCGTCAGGGCGGGCCTTGTCGGACATCGTGGCCGACATCCGCGCCGTGGTGGCCGAAACCAAGTTGCCTGAGGGCTATTTCATCACCTTGGGCGGACAGTTCCAGGCACAGGAAGAAGCTTCACGCCTGGTCGGTTTGCTGAGCATCGTCTCTTTGGTGTTGATGTTCGTGGTGCTTTTCAGCCGCTACAAATCTAGCGTGCTCGCGGCGCTCATCATGGTCAACATTCCCTTGGCGCTCGTGGGGGCGGTGGTCGGCCTCTGGCTTTCAGGCCAGCCCTTGAGTGTGGCTGCGTTGGTGGGCTTCATCACTCTGGCCGGCATTTCGGTGCGCAACGGCATCCTGAAGGTCAGTCACTACATCAATCTGATGCGCTTCGAGGGCGAAAACTTCGATCACCAGATGATCTTGCGTGGCTCATTGGAGCGGCTCAGTCCCGTGCTGATGACTGCGCTGGTGACGGCCTTTGCGCTAGCACCGTTGCTGTTTGAGGCTGAACAACCCGGTACGGAGGTGCTCCACCCCGTCGCGGTGGTCATCTTCTCAGGCCTGATCAGCTCGACTCTGCTCGACACTTTTCTAACTCCTGCAATGTTCTGGCTATTTGGACGCAAGCCTGCCGAAGAGTTGATGAATAGCAAAGACGCTGAGGCTCTTTGATCCTTCTGGTGGCGGGCGCTCCCGCCACCTACTTTTCCCACCCCTGCGATTTTTCTCTCGAAAGGACTTTTATGAACAAGCAAGCACTCCTGGCCGCCCTGGCACTGACCCTGGCCAACTCCACTTTCGCTGCCGGCGACCACAGCCACGAACACAAGCCGATGCACGGCGGTGTGGTGGTTGAGGTCAAGGATATGGACTACGAACTGGTCGCCAAACCCACCACCATTCAGTTGCATCTGCGGGACCATGGCAAAGCGGCCGACGTGAGTAAGGCCAGCGCCAAGCTGACCTTGCTGAACGGCACCGAGAAGCAAGAGATCGAGCTGAAGCCGGCCGGGGACAAGCTCGAAGCGACGGGCAACTTCAAGGCTGGTCCGGGCACTAAGGCCGTGGCCGTCGTCACCATCGGTGGCAAGCCCGCTGGCACGGCACGCTTCGTCCTCAAGTAAAGGGGATAGCCATGGGCCGAACTCTTCTGACCAATCGCAGGGGTGTGCTGACCGGCTTGCTGGTGGCGGGGTTGACGCCCTTGGCCGGCTGCATGAGCAAGCCTTTGCGCCCAGCGAACGCAGATGGCACCTACTGCTATTCAGTTGGCAAGTCGCTCAACCGCAAAGAGACCTGCACAACCACGCCCATCCCGACGATGCAGTCTGAAGCAGATGCAAAGCGGTTTGAACCCTCGCCGGGTCTGCTCACCGTCTACGTGGTGCGCAAGCGCTGGGGGGATGCCAAGAACGTGGTTCAGCTCACACCGAACCAGGGCTCGGCAGTCATGATGGTGCCCGAATCGTTCGTCCGACTGCGCCTGACGCCCGGCACAAACAAACTCGCAGCCGCGTGGGACGAGGGCAGCACTGCCCTTGAGGTTACCGGCAAAGCAGGCGAGGTGGTGTTCGTTGAACTGATTGGCGCGGTCTGGTCGTGGGGTAGCAGTTACCGGCTGGAGAGCGGCAACCCCACGGAGTCGCGCGCACGCGCGTTGGGGTTGCGTCTGGTTGCGGATATCGGCTGATTTGACTGCCCGTCATGCAAAAGCGGATTCCGGATGCGGACATCGCGCAGCTCATGCTGTGGATCTGGATTGCCGTCGTGCTCGTCACAATCGCGCTTTTCGCGCTCTGGCGTCGATGGCGGAATGTGCATCCGCCAACCAAGGTGGCTCCCAGACTTACCTACAGTCAGTCCTTGGGCACGAGATTGGCGGCCCGCAGGCGAGTAGTCAGCAAGTCCAAAGGCAAACGCGGGTCACCAGTGTCTGGTGGCCCGCGCGATGGGTGAGGACAGGCGGGGTGTCAGCCGCCGCGTTGCAGCTTCAGCCGCGCGCGTCGCTCTTCGGCAGGCTCATTGAGCATCTCGTCGATCACCTGCTGGCGGGTCTTTGCGGGGCCTGTGGCCTTCTGCGGAAGCGGTGCGTTTCTCTGAATCAGCACCAAGGTACCGTCCTTACGTGCTGCCTCGACCTCGGCCAGCACTTCGGCACGCGTTTTGGTGCTTTTCCAGTGATCGGGATGCTCGGTAAAGCTGGCTTCCCCCGTGGACGGGTGATACAGCGAATTGGCTTGCGCAAGCATTGGCAGTGCAAGCACCAGAGCGACAAGAGGCATGTGAGCGTGTTTGCGGAAGTTCATGGTCCGGATTCCTTGAAGAAGTGGCCGGCGACCCTGCGTCGCGGCATGCCTTGTGGCATGACCATCACTTTAGAAAGGCAGCTACAACAAGTTGGTGTCCAACACATTACAAATCAGCCATGTACAGGCTGCTCGGCGTAGGGGCCCGAAAAGATGAAATTGCTGGTGGTCGATGATGAGATCAAGCTCGCCGAGTACCTACGCAAAGGGCTGAGCGAAGAAGGGTACGTGGTGGAAATCGCGCACAATGGAGTCGACGGTCTGCACATGGCTATGCTAGGTAGCCACGATCTGATCGTGTTAGACAGCATGCTGCCTGGCATCGACGGGCTAGGGTTTCTGGCAGCCTTGCGGCAGAGCAAACAGACGCCCGTGTTGATGCTCACTGCACGCCAGCGCGTGGAAGATCGCGTCAAGGGCCTGCAAGCCGGTGCGGACGACTACTTGCTTAAGCCGTTTGCATTCTCCGAGCTCGTGGCGCGGATACAAGTGCTGCTGCGTCGAGCGCGCCCAACGCGCGAACCTGAGAGGGCCACGGTCCTTGGCCTGGCCGATCTGGAGCTAGACCTTGTTCGGCGCAAGGCCACCCGGGCGGGCACAAGGCTCGATCTCACAGCCAAGGAGTTTGTCCTCCTGACATTGCTGCTTCGCCGTCAGGGAGAAGTCCTGTCCCGCACAGAGATTGCCGAGCAGGTCTGGGACATCAACTTCGACAGCGCCACGAATGTCATCGACGTGGCAGTGCGCAGGTTGCGCTGCAAGCTCGATGAGCCCTTTGAGCGCCCCTTACTGCACACGGCGCGTGGCATGGGCTATGTTTTGGAGGCGCGCGACGAATGAGTAGAAGCCGCGTCGGCTCACTCGGTCGACGGTTGTCGATTTGGCTGGCATTGCAGAGTCTGGCCGGCCTCTCAGTGGTTTGCGTGGTGATCTACGCTGTCACGCACATGAACCTGGAGTCCAGGCAATCTGAGTCTCTCGCGCAGAAACAGGCCCAGGTGCAGCATCTGTTGACTGAGCCAGCGTCGAGCAATGAAACGACAGTGCTCACCCACAAGCTGGATGATTTTTTCATCGGCCATCAGGAGCTGAGTTTGGTGCTTAAGCGTCCGGATGGCAGCGTTTTCTACCAGCACACCGGTAGCGTAACGAGCAACATTCGCCAAACGCGCTTCGAGGTGAACGCACTTGTCACTGCACCGATGCCGCTGACTGCCGTCCTTACGCTGGACACCGACGACGACCATCAACTGCTGCGCAGGTTGGCTTTCACCCTGTTGGCTGCTGCGCTGTTAGGCGCCGCCTTGGGATCGGCCGGCGGATTCGTCCTGGTACGCCTAGGCCTGCGGCCTGTGCGTGAGCTGGTAGAGCAGACACGCCACTTATCGGCTGACACCTTGCATCGGCGCTTGGATGGATCCGGTCAGGCTGAGGAGCTCGAACCGCTCATCGAGCAATTCAATGACTTGCTGGTCCGTCTTTCGCTGGCCTACGAACAGCTTGAGGGCTTCAATGCCGATGTGGCCCACGAACTGTGCACGCCACTAGCGACCTTGATTGGCAGTACAGAGTTGGCCCTGCGCAAGGCCCGTGATGCCGATGAGTTGCGTGATGTGCTCGGATCGAACCTGGAGGAGCTGCATCGCCTTGCGGGCATTGTGCAGGACATGCTTTTTCTTTCGCAGGCTGATCGTGGAAGTTCGGCCCGCCGTGTGGCCACGGCCAGCTTGGCCGCGCTGGCGTGGCGTGTGGCTGAGTACCACGATGCTGCGTTAGATGAGGCCGGTCTCCGTGTCGAAGTGGTCGGCGACGCCACCGGAGAGTTCGACCTGCAGCTGCTTCAACGCGCCCTGTCCAATTTGGTGGCCAACGCCACGCGCTACGCCGACCGTGGGACGAGTATCCGCATCGACATTGCCGAAGCAGCACTCGGGGCGCTGCGGTTGGTGGTTGTCAACCAAGGTGCCACCATTGAACCTGAGCATCTGCCGCGGCTCTTCGACCGTTTCTTCCGTGGTGACCGGGCACGCAGCGGCGCTCATCAGAACCATGGGCTGGGCCTTGCCATCGTTGCTGCGATTGCACGCATGCACGGCGGGCAGCCTTTTGCGAGCTCTGAGGGTGGTGTCACCTCAATTGGCTTGAGCTTGCTGCATGCCTCAGGCGCGGACAGACCGCAACCGGACTCGGTGGTTTAACTGTCCTGAGGTGTCGGCCGAAGGGCCAGTCAAGACATTGTCAGGGCTTGCGGTCGTGCAGCAGGTTCGCCAGGTCGGGCGGCAAAGCCATCGGTTCGAACGCACTGACGTCTGATGTGCCGATGTTGCCTATTGGCAGGCGGCCGCTAATGTGCCCGATAGGCGTGAGCACCAGGCGCAGTAGTTGCCCACGCAGTTCGCGGCCGTCACGCAATGCCCAGGCGGCACGCAGTATCAGCAGGTGCACTCTCAGGTGGGAGCCGAAGTCCCGCTGTCCGAGCACATGGGCGCGCTGCAGCAAAGATATCGCTGCCAGCGGTTGCTCGCTTGCAAGCTGATTCCTGGCTTCGATCATTGCGGCAGCGAACGCGATTGCGCGATGAGATCCGGGCGTCATCGGTCTTGCATCCTGGCGTTCAGCAAACGCAGCCCGTTGATAACCACCAGCAGGCTGGCACCCATATCGGCGAACACCGCCATCCACATCGAGGCGTTGCCGAACACCGCCAGCACCAGGAACACCGCCTTGATGCCCAGCGCCAGTGCGATGTTCTGCCACAGGATGGAGTGTGTCGCCTTCGATAGGCGCACGGTCTCAGCAATGCGCCGCAAGTCGTCGTTCATCACCACTAGGTCTGCGGCTTCCATCGCGGTATCAGTGCCGGCCGCACCCATGGCTACGCCGATGTCGGACTGGGCCAGCGCAGGTGCATCGTTGATGCCATCGCCGGTCATCGCCGTCATGCCGTGCTGCGCCTGCAGGGCCTTGATGGCATCGAGCTTATCCTGAGGAAGCAGGTTACCTCTGGCTTCGGTGATGCCGGCCTCCTGGGCAATGGCCGTGGCAGTGGCCTGGTTGTCGCCGGTCAGCATCACCGGTGTGATACCCAAAGCCCGCAACTCGGCCACCGCTTCACGCGACGATGCCTTGATGGTGTCGGCCACAGCAAACAGAGCCACCGGGCCGGTGTCGCAGGCCAAAACACTGACGGTGCGGCCGACTTCCTCATGCGTGCGCAAGGCAGCCTCCAGCGCGGCTGAGCACTGGCCGCGTTCCTCGATCAGGCGGTGATTGCCCAGCGCCCAGATCTGGCCGCCGATCTCGGCCTGCACACCGCGCCCGGCAATTGCTTTAAAGCTTTGGGCCTGCATGCTGGTGGGCTGCAGCCCGGCCGCGATCGCACGCGACACAGGGTGGTCGGAATGGCCGGCCAGAATAGCGGCCATGTGCTCTGCCGTTGCATCGTTGATGCTCGCAGCGGCGGCGGTTTCGAGTATTTGCCAAGCCACCAGCTTGGGCTTTCCCTCGGTGACCGTGCCGGTCTTGTCCAGCGCGATGGCCTTGAGCTTGCGCGCACCCTCCAGGTACACGCCACCCTTGATCAGGATGCCGCGCCGGGCAGCCGCCGCCAGGCCACTGACGATGGTCACGGGCGTGGAAATCACCAGCGCGCAGGGGCATGCGATCACCAGCAGGACCAGGGCTTTGTAGACTCCCTGCATCCAGGTCCAGTCCAGCAGCCAGGGGCCGAGCAGTGCCACAACCAGCGAGATGATGAAGACTGACGGGGTATAGACAGCGGCGAAGCGGTCCACAAAGCCCTGCGTGGGCGCTCGCGTGCCCTGGGCTTCTTCAACCGCATGGATGATGCGAGCCAGGGTCGAGTTCGAGGCCAGTGCCGTCACTCTGAACTCAAAGCTGCCGGTGTCGTTGATGGTGCCGGCAAACACCGGATCGCCCGCTGCTTTGTCCACAGGAATGCTCTCGCCGGTGACGGGGGCCTGGTTGATGCTGGTGCTCCCTGCCGTCAGAACGCCGTCCATCGGCACCCTTTCACCGGGCCGCACCCGCAGCACCGCATCCAGCGTTACGCTAGCAACTGACACAGTCAACCAGCTGCCGTCGGCTTGGCGCACGGCCGCTTCCTCAGGCGCCATGGCCAGCAAGCCCTTGATGGCATTGCGGGCGCGGTCCACCGCACGCGCTTCAATTGCTTCGGCTATGGAGTACAAGGCCATCACCATGGCCGCTTCCGGCCATTGGCCGATGGTGAAGGCACCCGTGACGGCTACGGTCATCAGGGCATTGATGTTCAAGTGCCCGCGCCGAAGCGCCGTCAATCCCTTCTTGTAAACGTCGAAGCCTGCCAGCCAGATGGCGGCGGCGGCCACCGCTAGGCCGGCGCCTTTCCATACCAGTGTTTCTGGCGCAAAGTAGCCCACTAGCTCGGCAAAGATGGCCAAGATCAAGGCCATGCCCAGTCGCCCGTAGCCTGCCTCCTGGACGCCATGATCGTGTCCGTCATCGGCATCAGCGTGCCCTGGCAATGCGCCTGTCAGGGCCGTTCCCAGCGGCTGTGGATCAAAGCCGGCCTTGCGCATGGCAGCAACGGCCAAAGCCACTGACGGCTCAGGTGCATCCAGCGCCAGGGTGCGGTGCCCGAGTTGAAAAGTCAGAGCACGGATCCCGGCAACACCTTCCACCGCGCGGCGGATCTCGGATTCTTCGGATGCGCAATCCATCGTCGGCACCCGAAAGCGCACCCAACCAGCGCCCAGCGACGTTGAGGATGGTGCCTGAGGCGCAGGCGTGCTGCAGCCACAGCAAGCTGCTTGGTTCTCAGATGCGGGCTTTGACTTTGCAGCAGCTTCTGGTCGATCCACGATCATGTCCCGTTGTTGGATATCGCCATTGAAAACCCTGAAGTCGGTGTAAGGTCAAGCCTTCATTCGCAAAAGGGGACTCCGTGCGCCTCGGAAACTTGGCTGAAGCGACCGGCACGCCCGTCGAGATCATCCGCTTCTACCAGCGAGAAGGCCTGATTCCTGCCGCCCAACGCAGCGAGAACAACTACCGGGTGTACACGGTCGCTGTCATTTTCAGAAGGCAATTGCACGAAATGTCAGGAGTCACCGTCACTGAATTGCGGAGCGACATTCAGGCGTGCGCCTAATGCGGAAACATCAGCGTGAAGCGCGTTAGACCTTGCGCGGAGGTCACACTGACTTGGCCGCCATGCGCCTCAACAATGGCTTTGGTAATGGCCAGGCCCAGTCCAGCGCCATCGGAGGTCGGGTGAGCGCGCGCGGGGTCGGCGCGGTAGAAGCGGTCAAACAGTCGCGGTAGCACCTCGGGATCAATGTCTTCACCAGTGTTCTCTACAGAAACCTCGGTGCCGGCTGGCTGCTCAGCCACCATGATCCCGACGTGGCCACCTGCCGAGGCATGGCGTAGTGCATTCGACAGCAGGTTGCTTAATGCGCGACGGAACATTAGTCGATCCCCCTCGATGCTGCCGTTGCCCTGCACCCCTAGGCGAATGCCTTTGTCGTCCGCCACCGCCTCGTAGAAGTCGAGCAAAGCCAGGGCTTCATCGGCCGCCATAAAGCGTTCCTTGTGCGGCAGATCTACGCCACGTTCTGTTTTAGCCAGAAACAGCATGTCGGCCACCATGCGGGCCAAGCGTTGCAACTCCTCAGCATTGGAGGCCAGGATGTCATGGTAGGTGGCGTTCTCGCGCGGGGTCGCCAAGGTCACCTGGGTCTGCGTCAGCATGTTGCTGATCGGGGTGCGCAACTCATGGGCCAAATCTGCAGCAAACTCCGACAAGCGACGAAAGTCGTCCTGCAAACGCTCCAGCATCTGATTGAGTGTCTGAGCCAGATCGGCCATTTCCGCAGGGACGGCCTGCACCGGCATGCACGCCTGCAAGCGTTGCGCGTTCACTGCCGCCGCATGCGCCTTGATCGCGCGCAGGGGTGCCAGACCGTAGTAGGCGGCGGCCCATCCGAGCAGCCCGCTGACTAGAATGGCGGCTAGGGCATACACCGCAAAGGTGCGCAGCAGATCATCCAGAAAATGCCGGTGGTGAATCGTATCCATGGCCAGGGTGATCACCAATGGGGCCTCGGGTGCGTACTTCGCCTGGGCACGGAACTGCTGGGTGCGGTATTGCCGCTGTCCGTGCCGCCCCCCGGTCAAGGCATGAAGGAGCGTTTCGTACTCGGGCAAAAGCCAGCGGTTCGGAGGCGGAAATCCCTCGGTCTGAAACAGAGCCTGGCCTTTCTGGGTGGCCACCCGTGCGAATAGCCCGTGATGATGGTTGAGGGCCTCGGAGAGCCGCCAACGCAGGTCCTCGGCAGAATTGGCGCTGGCCAGGATGTCATCGATGAGGTGTTGCTTGTCTTGCAGCACGCTGCGATCCAGATCGATGAAATGACGATCCGCTGCGGCCATGAACAGCCCGCCGAGGCCCAGCACGATACCGGTAGCCACCAGCGTGAAGAAGAGCGTCAGGCGACGGGTCAGCGATAAACGGGAAAGCAATAAGCGGCTGAACATTCAAGGTTCCTGAGCTGCTTCCAGCACGTAGCCCATGCCCCGCACAGTCTGGATCAGTTTGACTGACTGTCCATCGTCAACTTTCAACCGCAGTCGGCGCATGGCCACCTCAATGACGTTGGTGTCGGAATCGAAATTCATGTCCCACACCTGCGAGGCGATCAATGAGCGCGGCAGCACTTCGCCTTGACGGCGCATCAGCAATTCCAGAAGACCGAACTCCTTGGCCGTCAGGTCAATGCGCTTTCCGCCCCGCGTGACGCGGCGGCGCAGCAAGTCCAGCTCCAGATCGGCCGCGCGCAGGACGTTGCTGTCCAGTCCGCCGCTTCGTCCACGCCGCAGGATGGAGCGCACGCGGGCCAAAAGCTCGGCGAATGAAAACGGCTTGACCAGGTAATCGTCGGCTCCCAACTCCAGCCCCTTCACACGGTCTTCCACCTGATCGCGGGCGGTCAGAAACAGCACCGGCATTTCCAGCCCACGCCGCCGCAGTGAAGCCAACACCTGCCAGCCATCCAGTTCCGGCAACATTACATCTAGGATCACCAAGTCATATTCGCCATGCAAAGCCAAGTGCAGCCCATCACTGCCATTGGATGCCAAATCGGCGACAAAACCGGCTTCATTCAAACCTTGACGGAGGTATTCGCCGGTTTTCGGTTCGTCTTCAACAATCAGTATTTTCACGGGCCTGCTCCATCTATCGCTTCCCGCTAGTCTGACAGTGAATCGCCTTTATGGCAGAAAGATGACAGAAATGTCATTTTCGACTCATCTTCCAGACAGGGGTTAAGGTCCAAACTCCTTTCAAAGTTTCAATACATTGAAAGGAGCCTGCGGTGATGCCCAACCCTTCGTACCCGTTCAGAAGCCTGTTGCCGTTGCTCACCCTGCTGGCTGCGGGTGTTGCGCTGGCTGCGCCCGCCGAGAAAAGTCAGGCCCATCCGTTGCCGACCAAGTTGCAGTACACGTCCGCCCTCGCCACCTATCAGGGCTACACCGATCAGGTGGTGCAGTCCTGGCGCGAAGCCAACGACCGTGTTGGTCGCATTGGCGGCTGGCGCGCCTACGCCAAAGAGGCTGCAACAGGGCAGCCAGCACCCGATACGCCACCGGTTGCCAACCCACACGCAGGACATCATGAAGGAGGCAAGCAATGAAGCGCTTGCTCTCACCCCGTCGCGCAAAGCTGACGGTGACCGTGGTGGCTATCGTGGCCTTGTCTGGCTGTGCCAGCGTCAGCCTTGAGCAGAATGTGAGCCGCGTCAATGCCGAGACCACCGGCTTCACTGACGGGCGATTGAGCCTAGCCCAAAGCAATCAGGAGCGTGAGCAACGCGCGCAATTTACCGCCCAGTTGTTGGCCAAGCCCCTTGGGCAGAAAGAAGCGGTCCAGCTCGCATTGACCAACAGCCACGCCTTGCAAGCCCTGCTGGCGCAAGGTTGGGCGGAATCCGCCGATGCCGCACAGGTCGGCCGCATTGCCAACCCCATCTTCAGTTTTGAGCGCATGGTGGTTGGCGATGAGCTGGAGCTGGCGCGTTCGCTCTCGTTTGGCCTGCTCGACCTCTTGACCTTGCCCGCCCGCACGGGCATCGCAGAGCGCCGCATCGAGCAGGCGCAGTTGCGTCTTTCTGCTGAGGTGGTGGATCGCGTGACGCAGGTACGCCAAGCCTGGGTGCGTGCCGTGGCGGCTCAGCAGACCCTGAACTATGCGCGGCAGGTGTTTGAAAGCGCCGAAGCCGGTGCCGAACTCGCGCGGCGCATGCAGTCAGTGGGCAACTTCAACCGCATCAGTCGTGCCCGTGAGCAATCCTTCTACGCCGATGCCGCCACCCGCTTGGCGACCGCTGAGCATCAGACCACCGCGAGCCGGGAAGAGCTGATTCGCCTGCTGGGGCTGGATGAGACACAGATGCAACAACTCCAACTGCCCGAACGTCTGCCGGATTTACCAAAAGCGCCGCTCGAACCGAATGCGGTAGGCGCATTGGCAACGAATGGTCGCCTGGACATCCGTTTGGCGCAAAGCGCACTGGCTAGCGCGGGAAAGGCGCAAGGTTTGAACTTTGTAACCAGCTTTACCGACATCGAACTGACCGCGCGGCGCAATACGGTTTTCGACAACGCCGCCGGCACACAAAGCAATCCGCGTGGATTTGAGGTGGCTGTTCGCTTGCCTATCTTCGATTGGGGTGGTGTGCAGCGCGATGCGTGGAACGCTCGCACGCTCGGGGCAGCCAATCAACTGGAAGCCACAGTGCGTGCAGCGGGCTCCAGCCTGCGCGAGAGCTATTCGGCATACCGCACCTCCTTTGATGTGGCCAAGCACTATCGGAATGAAGTGTTGCCCGTGCGCCGGGTGATATCCGAAGAAAACCAGCTTCGCTACAACGGCATGCTGATTGGCGTCTTTGAGCTGCTAGCCGACGCGCGTGATCAGGTCGGCACTGTGACCGCCGCTATCGATTCACAGCAGCAGTTCTGGCTGGCGGACGCCGCCTTGCAGGCATCGTTGATTGGTCGCCCCACCGCCACATCTTTATCCGTGATGGCCAGCGCACCAAGTGCAGGCGCAGCGGGTCATTGAACACGAGAGAAAGAGAACCCATGACATCCAGAAGAGATTTTTTCAAAGCGGCCGGTATTGCGGGTGGAGCCGTTGCGGCCAGCGCAGTGAGTCGCGTCGCACTTGCAGCACTGCCCGAACCAGTTATTCAAACCAGCCCTGACACCATGCCTCCACTCGTGCCCAACACAGGGCGCGGCTACAACCCGGTGGTCACACTCAATGGCTGGACTTTGCCCTGGCGCATGAACAATGGCGTCAAAGAGTTTCACTTGGTGGCTGAACCGGTAGTGCGTGAGATGGCCCCTGGTTTCAAGGCTCATCTGTGGGGCTACAACGGGCAAAGCCCTGGCCCCACCATTGAAGTGGTCGAAGGTGACCGGGTACGGCTTTTTGTCACCAACAAACTCCCTGAACACACCAGTATTCATTGGCACGGTCAAAGATTGCCCAATGGCATGGATGGGGTTGCTGGGTTGAATCAACCGGCCATCTCACCGGGAAAGACGTTTGTCTATGAATTCGTGGCACGCCGCCCTGGCACCTTCATGTATCACCCGCACGCGGATGAAATGACCCAGATGGCCATGGGCATGATGGGGTTTTGGGTGACACATCCCAAAGTCAAAAATCCCCTGATCGATGAAGTGAATCGGGACTTTTGCTTTTTGCTCAACGCCTACGACGTCGACCCTGGCAGCTACACGCCCAAGATCATGACGATGCTGGACTTCAACCTGTGGAGTTGGAACAGCCGAATCTTCCCTGGCATCGATTCATTGAATGTGCGGTTGAACGACAAGGTTCGCATTCGGATCGGCAACCTGACAATGACCAATCACCCGATCCACCTGCACGGCCACGAGTTTCTCGTCACCGGCACCGATGGCGGGCCAACTCCCAAAAGTACGCGCTGGTACGAGGTCACCACTGACGTCGCAGTGGGTCAGATGCGGCAGATCGAATTTCTTGCCGATGAGGAAGGCGACTGGGCCTTCCATTGCCACAAGAGCCACCACACCATGAATGCCATGGGTCACAACGTTCCCACGCTCATCGGTGTCGATCATCGAGGGATCGCCAAGAAGATCAATTCCTTGATTCCTGAATACATGGTGATGGGCGAGCGTGGCATGGCGGACATGACCGAGATGGAAATGCCCATTCCTGACAACACAGCGCCCATGATGACCGGCGAAGGCCCGTTCGGCTCGGTCGAGATGGGCGGCATGTTTAGCGTGCTCAAGGTACGCCGCGACCAAAAGCCCGGCGATTACAGCAATCCGGGCTGGTTCAAGCACCCGGAAGGCACGATTGCGCACGAATACACCGGCCCGCTGGCCGAACCCGCCCGCTTCAAGTCAGAAGGCGAGCAATCCATGCCGCGAGCCGAGAAGCCACTCAACCCAACTGAAGTAAAAGTGCGCAAGCCAAGCGGCGGCCACGGCAACCACTGATCCTTTTTCATCTAACCCAGGAGAAATCGCAATGACCCAGATGACCCGGACCCTTCGTCCCTTGACCTTGATCGCCGCGCTGGCGTTGTCCAGTGCGGCTTTTGCCGGTGGTACCCATGCAGGCGGTCACGGCCACGACAGCGACGAGACCGCCATTGGAAAACCCGGCGTGGCCAGCAAAGCCAGCCGAACCGTCACCGTCGAGATGACGGACAACATGCGTTACACGCCATCCGATATTCAGGTCAAGCAAGGCGAGACGGTGCGTTTCATCGTCAAAAACAAAGGTCAGGTCAAACACGAGCTGAGTCTGGGTACTCAGCAAGAATTGCTGGAACACCTGGAGCAGATGAAGAAATTCCCTGACATGGAACACGACGAACCCAGCAAGGTCACCCTGGCTCCCGGAAAGCAGGGCGAAATCGTCTGGCAGTTCACCAAGGCGGGCACCGTGAATTTTGCTTGCCTGATGCCTGGGCACTACGAGGCCGGTATGAAGGGACAAGTCAAGGTCAACAAGAAATAGTTTGGGTAACTAACAAGGAGCGCCCCATGTCTCGACTGTACTTAATGGCGCACACTACCAGACGCGCTTGGCTTGCCGGTTCTGCCGTGCTGGCACTGGCATCTTCGACCATGATCGCCTATGCCGCACCGGCAACCCTGCAGGTCTGGAAAGACCTCAACTGCGGCTGCTGCAAAGACTGGATCGCGCACCTCGAAAAAAACGGATTTGCGACCACGGTCATTGAACAAGGCAACAGCGCTGCACGCGCACGTCTTGGTATGCCGCAGAAATTCGGCTCCTGTCACACGGCCTTGGTCCAAGGCTATGTGATCGAGGGCCACGTGCCCGTTGCAGACATCCAGCGCTTGCTCAAAGAAAAACCCAAAGCCTTGGGACTATCAGTGCCTGGCATGCCCATTGGCTCCCCAGGCATGGATGGGCCTGCTTACGGCGGCCGACGCGATGCGTATCAGGTGCTACTGATCCAGCGCGATGGCAGCAACACTGTTTTCAACACCTACCTACGAGGATAACCATGAACATCATCCAAAAAATCACTGCAATTTCTGCCCTTGCCTTGGGCATTGCTCTGCCTGTGAGCAGCATGGCACAGACCACCATGGATCACAGCAAGATGGACATGTCGCAGCCTGCTACGTCGATGACCGAAGGCGAGGTCAAGAAAGTAGATCTTGAAGCTGGCAAAGTCACCATTAAACACGGCCCCATCAAGCACATGGACATGCCCGGTATGACTATGGTATTCACCGCCAAGGACAAAGCGCTACTTACCAACGTAAAACCTGGAGACAAGGTGCAGTTCATGGTGGTGAATGAGAGCGGAAAGATGGTTGTTACAGCCATCACTCCGATGCCATGACCTCAGATAAGCAAAGTCATATTTCAAGCAATTTTCTTCCATCTTGGCGCAGCTCGCCTGTCGGCGATAGATACCGATACAGCGTCTGCCGCGTGATGCCGAGTTCCTGACAGAGATCGCCGACCTTGGTTTCCGGCTGCCCCATCGCCGCCATCGCCAATCGCAGCTTGGCAGCCGTCATCTTGAACGGCCGCGCGCCCGTGCTGATGCCAGACCAGCCACTGTACGCTCGGCGATCAACTCGCGTTCAAACTCAGCGAGCGCAGCTGTCAGCGACTCGAAGTAAATGAGAAAAGATCGAAGTTTGCGATATTTCGCATTTCCGCAAACTGAACAAAATGCTTGCCTATAGTTCTCGTGCTGTTGCCGCTCTCGAATCGCGCATCCTCGTAGCACAGGCCCACTGTGCCAGCGCTGCCCCCTTCCACAGATCCCCGATGCGCAAGAGCACGACATGCCCAATCAATATCCACCGTTTGACCTGACTTCAATCTTTTCTCATTTACTTCGAGTCGCTGACAGCGGTTCTGGCCATAACAGAGGCCTGTCGCACGCGATGCAAAGACAACACAGCCTGCTGCTCGACATTCTTGATGGGCACGAACCGCATCGTCGGGACGTCCCACCGCCTCGCAGATGGCCTCAGCATCAGCGACATCGTTCTTGTTGCTCTTTACGTACGGCTTGACGAACTGTGGAACCATCAGGCGCACTGTGTGACCCAAAGCCTGAAGTTTGCGCACGCAGTGGTGAGCACTGCTGCAAGCTTCGATGTCGATCAGGCATGGTTGCAGGTTCGCGAAGAACGGCATGACCTGGTCGCGCCGCAACTGCTTGCTTAGCAGCGCCTTGCCATGGCGGTCTGCACCGTAGATCTGGAACACATTCTTCGCCAGATCATTGCCAATCATCGTAATCTGCATAGTAGATGCCCCTTTCGCTGCGAGTGGTGATGACACCTCCACTCTGGCACAGCGATGCCTTTAAAGGTGGGGGCGTCCATCCCATTGCTTACGTTCGTGGTTGATCTCTTCACTTCGAATTGGATGCTTCTGACAAAGGTATCGTCTAGCGAGCACATCGCTGGACTTGGTGTTCATGTCGAATGGAATGCGCAGACGAAGAAGCCAAGGACATTTTGGCCTTGCAGCTGCGTCCTGGTCTTCGCGAGGGAATGCCTGCATCGGCGGTAAGCAAACTCTTGGATGCGCTGGGTGAGCACTTCGCCAAGCGGCGCACTGCTTTATTAGAGCCCATCGCGCCAACGGCCTCAGCTGACACGGCAAGTGCTGCACC
>Ga0075154_10001239_pt1 | contig 18789 bp, 15 predicted proteins | sample JI71714BDNA_FD_70965 | JGI IMG/M metagenome (GOLD analysis project Ga0075154, IMG submission 70965) | Wastewater effluent complex algal communities from Wisconsin, to seasonally profile nutrient transformation and Carbon sequestration -... | ecosystem: Engineered > WWTP > Effluent > Algae...
TTTTCCAACAAAGCTCTTTGGGTTAAATTATGACCCTAGCCACATGGTCTTCCAAATGATGGACGAAATTAAGCCCATTTACCAATACAAGGATCGTTTGCATCACATACACATTAAAGATGTGAAGGTCTATCGAGACAAATTGGATCGTGTAGGGATTTTGGCGAACCCATTGGAATACCATTCCCCCAAACTACCCGGACTTGGGGATGTAAATTGGCGAGGATTCTTTGCTGCACTGACAGATGTTCGGTACCGTGGACCGGTTGTTATTGAAGTAGAAGATAAAGCCTATGAAGGTAGTATGCAGGATGTAGTGGATGCCATCTTGACCTCTCGAAATTACGTCCGGCAGTTTTTACCTCATTAATTTTTTTTAAAATACTATTTTTTATAAAAAAATTACTATATTTGCTCACTATTCAACCCTACCTTCTAAGAAATTCAATATACCCGACCTATTTAAACCGGTAAAGCGAAGATTTTTCTTCGCTTTATTTTTTATTTTGCATGGTCAACCACTTATTGACCTATAATCCAAAAACCTCCACCCTTTATTTCAATACAAAATGAATCTACGCGATCGATTGCTTTCCAATGACCCTTGGACTACCTGGCAAGATGGGATTCTGTTGTTTATCCGAATTTTCAGCGGATTGGGCATGTTTGTTCTCCATGGCGTTCGAAAATGGAACCGTCTCTTCACAGAAGATGGCCCAATTCAATTTGCAGACCCATTAGGTTTTGGGTCTGAACTGACCTTATACATTGCCATCTTTGCTGAGATTATTTGTGCCTTGCTAATTGTTTTTGGTTTTCGGACGCGTTTGTTGGTGATACCACTTATCCTGACTATGCTGGTGGTTATTTTTCGGGTCCATATTTCAGATCCGCTCTCGGACCATGAAACTCCCGTTTTGTACCTGCTCAGTTATGGAGTCCTATTGGTTTGGGGCGGGGGGAAGTACAGTGTAGATTATCTTTTTTACCCCAAATCAGGCAAGTAAGTACAAATTCGATTGGGAATGGGACAAATGCGGAATTATGATGGTAGTCATTCCGGGACAGCGTAACGTCAGGTTACTTTGAGGTATCAAACTTTCAGATGAGCTATGGTACATCAAATTTGTTCTGGGCGCTGCCCCTGATGGAGTTACACGTCTTTAAACTGCAACACATCACTCATTTTTCCTTTAAACGTACATTCCAATGAAAATCGAACAAATCTATACCGGTTGTATTGCCCATGCGGCATATTATGTAGAAAGTAATGGCGAGGCGGCCATATTTGACCCATTGCGTGAAGTAGGTCCCTACATTCACAAGGCAGAAAAAGCAGGGGCATCCATCAAATACGTTTTTGAAACACATTTTCATGCTGATTTTGTCTCGGGTCATTTGGACCTAGCCCAAAAAACAGGTGCTCAGATCGTTTTTGGACCAACGGCTAAACCCGCTTTTGAAGCCCTCATCGCTGAGGATGGTCAAGTATTCCAAGTGGGTGCCTGCCAAGTAAAAGCCATTCATACTCCCGGTCATACCCTAGAAAGTACCACCTATTTACTTATTGATGAGACAGGGCAAGAGCATGGGATTATTACCGGAGATACGTTGTTTATTGGTGATGTGGGCCGGCCCGACTTGGCGCAACATGTTATCGAAGATTTGACCGAGGAGAAATTAGCTGGCTACCTATTTGAGTCGCTTCGGAATAAAATCATGCCACTTGCCGATCATCTGATTGTTTATCCAAATCATGGAGCAGGGAGTGCCTGTGGTAAAATGATGAGTAAAGAAACAACAGACACTTTGGGTAACCAGAAAAAAACCAATTATGCCTTACAACTTGATATGACCAAAGAGGAATTCATCAAGGCGGTTTTAACTGGACTCACGGCACCTCCGGGCTATTTCCCGAAAAATGTATTGATGAATATCCAAGGGTACGAAAGTTTGGACGCCGTCATGGCACGAGGGTCACAGGCACTTAGTCCACAAGCTTTTGAAGCCGCAGCCAACGAAACCATGGCGTTGATTCTTGATAGCCGAGAGGCGGATGAATTCGCCCAAGGGTTTATTCCAAACTCAGTGAACATCGGTTTAGACAGTAATTTCGCCATGTGGGTGGGTGAATTAATTCCAGATATCAAACAAGAAATTCTCCTGGTGACAGCCCCAGGAAAAGAGGAAGAAACCATCACACGCCTAGCCCGGGTTGGGTATGACTTTGCGATTGGTTATTTGGACGGAGGAATTGCATCTTGGAAAAAAATGGGGAAAGAACTTGATCAAATCGAGCGGATTTCGGCAAACGAATTTGAAACACGCTATCAGTCAAGCGACCTCGTCTTTTTTGATGTCCGAAAAACCAGTGAGTTCCTTTCCGAGCATTTGGTTGGCGCGATCAATACGCCCTTGGGGAGCATCAATGACCATTTAGCGCAATTCCCTAAAGAAACGCCATTTGTCTTGCACTGTGCCGGTGGATACCGCAGTATGATCGCTGCTTCCATTTTAAAGCAACGAGGCTGGGATAACTTTGTGGACGTTCGTGGTGGATTTGCAGCACTCAAAGAAACCCATGTTCCAAAAACAGATTATGTGTGTCCAACCACGCTCTTATAACGGAATCTATCTTTATTCACCTCCTCCATCCCTATGTTCAGTTGAACATAGGGATTTTTTTCTCCAAGTAAAAATTCCTTTTTCTTCATAAGAATCATTTTTTTTCGAAAAATGTAAAATATTATTTGGCAAAAATTTAAAAAAAAGAAATTTCGACGAACCACACCTAATTATATATTGAATTTAAGTCCATAGATAGAATCTATACTAAAACAGAACTAGAGATACTACTTGATTTTTCATTTATTTGCAGTTTAAACTATTTTAATAGTAAACTAAACCTAATTCTATGAGAGTAGATCGACAAATTCCTCAGCGAAACTGGCGAGGGACTTGGCTAATGCTAGGTCTTATTTTTGCGCAGTTCGCCGCCTTTGCCCAGTACACCGTATCGGGTAAAGTTTCGGACGCGAGTGGTCCGATCCCGGGTGCTAGCGTCACGGTACAGGGCACCACCCAAGGAGCCGCAACCGGGGCCGACGGGACCTACAGCCTACGTGTTTCGGCCAACGGTCGTGCCACTTTAGTCTTTTCATCGGTAGGGTATGCTAGCCAAAGTGTAGTCGTTACAGGTGCGCGCGAGCTGAATATCACCCTAGCCGAGGATGAAAATCGGCTAGACGAAATTGTAGTTACAGGCTTAGCGACCTCCATCAAACGGTCTAACTTGGCTAATGCGGTAGGAACAATTTCCGCCAAGGAATTGATGGGAACCACCCAAATTCAGACGGTAGACAATGCCTTTTATGGTAAAGTTGCCGGGGTCAACATCAACACTAACGGTGGTGCGCCCGGAGGAGGAGCCTCGGTTCAGTTGCGGGGTATTTCCTCGTTATCAGGTGCCTCTCAGCCTCTTTACATTGTAGATGGCGTTTATGTCAACAACAACACCAACCGGACTGGTCGTGGCTCTGTAACTGGAGCATCAGCGGCTGACAACCAAGATGATGCTTCAAACCGGATTTCGGATCTAAACCCAAATGACATCGAGTCTGTAGAAGTCTTGAAAGGACCCTCAGCAGCTGCCATTTATGGAACTCGGGCGAATGCCGGGGTAATCATCATCAATACCAAAAAAGGATCAGCAGGAAAAACAAAGGTTTCTCTCGCTCAGGACTTTGGCATGGCGACCCCGCAGCGTCTACTCGGGGTAGATGATTGGTCGGAAGAGAAAATTCGTTTCTTCTTTCCAGCCTCACGTCAACCTATCGAATTGGAGCGTTTTCGGCAAGCCGCTGGGAAAACATACAATTACGAGGACTATTTCTATAACAACACCGCCCCTTTATCCAATACACGGGTGAGTGTATCCGGTGGGAATGACAAAACGAAGTTCTTTGTTTCGGGTGCGATGACAGACGAAAAAGGGATCATCAAGAATACAGGTTTTCAACGGTACAGTATTCGGACAAACATAGACCACAAAATCACCAACGACATTACGTTGAGTGTAGGATCAAACTACCTCAACACCATTTCGGAGCGTGGATTTACCGGTAACCAAAACAACTCTGGGGCCAGTATCGGGTACAACATTGCCTATGTGCCCAATTATTTCAATCTCTTCCCAGATGCCAGCGGTGTCTATCCAAACAACCCTTATTTTGCAGAAAATCCGGTTGCAGTAACTGACAAAGGGCAAAATATCTCGACTGTCAATCGCTTCATTCAGTCCTTCGCCTTAAATGCCAACCTTTTCAAAACCGAGAAAGCATTGGTCAAATTTGTACTGCAAGGTGGGGCTGATTTTACCCAAAACAATACGAGTGTTTATCTACCGGAAGACTTGCAATTTCAACGCGCACAAGCAAATCCTGGAGATATCATTGCTGGGAAAACAGAAAACGTAAATACTAACATTCAGGCAGCTTTGGTGTATAACCAAACTTTGGGTAAGGTAAATTTCACGACTCAAGGAGGAATTGTGCGGTTGGATTTTAAGGAAGATCGCTTATTGAATCGGGCACGTGGACTAGCACCAGGCCAGAGAAACTTGAACCAAGGGACCGTTCAGGAGATCTTCCAGCAGCGCTTCTCCAAAGTCACTGACGTAGGTGCATTCGTACAAGAGGAAGTAAACTGGGATGACAAAATCATTGCTACCGCTGGGGTACGCTGGGACAAATCCACGTTGATCGGAAATGCCAATGAATTTTATGCTTTCCCGAAAGCATCGGTGGCTTTTAACTTAGCCAACTTCTCGTTTTTTCAAAATAGTGGTTTAACCAATGTGTTCTCTGCCCTCAAGCCACGTGCTGCCTACGGCCAAACGGCAGGGGTTCCTAGCTTCGGACAGACCTTCACCCCTCTTTTGCCAGCCAACATTGGAGGCATTTTGGGTTCGGTCGTGACGGCAGGTGCGGGTAACATCGGCATTGAGCCAGAAAGAGCCGCCGAATTGGAGTTCGGGGTGGATATGAGTTTGTTTAAGAACCGTATCAATTTAGAAGTGACGTATTACGACAAGCAGACCCGTAATAACATTCAAAACCTATCACTTTCACCAGCTACTGGGTATTCATCGATCCCAAGCAACTTGGCCCAGTTGCAAAACCGGGGTTGGGAATTTAGCTTAGCTGGAACCGTAGTTCAAAAGGAAAATATTCGCTGGACAAGCCGTGTGATGTGGTGGAGAAATGATCTGTTATTAAAAGAACTGGGGATACCACCGTACAATGCTGGCGGATTTGGTGCGACGTTAGGTACATTCCTATACCAAGCTGGATTTGCACCGACGACCATTGTGGGAACGCGTCCACGACGCTTACTCGCCGATGGTTCGCAGGATCCAAACGATACGCCATTGAACGAAGGGGTTCTCACAGGTGCTTACATTTTGGGCAACGGACAACCTGATTTCCAGATGTCGTGGTTTAATGAAATCAACTTCTTTAAGCATTTTGACTTAAGCTTTTTGTGGCATTGGAAAAAAGGAGGCGACAACATCAACTTATCACAATTCTTAACAGATTCGGGTGGTACATCACCAAACTGGTTTGGCGATGATGATGGTGATGGCAAACCAAACGGTCGAGACCGCGGCCTAGATCCAAACAACGGTGCAGATCGTTGGGTACAAGATGCCTCTTATATTCGTTTACGCGAGGCTGCGTTGTATTACAATTTCCCACAGGCCAAAGTCAATACGTGGTTTAACAACAAGGTATCTCGGATACGGATTGGCTTCTCAGCCCAAAACCCCATTACGTTTACAAAATACGTAGGGTATGATCCGGAGACCTCGACGTTTGGTATCCAGGCAGTACAGTCCGGTGTGGATATTACGCCATACCCAACGCAGCGTCGCTATTTTGGCCACTTGGTATTTGAGTTTTAAGCCCTAAATCGAATTTTATGAAAAAATCATTCAAATTATGGAGTTTGGCGGTGGGCTTTGGCTTATCCCTTTCCTCCTGCTCGTTTTTTGAGCTGGAATCTCCAATAGACCCCAACAACCCTTCATTGGGTAGCGTTTCAACCAACGCGACTAGAAATCAAATTCAAAACTTGGTGACTGGATTAGAGGACCGCCACCGGAGTTACATCTTCACCGTTTCCACGCTATTCGGTAGCATGGGTCGGGAAATTTGGTACCTCAACGGTTCTGATCCCCGCTGGCAGACGGACTGGCTTGGCATGAATGGCCGAACAGCCAACGTAAACATGTTTGGCTATTTGAACACCTATATTCAGCCTTATCAAGCTGTTTTACAAGCCAATGTCTTGATCGAGTCGGCTGCGAATACCAATGTATTGACGGATGCTGAGAAAAAGGCAATCAGCGGATTTGCCAAAACCATTCAAGGGTACCAGCTCATGATTCTGGCCAATGGACAGTTTGAAAATGGGATTCGGATTGATGTCAAAGACCCCCTTAACCCTGGACCGTTTGTGTCGTACAACCAAGCATTGGAATACATCAAAACCCTGTTAGATGAGGGTCATGCCGACCTAACTGCAGCAGGTGCTGGAAATTTCCCGCTTCGTTTAACGTCAGGTTTTACTGGAAATAACTTTGGCACCAATGCCGCTTTAGCCCAAATGAACCGTGCGATTGCTGCCCGTTTGGCTGCGTATCGTCGCGATTGGGCTGGAGTCTTGAGTGCGCTTGGTACTTCATTTTATTCACTAGACGGCAACTTGAATCAGGGACCAGCCCATACCTATGGTGCACCGCCAGATCAATTCAACCCCTTGTTTTTTGTTCCCAATGCGGCTACCAACACCATGGTGGTGGTACACCCTTCTGTTTTGCGGGATACCCTGGTAGGTGATACCCGGGTACGGAGCAAGTTCTTCCAAAGAACAAGCGCCGTGCTTGTTACATCGGATGGCACCCCGTTATCTGGCAACTACCAAGACCGTCGATTCAGTTCCAACACGGATCAAATCAAATTTATCCGGAATGAGGAATTGGTCTTACTAGCTGCCGAAGCGCACGCGCAATTGGGCAATACCGCCCAAGCGGTAGCTGCTATCAACCGGATTCGGACAGCAGCGAATATAGGAGCCTATACAGGTGCTACGACGCAACCCGCCTTGATTAATGAAATCCTGTTCCAGCGCCGATATTCGTTGTGGTTTGAACCATGGGGACACCGTTGGGTAGATCTTCGTCGCTACAATCGATTGAATACAACGGAAGTGGATGTTTCTCAAGATCGGGGTAGCATCTTCGTTCAACTTCCACGGCCACAAGCTGAAATTAACTGGGATCAATACGTGGGTCGGTAATTCCCCTCCACGTTGATGTGTACACCCACGAAGCCGCCCGAATTCGGGCGGCTTCGTTTTTTATTTGACTACGACACCTTTGGTTTGGTTGACCAACCGACCTCCCAGTACGCCAATGAGAAGGCCAGGGATAATCCAAGCTGCTAAATATACCCACGTTGGTGTATCCTGTGGCAAAAAGCGGGGCACAATATTCACACAAAAAGCTGTAACTGCTGCCGCATAGCCTCCTACCATTTTAGCACCATGACTTACCAGCCACCGAAAAGCCTTCCGACCCGTAAATACGTGCCAATCACCATACACATTCGATAGCGAAACGCCGCCAAACACAAGAAATAACATACCGTACCCGTCCACATTCCACCAGCCTATGGTGTCCCCTAGACCATACGCGACCATGCCCAGGCCTGATACCAGCAAAAGCGCCCAACGTACCCAATCGCCGGTAGTTACCTTGACTCCCTTTTTCCAAGCCAAAACTCGCTGTCCGGTGAACACGGGGTAATAACTAATCGCGGCAATCCCTAAAAAAAAGTGGTATTTTATGGCTAATGGGTCTAAAAGGAAGAAGAGTACGGTCGTCCAGAATACGAAGCCCATCGTTCCATAAAACCATTTACCTGCCAATTTGTGGACCAAATGTCCCTTGACGGCAATCATGGCTACTAAACCGCTGGTTAAGGCAATGAATCCGGAGATTACATGAACATACAACGCCCATTGATAAAGAAAAGCAGAAATCATACGATGTCAAGGTTTTGGTTCTTTGTCCAAAACTAGACACCTTAAAAAAGTCTGGCAAATAAAAGGGAGCATCAGCTTGTTTTCGGGATATTTGACAACAAACTCGGGACAATGGGGACGTTTGACAAAGCAACAAACTTCCCAAAAGTCCGAAGAATTCTTCGTAACTTTGCAGCTGTTCTAGGGGACGAGCCCCCAAATTACCAGATCATTTCGCATGTTAACTGTATCGAATATCTCGCTAGCTTTTGGCAAGCGTACCCTGTTTGAGGAAGTCAATCTCAAATTTGTTCCCGGCAACGTTTATGGCCTAATTGGAGCCAATGGTGCTGGAAAATCCACCTTCGTGAAGATTCTTTCCGGAGAACTCGACCCCACCACGGGTACCATCAGCCTAGATCCAGGCGAACGGATGTCGGTGTTGAATCAAAATCAAAACGCCTACGATGCCTTTTCTGTTCTAGAGACCGTCTTGCGGGGTAACGAGCGCTTATTCGAAATCATGAAAGAAAAGGATGAGATTTACCTCAAGCCTGATTTTTCTGAGGAGGATGGTAACCGTGCAGCTGAATTGGAAGCCGAGTTTGCCGAAATGAATGGCTGGGAAGCGGAGTCCGATGCGGCCTCCCTACTTTCTGGCTTAGGGATTAAAGAAGATTTACACTACCAGTTGATGTCTGACATCAATCCTGCCGAGAAAGTTAAAGTTCTCCTAGCTCAAGCTTTATTTGGTAATCCAGATGTATTGCTTTTGGATGAGCCGACCAACAACTTGGATATTGAATCCATCTTGTGGTTGGAAAACTTCTTGATGAACTTCAAGAACACCGTGATTGTCGTTTCCCATGACCGTCACTTCTTAGACAATGTCTGTACCTACATTGCCGACTTAGATTTTAAGAAAATCACTTTATACGGTGGAAATTATTCGTTTTGGTACGAATCCAGCCAATTAGCGGCCCGTCAAAAAGCCGATCAGAATAAGAAAGCGGAAGAGAAAAAGAAGGAATTGGAAGAATTTATCCGACGGTTTTCAGCCAACGTAGCCAAGTCCAAGCAAGCGACGGCTCGCCAAAAGATGTTGGAAAAATTAGATGTATCTGCGATTCAACCTTCCTCTCGGCGCTATCCCTACATTGGTTTTAAGCCTGAGCGTGAGGTAGGAGATCAGATTTTGATGGTAGAAAATCTCAGTTACAAAACCGATGAAGGCTATCTGTTCAAAGATGTATCATTTACTGTAGGCAAACGAGATAAGGTTGCTTTTCTCTCAAAAGATGGATTGGCCGTCACGGCGTTGTTTGATGTCTTGATGGGCTTAAAACAACCTACTGAAGGAAGCTTCAAATGGGGTGTCACGATTACGAAAGATTATTTACCTAACGACAACGGATCGTACTTCAGCGATCAATCGCAAAACCTAGTGGATTGGCTACGGCAATTCTCCACCGAGAAAGACGAGACTTTCATCCGGGGATTTTTGGGCCGTATGTTGTTCTCGGGCGAAGAGGCCTTAAAGAAATGTACTGTACTTTCAGGAGGAGAAAAGCAGCGGTGTATGTTCTCAAAAATGATGCTTTCCAATGCCAATGTCTTGTTGTTTGATGAGCCCACCAATCACTTGGATTTGGAGTCTATTCAGGCGTTGAACAAAGGAATGGAAGACTATGATAGTAATATTTTATTCACTTGTCATGACCACCAGTTGACCAACACGGTAGCCAATCGGATTATCGAGCTTGGGCCAAAAGGATACTTGGATAAACTCATGAGCTTCGATGAATACCTCACCGATGACCGAGTGAAAGAACAAAAGAAGTCTTTGTATTAAATTTGCCTTACTGAAACGATACCAAAATCGTCCTCAACAGGACGGTTTTTTTGTGCAGCAACGAACTATTTGCGAAAGGTGGCGATAGATTTCAACCTAAAATAGGCAGTACCCTGACGTTCGTTCAATTTAAATCTCGAAACTTCCCCTTGGTCTGTGCCCTCACAGATCGAAACTTCCCCTCGGTCTGTGTCCTCACTGACCGAAACTCCCCCTCGGTCTGTGTCCTCACTGACCGAAACTCCCCCTCGGTCTGTGTCCTCATAGACCGAAACTTCCCCTCGGTCTGTGTCCTCACTGACCGAAACTTTATCCTCGGTCTTTGTCCTCACAGACCGAAACTTTATCCTCGGTCAGTGTCCTCATAGACCGAAACTTCCCCTCGGTCTGTGTCCTCACTGACCGAAACTTCCCCTCGGTCTGTGTCCTCACTGACCGAAACTTCCCCTTGGTCTGTGTCCTCACTGACCGAAACGATCATGGTCTGTGAGGACACAGACCATGGATGTTGGACACAGACCATGAACATAGAGCATGGATGTTGACTATAAAAAACTCGGCAAATTCAAACTTAAATAATATGACAAAATAGCATTAAACGCTTATAATCAATTATTTGATGCATATTTATGCTAATCTGACGTACTTTCACCTTTCAAAACTAATGAAAATGAAAAAAGTACCACAAGACTCCAATACTCATCGCAATTCTAAAATGACATTGAATGAAGTTTATTTCTGGACAGATACCATCAAAGATTGGAAGCCAATATTAAAACATGATGCATATAAAGAAATAATTTTATCCTCTTGGAAAGAATTAGTAAGGCGTAAAAAAATAGTTGTATATGCCTTTGTTATCATGCCTAATCATCTGCATGTTGTCTGGGAGTTATCAGAATTCAATGGAAAGGAAATGCCCCATGCCAGCTTTAATAAATTCACAAGTCATGTAATCATTCAGGATTTAAAGAGAAATTACCCAAAAATACTTCCTTACTTACAGGTTAACGAAATGGATCGAAAGCACCGTCTATGGCAACGAGATCCACTTGCCATTCGAATGGATAACCGATTAAAAATAGAACAAAAGATAAACTACATTCACCATAATCCCCTTCAACCGAAATGGAATTTAGTTACTTCTCCGACTTTATATCAGTGGTCATCAGCCGATTTTTATGAAAACGGTGGACAAAATCATGGCATTCTTACCCATTACCTAGAAAGGTTTTAACCCCTCGGTCTGTGTCCTCACAGACCGAAACGATCATGGTCTGTGAGGACACAGACCATGGATGTTGGACACAGACCATGGATGTTGACCGAGGACATTAAGAATATTTAGGAAATTTTTCGTATTCAGGACGGCGCTTTTCAAGGAACGCATCTCGGCCTTCCCGGGCTTCGTCGGTCATATACCCTAGACGGGTAGCTTCCCCGGCAAAGATTTGCTGACCCACCAACCCATCGTCAATCATGTTAAACGCAAATTTTAACATGCGCACAGCCATTGGGCTTTTTTCTAAGATCTCTTGAGCCCACTGAAAAGCCGTTTCTTCCAGTTCGGCATGGGGCACAACCGCATTCACCATGCCCATGTCAAAAGCCTCCTGCGCGGAGTAATTTCGTCCTAGGAAAAATATTTCCCGCGCCCTTTTTTGACCCACCTGCCGAGCTAAATAAGCCGAGCCATACCCAGCATCATAACTGGCTACGTTGGCGTCGGTTTGTTTGAAAATGGCATGCTCTTGGCTCGCCAAGGTCAAGTCACACACCACATGAAGGCTATGTCCGCCACCAACTGCCCAGCCCGGCACAACCGCAATCACAGGCTTAGTCATGAAACGAATCTGCCGTTGAACATCCAATATATTCAAACGGCCAACGCCCACCTCATCCTTGTACCCATCATTGCCTCGGGCCCGCTGATCGCCGCCGCTACAAAAAGCCCAGCCTCCGTCTTTGGATGAGGGTCCTTCGCCTGATAATAAAACCACACCAATGGTGCCATCGTTTCGAGCATCCTCAAAAGCATCGATCAATTCGAAGACAGTCTTGGGTCGAAATGCGTTGCGGACCTCAGGTCTATTGAAGGCAATACGCGCCACACCTTGACGCTTTTTATAGGTAATATCCTCGTATTCTTTGGCGATTTGCCAGTCTGGATGTAACATAATGAAGATTGATTTTAAGAAATAGATATCGGTGGACCATAGGCCTGAATGCGTGCTAAAATCTGAGGGGCATGACCGCGCGAATTTTCAATAAACAAGCGATGTGTATTCATCCCACCACAAATAACCCCGGCAAGATAAATGCGCGGTTGGGTAGTTTCCAATGTTTCTTCAACAATTTCTGGCTTCCGGACCTCATCAACCGCTAACCGAATACCCAACCGGGATAGAAAGTCCAGATTAGGCTGGTACCCCGTCAGCGCAATCACCCAATCATTCTCTAGGGAAATCAGTCCAGAGGGGGTCTGAATATGCAAATGAGTTGGCGAAATCTCTTGGATCTGCGAAGTAAAGTAGGCCCGAATACTGCCCTCCTTGATTCGGTTTTCAATATCGGGTTTTGCCCAATATTTCACGCGCTCGCCGATACCGTCGCCTCGGATAATCAGGGTTACTTCTGCCCCTTTACGCCAAGTTTCCAATGCGGCGTCAACCGCCGAATTATTTGCTCCCACAATCGCTACCTTTTGAAAAGCATAGAAATGAGGATCCTGGTAATAATGCGTTACTTTAGGTAAATCTTCCCCTGGAACATTCAACGGAATTGGAATATCATAAAACCCCGTAGCCAAGATAATGTGTCGTGCTTCATACTGCGCCTTGTTGGTGAAAATCTGATGAAAAGGCTCTCCTATTTGAATAGACTGCACTTCCTCGAAAAGTCGCAAATGCAATTGCCAATGCTGCACCACGCGGCGGTAATATTCCAAGGCCTCTAAACGGGTAGGTTTGGGCTGAATCGACATAAACGGGACATCGCCAATTTCGAGCCGATCCGAGGTACTAAAAAAGGTCATGTGCGTTGGATAGTGGTAAATGGAATTCACCAAACAACCTTTTTCGAGGATAACATACGAATATCCTTTTTTTTGCGCCTCAATACCACACGCTAGTCCAATTGGTCCACCTCCAATAATGACAATATCCACCTTCATTTCCTGATCCGTTTATTTCCTGCTTACATAACCCGTATGCCTAGCGAATAATTCTCGCATTATTCCCCGAAAATACACCATTCATGGAAACAATTGCCTAGGAAAACAAATTGTTCAGCAAATTGTCCTTAAATTTGAGAAAAAGTGGCTTGATCCGCCCAGCTTTGAACACAGAATCAAAGATTGGCGTTACACAAGCAGAATGAATTAATTATTAGGAATGGAAATACTGATTATGGCAGGTCAACTCTTGTTGGGGTTGACGATTTTGGTTGGATTACACGAATTTGGACACTTCATCACCGCCCGGATGTTCGGGATTCGAGTCAATAAGTTTTATATTTTCTTTGACTTTCTTTTCCCCATGCCCAACGTCCTCAACTTTGCGTTGTGGAAAAAGAAAAAAGGAGATACCGAATATGGACTTGGTTGGTTCCCCATGGGTGGGTATGTTGATATTGAAGGAATGATCGATGAAACTAAAGACGCTTCCCAATTGGCCTCTACACCTCAACCTTACGAATTCCGGGCCAAACCAGCTTGGCAGCGTCTAATCGTGATGTTGGGAGGCATTATCATCAATGTAATCACCGGTGTGGTTATTTTTTGGGTATTAACCTTTCAATCTGGCTATACATTTCTTTCCAAAGAGGAAGTAAACAAGCTTGGAATCGTAGCTTACCCCACAGCAGAGCAGATCGGTTTGAAGACCGGCGACAAAATCTTGGATATCACCGGGAAGGATTTTACCGACTTCAATGACATTCGGAGTTCCGATGTGATGTTGGGTGAAAACAACTACTACACGGTTGAACGGGATGGAAAAAAAATCGAAATTCCTATTCCGAATGACCTCGTGAACACCTTATCAGAGGATGAATACGATGGAAAATTCATAGAACCTATTCAAGAATTTTTTATCGCCAATGTAGCACCTGACTCACCTGCTTCAGAGGTAGGATTAAAAGAGCAAGACCGTATCATTGCCTTCAATAATCAGCCTATTCGGTATTACCATGAGTTTGTCCAGCAAGCCAACGCGCATGCTGACAAAGCGGTTACACTCCAAGTACAACGTGGAAATGATACCTTGAATGTAAAACCTACTTTGACACCTGAAGGTAAACTAGGATTCAATGCTGGATTTAACATGGCATTTGAACACCTAGACTATACATTGGGGGAGTCCTTTGTCGAAGGATCAAGCCGTGCTTTTGGGGTAATTACGGATAACATCAAAGGCTTTAAGAAAATTTTTAGTGGCCAAGTAGATGCCGGCAAAGCCATGAGTGGCCCCATTGGGATTGCCCGTAAAATGTATGGTGGGGTTTGGGATTGGAGTCGTTTTTGGATGATCACCGGGATTCTTTCTATGGCCCTGGCTTTCATGAATTTACTGCCTATTCCAGCCTTGGATGGTGGCCATGCCGTTTTATTGATCTATGAAATGGTCTCTGGACGTAAACCTTCTGAAAAGTTCATGGAAAGAACTCAACAAGTAGGTACTTTAATTTTATTGACACTCCTCGTTGTGATCATGTTCAATGATGCGATCAAAGCTATTTTCTAATTTAAGTATTTTATCTATCGTGGCGTGGTTGTGCTTTTCGGCCCAGCCCCGCCACGATTTTCATACCTCGCTTACAGAGATTAACTTCAACCCTAAATCCGGTGCGTTGGAGATCACCATTCGGGTATTTACCGATGACTTAGAGGCAGCGCTAACCGGCATCAATCAAGGTAAAAAGGTGAGCATCGAGCGAAACGCCAAAGGAGCGGACGTGTTGATTCAGCAGTACCTACAAAAACACTGGGGGTTGATTAGTCCACAAAAACAACTCAAATCCTATGAGTACATTGGAAAAGAGCCTGAACTCGACGCTACTTGGCTCTACATTGAGGTTCCACAAGCTCAAAATTTGAAAGGATATACCCTATTCAATACGATTTTTTTGGAGCTTTTTGACGATCAAACCAATTTGACCAATATCTTGTACCCGAATCAGCGGAAAACGATTTTGTTCAATCAAAAAGTCAAATCCGCTCCGTATCCGTTTTAATCCATTTACGCCATGAAACTCCATGAAAACCCTACGTTCTGGGAACAACTTCAACAGATTTTGTTCTTGGACATCGAAACGGTACCCGTCGTAGCCGATTTTCACCTACTTTCCCCTACTTTTCAATCCCTTTGGCAGAAAAAGGCAGCCAGTCTTCGAAACCCCGAAGAATATTCGGTTGAAGAACTCTTTCAACAAAGAGCTGGTATTTATGCCGAATTCGGCCGTATTGTCTGCATCGGCTTGGGTTCATTTTATGGCCAGCCAGATGCCCCACAATGGCACAGCAAAATTTTGTTTGAGGACCCGGATGAAGGAAGCTTGTTGCGGCAATTCCAAGATCAGCTCCAGCAGCACCGTGCAGGAAGAAATCTGAAGCTTTGTGCCCACAATGGAAAAGAATTCGATTTTCCATTCTTGGCTAGGCGAATGCTGATCCAGGGGGTAACGCCCCTACCCTCTATTTTACACATGCAAGGGAAGAAACCTTGGGAAATTCCATGGCTAGATACACTTGACGAATGGAAATTCGGTGATTATAAACACTATACATCCCTCAATCTCTTAACCGCCTTATTCGACATACCCAGCCCCAAATCCGATATCACAGGAGCTGATGTCGGAAATGTCTATTATCAATCAAAAGACCTTACTCGCATTGGCACGTATTGCCTCGGAGATGTGAAGGCTTTGGCGCAACTGTACATCAAAATGAAAGGATTTGATTTGCCAACAACATGATTATTTGGTGAATTATTGGAAAAATCCCAAGAGTTTACTAGTATTGTCTCATCTTGTGACAATAAGTAATTCAACCATCCATTTCACCTTATGCGTTCTATCATTTATTCAACCCTTACCTTAACCGCCATATGCTTTGGAACAGCGGTAGCCCAACTGCAAACGGGTGAAAAAGTAGCTGTGGCCATCACCGATGCTGGTCGAGTTCGCGGCTATGTTTCCAACAAAATCTTTACGTACAAAGGTATTCCGTATGCTGAGGCGAAGCGCTTCGAAGCTCCACAAAAGCCAAAGCCATGGTCCGGCGTCCGGAGTTCCATGACTTACGGACCGGTGGCTCCTCTTTTAGACCCCACTACCCGGGTACAAGATGAAAGTGAATTTGTGTTCAATCACAATTGGGGATATACCTCGGAAGACTGCCTGCGATTGAACGTATGGACACCCGGTATTCAGGATGGCAAGAAAAGACCGGTAATGTTTTGGATTCATGGAGGCGGCTACACGGCTGGCTCTTCCCAGGAGTTGCCATCGTATGACGGAGAGGCCTTGGCGAAAAAAGGGGATGTCGTGGTGGTATCGATCAACCACCGCCTAAACATTCTTGGCTTTTTAGATCTATCTGCCTATGGCGAAAAATACAAATATTCGGCCAACAACAGCATCGTAGATTTAGTCTCCGCTTTAGAATGGGTCAAAACGAATATTGCCTCGTTTGGTGGAGATCCCGGTAATGTTACGATTTTTGGTCAATCGGGAGGTGGCGCAAAAGTGAACACGCTCATGGCTGCACCTAGTGCCCAAGGCTTATTTCATAAGGCGATCAATCAATCCGGTGCTTTTCGAACCACATTCCTAGAAAAATCGGATACTCAGCGGATCACGGCGGAAGTTTTAAAGGAGCTTAAACTTCGTCCGGACCAAGCAGATTCGCTTCAGACGATTCCATTTCCAGTACTTAGTGCTGCGGGCAAAAAGGCCCTACAAACCGTAGCGGCTTTGATGAAAGCAGAAGGTCGTGAGGTGGGTGGATTTGGTTTGAGCTGGGGCCCCTCGCGTGACGGCACGTTTTTACCTTATCAAATGCATGATCCTCAGGTAGCTGCCATGTCAAAGCCAATTCCACTGCTGATTGGTACGGTCAAAAATGAATTTATGGCGTCAGGATTTGCGGGACTAACCTCAGCAACACAGACTCAAATTGATGAGTATTTGCAAAAGACCTATGGCGATCGGGCTATGAGTTATGTGGCAGCGGTCAAAAAAGCGTATCCTAAAGATACACGCCCTTCAGACTTAATCGACGTGGATACGCGTTTTCGTCCGGGCGCTGTAGCACAAGCCAATTCCAAATCAAAACAAGGAGGAGCGCCAGTTTACATGTATTTATTCACTTGGCAGTCACCAGTGATGGATGGTAAATTCAAAGCTTTTCATTGCATGGAGCTGCCCTTTATGTTCAACAATATTGCCCGGTGTTTGGAGATGACCGGTGGTACTCCAGATGCGTATGCCTTAGCCGATAAAATGAGCCAATCCTGGATTCAATTTGCCAGAACAGGTAATCCAGGCCATAAAGGAATTCCGGCGTGGGCTCCCTATACAGAAACGAAGGGCACTACCATGTTCTTTGATACGGCATGTAGTGTACAATATCATCATGACGCTGATTTGATGAAATGGGTCAATCCATAAATGCGTTTTGCTGGATTTACGTTAACCCATAACACAAAAAAGTCATCGAAGCCCGGTGACTTTTTTGTTGATGGCTCGTCTTGACATGAAAAATACGCTCTTCACCTAAACCACTTACTCCATGTCATTTCAAGATATCATCCAGACCCAACTCACAGCCAAACAGCGTGAAAAGTTAGGGCTGCTTTTAGGGGAATCCCCTGAGAAATCACAAAAACTCATTCACATCGCACTGATGACCTTAACCTCGGCGTTGGCTAAATTAGATTTCCCTACATTGTCCCGTATTGGCAGTCAAAATACAGAATTCATGTCTCTTGACACCCTAGATCTAAATAACCCTACCCAAATCACCGATTTTTTCCGGGAGGGAACCAACGTTTTGCATACTCTATTAGGTGATCGAACAGATGACGTGATTGAGAAGGTGGCTACTGAAGCAGCCGTCCCAAATCATTCGGCTGCCTCCCTAATGAAAGCCCTTGCTCCGCTTGTCATACGTACATTTGCCAGTGAGATTCGCAAGATTGAGGAGAAAGAAAAAACCTTTGTTGCCGTACCTTTGTCGGCATCCGTGACTACGCGCTTTCCTTGGGCTTGGTGGGTATTGCCATTACTAACGGTTGCTGCGCTGTATGTATTTCGAGGCTGTTTTACCTCTAAAAAAATTGAGGATGGTGCGCAGGTTTCAGCAATACCAAACGCAGTACCTCTGGATTCTGTAATTACCACAGTCGAAAAAGTACTCCCTAGCGGAGTAGCCTTGCAATTCCCTGATGCTTCTATTGAAAATGAGCTAATTCAATTCATTGAAGATAAAAACCGAGTGGTCGATAAAAACACATGGTTTAACTTCCGCAAGTTACAATTCAAAACAGGTAGTACAGAATTGGACGATGTCACCTTCCAAGAAGTACGAAATATGGCTGAAATATTGCGTGCTTATCCTGCGGTAAAGATCAAAGTGGGAGGGTATACTGATGCCGTGGGGAAAGAAATGAGTAATCTTCAACTTTCTGCGGGACGGGCTGAGCAGGTGGTACAATCGCTTATTGGGTTAGGGATAGATCCGTCTCGTTTATCCTCGGAAGGCTATGGATCACAGCACCCGGTAGCCACAAACGATACGGCTGAAGGGAGAGCTCAGAACCGTAGAATTGCCGTTCGCGTTACGGAGAAATAGA
>Ga0075154_10001242_pt1 | contig 18754 bp, 10 predicted proteins | sample JI71714BDNA_FD_70965 | JGI IMG/M metagenome (GOLD analysis project Ga0075154, IMG submission 70965) | Wastewater effluent complex algal communities from Wisconsin, to seasonally profile nutrient transformation and Carbon sequestration -... | ecosystem: Engineered > WWTP > Effluent > Algae...
TGCGATCGATTTCGCAAATTCAACCGATTCAGCAGATGAGTGACATGGGTTTTCACGGTTCCCTCTGAAATAAACAACTGCTGGGCAATATCCCGGTTGGTTAAGCCTGTACCAATTAACTGCAACACCTCTTGTTCGCGAGGGGTTAATTGTGCCAGTGCAGGGAGTACCGAGGGTTGAGGGGTGGGTGCTGCACAGAATCCTGTGATTAGCTTGTCCATTAAACCAGGAGCCAGTTGAGTGTAACCCGATTGCACCAAGCGAATCGCCTGTGCCAACTCTTCCGATGGCATATCTTTCAATAAATAGCCTTTGGCACCTGCCCGCATGGCATCAACAATATATAGATCGTCATCAAAGGTAGTTAAAACCAAGACACTCGTGTTGGAAAATGACTGACAGATCAGGCGAGTTGCTTCTCTACCATCCATCACGGGCATTTTTAAATCCATTAATACAACATCGGGTTGGAGAGCTTCGACTTGCTCTAGGGCAGCTTTACCATTGTGGGCAATTCCAATCACTTCTAAATCTGATTCTAGGCTTAACATAGCCTTGAGTCCTTGGCAGATAAGCTGCTGATCGTCAACTAACAAAAGACGAATCATGGGAATATTCCTAAATCTCTCATCCCATGATAGTTCTTAATTACACATACAAAGAAAAAACGCGGAAAGGGTTACATGAGTTTTACATTTTGTTACTTGACATCCTCCTCGCCGTAGAGGGGCGAGGATTCCTATTCAATGGTATCGTGCGTTCCCTCGGTTATTTGTGTTATTCCCGGACCACTCGAAGAATATTGATATTGAACCGCGAAGACGCGAAGGACACGAAGGAAGAGTTAAGAAGAAGTACATGATCGAATACCGGGAAGGGAGTAAATAGCGAAAATTGTTTGTGGCGACGCACCCTACTTTTACGACTCACTTTTTTTAGCGCCCAGAAGTGAGAATAGAGGGATTATTTATTTACACCTATTTAAGGGTACGCTAACATCAATTTTACATCCCGCTTCGGGTGATGTTTCCAGATGAAACTCTCCGTTGAGAGAAGCAATTCGCTCTTGCATCCCTCGCAATCCAAACCCGCCAGTACCGCTTTCCAATAGGAACCCCTGCCCGTTATCCTCAATACTCAAATGCACTCGATCGCGCGTTGTTTGCAATTGCAGGCGCACCTCGCTAGCTTCGGCATATTTGCAAATATTGGTCAACGCTTCTTGCACGATCCGATACAGCGTTTTGGTAACTTGAGGTGGTAATACAACTTCCACAGAAATGCTGCGGGTAACAGTAACGCCCGTACTCTGGCGAAAGTCTTCCATCAGCGAGACAATCCCCTGTTCCAAGGGTTCTTCTGCCTCTGCGTCTGCCCTCAGCGCATTTACCGATTGTCGAACTTCTTTCATCGCCACCTTACCGAGTCGCTGGGCTTGTTCCAAAAACGGTTGTGCCTCTATTGGGTCATGTTGCCAAAGTTTCATGGCGGTTTGCAGTTGAATGTTGAGCGAAGTCAAGGCGTGACCCAGCGAATCGTGAATCTCTCTAGCAATGCGATTCCGTTCCTGAACCGCTGCTAAATCTTCTATTTGCAGGGCATATTCCCGTAGCTGCGCGTGGGCTTGGGATAGTTGTTCCTGGGTTCTGCGTTCTGCTAGTAAGGTACTGACCAACTGCGACACGAAAAATAGCCCCAACGCAAACATCAACAATTCTGCCGTCTGGTGCATCCAAATTTGCTGTTGCTCGACATTAGGCAACATCAGGGGTGTCACCCTCTGAAGATACTGAACTTGATGAACCAGATACATCATGAGCGAAAGACCTGCCACAATCCATCGACCGGGCGCTTCAAATAAAAAACAACTGCGAATCAACACGATCAAATACAGTGTCGGTAGGATATGCAGATATCCCAAGGTAGTTCCGTAGAAGATCAGACCCATTTCGATCGCCGTATAGAGATAGCGAAACGAAATTTTGCCAGCAGGCAAAATCCATCCCATCAAGCCCAGGGATATCAGGATCAGAATGTGCTGTACGGGAAGACTTTGACGCTGCCACGCTTCGATCGCAGCCATCACTCCACAACTACCTAACATGATCCATTCGGTGTACAGCAAAAAGCGAAATGGTTGGGGTTGGGTTTTTAGTAGGGATGCGATCGCACTCATGGCAGGGGTCTCCAGTCTTGGTGTCTCTCAGTATTCCCAAAAAATAGTGCAAGTCAGACTGAATGTCTATAAAAATCAGCAATTTTCTAACTTTCGTTGATGCTACCCCTGGGAACTATGACTAAAGTTATAGCCGATCGGGATAGGCAGCGCCAACATCGCACTCAGCAGTAATGGGCGATCGCGACTTTTGACAGATGAGGGGGCGATCGAGAATATCCATTTCGTTGATATCAAAATGCTTTCAGATCGAGACGTTTTTCAGATGTGTTGAGCTGAGTTGATTTCCTAAGATTGTGACATAGCAAACCAAAGCAAAAAGTTTTGATTTGCCTCACTAATTCACTTAATATCTACGAGCAACGAACATGGCTTTAATTACTGGAACCAACGGCAACGACAATCTGAACGGTACTACTGCTAGCGATACCCTGCGAGGATTGGACGGAAACGATAATCTGTTTGGTGGTTTTTTTGGTGACGATCTTCTGGATGGTGGCAACGGAAACGATACAGCAAGCTATCTGGGATTTGGTAATAATATCAATGCTTCTTTAGAGACGAACAAAGCAACTTTTTTCGGAGGTAGCGGAACTTTCATCGGTATTGAAAACTTAATTGGCGGTAACAATCAAGATGTCTTAACTGGCAACGGTTTTGACAATCTGATCGATGGTAGCTTCGGCAATGACGACATATCGGGCCGGGCAGGGAACGATCGCCTAATTGGTGGAGACGGATTCGATACTTTAAGGGGAGAATTAGGCAACGATAACCTGCGAGGTGGCAACGATACGGATTTGCTAGACGGTGGCGATGGGGCAGATTTCCTCGCTGGCGACAAGGGTAACGATACGATGATCGGCGGCAGTGGCGATGACAACTTTCAATGGGTGGATGGCGACGGCAGCGATCTGATTCAAGGCGGCAGCGGTAGCGATAATTTGTTATTTAACGGTTCGATCGGGCAAGGGGATAATATTAACCTCACCCAATCGGGATCGAATATTGTATTGCAGCGCACCAATCTCGTCCCCGTAACCTTAACAACCACAGGCATAGAAAGCTTCAATGCAATTAATGGTCTAGGTGGCGATGATGTTTTGACTGTCAGCAATCTAGGCGTGGCAAGCGGTGTCGGATTTATCCAATTCACGGGGGGAGAAGGCAACGATCGCCTGAATACGAATAATGTATCGCCAAACATCGATTCTAGTGGTGGTAACGGCAATGATGTTTTGAACGGCGGTAACGGCAACGACTCGCTATCGGGCGATCGAGGAAATGACGTTATTGTTGGGGGTAACGGGAACGATTTAATTAAAGGTGCCGAGAGTGGCAATCTGGGACGGGGTGAGATCGATGTGCTCATCGGCGGCGCAGGTCGAGATACTTTTGTGCTGGACAATTTCTATAATGATGGCAACATCATTGCAGATGGCGATGCGCTCAACTTTTTCAATGGCATTGATGGCACGGGAGATTTTGCTCGCATCATAGACTTCAGAATCGGTGACGATCTGATTCAACTGTCCGGGCCTCGCAATAGCTATGAGCTCAAACCCATCACCAATTCCCTGCGAGGAGGGAGTGTCGCTCAAGATATGGGAGTTTTCAAGAAAGGATTTTTACAGCCCCTTGAGTTGATTGCGATCGTTCAAGATGCACCCAGTGGGCTAAATATCAACGATACAACGCAATTCAGATTCAGCTAGTTTTCAGGCGATCGGGTGAATCAAATACGGTGTTGTGTGGCGCAAAAAACACGCAACACCGTTCTAATTTTGTCAATCTGTTTCATATCCAATTCGCAGCTAAAGGATATAGCAGTTAACCGTTATGATACTGGAATCAAGGGGAATAAGGCAATTTTAGATTTTAGGTTTGTAGCTAGAATATTAGAAAATCTATCAGCGTTTGCCGGTAAACCTCCGGCAATCCCGTGTCAAAACATCGCCCTTGCACCACATAACCAGCCATACCCTCAGACTGCCGCAATTTATCCAAACACGATGTCAACTGAAATTCGCCTTTTTCTCGAAAATTACCATCAATATGTTCTGCTAAATAATCAAATATTTTAGGCTCAAGAACGTACATCCCAAAAAATGATAAAAATAGACCGTCTGCCATTCCTTCTACGCGCAGATGTTGTCGCGCATACTCGATATCCGGCTTTTCAGAAAGTTGCGTCACCGATAAAATAGCATCTTGTTGCTGCCAAACTCCGGCCGCACAACCGTAGTGATGAATTACATCGGATGGTGTTACTCTCAAACCGATCGCACTTTGCTGCACTTGCGAGTAAATATCCAAGAGTTGGCGAGCACAAGAGCTTTCAGTTGCTGACGCATAAATGTGGTCGCCCAAAAGCAGCAGAAATGGCTCGTTGTTCGTCCATTCCCGCGCACAGAATACTGCGTGTCCGAATCCTTCCTGAATCTCTTGAGTTAGAACAGTAATTTTCTGACCTAAATCTTGTAAATATTTACTATAATCCCGATTGGGCTGAGATAATTTTTGAAAAAGTTCGGGAGACGGGGGAGCTTTAAAGAAATCTTCAAAAAAAGTTCTATCTTCCTTTTGGACAACTATTCCGACTTCTTCGATTCCCGCACTCAAAGCTTCTTCCACAATTGCCAAAATTATCGGTTTAGCGCGGCCGTCTCGATCGACTATTGGAAATAGTTCTTTTTTCACAGCCTTAGTTGCCGGAAACATCCGAGTGCCGAAACCGGCTGCTGGAATCACTGCTTTTCTGACTGTAGACTTACACCAATTTTCACTCATACTGGCAACTTTTTCTAGCTCTTTTTGTTCTCTTCTCAGTGCCCTCTGCGGGGAGCATCCCAATTTTGCAGGGGTTCTCGCATTCCGGCAGATAATTTATGAGTTTTAAGCAGAGACTTACTACCGTAATGATTCGCCCCTACGGATCTATTTGCAAAAATAGGATTATCCCCCTCTGCACCTCTGCGGTTTCTCGATCGAATTATATCTCAGATTGCGATTTAGTCTGAGAAGGAATAGTCATTTTCAGACATTCCATTTGGGGGAAATCCCGTTGAATAATATCGATAACTTGCTGTTGACTTTCATCATCTTTTACGATAAACTGAGCAGTGCCATCTCCTTGAGAACCGACTCCCTTGCCACCCAAAATATAAGGCTGAATCGGTTGATAGTTAAGGAGTTCGTGCAAAGCCGGAGCCGTTAACTGCGATCGACAAGCCGGTATTAAATGCCTATCAAATTCCCTCTGGGCAACTTTCATCAACTTGCCGATTTTGACCGCATCTCCCTCCTGCAAAGCTGACGCTACCTCTTGTGTAATTTTAGCACTAATTTCTCCGAGATATTTCTGCACATTTTCTTGGACTTCATTCATTGCAAACGGATAAGCCTGATTTAGGCTAGACAATATTTCTTGAGTGTTTTTGCTTGCGCCCAAATCTACTATTACAAAAAACAAATCTTTGGGTAGTTTTAACTCAACAACATCCATGTGCGTGCCGTCAAAAATCATCATAATCGATCGATTTCCGTAAGCGCAACCCTGATCCATGCGGCCGCAGCGCGAAGGTGTTGCAGTTTCGCCTAAATAAGCCATTTCCATTTCGTCGCGCACGTTCATTTTTAGATCGTACAAACGATTAAAAGCGCGGGCGACTAACACGCAAATTGCAGCACTGGAGGACAAACCTTTTTTAATTGGCAAATCTGTTAAATAATTGTCTATTTCTAGTCCTCCGACGCGGTAGTGTGTGAGAAATTGACCAGCAACACCGGCCACATAACTGAAAAAGCTGCCTGTTTCGGCTTCTGCAAGCAAAGCAGTTTTATCCATCGGGAATGCAGCTTCACTTTTGGTGCCGTTGTTCAAAGAAGCGCGAAAAATTAAATGTGTGGGATGTGGCTGAACTTCAGCATAAATTCCTCGATCGATACAGGCAATCAGAGTGTAGCCTTTTTCTATAGCGGGATTGATCTGGCGATAACCAGCCGCCCAATCGCTGTGTTCGCCAAACAGGCAAAGCCGACCCGGAACAAAAAGTTGCATCTATCCAAAGGTATCTATATTGGGATTACTTTAACCTGAAATGTTGTAATTTTACCAAAGTTCGATCGTCCTCTGGAGTGATGTATTGACGGTGGTAATTTGTTCTAATAGATGAAAACCTAGAGTTGAAGGAAGAAGTTGCAATGCGCAAGTTAAATATAGGTCTATCCGAAGAGCAACGTGCAGGCGTTATCGAATTGTTGAATCACGACCTGTCCGATGCTTATCTGCTGCTAATCAAAACTAAGAAGTACCACTGGGATGTAGTTGGCCCACAGTTTAGATCGCTCCATCAATTGTGGGAAGAACACTACCAAGCATTAACTGAGAATATCGATGCTTTGGCAGAACGGGTGCGTGCTTTAGGTGGGTATCCGATTGGTACTGCTGAGGGTTTTCTCAAATATGCTTCGATTAAAGAACACATCGGCGATTTACCTTTAGCTACCGAAATGGTATCGCGTTTAGTGGATGACCACGAGTTGGTAATTCGCAATCTCCGCAAACACGTCGAACAGTGCGCTGAAGAGTTTCATGATGATGGAACGGCAGACTTTTTGACTGGTTTGATGGAACAGCATGAACAAATGGCTTGGATGTTGCGGTCCTTTATTGAAGGGGAATCTATTTCGCCCGATGGTAAGCAGCCAAAAGCTCAAACTCCTACAGCTTCTCACGCTTAAAAATTTAGAAGTAAAATTCAGGAATCAGGAAAATATATTTTCCTTTGTTTAACCTGATTCTATAGATGGCATCAAAGACCAGGTTTTTTTATAAAATCTGGTGTTTTGATGTTTGTTTATTTGCCTAGTCTATTTACTAAGATGTTGAATCTGATTCTTTCGTATACCTGAGATGGGAGCATTTTATGAATCATGGTTCGGCGGTTGACAGTGGCAATTTTTGTGCCTTCACTTGAGGGCAATTGTTGTTTAATCTCTAACCCAGATTGAGTAAATGGTGTAACTATAATTCTTAAGATACTTTCCATAGACAAAATATAGAAATTGTGACGCAAAAGAGTCATAAATAAATCTTCTTTAAGGGCTTGATATAGCCAAAATAATGTACTCAAGTGATTACCGTTACGGTTGCTTTTTACTGCTAAGTTGTACATATAAAAACTGCTGTTTGACCAGCGATAAATTTTGGCAGGGATTTCAGGATGCTGCTCCCGCACATCTGCCATAATTAGAGAGTGAGATTTTGCCATTGCTGCATAGTTACAAGACATACTGCTGGAAATTTGTCGGTAGCCAACTAAAAATTCTGGTACTACTTTAAATTGATAATGTTCGGCGATGCGGAGAAAAAGTTCCAAGTCTTCGCAGCCTTGGGCATTTTTGGCTTTCAATTGGCTATTGTAACCGCCGACTTTCTCGAAACAAATCCGGCGGATCAGACATGAACTCGCATTACCCATAAAATATTTATAAACTAAAGCTGTGTAAACTTCTCCTTCTACCATAGAGTTGTAAAATCCACCTGTGAGTAAGTCTTGTTCGTTGATATCAAGGGACCAGGAATAGACCACTCCTACGGATGGCTCTGATTTCATTAAGCAGTCTAATTGTTTTTCTAGGTTTTGAGGATACCAAATATCGTCGGCATCGATGGGAGCAATATATTCGCCTCTAGATTTTTCAATGGCGAGGTTGCGCGCGGTGGCTACGCCTGCATTTGATTGTTCCAATAAGATAACTCGCTTATCTTTTTGAGCAAAAGATGTGATTATGTCTGCGGTGGTGTCTGTAGAACCATCGTTAACAACTAATATTTCTAGGTTTTGATAAGTTTGAGATGATACAGATAAGAGTGTTTTGGCAATAAAATTTTCAGCGTTGTAAGCAGGTATGATGACGGAAATTAAAGGCAAATCTAAATCGTTGTGGGAAATGTTCATATATGGTCTAAACTGGTTTTGGTAAAATTGTGGATCGAAAAGGCTGAGCTAATGGTATGTTAGGAAAGGACTACAGGTCGATCGTACAGTGTCGAAAAGCATCTCAAGTATATGTGCTTCTTTATACCTCGAAAGGAGTTCGCCATCGCAATTTGGTGTCTGTCAACACAGTCACAGAAGAGGGTGGAGCGTGCTTGTCATCAGCTTTACACAAATCCATGGTATTTTTAAAGATTTTGTAAAGCTGTTGCTTTTATACTACCAGTGTGCGCCAAATCCGGCGTAAAATACGGGTAGAAATTGGGGAAAAAGCAGCGACAGACCCCAGAAAAAAATGCCGTTGAATAGAAACAAAGATCGGGTTGTTGAGTAAAAAGTAGAGCTAGTACCTAGCTAGCGATTAAATAGACAAGCTGCCTTTATCCTGTGTAAAGTAGCATCTGTAAAATTAACCGAAGTTTTTGCTAGGAAAATTAAAGAAATTAAGTGATGAGTTATACTTCTGAACCAACTGTATCCGTGATTATCCCAGTCCACAACGGGGGCGCTTACTTCCGCACCTGTTTGTCAAAACTGGATCGAGCTGTACCGAGACCGATGGAGATTATTGTAGTAGCAGATGGGGACAGCGATGGTTCCTGGCGTTTGGCAAAGGAATTTGGTGCTAAATTAATCAGAATTCCAGAATCCGGCGGACCTGCGCGGGCAAGGAATTTGGGTGCTCAGGCTGCGAAGGGAGATATTCTGTTTTTCGTGGATGCTGATGTGGCTGTTTGTCCAGAAGCTATAGGCTACGCGATTTCCCTGTTCAAAAATAACCCTTATTTAGCTGCGGCAATTGGTTCTTACGACGATGCTCCTGGAGATCCAGGTTTTTTGTCGCAATATAGAAATCTGATGCACCACTACGTCCACCAAACAGGTAATGAAGAAGCTTCGACTTTTTGGGGTGCTTGTGGATTGATCCGCCGGGAAATTTTTTTGCAGATGGGTGGCTTTAATGAAAGTTATCGCCGACCTTCGATCGAAGATATTGAACTAGGCTACCGTTTGAAACAAGCAGGTTACAAAATTAGGTTATGTAAAACATTACAGGTGAAACACTTAAAACGGTGGGAACCTATTTCGTTACTCAGAGCTGATTTTTTCTACCGAGCATTGCCTTGGACAGAGTTGATTTGGCGCGATCGCAAATTGAACAATGACCTCAACTTGCAAGTTTCCAGCCGCGTCAGCATAGTTTTAACTTATGCCATGCTACTCTCATTTTTGGGTACTTGGTGGTCCCTGGGTGCTTTGATATTGGCTAGCTTGCTGGCTGTACCGCTGGTAGTAATTAATGCTCCGCTTTACGCCTTTTTTTGGCGGAAACATGGTATGATATTCGCGATCAAAACAATTCCTTGGCACTGGCTTTACTACTTTTACAGCGGACTAGGCTTTGCGGTTGGCACTGCCCGCCATGTGTTGTCCCAAAAAAAGCCCTTGACTGTCAAGCTTAGCTTGTCAGTATCTGCTCAACCGCTCAAGACCAACTGAAGAAGCTAAATGTTTCAATCGATCGAGCAGGTCTCAGGGTATTCACGGGTGCATCTACTAAGTTCACAAGTTATAACAGCATTACATAGTCATATAAAAAACTAGAGGTAGGCAAGTGTGAAACATTATCCTGTTGCGATCGTCGGTGCCGGACCTGCCGGTTTGACCGCAGCCTACGAGCTAGTCAAGCAAGGTATCATCCCTGTGGTATTAGAGAAAGGTGATAAAGTTGGGGGAATAGCTCGCACTGAAACCTACAAAGGCTATCGTTTCGACATTGGTGGCCACCGCTTTTATACTAAAGTTGCTGCCGTGCAGCAGTTGTGGCAAGAGGTACTCGGAAATGATTTTATCAAAGTGCCACGATTGTCGAGAATTTATTATCGAGGTCGTTTTTTTGATTATCCGATAAGTGCCTTCAATACTCTATTTAATTTGGGCATATTTGAAAGTATGCTCATTTTGTTGAGCTATCTGAAAGTGAGAATTCAGCCACTTCCTGAAGAAAAAACTTTTGAACAGTGGGTGATAAATCGTTTTGGAGAACGACTATACAAAACATTCTTCAAAACTTACACTGAAAAAGTTTGGGGCATTCCGTGTTCGGAAATTCAAGCAGATTGGGCTGCACAGCGAATTAAAGGATTGTCCTTGAAGACAGCAATTATTAATGCTTTGTTTGGTAGCAATGATACTAAAACTTTAATTAAAGAGTTTGATTATCCGGCTTTGGGGCCGGGGATGATGTGGGAAAAGTTCGCGGAAGCTGTGGAAAGTAAAGAGGGCAAAGTTTACCTGGATACTAATGTCATTAGCTGGCAGCGTGAAGGAAATAAAATTAAAAGTATTACTGCTGAACATAATGGCGAATTAGTGCAATTTTCGGCGGATAATTTTGTGACGAGTATGCCGATATCGGCGCTAGTAGCAAGAATGGAGCCGCCCCCGCCACCAGAGGTTTTGCACGCGGCGCGATCGCTCAAATATCGAGATTTTTTGATTGTATCGCTGATTGTCGATCGCAAAAATTTGTTTCCCGACAACTGGATTTATATTCACTCTCCCGAAGTTAAGGTGGGACGAATTCAAAATTTCAAGAATTGGAGTGCTGCTTTAGTTCCAGACGCTAACAAAAGTTGTTTGGGAATGGAATATTTCTGTAGCGTAGGTGACGAGATTTGGGAAATGTCGGACGCGGAACTTGTGGAATTAGCAAGTCGCGAGTTGGTTGGTTTGGGTTTAGCAAAATCTGCGGATGTTGAGGATGGAGTTGTGATACGGCAACTCAAAGCTTATCCAGTTTATGATGGCGAATATCGGGGACACTTGCAGGTTCTGGAAGGTTTTTTGAAGGGAATTGAGAATTTGCAGACGATCGGGCGTAATGGTATGCACCGATACAACAATCAAGACCATTCTATGCTAACGGGGATATTGGCGGTGAGAAATATTCTGGGGGAAAAGCACGATTTGTGGGATGTGAATACTGAACGCTCGTACTATGAAGATTTTTCAGTCGATCGATCTAAGGAAAAAAAGGATTCGGATTTGATTTCGCAGTCTAATTACTAGAAACGCAAATATAGGAGTATATTGGAGTCAGTCAATATATTAGTTTCATTCCATCTGTCTATCCCAGAACATTCAACTTTAACCCTCAGTACGATGCTGGAATGTGGAAAGAGGATGATGGTTTTTCCATGGTTCTCAAGATATTGGTAGGCGATTCATGGAATCCGATGTACTCCAACTACTGGTTACTCTAGTTGAGATTTGGCAATGGTGGCAATGAGGCGATCGCGCATCTTTTGTGTATGGGCGATCGCTCAACTATCATCACCCAAACATAATCTAAACTTGTGCTCGCTATCAAACAGCGGATCGCGATTCAGCAGCCCATGCAGATTGAAGAATTAGGCGGTGATGGATGTGATGTTTAACTATTTTGAATTGTGGGAGACAGGGCTATATTTTGTGCTTGTGTCTGCATGAATTCAATATCCGATCGCGACCAAGTGCGTGGCCCGCTGCACTGATGAGCAATTAACAGTCCCCAAAGCCCCTTCGCCGTTAAAATTGGCACTGCTAAATTAGCGCGCACCTTCATACTACGCAGAAAATCTCGGTGACATTCGTGAATTGGTTCTAGTTCAATATCTGTAATTGCTCTGACTCTACCCCCTTGGTACAAAGCAGCATATTCGCCGTTAAAACATTCGTCAGGCCCGGTGGAACCTAAAATTGACAGTTCGATCGCACTTAACATCTCGCAGGTAACTTGACCATGCCACTGTCTGTAAAAATAGTAGAGTACGGCGCGATCGCTTTGTAAGACTTCTCGAATTTCGTATAGGGATTTTTCAACTAATACATCGCGCTTGAGACGAACTCTCAAGCTATCAACAATTTTTTGCAGGCGATCGACAGACATGGTATCAATGGTGTAGATAGGTACAATTACAGGATAGCGTACCTTAATTTTGCTGCAATCGCGCTCGGCTTTATAGCTATGGGGATTGGGTCATAAATTTTAGTGTAAATTGCCTAAATAACCTTTTCTTAAGCTTGTTTAACTAGATTCATCTGCGAATCAAATTCGCAGATATATGAACTAAATTACTATAATAAAGCCTGAGATACTGGGGGTTTAAAATAGTAATATTACTTCTGTTATTACTTGGCTCTATGCTACTTAGTGATGCTTATTATTTTAAGGTACAAATACTTAAATCAGTCCGGTGGCGATCGCCAAACCAGGTCTGGTAAATTCTGAGTGTTGAGGTGTCAGACCTCCCACAGAACTCTAGGGAGTTCCCTTCCCTAGGTGAGAGCAATTACGGTATAGTCCAGAAAAAGGTGAGAGAGTTAACCAGTAAAGCACAGTCCTCTAGTATAATCTTTGATAGAGTCAAAAGGAAGATTAAAGTTAAGACAATTGGTAGTGTGGCTTATAATCAAAAAAATCGGAGATTTTGGGTCTAGTGTTACTGCATAAGTTTATGATGCCAAAATCCTGACAATTACCCCGACTACCAGAGCCGTCAGCATCTATTGGCGACGGCCAAATATCTGAACCTTTACGATGTCGCGGTTTTCTAACCAATATCACTCCTATGCCCCCTGATGTTTATTCCCTCCCTCAATCAGGTAATTAACCGCAATCCCCTCATTGTAACGCCTCAGACACCCATAGAAGAGGCGATCGAACTGATGAGTCGCACAGGGGCGAGTTACGTGCTAGTGCTAGAACAGCACGGGAATTTTCAACGAGAAACTTGGACGGACCCGAAAGCAGCACCAGCAAGGAAAAATTTAGGTTTTTACGATACCGTACCGCGTCCGGTACACTCAGACTTAAATGGGCGGAGTCTCAACAACTCAAAACCAACCTATCCGGCTGATGGGCCGGTGCTGGGTATCCTCACAGAAAGAGATATTGTACAGCTAAATTCGATCGGGGCTTCTTTAAAAGGATTTGCGATCGAACAAATTATGATCAGAACGGTAACTGTAGCCAGAGAATCGCAAATTACCGACATTTTCGCTTTGGGAAGTTTGCTGGAAAAAAACCAAATAGGCCACTTGCCCATCGTCAGCGAAGTTGACGAACTTGTTGGTATTATTAGCACTCAAAGCTTGCTACAAATGTTACAGGATGCTGGGAACTCGAAAAAAAAACCAGTGAGTAGCGTTTCGTCACCTCAAACTGTATTGACACCCCCTCCGCCAGCGCCAACTTTGCATCCGAAATTAGAGTTGCCAGCTAACTCAATTAAACTTTATCAAATCCCTCGCATCGCTGCCTCCCGGATTATTCATGCTCCGGCTAGTGCTTCAGTTCGTTACTTGGCGCAACTGATGTTCAGAAACAATGTTAACTATGTATTGATCACCGAAACCGCTGAACAAAATGGGACGGGGACGACTCAAAATTCAAAATTTACCAACAACAAGCTGCTTGGGGTGGTCAGTACCCGCGATATTGTGCTGTTGCAAGCACTGGGAATAGACTCTAACCAAACTAAAGCGGGAACGGTTTGCAGCAGCCCGCCAGCCCTGGTACGGCCTTACCAAACTCTGGAAACAGCCATTGGTCTTTTGCAAAAAACCTACTGCCAACTGCCTTTATTAGTTGTCAACGAAAATAGTCACCCGATCGGTATTGTTAATCCTAAAACCATCCTATTGCAAGCCCTGGATTCAAAATCTCTGCATTCGGGTTTAATCGCTTTGCAGCGCCAGCTAGAATCTACCAGCACCCAATATAAAAAACTATCTGCACAAATAAAAATGGCGGCGGTGCATCGCCAAGAAATTGAACAAATCTCTCAAAAAAGTTCCGACCTAGCAAATCTGGCGCTTCAAATTAACAATCAAGGGATTTGGAATTGGAATATTGAAACTGATGAGTGTTTTTATTCCGATCGCTGGAAAGAAATGCTGGGTTACTCTGAAAGTGAAATCGACCACCGCAGTTCCGAATGGTGGAGCCGAATTTACCCCGAAGATCTAGATTTAGTCAAAGCAGTTGTAGAAGATCACCTAGCAGGAAAAACAGCGGAGTTTGTAACAGAATACCGGATGCAATCCAAAGACGGTAGCATTATTTGGGTGCTCAACCGGGGTCAAGTTTTGCGAAATGCTGAGGGAAAACCACTGCGGATGGTGGGAACTCATACAGATATTACTCAAAAGAAGGAGTTAGAGGTAAAACTCCGCGAAAGCGAGCAGCAGCAATCAGAAATATTTGACTCTCTGAAAGCAACTGTAATTTTTCAGATGGATGTGCGAGGGGTTTGGACCTTTCTGAGCCGTGCTTGGACTGACATGACTGGTTATTCAGTAGCAGAAAGTTTACAAACTCATTTTTTAGATTGGATACACATCAATGAGCGACAGCAGTGTGCCAAATTATTCGATTCTTTGGTGGCGCGCAAGTCAGAATTTCATCGGCGAGAAGTGCAATTTTTGAAAAGGTATCCTATCGGTTTTGATGAGTTAGATAATAAAAGTTGTTCCGGCTTTATTTCAGTGGAAATATTTGCCCAGGCGAGACTGAATTCCGAAGGTGAAATTGTTGGCATTTTGGGGACTTTGCATGATGTCAGCCGCCGTGTCGAAGGGGTTGAGGAACTGCGGGAAAGTGAAAGAGCAATTCGATCGCTCTACGAGGTAATGGTGAGCTCTCAAGGCTCCTTTGATGAGCGCACGGCGCGGCTGCTGGCAATGGGTTGCAGTCAGTTTGGCATGGATATTGGGCTGTTGGGAAGGGTTTTGGGCGATCGCTACGAAGTGATGGCGGCTTATTTACCAGAAGATTTTCCCTTCGGATTTGCTAAAGGAGACGGTTTTGCTTTAAGTAGAACTTTTGAACGAGAGGTATTGCGATCGCCAGAACCCATTTCCATCGAATCCGCGGGTACTACTCAGTGGCGACACCACCCGGCATACACAGTGCGTCGGCTGGAGGCATTTATGGGTACGCGGGTAATGGTAGGCGGCCGAGTTTTTGGCACCTTGAGCTTTACATCCCGCACCGCTAAACCTCCTGTCAAACCCCTCAATTTAGAAATTTTAAAGTTGATGGGGAATTACATCGGCTCGGAAATTGCCCGCGAGGAACGAGAGCTAACTTTGCAGCGGCAATACCAGCGGGTTTTGTTGCTCAAACAAATCACTCAAAAAGTGCGATCGACCTTAGATACCCAAGAAATTGTCCAAACAACCGCCACCCAAATCGGCCGCGTATTTGGTGTCAATCGCTGTACAATTCACACCTATCTAGTCGAACCCTATCCCCACCTTCCTTGCGTCGCAGAATACTTAGAACCAGCCTACGAATCAGCTTTAGATTTAGAACTCTCTGTAACTTACAACCCCTATACCGAAAAACTACTTTCGGAAGATGTAGCCCTAGCATCTCCCGATGTGTTTGCCGATCCTTTGCTGGAATCCTCAGTACCCATGTGTCGCCGCATCGGACTGAAGTCGATGTTAGCAGTTCGCACTTCCTATCAAAACAAACCCAACGGAATTATTACTTTGCACCAGTGCGATGCAACTCGTCAATGGAATCCAGACGAAATAGAACTTTTAGAAGATGTTGCCGCTCAAGTCGGCATTACTTTAGCTCAAGCAAAGCTTTTAGAAACAGAAGTTGAGCGACAGCAGCAACTAGCAGAGCAAAATGAAGCTTTAGATCAAGCCCGACAAGCAGCGGAAGTTGCTAACCAAGCCAAGAGCGAATTTTTAGCTACCATGAGTCACGAAATCCGCACTCCCATGAATGCAGTAATTGGCATGACTGGTTTGCTGCTAGACATGGCACTGACTCCTGAACAGCGGGATTTTGTCGAAACGATTCGCAGTAGTGGCGATGCTTTACTGACTATTATTAACGACATCCTCGATTTTTCCAAAATAGAATCGGGTAAATTAGATTTAGAAAAACATCCTTTTGAATTACAAAACTGTATAGAAGAATCTCTAGAATTGCTCGCCCCGAAAGCTTCGGAAAAAGGCTTAGAATTAGCTTACTTGATCGACTCTTCAGTTCCTAAAAAGATTTTAGGCGATGTCACGAGACTGCGCCAAATCTTAGTGAATTTGTTAGGTAATGCCGTTAAATTTACCGAATCAGGAGAAATAGTAGTACGTTGTACCGCTAGAGAAATTCATCCCTGTGCTGCGGGAAATTCGCCCTTAGATGAAAAGAGTTTAGAACAAGAACAGTTCGTAATTAACCCGGAAGACTTAACAGTTAATAAACAATACGAAATTCAATTCGCTGTCCAAGATACGGGAATAGGCATTCCACCAGACCGGATGGATCGGCTGTTTAAAGCTTTTTCACAAGTCGATGCTTCAACTACTCGACAATACGGCGGCACGGGTTTGGGACTGGCAATCAGTCAGCGGCTCAGCGATATGATGTCTGGTAAAATGTGGGTTTTTAGTCAGGTATCTAGGCCAAATAGTAATTTCCAAACATCACTGCCTGAGTTGAGAAAAAGTGTGGTGGGACAAGCGCCTGCGGAATTTGTAGAGCCGTCGATATCGGGAACGGGTTCCATTTTTTATTTTACGCTGATGGCGGAAGCGATCGAAGGTAGTGCGGAGGAAAAACAGCCGGATTTTGTGATAGGGAAACGTCTGTTAATTGTGGAAAATCATGAAATTAATCGGCAAGTTTTGATTGCCCAGGCTGAGTCTTGGGGCATGATACCCGTGACGGCAACTTCTGCCGCTGAGGCGTTGGAAATAATTCAACTGAATTCCGAGATAGATTTGGCTATTTTGGCAATGAATTTATCAGATATGGATGGTGTTGCCTTGGCTGTGGAAATTCGGAAACTTGAAATGCGCAATTTTTTGGCCGACAGTGAAGGCCTAGATAGGAATGGGATAAATATTCAAAGTAATCAGAAAACTCCACTGCCTTTGGTGCTATTTACTTATTTGAGTAAGGCGGAAGTTTGGAAAAAACTTGAAACTACAGAAGTGCATTTTGCTGCTTTTTTAACTAAGCCTCTGAAACAGTCTCAGTTTTATAATGTTTTGGTGCAAGTTTTTGGCTATGTTACTGCCAGAAATGGCCGGGGGGATGTTTCAAGTGTGGCAACTTTGACTTCAAGATTGCAGTATTTTGAAAATTCCCAGACACAACAGCGCGTGCAGCCAACTCCTTTGGTGTTGAGACAGGGAGCGATTTCCTCCCCGGATGGATCGAAGATAGATCAGATTCGGATTTTGTTGGCAGAGGACAATGTGGTAAATCAAAAAGTAGCAACACATTTGCTCGATAGGATAGGATATCGGGCTGATATTGCTGGTAATGGGTTGCAGGTTTTGGAGATTCTGAAGCGAAAATCTTACGATGTTGTGCTGATGGATGTGCAGATGCCGGAAATGGATGGATTGGAAGCGACGCGCCATATCTGTCGGGAATTCCCGGCTCACCAAAAGCCGAGAATTATTGCTATGACTGCTAATGCGATGCAGGGCGATCGCGAAAAATGTATAGCAGCGGGGATGGATGATTATATTACTAAACCTGTCCGTCGGGAAGAGTTGGCGATCGCCTTGAGTAAATGTCAACCTCTCAATCGGGATGGAGTGACTGCGGTTAATGAGTCCAAAAATGGCAGTGTCCCTCGCAAATTAGAAAGTGGCTATGGGACTGGTTCTTCTCTTGTTAGAACAGAAAATGTTTCGCCGATAGATTTTCAGATTTTACAAAATCTCAGCGAGCTTGATGATGATGACGATCCCAATTTTTTGGCAGATTTAATTAATATCTATTTGTTAGATGCACCGCGACACTTAGAAGCAATGAAAGAGGCTATTTCTAGTAACGATGCTGACAGTTTGAAGCTGGCTTCTCACACGCTAAAGTCTAGTAGTGCTAATTTGGGAGCGGTGTCTTTTTCGGAAGTTTGCAAGGAGTTGGAGTCGATTAGCCGTGCAGCAGTAGAGTCGGGAGGAAGCCAGACTTTTGATGTTGGAATAGCCCGCGATTGGCTGTTTGAAGCGGAAGTGGAGTGGGAAAAGGTGCGCGTGGCTTTTGAACGGGAGTTGGAGAGGCGGAAATTGCGATCGCCCATTGGGTAATTGGTTATTTGTGATTGGTTATTTGTTAAAGAACCAATCACAAAGAACCAATCACAAATATCACTATTTAACTTTCACCTAAATATGCTTTGCGGACAGTTTCATTGGACTGCAAATCGCTAGCAGTACCGGCGACTACAACTTGACCTGTTTGGATAACATAACCGCGATGAGCTACACTTAAAGCCATACGGGCGTTTTGTTCTACGAGTAAAATAGTTGTACCTTGAGCATTAATATCGCGGACGATCGCAAAAATTTGACTAACTAACATCGGTGCGAGTCCCATACTCGGCTCATCCAATAATAACAGACGGGGGCGGGACATCAAAGCGCGACCGATCGCCAACATTTGCTGTTCACCACCGCTAAGAGTACCGCCTTTTTGACTAATTCTTTCTCGCAAACGGGGAAATAAATTTAATGCTTTTTCCATGTCTGATTTAATACCGAGAGTATCATTACG
>Ga0075154_10001243_pt1 | contig 18740 bp, 12 predicted proteins | sample JI71714BDNA_FD_70965 | JGI IMG/M metagenome (GOLD analysis project Ga0075154, IMG submission 70965) | Wastewater effluent complex algal communities from Wisconsin, to seasonally profile nutrient transformation and Carbon sequestration -... | ecosystem: Engineered > WWTP > Effluent > Algae...
AAATGCCATTTTAGAATATATAAAAACGCAATCTTATATTGCCACAAGTAGAGGCAATGCTAGTGAAAAGAGACAAAAAGCCCTCCAGTCTTTCAAGGATTTTAATACCATCCGTGGCAATGAAATTAAAGAAAAGCTGAAATTGGCCATGTCTGTGATTCCTGTCTTATCAGGCTCGGAAATAAAACAAGCCAATCAGTTCACAGCAGCGGATGTCAAAAAAAGATTTGAAGAAATGGTGGAGTGGCACCTGAGTGGTGTGTACAAAAAAAATCAGATGTCCGTAGGTTATGCAACGACCACCACAGAATTGCAAGCCAAAGCTGCTTCATCTTTCCAAATCTCCAATATACTTACACCAGCTGAAACAGAAGTAGAATCGATGCTCAACTTAGGTATCATAAACCTAGACGAACTGATCAAAAAAATGGAAAAAATTCCATTTGGCTGGAAAGACATCGCTACAATAGATGTAGTGATGCATCTGATCAGAAAGAGAGAACGAACGGCAAGGTACAATAATCTGCCTATATCCATTACGGACTACGCAGCCAAAGCGGTCACTGCATCACAACGCTCACTATTCACCATCGAAAAAGAGCAGCAATTGGACTGCGCACCGGTCATTGCCCTGATCAACAAATCCTTTGGCAAAATTATAGTCAATACCCACACTACGGATAAATACGAGATGCTTGAATCCTTTAAAACAGGTATAAAAGACATCTTGACCAATATCAATAAGGTAAAAAATGAATACCCCAATGAGTTGTTTTCAACCACATTTTCTGCTTACCACAAGGTCGTGGCTGATCTGTTCGAAAGCAAATCTCCCGAAATATTGAGCGAAAAAATATTGGGATTTCCTACAGGATTGGCCAATATGAGAGATGATTTTGAAAATGCCCTAGACTTCGTAAGAGCGCATTATGACAAATATAAAGAATTGGGCCATTTCATACGCGCCAATGCCAATAACCTGCGATCTCTAGATGACATAGACAAAGTCCTTCTCGGTAAGGCCGAAACATTTTTCACTGCGGACAAAACACCATGGGAAACTTTCCCACAGATAAGACAGGCATGTAGGGAATTTGAATCCGTTTTGACATCAGAAATACAATCCGTACGAGATCAAACCATAAAGCTGTACAAAGATGCAGCCGAACGTATCACCTCCATAGCGGCGGAAAGTGGCACGCCTACGCCATATCTGCCTAGTCATGCTCAGTTAGAATCGGAGATCAATAATATATCTGACATAGCCACCATAAAGCTCAAAGCCAGCGAAGTCAAACGTTTTGAGTCCGACCAACTCAAAAAGCTGACGCCAGAAGAAAAGGTGACACAGATCAGTTTATCCAAAATAACAGGTACCAAAATCCTAAAATCTAATGACGACATAGATAAATACATCTCCGACCTCCGCTCCAAACTCACCAAAGCCATGGAAGATGTCGATAAAATCATCATTAGTTAGTATTTAGCAGACATTTCTAAAAGCAAATCAACAAATCTACAACTCAGCAAATCCGCATTTATGAACACCAACCAAATAAAATCCTTCGCCCAAAAAGCCCGTATCCTCCTCCTCACAGGCGTAGAGTCCAGACTACGATATTGGGGCTTTCAGACCTCAGGTGGCCACGGCCAGGCACCCGAAGCGGTCACCGGTGGTTATACCTATGTCGGTCAAGTATATGATGATCCTACCGTACCATCCAAATGGTGGCAGATAGCAGATAGATGCACATCAGCTCAATCCTATGCCGATATCAAAGAAGATGCTGCCTACACATGGTTCAATAGATTGATGGTCCTGCGTATCCTGGAAGCCAATAGCTACATACCACCTTCCTTAGCTTTTGTACCCGGTACCCAGACACCATACATCCTCCAGCAGGCCAAACTCGGTCAACACAACCTGACTACCACAGCACTCAAAACCAAACTCACCACCTTCCTTACGGAGCATCAAGACGAACAGGCCCTGAGTCTGTTGCTAATGCATACGTTCAATACCATGCCTGTATTGCGTACGATCTTTGGGGATGTCAGTGCCTACATGGATCTGTTATTGCCTGTCAATATCCTGGCAGCGGATGGTCTTTTAGACATGATCAATGACCCAAATGCCATCGATCCATCTGCCTACCACGAAGTAGAACTCATAGGATGGCTTTATCAGTTCTACATATCAGACAAAAAAGATGAAGTGTTCGCAGGCTTCAAAACCAATAAAAAAGCACGGGCAGAAGATATACCCGCCGCTACACAGATATTTACACCCAAGTGGATCGTCCGCTACATGGTGGAGAATACCCTTGGCAAAATATATCTGGACATGGAGCCTACATCTCGACTCGAACAAGGTATGAAATACCTGATCAAAAGCTCCTCTCTTTTAAGAGAGGCGGGGGTGAGTACCATACAATCCCTCACCCTCATAGATCCTGCTTCAGGCTCCGGCCACATCCTGATAGTAGGCTTCGAGCTACTTATGGAGATGTACCTAGAGCAAGGTTATACACGCAAGGCAGCGGTCGTCAGTATATTGCAGCACAACTTATATGGCCTTGACATCGATGATCGGGCAGCACAGTTGGCACGACTAGCCGTGTTGCTCAAGGCCGCACAATATTATCCTGTCATCCTACAAGAGACAGACCATGCTACCGTCCATATACATGCCTTCCCATCACCGCAGCACTTCACGGAAGACGAGATCAAAGGTTTTGTCGGTGTAGATCGCACAGACATCAGCGATGCCCTGCAGAAGGCCTTAAACTTACTGTACCATGGCAAAAACATAGGATCAGCGTTACAGCTTACACTTACTCCTGAACAGCGCACCATCGTCGTGGAGCATTATACCCGATGGACAGAAGATGCGGCTTCAGGAAGGCTTGATGTTTTTGGTGGTCTATTCTGGCAGCGACTGAGACCATATCTCGATGTACTTTTGATTTTGACAAAACAGTATGCAGCCGTGGTGGCCAATCCACCTTACATGGGGCAGAAAAGTATGAATAATGATCTGAAAGAGTATGTAAATAAATATTATCCTGAGTCAAAGTCTGATCTCATGACGGTATTTATGGAAGTTATACCAGCACTTACTTTAGATAAGCACCGTTTTGCATTAATAAATTTACCATCATGGTTATTTCTGTCATCATTTGAAACACTTAGAAAATCATATATTGAAAACTACCATTTAGAGAGTCTGCTGCACATGGGGCGTGGTATTTTTGGTATTGACTTTGGTTCAGTAGCATTGACGTTACAAAAACAAAACCCAGCAAATAGATTAGGTAGTTATTTCCGTTTGCACGAAAGAAATTTTCAGCATATCAGATATGAAGATATCGAAAAGTTATTTTTGTATAGCAATGGACAGATCGATTATAAATATGATTTCAATTTATACAGGGATGAAGATGGTACCACCGAAATACCAATAAATGGCAGTGATTTCGGACAAAGAATTTATTATCCTTCCATCTCCCAAACCAACTTCTCCAAAATACCAGGAAGTCCGATTGCTTATTGGGTTAGTGAGAAATTAAGAAAAATATTTACTCATAGTACTTCTCTTAATTCAAAGTTTGAGATAGGAAGTGGTTTATCAACGTCAGATAATGATAGGTTTCTTAGATTTCATTGGGAAATATCCAAAAATCATCTTTCTTCTTTTAAGACATTCGATTCTTCAAAAAAATGGTATTTATTTCAAAAGGGAGGAGAATATAGAAAATGGTATGGTAATTTGTTGCATGTTGTAAATTGGAAAAATAACGGTGAAGAAATCAAATATTGGGTAACTCATAATCCCAAAGATCCAAAAACTACTCATTGGTCTAGGAGAATTTTTAATACTCAATTATATTTTAGAGAGGGAATTTCGTGGTCTGTAATTTCTGCTGGGCGAATTTCATTTAGATATATACAAGCAGAATCTATGATTTCAAATGCTGCTGGAGGTATATTTGGATTTAGTGATCAATTTGAACTGAAAAAGTTGCTTTATGCCTTGAATTCAAAATTAAGTATTCATATTTTCTCAATTTTAAACCCAACAATTAATTACAGTGCTGGCATAATTCAAAATGCACCGTATCTAGATAAATTTATTGAGCAAGATTTTTCATTTATTGAAATATCAAAAAATGACTGGGACTCTCGAGAAACTTCCTGGGATTTTGAGCAAAATCCATTAATCAATAGTACATCCACCTTAGCAAGTGCATACCAAAAATGGCAGAAACAAGTGAAAGAAGACTACTTCCAGCTTCACGCCAATGAAGAGGAGCTCAATCGTATCTTCATAGACATCTACGGCCTTCAGGACGAGCTTACCCCGGAAGTAGCCCTGCGAGATATCACCATCCTTCAGGATGAGTTAGATAGCAAAGTCCTGGACGCCATCGAGCCAGTGTTCCGTACCCAAGGCAAAGATGCAGTAACTTTACCAATAAAACGTGAAGTAGTAATGAGCCAGTTCATCTCATACTGTATCGGCATCATGATAGGCAGATACAGACTCGACAAACCGGGTCTCCACATCGCACATCCGGATCCTGTTGCAGAAGAATTGATGGACTATACATATAATGACCACAATATACAGATAGACCAGGATGCCATCATCCCATTGATGGGTGATGATGGTGCTTTCACAGATGATGCTTTGGTCCGACTGAGACACCTACTCACAGCTATATGGGGCGAAGATACCCTCACAGAAAACATCAATTTCCTTCAGGATAGCCTGAATACCAGCCTTCACCGATGGCTCACCGAGCAGTTTTGGCCCTATCATTGCGCCATGTACAAAAAGAAACCGATCTATTGGCTCTTTTGCTCTGATCCCAAAAAACCCGCAAAGTCCGCTTTTCGTGTCCTCGTCTATATGCACCGTATGGATAGATTTACCATACAGACCATCCGCAATAAGTACCTCCACCCACATCAGGAGTTCCTGCAGCATCAGCATGACAACTTACAGCGCAATGAGTCATCCCTCACCACACACGAGATCAAAAAAATGGAGACCATATCACGCCAGATCATCGAGTGCCGCCAGTACGACGACACCCTTAAACATCTAGCCAATCAGCAGATCACCTTCGACCTTGACGACGGTGTAGACCGCAACATCGCCCTATTCGATGGCATCATAGCCACCATCAAATAATGGGTTTCCTATTGGCGTTTCCCTATTGGCGTTTCAAATTCAATTTGAAACCGTTGCTGCAAGCGACGACATTAATGGGTCTCCAAACACTGCTTGGGCAAGTTTTCAGCTTGTGCATATTGCCATTATTGAAATGTCGGATAATACGGAATAAAACGACGCTTTTATCGTCATTTAAATATTCTTATCACTGCTGGCGCAAGTTTGCAACTTGTGCTTACAAAACCGATGGTCGAAGTTTGCAACTTCGATCCTATATCACTTCGGTCTCAGACCGATCACAACACATTCCACTCCGGCTGATGTCTCAAAGGCATCCCAAGGATATAAACAAAATTATTAAACCAAAAAATAACACATCATGCCTACCAATCCTTCCACATCTATCAATCGACTAGTCCTTATAGGCAACGGCTTCGACCTCGCACACAAAATGAAAACCAGCTATGGAGATTTTATATTATGGTACTTTCAGAAGTCCCTTGATATAGCTAAATCAAGCTATGCTCCATCTAGTGAAAGGAGAAACATCAAGTTATTTGAAGATGGTCTCATGAATATAACTATAAACCCATCATTACAAGGTGACAAACCCATTGATATGGAGTTAAATAATTCAAGAGAAATTAAAGAGTTTGTAAACCCTGCTATAGATTTCTATAAACCACATTTAATTCATGGAAATATCAAATCTGATTTTTTCAGGTCATTAACAAATGATTTCTTTTCTAAAAATTGGGTAGATATTGAAAACCATTATTACCATCAGTTGACAAAAATAATAAATCCTGCTAAATCGCACGATAATCCTAGAAGCGAAGTAGATTTTGTAAAACTAAAAAAGCTAAATAACGATTTTGATCTTATCAAAAAAGAACTCGAGATATATCTTAGCACTATTGATCAGCCAAAGGTAATTGATAATCTAGGACAAAGTATTTATGAAGATAATGGTGTGATCAACCCACCTTATTTTCCCGAAGAAACATTAGGAAATGTAATGTTTCTAAATTTTAATTATACATCAACGCCAGAGATATACAAAAAAGACAAAACTGATATTATTTACATTCACGGAAAGTTAAACGATGTAAAAAACCCAATAATTTTTGGATATGGTGATGAACGGGACGGTACCTATGATATTTTGGAAAAGGCAAATAATCCAGCCGTTTTCCCGCACATAAAGTCATTTGACTATTTCAAAACCAACAATTACACCAGATTACTAGCCTTCTTGGAATCAGAGTATGACGTATATATCATGGGACACTCCTGTGGCCTATCCGATCGTACCTTACTAAGCACCATCTTTGAACACGAAAATTGCCGTCTGATCAAAATCTTCTTTTATGAGAATATGGCAAGATACCGAGAGACCACTTATGAAATCTCCCGCCATTTCACAAGCAAAGCTGAAATGCGTCGCAAAGTCATAAACTATTCAGATTGTGTCCCAATGCCACAACTTACCCCCTAATGGTGTTTCAAATTCAATTTGAAACAGTCGCTTTAATGGGTTTCCAAAACTTGTCTTGATTTATTTGGAAAGATCATCTCGGTAGAAGTAGTCTCCAGACTTCGATGCTTGATCCCTTCGCAGTTCTGCATCATAGACCAGTAAGGTAAATCGGTCTAATAAGAAACTCAAAATACTAAATTTTAGTTTTAGCAAGTATCTTACTTGCAGTGGCTGCCTGTTTAGAGAAATTGACAGTAGCTTTTTTAGTTGCATTAGCAGTTACTTTTGCATCGAAAGCTTTAGCTTCATTAGCTTTAAGTACAGGAATTGATTTAATAGTAGTTGCCATTATATAATATTTGATTATCTCTATTTAACGTGCTATCGTGACACAAAGTTATAAATATTTTGTTTTTTACCATTAAAACAAATTTTCAATTTTATCCCACCTATCACAAGTTTGTAATGGCGTTTCCCAATTGGCGTTTCAAATTCAATTTGAAACCGTCGTTGCAAACGACGTCTTTAATGAGTCTCCAAAACTTTCCATGATTTAGCATGATATTGGGAAGAAAAACATCTGTTCGTTGACGTCTCTAGACTTCGATGCTAATACCACCGATGGTCGAAGTTTGTAACTTCGATTCAATATACCTTCGGTCTCCGACAGAACACAACACATCGCATCACACTCGATCTAAATCACCAACTTCATCTATTATTTGTAAATAATTTACACTATTTCGTCACTAATTAATCAATATTCAATTTTATCCGCTATATTTGTAATTATTTTACAAATATTAAGGGTGTTATGATAATTGAATTCAGAATAAAGAATTACAGATCCATAAAGGAAGAAATATCGCTCAATATGGAAGCCTCTGGCACAAAATCAAAACCTGAACACATAGCAGAGATTACGACCAAAGCGGGAAAAAAGTATCGGTTACTCAAGACAGCCGTTATTTATGGACCCAATGCAAGCGGCAAAAGCAACATCATAAGAGCATTTTGGGCTTTCAGACACCTGGTAGCCACATCGTCTCGCAACGACATCAATGATCTTATCCCCGTTGCAGAGCCTTTTGAACTTGATCTCATGACCATAGATCAGCCCACTGAGTTCTATTTAAAATTCATAGGGGCCGATATGTATCAGTATATGTATAAATTTTCAGTGCATAAAACAAAAGGTATCATAGAAGAAAGCTTGCATTACTATCCGGATAAATCACAGCACTTAATTTTCAGAAGAAAAGGACGGAAGATTATCAAGTTTGATGACGCCCTTGTCAGACATTTAAATATCAATAATACGGTTAACCCCAAAAGACTTCTTTTGTCAGAACTCGCCAATATTGGTGAAGTACATTGGGAAAAACTAAGGAATTATTTAATTTATGGCACCGCATCTTTAAACACTGCTATCAATGGTATGCAACAATATCTCACTTACAATGCCATGAAAATATTTGAAAGTGATGATAACGAATCTCGGTTGATCAAAGAAAAAGTGGTCAATCTACTCAAACTTTCAGACCTAGGAATCAAGGATGTTGCCATAAAAGAGCAGGAAGTCTTTCTAAAAGCAAATACAGATATCATCGATAACGAATCCATTTATACTGGAACAAAAAAAGAAAAAAGATTTAAAATTTACCATACAATCTTTGAAGACGCTAAGGCCAAAGGTACCCAAGAGTTCGATTTAATCAACCAAGGTTCAGCAGGTAGTTTAGCCCTTCTAGGTTTAAGTACTGAAATCATTATGGCGTTAAATAGTGCTAAAGGCAAAGCCCTTTTTGTGGACGAAATTGATAATAGCCTCCACCCCAAAATGTGTAAATTTTTAATAAACTTATTTCATCATCCTGCATCCAACCCACATAATGCTCAACTTATTTTTGCCACACATGAGAGTACCTTGTTAGAGCGAAATAACTTTAGGATGGACCAGATTTGGATCACATCCAAAGATAAATATGGCGTTACTGATCTATATAGTGTGCATGACCTGGATATAGAAGGTCTAAGAGAAGACATACCTTTTGATAAGTGGTATTTGAGTGGTAGATTCGGAGGTCTGCCAAAAATAAATGAAATGGATGCTATTTATGACCGCTTACCAGAGTTGACCAATGGCTAGACAAAGCAGAAAAATCAAGGTAAAACCAGTACTTTTTATAGCCTGTGAAGGTACGAGTACCGAACGTGATTATTTTAATAGTTGGGCACAAACTACCGAAGCCAAAGATAATTTTAACTCGATCAATGTTTATCCAGTAGATCTAAAAGAGAAAAACAAAACCAACCCACACCAATTGGTGGACCTTGCGATTGAAAATTTGGAGAGTGGCTCAGCCACGGTAGCATGGGCAGTTTTTGATCGTGATGGTCATCCTTATATGGAGGAAACTTTTAATAAAGCGAAGGAAAATGATGTAAACATTGGTTTTTCTGCAAGATCATTTGAAAACTGGGTATTATTACATTTTGAAAAAAGTAGTTTTGCATTTCTTGCCACACAATGTAAAAACCTAGCTGGTAAAGCCACACAGTGTGGTACACCACGCCAGATGGCATGCGCAGATCCAGCTTGTTTATGCGGCCACATAAGAAGGGAAAACTATATTCCACATTATTCTAAAGAAAATGATTATGATCTTTTTAGTGACATTTATCCATCTACAGAGATTGCAATGATCAATGCCACCTGGCAACGATGGAAGTGCAAACCTAAAAATGAAGTCCCCATTTATGACATTAATCCTTACTCTGATGTTGATAGGCTAATAAAATTTATACAAGGAGATAATACTCAAATTGTGTGGGGAAGTATTAACGAATTAGTTGAAACCAACCACTGGAGTTTACAAGTAATCAGTAATATTGGAAATCTAGTAGTTGAATTGACAAATACAGGCCCCAACTCCCATCCAGTAAATCAAAACTTTACCGAAAACCATTTTGGTTTAACAGACGACTCAATAACCATACAACCATGTGGCTTTATAAGTTTTAGAAAAACAAATGGAGAAGCCAATCAAATATTATTAGCAGGTGAATCTGTGGAATATACTTTGGCGATATCTGCGTTACCATACTTTAGATTTAGAGATAATGCTAGCCAGCTTACTATATTTATAGAATTATTTTAACACCATGGATCATATAATAAAGCCATCTTTGTACACTATAGTTGGTTATAAAAAACTAATTGACTTTGTGTACTCTTTTTTACCCGATGCACATAGTACAACCATAGTAGAAAATAATACATGCATCCACATTGTGGCAAAAAAAGGGGACTACACGTTCCATTTTGATTTATACGAAGATGAATTTAATAACCCCGATCCTGAAATTGTATTTAATCCATTTATACATGATAAAAAACAAATGTCTTTATCAGATTCTTTGTCAAAAATTGCACCTATTTTAATATCCAAATTTGACATCCCTACTGGCGTTTCAATCTCCGATTGAAACTTCCCCGATGCTGGCGCAAGTTTGTAACTTGTGTCCAAGCCTAAACCGATGGTCGAAGTTTGTAACTCCGATCCAATATCCCTTCCACAAGCTGACCCAAGTTTGCAACTTGTGCCTATAGTCATCTAATCGCAGAAGCTCCTATTGGCGTTTCAAATTCAATTTGAAACCGTCGCTGCAAGCGACGACATTAACGCTCTGATGGTCGAAGTTTCTAACTTCGATCAAATATCCCTCCGGTCTCTGACCGAATATCCGAAGCTATCCCAAGTTTCCAACTTATACCTAACTAAAATATTTTTTTTCTTATCTTGCACCCTAAACCATTGCACTAGATGATCCTAGATAAAATTATACAATCATTCACTAACCATCCATCTAAAAGATGTATTTTTATATTTGATCCTGGATCAGAACATACCGAAGATTTGAATAACTTACCATCAGGTTATGTTTTGATTCATACAGAAGGCAACTATTTTGAAACAAAAATTTTAATTACCCAACTACTCAATGACACCACTGACAGATTGATCATATATCATCCTAGTGCTCGACCCGATGATAAAGACATCATGATGTACCCACTATTAGGTCTATTAGTCAGTAACTTGGAGTTAAGACTAGATGAGGTAGCACATTTTATGGAATCATATCAGCTTAGACCTGATGCGAGACCTTTGGTTCAAAAGTGGATGCAATTTTTGCATAAGACCAATCAGAAAAAATTAGCTAAAATTCTAAATTCCGATGATTTTACTGAAATCAATTTACATAAAGGCCTAATCTCTATAGCCTTAGACTATAATACGGTAGTGGATAAAGAAGAAATCTTAATGAAATATCTTTCATTAGGTTTGGATACTAATAAACTCAATAAAAGTGTCCAGAAAATACAGTCTATGGAGTTGTCAGATGTTTTATTCAAGTGGCTGAAAGAAATCTTTGATATTTCAGTCGATAGATTGGACCTTCCAACTGTAAAGAAAATCATCTTATCCACCAAGTATAATATGATCACAAATGATATCACATCATTGTCCACGTATGACACCTACAAGGGGTTAAAAATCCAACAACCTTCTACACTCACTAGATTGCAAACATTTTTTAAGTCCTGGTTAGATAATAATGCCTACCATCAAGATATAGAGTCTCTTTTCAGTTCTATTGGGACAGACATCCATGATTTAGACATCATTGATTGGTATGGATATGACCATCAATATTACTTTTACACCGGTACAATGGTAGAAAGAATCATACAAAAACAGATGAGTGATCTCACCATTTATGTCACCAAAGACAAGAATACCAATAAACTCAAAAGATACTTCAAAGATGAATCGTCACTTCATCCATATCCTGAGTTACAAAAAATGGTTGGTGTCCTCAATCTGATATTTGATTTACTAACTTCAATAGCTGCCAATAAGTACTTTTTAATTTCAGAACCATCCGATATACTCCACAAGTATGAGACCGATGATTATTTAATTGATACTTACTATCGCCACATTATTGTTAAATACAGTGCCCTGGACGAAACCCAAAAATTAGTCGTAAATGAATTATATACAACAGTTCATGACGTATATTATAAGTTTTTAATTGGGCAAAATTCGCATTGGCAGGATAAGATGGATGTGATCTCATTTGATTATAGTAAGTTAAACTTCCCTAAACAATACAACTTTGCCAAGGACAATCTGACAGAACACAAGAGTGCCGTCATCATTTCTGACGCATTTAGATATGAATTAGCCAAAGAACTAGAGCAAGAACTGCTTAAAGACGACAAAACCAAGGTAACTTTAGAAGGTGCCATTGCATCAGTACCATCTTACACCCAAATGGGAATGACCAATTTATTGCCACACAACACCGTCGAAGTAAATTTGACCAATGATAATTTCATCCTTCAGATCAATAATATACCCACAGCATCACCCAATAGAGAGAAAATATTACAACAGTTCAAACAAAATGCAGCGGTTAGATCATTTAAAGAGATCAATGCAATGAATATCACAGAAGGAAGAGCATTGTTCAACCAATATAAGTTAGTCTACATTTACCACAATCATGTAGATGCCACAAGTGATAAACAAGAATTAGAAAATTATACGTTTCAGGCATGTGCCAATGCAATTACCGAATTAAGAGAGTTGGTCAAGAAACTTTATAATTGGAATGTCTATTACCAATACATCACTGCCGACCATGGCTTTTTGTACAACCACAAGGACATGGAAAATTCCGACAAAGAAGACATGCCCAAAACAGGTAAGGTTTACTTAGCCGATAGTAGATGCTGCCTGACAGACAACACCAAAAACCATAATACAGGATATTCCTTCCCATTAAGAAATACAACCCAATTAGATACCGATCTGAGTGTCTTGATACCTAAAGCTATCAATCGATTTAGAAGACAAGGGAAAATTGGTTTAAGATTTGTACATGGTGGAGCGAGTTTACAGGAATTGGTGGTACCCGTACTGAAGTATTACAAGAAAGTAGATCCAGTCAGAAAAAAAGTAGATTTCATCAGAGTAGATAACATTATCAAAATGACAGGATCCTTAAAAATATCTATTTTACAATCCGAACCCGTCACAGCTGAGACAAGACCAAGAACCGTTTTCATCGGGCTCTACAACATAGACAATCAGCTCATTTCTAATGAAATAAAGTTGACGATGGACGTACATGACGCGAGACCATCAGCGAGAACATTTTCAGAAATCCTTGCATTAACAGCTGCCGGCAGTAGATCAGGATTCTGTTATCTTAGAGCTTATGAAGAAGATGATGACCAACGAATAAACCCTATTGTCATCAATGATAAAATTATTATTCAATCCCTGATGGAAACAGATGAATTCTAAAAAATAAAAAACACCCCATGAGTTTACAAAGTAAGATCTCCATTCTATATGAAGGCAAGGTAGTCAAAAAAAGCCTGGCAAAAGCGATTAAGACAAATGCAATCGTACCCACCTATGTACTAGAATACTTATTGGGCCAACATTGCGCGAGCTTTGACGAAGATATTGTCCGAGATGGCTTAGAAAAAGTAAAAACGATCATAGCCAATAACTATGTCAATCGGGACGAAGCAGAGCTGATCAAATCCAATATTAGAGAAGGAAAAGTATCTCGTATAATTGATAAAATAGAAGGAAAACTCAATGACAAAAGAGATAGATACGAAGTCACTTTTACCAACTTAGGCATTAGAAACATACCTTTGAATTCAGAGATTATAGCACATCATCCAAAACTGTTGACAGGAGGCGTTTGGGCTATTATCAGTATTAATTATCTCCATCAAGAAGGGGGTGACAGCCCTTGGGTAATAGATCAAATAAAGCCCATACAAATTTCTAATGTAGATATTCCCGAATTTATAACACTCCGTAAAGAATTCACTACAGAAGAATGGAAACAACTTTTGCTGCAAACACTAGGACTAAATCCCGACCAGTTTTCATCACAGCAAGCATTGATGCAGTTTGCCAGATTGATTCCATTCTGTGAACGCAATTTTAATCTGATCGAATTAGGTCCCAAAGGCACAGGAAAATCTCATGTGTATTCAGAGTTTTCACCACATGGTATTTTGATATCAGGGGGAGAAGTCACCACTGCAAAACTTTTTGTCAATAATGCATCCAATACCATTGGTTTGGTGGGTGTGTGGGATACAGTGGCCTTTGACGAATTTGCAGGAAAAGACAAGAAGGTATCTAAAGACTTGGTAGATATCATGAAAAATTACATGGCCAACAAAAGCTTTTCTAGAGGCAAAGATTCCATAGGAGCTGAAGGTTCTATGGTATTTGTAGGTAATACAAAACACAGCGTGCCATATATGATGAAACACGCAGACCTATTTGAACCGTTACCCGCTTCGTACTATGATTCTGCCTTTTTGGACAGAATACACTTTTACCTTCCGGGCTGGCGTGTGGACATCATCAGAAGCGATATGTTTACTGATGGATATGGTTTCATAGTAGATTATTATGCGGAAATATTGCACCATCTTAGAACCAAAGACTATTCTGGTCTCTTAGACAAACATTTCGTTTTAGACCATTCCCTAACCACAAGAGACAAAACAGCCATTTTAAAGACGTTTGGTGGTTTGATGAAAATATTATATCCACACCAGGTATATACAGAAGAAGAAGCAAAAGAGATACTTGACTTTGCCATAGAAGGTCGTCGCAGAGTTAAAATACAGCTTCAAAAAATGGATGAGACCTTCAGAGAAGTGGAAACAAACTTTAGATACATGCAAGGTGCTAAGTCAGTGGAGATAGTGACATTAGAAGAAATCGAATATAACCTAGCTAATAAAACAGAAGAGACACCTGAGCCAGGAACATCTACCCCTAGTCAAATCCAAACAGGTTCTGAAGTAAAATTGGAAGAAACGTCAAAATTCATTAAAGACGGTCAAACAGGTTTAAGTTTCAAAAATCTCTTTTGGCCATATCTCAAGGGCAGTAAAGAAATCCATATCACAGATCCATATATTGTAAAATTTTACCAGGTTAAAAATTTGTATGAGTTCATCCAGATGATTTATGATAATAAACCAATAGATGAAGATGTTGTAATTAAACTCTTTACAAAAGAAGACAAATCAGACATCAATCAAGAAGCTCAATTGATCCAGCTCCAAAGCAGTCTAGATGGTACAGGCATAGATTTCCACTATGATTTAAACCTTGGTACTACATCACACGAACGTTTTATTGATTCAGACCTTGGTTGGACCATCATATTAGGTAGAGGGTTAGATATATTCCAGCTACACGATTTCAAAAACCCATTCAACCTTGCCAATAACATCCAAGAAAAAAGAATGTGTAAAGAATTTAATGTTACGTATAAAAAGAGATAGCCCTTTTGGATATTTAAAATATGCTCATAAATTATAATGAAACATGTAATTAATGCATTTACTAAAGCAGACCTAAAAGTAATTCTTGATGAAATCGAGTAACATTATAAGACCAATCCAATCTTTATGAAAATAAAACAAATTCTAAATTCTCTCCATATACAGAAGATAACACTAATTGATCAGACTAGATCCCTAGGTTACAAACTAGATGAAAAAACTTTAGACATTGACATTGCAATAGTTAAAAATTTATTGGCTAAGTTTTATATGAACTTCAATATTTGTGAAAGCTGCAACACTGTACTAAAAAGAACCAAAATGGCTACACATTTAAAAAAATGCACCAATAATAAGTCGTCAATAAATGACTTTGAAAAAATTTCATCGAATGGTAAAATTATTATTGAATGCAATATTTGTAAAGTAAAATTACAACAACATAGTTTCATAAAACATTTATTAAAATCACATTTTAATAAAAAGCCTGAAGAAGTCTTAAGTACCTTAGTATCATATAATGATGTTTTAACAAACCATGAATTATTTCAAATCAAGAAAAAATTATCCATTGAGCAATATGAAATTTACAAACCCAGATTAAATAGTATTTTGTCAGTAGCAAATATAAAACATAGCCAAGACAAAGAAAATAATCATCAAACCTTAAAGTGTAAGTTTTGCAAAGAAAAAATAAAAGAAGATAACTTAATATCACATATTTTTTTACAACATTTTGAATCAAACAGAGAGTTTTATAGCGATTACCTCATTAAATTCCATCTGCATGACCTTTCTTTTAATCAATTCATAAAATTAGATAATTTAAACCTAATTAACACAAAATCAGCTACCTTATACATTGATAGTGTAATAGAAAAACTACTCAGAATTCCATATTTTTGTGAAAACAATACTGAGTACATTTTTATTAAAAAATGGCTTGCTAAGCAAAAAAGTATAAATGAAAATCTCCCATATATCAAGTCTATTTCAAATATCTTAAAATCAAAATTTGAAACAAAAATACCTAAACAAGAATATATAAAACAAAACTTTTTAACTCTTTATGCAACTTGGGACAATATTGAATTTGAAAAAGGTTACATAAAAATTAGCCCAAAATTAGGCGTAGTAAGACCTATTAAAATTGAGGGCTCTTTAAAGATTTTAAATAATATTAAAATTGAGTATTTTAAAAGAGTTCACGGAGACGAAGTATACAAACTTGTATTTAAAGATGGTATTATTCAAAATGAATTTAGTTCAGGAATTGATAAAATTCAAAAACTTATTCAAGAAGAAGGGACAGTAGCGACCTCTTTACCAAAATTATCTAATAAAACCAACAATTTTTTATTTTCATCCAATTGTGACAAGGATAAAATCCAGAATATAATAATCAAATCATTAAGTCATAATCAATATTTAAAAAAGTGTGCAGCATTAATGAATGAAGCTGATGATGTTAAAGCTTTCATAGAACGAAATAATGACATTAACGAGGAAGCATTATTGTTTATATATAATTGTCCTGATAAATGTGTCATGTTATGGGAAAATTTAAACAGCGGTAGGGCAGCTTATGTATTTACAGTTCTTAAAAAAGATAAAAAGAATCTATATTCAGTTTTGAAGTCACTTATTGAAGGTGATGTATCAAATAAAAGAGCACTATTGTATGGAAATAATTTGAACTTTAATGACTTCAAAATTAAAGACCTAAATTATAAATGTATCATTCATGATGATATTAATAGTTATTTTTGGACTCTAAAATTCTTATTAAATAGATCCATCTGATTTTTGAAGTTTAGAGAAATTTTTACTAGCCTTTCAAATTTACCTTGCAAGAAATGCACAGAATACAAAGGCAAGTCCCAGATAGTTGCCAGGTTTTCTTGATGAAATCGAGTAACCACACTTAGATCACCTAATGATTTTATTTTTTATTCAACTAAAAACTTTATTAAAAACATGAACCCATTCCAAGAAAATCAAGAGAAAATCCTAAAGCATCTAGGCCTTCGCAGAGAAATGACCAAACTACCTACATCAGACAGGTTTATTAGATACGTGACAGAAGAATATCGAAACTCAACTCGAAAGGAAACGGACGAAGCTTACGGCATGTTTGAAATAAACCTACTGCACAATCCATCAGGTATTCGCTTGACATTGACATCACGTGAAGATTATTCTGGTGATGTAATCTACAAAGTAATTCGACTCTATATCATCACTACAGCAATAAAAGAATTAGAAGTACTTGATGTCAATTTTGAAAATAAAATATTCCACACACCAGAAGGAGAAATTCCATTTTCAAACTTCATCTTTGATATTTAAAGCATAATCTAGGTCATATCCCACCAATCTATTGGAATTGTAAACTTGTTTGCAAGAAAACCCCCACCAAGCACTATCAAATTTATTTGCAAGAAATAACCAATTATACCTATCCACATAAAATAAACACCAATCATTTAAACCCTAACCCTGCCAAATCTATTTACATCATAGCCCTGTAAGGGTGATATATTCATAACGATGGGTGTAGCCCGTCGGTTTAAACAAACCAAATGGAAAATATACAATCACACCAAAACCCCACCCCAAACTTTGATAAAGTCATCACTAGCTTTATAAACAACCACATCCGCTTTCATACGATCCAATTATTCAGGAAATCAGGATCCACAACATTTACACCAGAAGGCACAGGAGTTTTAGTTGAAATATTTGGGATATTCTGCCTATTTACTTCAAAGCACAGCGTAGAAAACTTATTTGAATCCAATCTACTTTATTTTAACCTTGGGGCAGAAGAATATATTTTAATAACAGGAACCACAGATGAAACAGAAACCAACACCGATAATATAAACACAGCCTATATCATTTTGGACTTATCCATAGCCGAATCATTAACTGATATAGGTTACAAATTCCTATCCAATGACAAAATACTCCCATATCATCAGGAACTTGAAACACCACAATACACAACAGTTGGCTTCCCAAAACTCACCACTGACCAGGACCTAGATGATATCCAAACAAATGGATCATACATAATTAGCCCAATGGCACCGGACAACTATTATGACAACCACATCTACACCAAAGATGAATACTTTATCATGCCATACGGACCAACACAAGAGATCATGACTAGCATCAAAACCAAATCCAAAGAACTCTTCGATATGAGTGGCAGCGGTCTTTGGCACATTTCCATCTCTAAAAACCACGAAACCATCGAGTATAGCTACCATCTAATTGGCATCATCACCGAACTGTACATCTATAAAAGACATCAATTCCTAATAGCCTCCAAAATCAATCTAATCACAAATCAGCTAAAAGAAGCCATTTCATAACTCATTAGATATAGTGAAATACCCCCATCCTCCAGCACTCTTCCTTCCTTCACTCATTTCATTACACTCCCACTCCAGTGCCTTACGCTCCCGTTGCATTCCATTCACTCATACACTCAGAGAGCTTCCGTCATACACCTTTGATAAAGATTACATTTTAGCATAAGTATCTCCGTCACGCCATTCCACTCATCCCTACCCCTATTCCATTCCATAAGCAGCTATGATTTATTGGACTTGTAAACTTGTTTGCAAGAAAGACCTTTGGTCTATTTGGGCTACATTGAA
>Ga0075154_10001246_pt1 | contig 18712 bp, 16 predicted proteins | sample JI71714BDNA_FD_70965 | JGI IMG/M metagenome (GOLD analysis project Ga0075154, IMG submission 70965) | Wastewater effluent complex algal communities from Wisconsin, to seasonally profile nutrient transformation and Carbon sequestration -... | ecosystem: Engineered > WWTP > Effluent > Algae...
GATGGGTAGCGTGTATTAAAATCAGACATCGTATTAATGGAATTATCAAAAAGAATTTTTCTGTTTTTTTTATTTACTAAAATGAGGGAGACACTTTATTTTTCTGCCCAATGAAATTGATTTTTTCCTGGCTTCATTGATCTGGTTTTTCCTGCCCAAACCAACGTGCCGTCCACACCGTAAGGTAACTCCACCAAAATGCGCCATGTACCATCGATCCGTTCGTAGGAAACCTTGATTTCTCCATTGGGGTGCGGCATAGAACCGGCGACCTGAGTCAAGTCGCCAAGGTGTGGATTTATTTTCACTCGGGAGAATGCCAATCCGTCACTATCAATACCCAAAACCGTTCTGTAAAATTCGATATTTGGACTAGCCCCCCATGCGTGGCAGTCCGACCTACTTTGGTCGACATTCGACTTTTCGGCCCAGGTAGTCAAGCCCATGGCCATATTTTCGCGCCATTTGTCTAACCAAGTCATATACTCGTTACCTAGTCCTGCCTGAATCAATGCTTGGTGGAGGTAATACTTGAAGTAAATTGACGCTTGAGCCAACCTCGTATCTGTTATAAGAGATCGCGCCACGCGTGGGGAGGTTTCCAACCCGGTCAAGATAGCCAAAGCATTGGTATGTTGCGAAAAAGTATCTTTTTCCTCCCGATCTGCCCATAAATTTCGGTTCGGATCCCAATATTTTTTCCGAATCGTTTTTGCCAATTTTTGGGCAGCTTGTTCGTAGTCCAAAGCCCAAGCGGATTGCCCAAGACCTCGTTCTAATTCGGCCGCTTTTTGTAGCGCATAAAGCAGCGTTAAGTCAAACAAAGCTGACGTCCCATCTTGCCCCACAGGGCCAACTCCCGCTTTCCACTCTTTTGCGCCATCTACCCAATCTGTAAACATCCAATGCGGCACTCGACTCAGCGAACCATCTGAGAGCTGGTAGCGCTTAAAATAGGACAAAATTTGGCGCATGCCGAATAATTTATCCCGTACAAAAGCAAGATCGGCCCCATATCGACTATAATCATGTAGCATAGCAATATACCACAAAGAAAAGGTAGGAATATACTGAGGAGTTAGCGAAGGGTGTCGACTGAGTGTAATCCCTTCTGGTTGCCGAGACTCGTCGGCTTGGGTTAAGGCATTTTTAACCAAACGGTCATCCCCACTGATAAACAAAGAAATCAAGGCTTGGATTCGACCGTCGCCGATGTACTGGAGTTGTTCATAATAAGGACAATCCATGTAAGTATCTAGGGCACAAAGTCGAGCTGTACGCCACCCAATATCCAGCATGGTTGTCATTTCAGTGGTCCCACCCGACCAAGTTGCATTTTTACGAAAAGGATACCCTGTTCTGATTCCTGAAACGTCTTCCAGACAAAGTGGCTCATCGTGTGTTTGGATCGTTACTTGCACGTACCTATAGGTTCGATAAGATAACGGCGAAAAGATTTGATTCAGCTTCCCAGCCGAGATCAAGCTATCCATTCGCCCGATCATGATTTTACCGTGAATCTCATCCCGATTTCCTTTGCTTGGGAATTGAGCGTATAACCCTTCGGCATACTGAAGCGTTAAAGATGCGTTTTTACCCCCACTAAATTCAACAATTGGGTAGGCATTTGACAGATAGCCTTGATCGAAAAGCAACGTAGTTCGGGAATTCGGAGGTACGGTAATCGATGACTTTTGTAAAGGAAATTGCGGGGGAATGTTCACGTGTCCTTCCCGGAGAATCACCTTGGCGAAGCGTTCAGGAATCATTTCCATCGGAGGTAAAGTCGACGGGACGAGCATCCACCCGTTAACGGTACCGTATGGACCTTGAAGCTCTTTTGGGACACCTGAGCCAATTGGTTTAGCGGAAATCCAGCGCGTATCTTGGGAGGGAGCAGTATAATCAATCTGGTGATTAAAATTCCGAACCTCACCCGGACCTGACACATAATAAAAGCGGGAATAAAAAGGAAGCGGTTGGTAACTTACATCCTGTTGCACCTTCCACGACGTGTCTGAATTGAGGAAGGCTTCTTGTGCTGAATTTCCTTGTAGAATAAATCCCGTTCGATGGGAAATTTGAGCCTCTTGTTTATGTTCCCCTTCGTTCCAAACGACTGCTGAAAGAACGTTTCGTCCCAATTGCAGATGAGGTTTTAAGTCGACCGTTTCATACCGCCAATGATTGATATCTCCCCGGGCAGGGCCTTGCGAGACGAGGGTACCATTGAGGTATAGTTTAAATCGATTGTCGGCCGATACATGAACCAGACAAGCCGACATCCCGGCTGCAATTTCAAAGGTTTTTTGAAAGCAAAATACCCCATACCCTTGGGCAGCGGCTGTGGGATGCGTGATCCACTGAGCTGGCCAATTTTGGTAAAGGAGGTGAGCGTTTTTTGAATTAACTTGGGCGTACCCAACCCAGGAAATACAAATCCCCAATAACAACAAAACGTACTTTTTGACATGTGGCTTCACCATGGGCAAACGAAGTATTTTTCCTTACAATGAACGTATCTTCAAATTTCGAAAGGCAATCCCTTTCGACCAATCTTGGAGCGCCAACTTCCCTTGGCTCATCTTCCCAAAGTTGGGAAATGTTTTGAAATTAGAATTGGCTATTTTGTCTCGCCATTCCATCCCATTCATATCTTGCCGAACAGTCAAAACACCATTCAGGTAAAATTCGACGATGCCATCGACCTGCTTGATGCGTCCTTGATTCCATTCTCCTCCTTTTTTATCCAAAACCGGATTCATCCGCGGGGCTAACCCAAACAAACTACCCGCCTGCTTGAGGGGTTGGGATTGATCAAAATGTGTTTTTTCGAGAAGCTGAAACTCAGGGCCGGATGTCCAAGCCGTTGGATTTTCTTCTGCTTCTTGCACATTGAAAAACACCCCGCTATTGCCTTCTTTGGAGATTTTCCAGTCGAATACAAAATCAAAGTTTTGAAAGGCCTGATCCGAAACTAAATCGCCACGCGTGGACTCATAGTCTTCCGAATCACAGAATAATTCCCCATTTTTTACTTTCCAGGCCGACGTCACGTTCCCTTTATTGTATAAATGCCACCCTTGGATTGACTTGCCATCGAAAAGCAACTGCCAACCGTCGGTTTTCTCTTGGGGGGAGAGTTGATTGTGTTGTTGGGCCAGGGCAGGTGTGGCTAAAGCAGTGGCTAGGCAAACCACATAGGTCGTTAATTTCATAGGAAGGGGGTTGAATGATGAATCAAAGGTACGTAATTCTGGCACATGATTTTAAATTCGGATTCGACTGAAATAACCTACACAAAATCCTGTACTACTTACCTATTTCACCGATTGGTTGAGCCTTGAGCTCGAATTTCATTTGATGCTTGTATCTTAGGTTTAAATTAACAGACCTATGGAAGAGATTTTGCGATTTGAGACTGTCAGCCAATACAATCAATTCAATAACCAAGAAACCTTGCATCCCTTGGTTTCGGTCATCGATTTTGCACGAGCTTCTCCTCGAAAACTCCGAAAAACCTACTATGGATTCCACCTGTTGATTTTTAAAGATGCTGTCTGTGGTGATATTCGGTATGGACACAGTAAATATGATTATGAGGAAGGAACCCTTGTGTTTATTGGCCCCGGACAAGTTTTCGGCAGTGACAGTGGTCAAGAAAAATACCAGCCCAAAGGGGTAGGAATTGCTTTTCATCCCGACTTAATCAAGGGCACCACTCTCGGTGCAAATATCCAAGATTATACGTTCTTTAGCTACCAAGTAAATGAAGCATTGCATGTATCTGATGCAGAACGAAAATTAATTCTAGACCAATTGCAAAAAATTGAATTCGAATTGCGTCACCCGATTGACAAACACAGCAAGTCATTACTAATCAACAATTTAGAATTATTACTAAATTACTGTTTACGCTTTTATGACCGCCAGTTCATCATGCGTGATCCCATCAATCAAGGAATTTTGGGAAAATTTGAACGCTTACTTTCCCAATTTTTCAGCTCTCCTCTACCCCAAGAAATTGGCTTACCTACAGTATCCTATTTTGCTGAACAATTAAACCTTTCCCCTCACTATTTCGGTGACTTAGTTCGTAAGGAAACCGGGAAAACGGCCTTGGAGCTTATTCAATTAAAACTACTGGATGAAGCAAAAGAACGAATTCATCACCCCTATCTATCCTTGAGCGAGATCGCTTATAGTCTAGGATTCAAATATCCTCAACATTTCACTCGACTATTCAAACAACACATGGGCATAACACCGAGTGAATACAGAAATCAACTATTTTTATCTTGAAACTTTTCTTAATATGGCAAAATATACGATTAACGTCAATGGAATATCCAGACGTATGGATGTGGATCCCGCCACCCCAATACTCTGGATTTTACGAGATCACCTGAAACTTTCCGGCACCAAATATGGGTGCGGTATGGCCATGTGTGGGGCTTGTACCATTCATTTGAACGGCTCCGCTGTCCGATCTTGCCAAATTCCCATTTCAGCCGTTGGAAAGCAAAAAATTGTTACCATTGAAGGCTTATCCTCTGCAGGAGATCACCCGGTTCAACAAGCTTGGATTGACATTGATGTCGCCCAATGTGGATACTGCCAATCCGGACAAATCATGAGTGCGGTAGCCCTTCTCAAAGAGAACCCTACGCCAACCGAAGAAGATATTGAACAGGCTATGAGCGGTAATATTTGCCGCTGTGGTACTTATCTCCGCATCAAGGAGGCTATCCAACTAGCTGCCAAATCCAATACCTCTAAAAAGTAACCTACATGAAACCACAAAGCCGACGATCTTTTCTCACTTCTTCTCTATTAGCTGGTGGCGGACTTCTCCTGAGCTTCCGGGGTTTGACGAAATCCCCTGAAGTACCTTCCCCGAAAAATGCACCCTCCACACATTTTGAATTGACAGGGTACATCCAAATTTCATCGGATAATAGCATCACCCTGTTTTGTCCAAATCCTGAATTTGGGCAAAATGTCATGACTTCGCTTCCCATGATTGTAGCCGAAGAACTAGAGGTGGACTGGGAAAGCATTCAAGTCAACATGGGACCCCATGATGCGGTCAAACTTGGGCCTCAATTTACAGGTGGAAGCAATTCGGTACGCATGTACTGGAGACCCCTTCGGGAAGCTGGAGCTACCGCATTATACCTACTTAAAGAGGCAGCCGCACAAACGTGGGGAGTACCGATGGCCGAAATCCAAGCCCAAAAGGGTGTTTTATCTCATGTAAAAGGATTCAGAGCGTCTTATGGAAATATGGCCGAAAAAGCCGCTCAATTACCAATCCCCACAAAGCTTACCCTAAAAAAGCCGCATGACTTCTCCATCGTTCGGCAATCCAAAAAAAATGTAGCGGGTAAAAAGATCGTTACAGGTCAACCCCTATTCGGGATTGACTATCAAACGGATGGTATGCTTATCGCCATGATTGAACACCCACCCGCTTTTGGCTTAACGCTTAACTCGTTTGATGCCTCTCAAGCATTGAAAATGCCCGGAATTTTGGATGTTTTTCGATTTACCCTATATCCTACGGATTTCGAACAAGCTGGATTTGATACGCGGACTTTTAATGAAGGGGTAGCCATTGTGGGGAAAACGACTTGGGAGGTCATGAATGCCAGAAAAAAGCTCCGGACGCAATGGGAGCCAGTTGGAGATGTCCAAGAAACCATGAACGTCCGCGGAACGAAACGCCAAGTTAAAATTCCCGGTCGATCCGAAACCTCCGCACAGCAAATGGAACTCTTGAAATCACCCCAGAACAAGCAAGTGCTTCGTAAAGACGGTGAACCTGAAAAAGCGTTCCAAGAAGCTGCATTTGTTTTGGAACGAACCTACCATGCACCCTTTTTAGCACATAATTGCATGGAGCCCATGAACTTCTTCGCCCATGTACAGCAGGACAAAGCGTTGGTCGCGGGCCCTCTACAAGCACCTGGATGGGCCGAGCCTACGCTAGCTAAAATTCTAGGACTTCCCCCTGAAAAAATCGAGATCCAGATGACACGGATGGGTGGTGGCTTTGGTCGACGGGCTTATGCGCAGTATATGTATGAAGCGGCGTTGATTTCTCAAAAAATAAATGCTCCAGTTAAACTCATTTACACGCGGGAGGATGATATGACTTATGGCATTTACCGCCCGATGTACACCGCTACCTACCGTGCGGCATTGGATAATCAAAAACAATTGATTGGCTTTCATGTCATCGGAGGAGGAATCCCAGAAAATCCTATTCATGCGAATCGCTTTCCAGCGGGAGCAGTAGACAACTATTTAGCGGAGGGATTCGAAATCCCGTCCAATGTCACCATTGGGGCGTTCCGGGCACCACGTTCCAATTTCAATGCCGCCGCAGAACAATCCTTTTTGGATGAACTCGCCGAAATGATGGGTCAAGATCCAATGGAATTTCGAATCTCTTTATTAAAACAAGCCAAAGCACAACCCATTGGAAAAAACAATGAGTATGATCCTGATCGTTACCTTGGTGTATTGGAACTCTTGAAAGAAAAATCAGGATGGGGTAAACCTGAGCATGAAGGGAAAAATCGGGGTTTGGCAGCCTATTTTTGCCACGCTTCCTATGCTGGACATGTCGTTGATATGGTGACCCGAGATGGTCAGCCGTATGTCGAATCCGTCACTTCTGTAGTGGACTGTGGGGTTGTGGTTAATCCAGACGCAGCTCGGAACATGGTTCAAGGAGCTGTTGTGGACGGTATTGGCCAGTCATTTTACGGTGAATTGACGTTAGAAAATGGTGTACCCCAGCAATCCAATTTTCACAACTACCGCATGATTCGACACGCCGAAGCGCCTAAGAAAATTGATGTTTATTTCGTTGAAAACGATATTGATCCGACCGGTCTCGGAGAACCTCCCTTTCCTCCTGTATTTGGGGCGATAGCCAATGCCTTATACAAAACCCAAGGAAAGCGTTTTTATCAGCAACCATTTTTGGGAGAGCAAAATCAGGAAAAATCTTAGTCGAAATTTAAATTCTCAATAACTTAAACAAATTGAAGTACTATGAAGAGATTCATTTTCATTTTAACAGCCTTACTTTTTAATTTCAGCATCACATACGGACAATCCAAAATTAAGGAAGACCTAAAAAAACTCTCATTAGACAAATGGGTATGGATGGCTGAAAGGGATATCGAGAAATTGGAACGATTATTCCATCCCCAAAGCCAAATTTGTCCACATGAGCGGGACTTGGAATACCCCAAGAGAGCTGGAAATCATTAAAACAGGCAGTATTTGGTATAAGAAAGCAGATGTTAAGGATACTGCGCTTGAAATAGTTGATGGAAAGACGGCTATTGTGTGGAATCGTATCACGCTTACGGCTAACGTACGGGGTAGTGATGTGGTGACCGAATTTACGGTGACGGAGGTCTATCAGAAAAAACGATCAGATTGGAAAATGCTCGCCTTGACGTTCAGTAGCGTTCGGGATACGCATCAATTGGAAAAATAAAGTCGGACGACCCGCGCCTGTGCGTTGACTTGGGCCAAAATGCGTACTTCATTGAATTGAATCCCCTTATCCCTTTGGGTAATCAAATGAATAGGCTAAAAATGATCTGAGAAAATCAATTATCTTTAAACCATAACCCCAAAAATATCCAAGTAAAGAAAGACTAATGAATCAAGATCAAATTTTACATGAGCAGATTGAACCTTTGCTAGATTACTTCCAAAATCTTATCCCCTTAAACCTGGAGGAAAAAGCTTTGGTATTTGACTTCTTTAAGCCGAGGTTATACCGAAAAAGACAGTATATTCTTCAAGAGGGTAATACATGTGATCATTTAAACTATATTATAGAGGGCTGCCTGCGCATGTACAAAATAGATGAAGAAGGAAATACCCACATCATTCAATTTAGCTCAGAAAATGGATGGTTATGCGATATAGGTAGCTTCCACGAACGAGTGCCTTCTAGCCTTACGATTGATGCGCTTGAAGATACTAGGGTACTTCAAATTAGTTATTCTAATTTAGTTTCTCTCTACGTAAAGGCTCCAAAATTTGATAGAATATTTAGAGTTTTAATGGAGAATAGTTTCGTTTCTCTTCAAAAAAGATTATTGCAATACATTAGCTCCTCCGCAGAAGATCGATATTTAGCCTTTATGGCTAGTCACTCGCATCTCGCAAATCGAATTCCTCAAACACAAATTGCTTCATTCTTGGGCATCACTCCTGAATTTTTAAGCAGGTTAAAAAACAAGCAAACCAAAAAACGTTGATCTACATCAATACAATTTCTTGATCTTGTTCATTGCAGGACATGAGTATATTGACGCAATTTTGCAGTTCAAAATTGTAAATCAATATTAAAATGAAATCAAGTAAATGGTTTGTGCCTATATCCCTCTTTTTGGGGTTATCAATTGGTTCAGTGGCCCAAGACACTCAGGGTTGGAGAAAAATAAAGTTGGGGAAACAAACTTTTGAACTCCGAAATGTAAAAGGGGAAATTGTATCCATTCAAGGCGGGAAAGCTTTAAAACTGGAACGTGACTTAACTGCATTTCCATTTGATGAAAAAAATATAGAAGCGACAGTGGATGACCGTCATTATGCTCGTTTAGTAGATCTAAAAGATTTTGAGCATGGTACGATCGAGGTGAAAATGTTGAGTCAATTACAAAACCCGGCACCTTATCCCGGAATTGCTGGCTTTATTGGTCTCTATTTCAGAGTAGCAGAGGATGATTCACAATGGGAATCCATTTACCTTAGACCAAAGGTGGGAAGAATTGATGATCAATTTGCCAGAAATCATACAGTCCAATACTTTTCATATCCCAATTATAAATTTCAAACATTAAGGAATAACTTCCCAGCAGGTACCTTTGAAAGTTCTGCACCAGTCGCATTAAACGAATGGATAACGATGAGAATCGAAGTGAATGGAGAACGTGCCGAAATGTTTATAAATAACATGAAACATTCCTCTTTCATAGTAAAAAAGATGTTGGGTAAAACAAAATCTGGATATCTCGGCCTATATGTAGACATTGGCACTATTGGATATTTCAAAGATTTGAAGATCATTAAAAAAGAATTTCAAGCAAAAAAGGAATCCGAAAAAATAGAAGATATCTAAGGGTAAAGTGGCATGAAACGAGATTAAACTCATTTAAAATGAAACCAACATTTTCATTCAACCACAAGACTAATTTCAATTTCTTGATTAGTGAGCGTATTCCTCCTCCGTTACTTCATTTAGCCAGATGGTTTCTCCTAGATGTCTATTTGTGAGGGCTACTTGGACGAAATGTTGGCTGGGACTTGCTCCATGCCAATGTGGAATATTAGGGGGACATTTGATCGCGTCCCCCTTTTTTAATGTACGCTTGGGCTGTCCTTTTTCTTGGTAATAACCTTCCCCATCCACAGCTAAAATAATTTGACCTCCCGGATGTATATGCCATTTGGTTCTGGCCCTTGGCTCAAAAGTCACATTCCCAACCGCGGTGGGGTTAATGCTGTCAGCCGCAATCAGGTTGTACAAGTAAACGTTGCCCGTAAAATTAGTATTGGTGATTTTTTCACCTATTGGGAAGATAGTAGACAAGGCTGATACCTGATTTTTCGACTGTTTGATTTGTCTACAACCATTGAAAATTAGGCATATCATGACCATAGCAACCCAAAAAAGAAAATTTTTCTTAAAACAAACCATGCTGTAACAAAGGTTATATCTATCGTTTATTGTTTAATACCTCCCTTAGAACCACTTGGGCCCTTCCCGCTTTTTCGCTCCCAAGTGTACCTTGAATTATCCCGATAAAATGATTCAATTGGTCAGGATTGAAGCCAACATGTAAGGAGATAGAAAAATGATTTCGAAGCATGGGCTCTACACTGCCTAAAGCACTTAAAACTGAAATGGTGACTAATTCCCTTTGGGCATAAGTAAGAATATCTCGCTCAAAAATATCAGCAAATAAATGTTCCTTTAAAAAGGTATCCATCACGGGTGCAAATGCTCCGTATCCTGAAAGTGTTTCAGGTTGCGGTGTATTGGTCAAGGTTTCCAAGACCTTTTTACCCCTTGTGTATTTACTAGCTGTTTGGTCTATTGCATTGGCTTGTCTACCGATGGGATCCACTTTACCTTTGGAATTCCGTTCCTCCAAGACCTCCATGAATGTTTGAAGTCCTCGAATACTTCTCGGAAAACCGCAATAGGCATACAAGTGCACCAATGCCTCTTTTATTTCATTGATAGTCAATCCAGACTCCAATCCTTCATTCAACGCAATTTTCAATTCTTGTAAATTTCCAATCGCGGTATGGGCGGATATTATTACCAAACTTTGTTGTTGAGGGTCCAATGATTCATTGATTCTAGCAAAGGAGGGGACAAAAAATGTGAGGTTTAATTGAAATAGAAGAAAATAGAAGAAGCACCTAGTGTAATTTTTCACGATTAAATTTTTTTAGGGAATTTCACCAGCCGTAGGATGCCTTTCTTGAAGGACTCTTTCTACCTACAAAAGGCGGACTGGGAAACAATTTAATCAATTACCTCAAAAATACCTTGGCAAACTCCATTCCATTTACCTTTAAATCTTAACAAAAGCTAAATCACCCAATACAAATTCAAATCTGAACAACATAAAAAAAGGACAATTCTTGCGAATTGTCCTCTGTAGTAGCGGGAACAGGACTCGAACCTGTGACCTTTGGGTTATGAGCCCAACGAGCTGCCAACTGCTCCATCCCGCGATCTATTTCCCTGATTGGGAGTACAAAGGTAGAACACTTTTTTCAAAAATCAAGTATCTTTGTAAAAAAAATAAAAAAATCATGGCCAAGACGCATAAAGCAGGATTCATCAGCATCATCGGGAAACCCAATGTAGGCAAATCTACACTGATGAACGAGCTCGTGGGGGAACGCTTATCCATCATCACCTCCAAAGCCCAAACGACCCGCCACCGGATCCTAGGGATGGTGAACGGCGAAATTGGCGATACCGAATTCCAACTGGTCTATTCCGACACCCCCGGTATCATCAAACCCATGTATGCCCTGCACGAAGCCATGATGGAATTTGTACACGGTTCACTGGAAGATGCCGACGTGATCTTGTTTGTTACCGATATCTTTGAAAAATACGACGAAGAGGATGTTATCCAAAAACTGAAGGATACCGAAACCCCGCTCCTATTAATCATCAACAAAAAAGACCTCGCCACCGAAGAACAAATCCAAGAAAAAATAACTCATTGGAAAGCCGTACTGAACCCCACCGAAATCATGGCCATCTCGGCACTTCAAGGCGAAGGACTCGGTGATTTATTGGGCAAAATCATCGACCTCATGCCCGTTCATCCCCCCTATTTCCCCAAAGATGAGCTCACCGATAAGCCCGAACGCTTTTTCGCCGCCGAAATCATCCGGGAAAAAATCCTCATGAATTATAAAAAAGAGATTCCCTACTCGTGCGAAGTAGCCATCACCTCCTTCAAAGAGGACGAAGATATCATCCGTGTGGCTGCCGAAATTTATGTCGAACGCGCCACCCAACGCGCCATTTTGCTCGGTCACAAAGGGGAACGGATCAAAAAAGTAGGTACCGAAGCCCGATTGGCCATGGAAACCTTCTTTGCTAAAAAAATCTTCCTCGAACAATACATCAAGGTAGAACCCGATTGGCGCATGAAAAAAGCCAAACTCTCCCGCTTTGGTTATGGCAGCGGACAAGACTAAAGCCTAAAGTTTTTTTAACGGACACGACCAGATTTCTAAAAAATCTTTTATTTTTACCGTTAATAATACAAATTCATTAACCACAACGAAAAACCACCCCTATGCAATCAACCGATGCTTCACGTCCGTGGCTGTCATTTTACCCGGCGGGCGTGCCTGCGGATATAAACCCCGATACCTATGCTTCGCTACTGGATTTAATAGACGAAGGATTTGCCAAATTCAAATCGCGTGCCGCCTATGCCAATATGGGCAAAGAAATGACGTTCGGTGAACTCGATACGCTATCTCGCAATTTTGCTGCGCACCTACAAGCCGAAGGCCTTCAACCGGGCGACCGTATCGCAATCCAAATGCCGAATTGCTTGCAATACCCTGTAGCTCTGTTTGGAGCGCTTCGGGCTGGATTAACCGTCGTAAACACCAATCCGCTGTACACCCCGCGAGAAATGAAACACCAATTCGTGGATTCTGGGGCGAAAGCCATCGTCATCGTAGCCAATTTTGCGGCATTCCTCGAAAAAGTATTGCCTGACACCGACATCGAACACGTGTTCTTAACCGAACTCGGCGATATGTTGAGTTTCCCGAAAAAACAGTTGGTCAACTTTGTGGTCAAGCGTGTTAAAAAAATGGTACCACCCTTCCATATTCCAAACGCTGAGTCGTTCACGGGAGCAATCGCGCATGGTGCCACCCAAAATTATACACGACCTACGATCTCAGGCCAAGACATCGCTTTCATTCAGTATACTGGCGGGACAACCGGCGTATCCAAAGGCGCTATGCTGACCCACCGGAACGTGGTCGCCAATCTCCAAACCAACGATGCTTGGCAAGCTGTTGTCAACGATAAATTAAAAGGGGATAAAATTGTAGGTATTACGGCTTTACCTCTGTACCACATTTATGCGCTGACAGTAAACGCTCTGACAGCCCTGAGAACGGGTGTCATGAACCTGCTGATCACCAATCCACGGGACTTAGATGCCTTTATCAAGGACTTGAAGAAATATCCGCCGCATATTTTTACGGGTGTCAATACCTTGTACAATGGATTACTCAATCATCCCAAAATAAAAGAAGTGGATTTCAGCAACCTCGTCATTACCTCCGCTGGCGGTATGGCGCTGCAATCGTCCGTAGCCACACGCTGGAAAGAGTTGACCGGAAATTTACCTACGGAAGGGTATGGTTTATCGGAAACTTCGCCGGTCTTGACCTCCAATCCCTTGGTTGGAGATAACCGTATCGGAACCATTGGGATTCCATGGCCAAGCACGTACGTGAAAATCATGCGGGAAGATGGCACCTGGGCAGACGTGGACGAAGCCGGCGAAATCTGTGCCCATGGACCACAAGTGATGCTCGGCTATTTCAACCGCCCCGACGAAACGGCCAAAGTGATGTTTGACGACCCGGCGGATGGTCGTCGTTGGTTCAAAACAGGCGATGTGGGTTTTATGAATGCGGACGGGTATTTTAAAATTGTGGACCGGAAAAAAGACATGATCCTTGTATCTGGCTTCAATGTCTATCCCAACGAAATTGAAGATGTTGTCGCGAGCATGCCGGGCGTCTTGGAAGTGGCCTGCGTAGGGGTTCCCGATGAAAAATCAACCGAAGCGGTCAAAATCTTTGTCGTCAAAAAAGACCCAGATCTTCAAATTGATGCCATCAAAGCCTATTGCCGCGAGAACCTAACGGCGTATAAATGTCCGAAACACATCGAATTCCGCGATGAACTCCCCAAAACCAATGTAGGGAAAATCCTACGCCGGGCTTTGCGGGATGAAGCTCCTACCGCGTAATTTGAACGAATGAATAGTAAAAAGCCTCCCTTGGAACAGGGGAGGCTTTTTTCGAATACCTCGGTGACTTCTGTATTACGCATTGAAATGTGTATTTTCCTCTTCTTTATACATAATAAATACTTTTTATCTCACATCACGAAATACAATAGTGGACAAACCATATAAAGTAAGTGACTCACTATTAATTAAAACCGAAATTCCATTTTTAAAAGTAAATACCTTGGCATCAAACGAAATTCGGTTTGTGAAATATTGATGTCAGAAATACTATAATTCCTAAATATTTTAGTATTGAAGAGATTGTTACCTGAAAGAAAAAATGTTAATTTATTTTCTTTTACAACGTAACGGGCCTCTAGATCTAAAAAATAATACGTATTATTATCGCTATCTAAGTTTCCAAAAAAATACCGTTCTGATTGAATCTGAACATTGAATTTATCGTTAAAGATAAAAGACAAATCCAAAAAACTCATATTATCTGTAAAGCTATTTACAATTGAAGTTTTAACCAAGTTATAATTCCATTTCGAGCCAATGTTATAATTAAAAAATCCACTAAAACCAGACCGAAGCTCAAAACCATAATTGGCATTAACATTTTCCACTTCCCGTAAATTTGAATCATTAACGATATTTTTAAAATTAGTTCTCGTAGCCCCAAAATTGATTTTAAGATTAGACTGTAAAGATTTAAAATAACGATCAATATTAGACGAGATAGATAATAATTCACGATCTTTAATGATGATCTTTTCAGCCTGTGAAAAATTTTGGGTGATGACAGAGTTGGTACTAAAAAAGTCGTGGTTTTTGGAATGCATGATGAATGTATTGGCAAAAAACTTGTCTCCCCAGCTTCCGTAGGTATAATTTAAAATAGCATTAGAGGAATTCAATTGATTAAACTCATCCAAACCTTTTGAAAACGAACGAAAACCTGTTTGGACAGAACCCGAATATACGTCTAAAACACCTGCATTTGTGGTATTGTATGCGTATGATGTAAGAACTTTATTTTTCGCATCAATTTTCCAATCCAAGCCAATTTTAGGCATAATAAAAAATGGATTCTGATTAAACTTGTCACTTGAAACCCTCATCTGATTGAATAATTGATGGGCTTCGGCTTGCGTTAACAGCGCAATATGCTTAAACTTGAAGCGATATTTGGCAGATAAAAACAAATCATTCGTGGCATAAACTAGGTTGTTCTGAAATCCATCTGGATAAGAAATATTATTTTCGTTTTCAAGTAATTCAAACCGGGTATTTAAAGCATCGACACGTAATTGATTGCTGATTTTCATTTCAAATAAGTCCCCATTTTCCTTTTTATCCAATACATGAGCTTCAATACCTGCAAATTGCATTCTATTTTCACTAAACTGTCTCGTATTATTAGCATTTAATGTAAATAAATCATTAAATATGAACTGATTTACAGAATAATTTTGCGGTGTTTTTTCATTGATATATCTACTGGAGAGTAAAAAGACTTTGTTATATTTAAACTTATTTGTCAAGACAATTTTTTGGTCAATAAGTTGATTACTAGCATGTAAACGTTCATTGAGTAAATTACTATTAAACAGCAAATCACTTCGATTTCGTTCATTTGTATTGTTAAATTTTCCCGTGTATTCCAGAGTTTGACTTTTTGAAATATCATATATTAAATCAATTTTTCCAAAACCAGTCAAATGTCGCTTGCTACCTACAAAATCTTCGGTATTGGTGAAGGTTGTATTGCCTACAGAAAATTGTTGTAAGCTATTTCTAAAAAAGTCAATTTCATCTGTATTTAAAAAACCAAGTGTTTTGAGCTTAACCTTATCTGATAATGTAAAAATACTGTTCAAAGAAACCATTTTAGCGTTATTAAGATTAACCCTCCTTTTTTTTAGATTAGGTAACTCATAATTTAGTGCCAGTAATGAATTTGCAGACTGATTATCGCCTAAACTTGCGGGTTCATCAAAACGAAAAGGCCTAATTAAATGATTTATATCGCCAATTGCATCGAGACCAATATTATTAAAGTTAGTTAAAAAATAATGTTTACTTTTTTTGCCAAAGTTCATCAAATTAGCTCTCAACTCATACCTGTTATCAGAAATTATTCCGTATCCACCAACAGCATTTCCAAACCATATTCGTTTAGCATCTTCTTTCAGGGTAAGATTCAGAGCGACTCTTTCACTGTTTTCAATTCCTTTTAAATGCTTGTTATTAGAATAATTTTGGTAAATCTCAACTTTATCTATGGGATTTACGGGCATATTTTTAGTTAAAATTTTATACCCTCTATCAAAAAAGTCATCCCCATCAATCATCACTTTCTCGACTTCTTGATTACCCAATTTTATCGTACCGTCTGTTAAGACCTGTAAACCAGGAATTCTCCTTAATAAATCCTCTATAACTTGTTCATTACCTTGTAAAAAAGCTTTGGCATCAAAAACAATCGTGTCATTCTTTACGGTTATAGGTCTTCTGGATTGAACGATAACTTCATTCAGTTCAGTTATTTTTGGTGTTAAACGAAAGTTCTCTTTCATTTTTGAACCATTCATTAGTTCAATTTTTCTTGATTGTGCCTCATAGGATAATGAGGATACATTCAAACTAAACACTCCTTGCGCGAACGTTTTCAATTCAAAATAGCCTTCATTCTTGGTATTGGTGTACGTAATAATTTTACCTTCTATATCTTTTAATACCACAGTTGCAAAAACTCCTTTTGAGGTTTCTTCATCCTTAACATGGCCCTCAATTAGTATTTGAGCTGAGCAAATTGTATGGACATTAATAAATATATATAAAAATACAAATGCCTTTATTTTTCCCATTCAAATATTTTTTCATCACGATATTTCCTACCGTCATTCGGTTTTTTAATTTGTTGCATATTATTAGCCAAGTGTCTTGGCAATCGTGACTGCATTTTCTTAAAGACGTAATCATGAATATTGTCTCTAAATTCAACATGCTCTTTTAAAGTTTTAATTTCCACAGCTGTTGGACTTCCCAAATCACTATGTTCACATCCTGTCGGATAATTAATCCTTTTAAACGTTGCCTTGAACATTTTTTCAGCATCTTCTGCTTGAAGGATAAGACCAGGTAAGCCGTATAGTTTCCAAGGACCGTAGGGTAAAGGTATTTCTTCAGTAAACCAAGCAACATACGTTCGTCCTCTAAATATACCAATAGCTTTTTTACAGGTATATTTTCCAATTTTCATCGTTTTTTCTTGAATTTCCCAATCTATTTTTACCCAAGTATCTTCATATAAATAGGACTCAAATAACTTATCCACTTTTGCCTCTCGAACAACTATTTTCTCGCTTAAAAAATCTCTAAAAATAGACGACCCTTGCTCATCCGTTGAGCTAAAACTAAGGTTAATGGAATTCACATCCACTTTCACTTTGGAATCGGGAGTAATTGCATTATCCATTTTGTCAAAAATAAATTTGGAAACAGAATCATTAAAAAAAAGAGTGGACTCCTTAATTAATAGCTTTTCAGCAGGTATAATATACTCATAATTCACACTCCCACATTTTTTTTGGGCGTATGCGGACAGTGTAAATATGGTATATATAAATAATAGTATATTTTTCATAATTATGGAAGAATAAGTAAAAATACCCCAAGCTAATGCTCGGGGTGAATTGAAATTAAAAGAATAATATGAGTATTTGTCTTAAAATATCATCCATTGTAGTTGCTCCATCACAACCCATCCAAAAGCTACCAGTACTCCCATAAATATCCCAAGATACTGTAAATCCACACATTGCATTATTGTTCAATGCATTTTCAGGAACTGAGATTAACATTTTACCCATAATTGGCGAATCTATTTCATAGGTCACTAATTTTTCAGAAGCAACTCTCATTGTTTCCGATTTGGGAGTTACAACTGCATTTGTATTTGCAAAAGCAAACGAACTGATTAGCATAAATGCTAAAGAAAACACGAATTGTTTCATAGTTTAATAAATTATGCTTTGGTCTTCAATGTGCTTCAGGCACTTAAGGTAGTCTCTGACCTCTGCTGTTCATATTAATTTTATTGCTACCTGTTGTCATTTAAAGTGTTCTAACCCCACTATTCATTCTTTTTCTTTGAGTAATGAACAAAACTCGCAATTCGTAGCTACTGAATATTTTTAGAGGACGTTTTTACATGTCATCTTTGTTATTTGACTTTCTGCATCGATAGAATAGGTTCATTCTGCTCACATTCATTAGGTACCCCAAGCAACTGGTCTCGTGAAAAGACAATTAAAATAGGTATACACCCCCTCGTTTAATTTTCAAACCGCTCGCTCCTCAATTTGAGGAAACCAATGAATTAGCAGGGACATCAGCCGGACTGCAAATGGGTGTTGGGTGAGTACAATTTGGGCATTCCATATGGGTGTTGGGTGATTCATTTTCGGTATGCTGTTTCCTTAGGTCATAAACTCGTGCTAGCGAACTAGTAACACAGCAAACCAACAAAGAAAAATTTGAAATACCTATTATTTTAATAAAATAGGGTGTTTTTCACGGTATGAATATCATCTAATATGCTTAATAAAGTGTAATAAAATCTTTTAATAATTTATTGTATGTAGATACATTTAATTTGATCATTCTTTTCTTGATTCATATATCAAAAATACATTTCATTCTATAAATTATCTTGTTCATTATATAATTCATGCAGTTCGTATGTTTTTTTTATATTTTAGTATATACTATTCATTTTTTCTACGAATTATCTTTCTAGTCGGGCACTAAGTGCCAAATCTTGATAACCTCGGTCAGTTGTGGTGCATTAAAAGCTGTTTCATTCCGTGCGGAGAGTGCTCCCTATTGGTCATTTCGGACTTATGCAGACGTCACCCCGCAACGTCTCGACCATGCGATCAATATATGTACACTTAACTCAATATCCATCTAGTTAGCGCGCTTGGGCAATGTCCTTGAAACCTCCATTTCCCAAAATCAGAATCAAAAATCCTCCAACCTGACCTCATTTTCCCAAACAACCAATGCTCCCAACTTCCCAAAACAACACAACAAACAAATCTAAATTTTTAAATTTTTTTAAAATATCATTGGAATGT
>Ga0075154_10001248_pt1 | contig 18685 bp, 13 predicted proteins | sample JI71714BDNA_FD_70965 | JGI IMG/M metagenome (GOLD analysis project Ga0075154, IMG submission 70965) | Wastewater effluent complex algal communities from Wisconsin, to seasonally profile nutrient transformation and Carbon sequestration -... | ecosystem: Engineered > WWTP > Effluent > Algae...
AAATACTTTTGAAAAAAGGGCATAACATAAAGATATTTAATCTCAATAACTGTTTTTTGCGCGCTATCCAAAACGCCCCAAAGTCCGTTTTCTTTGACAATAAAATAATCGTTGAAATACTCAATTTGTTCAAATTGGCGCGTAGGTTGGCAAGGATTGGCAGCAGACCAACGCAAAACAGACCATTTATTATTGATTTGCAGTAAAGAATTTTCCAAAAAACGCTGGTCTGTGATTGACTGAAAACAAGACGGCACCAACTCTTTGCCGCTCATATCTAATAAGCCAAATTTATCGTTTTTCTTGACTTTGAAATAAGAGCCATCAGATAAAATTTCTTGATAAGCAATTTCCAAAATAGGTTTGCCAGCTTTATCCAAAATGCCGTATAAATCCCCCTGTTTGGCATAAATTTGCCCATTTCTAAGGTTATAATTCAACTCATCGTATTGCAGCGGGAGCAATTCCTTATGATTTTCGTCGTACATAGCCCATTTTTTATTTTTTCGGGCGAGAAACAAAGCTAATTTTTGCTCAGGAATGGCGCGATAAACCAAGCTATCAAACTCAGCCGCGCCTACAGGTTTGGACGTTTTGGGGTCAAAAAAACCATAGCGAATTTTGCTGCTGTCCCAAAATACTTTATAAATTACGTTGGAAATCACAGACGTATCTTGGCTTTTGCCCACAATAGCAAAACTGATTAAAAATAAGAATAAAAAATTTACTTTTAGCATTTTTGTATAAAATTAAAAACAGCGCAAAATTATAAAATATCGGCATTACAACTAAAAATATCGGCAAAAAATTGTATTTTGCAAAAAAAATAAAATCTATTCAAAAAAAAAAGCTATTTTTGCGGCTTGAATTTTATTGGTCAATACTATGAACACAAGAATATATTTACTAACAGCTTTTTTGGCAAGTTTTGGGCTTTTGCAAGCACAAAGCAGCCGCCACGTTTGGGGTTTGACTATTGCTCCAGGCGCGAGCAGTTTTTACGCTTTGCAAGACGGAAGTAGTTTTACTAAGGTGGAGGATTATGGCGGTGCTATCAATTTCAATCTGTATAGACGCGCTGGTTCGGCGTTTGATATTGGCTTGGAAACAAGTTTGGGGCGGGTTCGTCATCCCTACGACTTGGAAGCTACAAGAGCTAGTTCTCGCGACAACTTTTTTCATACACAATTAGGCATCCGTTTTAGATTAGATAATGGTTTTATTCTAAAAAAAGACGCTCTTTTCGCGCCTTATCTGCGTTCGGGATTTGGTACCAACAGCTATAAGGATTTCAATGAGTGGCTACTACACGTGCCTATTGGCTTGGGATTTAATATCAGAATCCCCAAAACGCAGTTGGCTATCAATCTCCAATCAACCTATAACTTGGGTATAATGGAAAGTCCTTCTTTTTTGCATCATTCTTTGGGCGTTACGTTTGAATTTGGTAAAAAATCCAAAAAAGCTGCACCCCAACCAGAAAAAAAGGTAACTGACGACGATAAAAAATTATCAGCCGACAACAAAAAAAATCCCAACGCTGCACCTGACCGCGATTATGACGGCATTCCAGATGAGATAGACCGTTGCCCAGATATTAACGGAACTTCTGTAACAGGCGGTTGCCCCGACCAAGATGCAGACGGCGTTCCAGACAATGACGACAAATGTTTGGAAGAAAAAGGTTATGCCAATTTATTGGGTTGTAACGATTCCGACCACGATGGCGTAATTGACCCAGAAGACCAATGCCCTGATGTTTATGGCGAAGTGCCAAGCGGCTGCCCACCAAGCGACGAAAACGATTTGGATGCTGACGGCGTTCCCAACGAAAAAGATTTGTGTCCCAACGAAAAAGGTTCTTTCACCGCTGACGGTTGCCCTGACCAAGACGGCGACGGAATAGCCGATAATGTGGATGAATGTAAAGATTATTTTGGAGTTGCTGAACACAGTGGTTGTCCTTTGCCCAAAGCTGAATTGGAAGCGATGCGCAAACAATACGATAACGAACAAGCCGATAAAAAATATCCGCGCAGCGACCCACGCAATCCTTACAATATCTTAAATCCGAATTTTGATGCCACAGACCCGCTCAATCCTTACAGCCCTGCGAACAAAAATTTTGATATTACAGATGTGAATAATCCTTTCAACCCCAGCCACCCGAATTTTGACCCGAACAACGAGTTCAATCCTTACAACGAAAAAAGTATTTATTACAACCCCAAATACAACGAGATAAAACCGCTTAATCCTTCTGATTTGGATGCCAACGACCCCAAAAATTATGGTAAAATCGTTATTGGTAATCCCACTTCTGATAAATATGGTAGTTATGCCAAAACGGGCAAGGGCGGTAAAGGTGGAAAAGGTGGTCGCCCCAACAAAGGCGGAAATGACAATAACTTTGATAACGGAGGAAGCAAAAATCCCAATAACTTAGTTTTTGATAACAATTTCACTTACACCAACGATAATCCAAAATTGACAGGTTTTGAAGAAAAACCCAAATTGACAAAAGAAGAAGAAGAATACTGCAATCGTATCAACCTTGAGGAATTGCGCGCAGCTATCTATTTCCAACCCAGTAATTCTGTAGCCAATGGTGCAGCTTTAAAATCGTTGGATAAAATTGTGGAAGCAATGCGCAAATGCGCTGTTTTGGAAATTCAAATCGCAGGACACGCAGATGCAGACGGTTCGGATAATTCTAACCAAACCCTTTCTGAAAAACGCGCTCAAGCTGTTTTGCGCTACATTTCTGGGCAAGGTATTAGCGATAAACGATTGAAATACAACGCTTACGGCGAAAAATATCCAGCAGGAGACAATAGCACTCCAGAGGGCAAACAAGAAAATCGCCGCACAGATATTAAAGTGAATAAAACTTACTAGATAAAAAATTTAAAACTCCCGCCTAAATTAGGTTGGGAGTTTTTTTATTATACCAATTTTGTAAAAAGCCTATTCTATAAGTACTTTTTAGAATTTAGTTATTCTTTCAATCGTACAAAGTGCATTTTTTTCGTTTTTTTTAATATAAAAAACAAGCCTATTTTTGTAAAAATGATTTCTCACAATATAAAAAATATATGCTTATGAAAGTACTGACTTTGCTTAAAATTTGCAGCATTTCGCTGCTTGGTAGCATTGGGGTGGTGAGTGCGCTAAATTATGCCGAACCCAATTTATTGTCCAATCATCCATTTTTGCGCAATTTAGCTTCCAAATTGGATGTTTTCCAAACCCACACAGCAGCCGAAAAAGTTTATCTACAAATGGATAAACCTTTCTACAAACCTGGCGAATCGATTTGGTTTTCTGCTTATGTGCGCGATGCCCAAACGCTCCAAAAAGCCCAAAGCCGCATTTTGTACGTGGAATTGCTCAACCCCAAAGGCGCAGTAGAAAAAACCATCACACTTGTCACTGTAGATGGGCAAGCTGCTGGCGATTTCCAACTGCCCGCCGACGCTAAGGGCGGAATTTATAAACTTCGCGCTTATACCCAATGGCAAAAAAATACCCAAACTGTTTTCGAGCGTGATTTGACCGTTCAGGCTGTAGTGCTGCCCAATTTGAATATGAAATTGGATTTTGAGCGCGAAAGCTACGGCGCAGGGGAAGAGTTTTCTGCTTTTTTGGACTTGGCGAGTTTGGATAATAAAGTTTTACAAAATTATGATTTTCAATATGTTGTATCAATAAATGGTGAAGCTGTAGCTACCGAAAAGGGCAAAACTGATGCAAACGGGCGCGCTTTTATCCGCTACAAACTGCCCAAAAATCTCAACTCCAACGATGCACTTTTGAACGTAATTTTGTCTTATAAAGGCCAAAACGAAAGCATTTCCCGCAGCGTGCCGATTTTATTGGGCGATATTGATTTGCAATTTTTCCCCGAAAGTGGCGATTTATTGGCTGACAATAAAACCCGTTTAGCGTTTAAAGCTCTAAATGAATTTGGCAAACCTGCTGATATTCAAGGGGTTATTAACGATAGCAAAGGCAATTTGGTAGCAACATTCAGCACTTATCACCAAGGTATGGGCAATGTGGAATTTACCCCAAAAGCGGGTGAAACTTATTCAGCACAAATCCAAAGCCCTATTTTGTTAAAAACAAAATATGCTATTCCTACCGCCAAAACTTCAGGCTATAACTTGCGCGTGGATAAGCAAACTAAAAATACTATTTCGCTAACGGTAATTTCTACCCAAAAAGAAGAATTATTTTTGGCTGTGCAAGCAAGAAACCAAATTTTATTCTCCGAAGTCATAGCCGCACAAGCTGGTGAGAACAAGATAGAAATTCCCGTTGATAAATTTCCCGTTGGCATCGCCCAAATTAGCCTTTTCGACAGCCAACAACAACCCAGAGCAGAGCGTTTAGTTTTCACTAATCCACACAAACAGTTGAAAATCAACGTTAAAACGGATAAAGAAAAATACTTGCCGCGCGAAAAAGTGGAAATGACTGTAGCCGTTTCGGACGAAAATGGCAATCCCGTTCAGGGTAATTTTTCTATGTCTGTAGCTGATGACAAATTACTAACTTTTGCCGATGACAAACAAGGGCATATTTTATCCGCAGTTTTATTGGAAGGCGATTTGAAGGGAAAAGTAGAAGAACCCAACTTTTATTTCGATAATGAAAGCGATGTGAGCCGCCCCAAACCAGAAATTAGCCGCGCACAAGCCGTTGATAATCTGTTGCTTACGCAAGGTTGGAGAGGTTTTGAATGGAAAAAAGTTCAAAATAGCGAACTGCCCGCTTTCTCTTTCCAACCAGAAAAAGGTTTAGTAACGGGTATGGTTGTTGACCACAAAGGAAATGCTTTGCCCAACACTACAGTTCAGTTGACGGATTACAGAAATGGTGTTGCCAATCATTATACCAAAAGCAACGAAAAAGGTTATTTTGAATTAGATAACGTTACGCCTTACGGAAAGTTGTACTTCCAAATTACAAACCTTAATTTTTATCAAACTTCAGTTGAATACTTTGGCGATTTCCATAACAATTTACACCTCATTGAAACCACACCTTATAAGTTTGTAAGCGGTGTCATTTTGCGCCAAAATGGAAAACCTGTTCCCAATTTATTGATTGCCGACGAAGACGAATATTTTGCTACAGTTACAGATAAAAATGGTCGCTTCTCAATGCCCGTAAAAAATAATTATTGGAAATATCTTTACATTCAGGACAGCATAGATATTAAGACTGAAGATATGGCGTTATATTTTTCAGATTCTCTGCTCACTCCGATAAGAATTTTGCAACCAGAAGAAAAGAACAAGATACGCACGCAAATCAGTATTTGGGAAAATAGAACTGTGGATTTAAACCCAATTATTGTGGAAAGTGAACGCCCTATAGTCAATGTTTCAGAAAATATCAATACTAGAACTATGATCGCTGAAGATATACGCCGAGTGCCCACTCGCAGCGTCAGCGATTTGAGAGCCCGAAAAGCTGGTGTTGTGCAAAAAGACGCAGGCGAAGAAACCCGCGCAATGGGCAGCCGAGCAGGTTCGGATGATATTTATATTGATGGCGTGCGTATGTTTGGCATCGCGAGTATTCCCGAAACTCAAATTGAAGCAATACAAATTGGTGGTACAAAATCAGCCAAAAAAACGGCAAAAAAACCCATTGAACAGAAAAAAAATGAAGCCGAAGAACTAAAAGCTGAATTGACAACAACAGGAAAAAATATCACCAGCACAGATTTCAAGGTTAATGAGCAGCCAGCCGCAGAAAAAAGTCTAACGCGTTATTACTTGGCTAGAAAATTCTACGCACCCAAATACGAGCAAAAACAAGAGAATGTGGTTAGAAACGACTTCCGCAGCACGATTTATTTCAATCCGACCCTCAAGACCAACGAAAAAGGAGAGGCAAAAGTTGAATTTTACAGTTCCGATGATATTAGTCAATTCCGCGTAACTATGGAGGGTTTTGGTAAAATGGGCGAAATTGGCCGCACAGAATACAAGTATTTTAGCCAACAACCTTTGGAAATGACAGCCAAAGTTCCCGCTGAAGTTTTATCTGGCGATGTGTTATCTATTCCGCTCACCGTAAGCAATAATTCTGAAAAAGCTCAAAATACCAAATTATCTATTGCTTTGCCCACACATTTGGCTTGGGTAAAAAAACCTGTAGATAGTTTTGAATTGAAAAGCAAAGAGAGCAAAACAATACTATTGGAAATGAAAGTTTTAGATGTAATGGCAGAAGAAAATTTGCTCATTCTGATTAAAACAAATGATTATTCCGATAAAATGATAAGCAGTATAAAATCTCGCCCGCGCGGTTTTCCTGCTAAAAATATACTATTGGGACAATCCAAAAAAGAAAATTTTATGGTTGAAATGCCCACTTTGGTGGAAGGTTCGCAATCTGTAAACATCAAAGTTAGAACTTCATTTTTGGACGAAGCTATGGGCGGAGTAGAATCTATGTTGAGAATGCCAAGTGGTTGTTTTGAGCAAGTTTCAAGTACTACTTTTCCTAATATATTAGCAATCAAGTATTTGCGCAGTTCTCGACAAACTAATCCCAAAATAGAAAACTTAGCCAAAACTTGTATTGAAGACGGCTATGTGCGCTTGACAGGTTATCAATGCACAGACGGCGGTTATAATTATTATGGCGGCGCAATTTCAGACGTGCGTTTGACAGCTTATGGAATTGTGGAATTTAAAGAGATGAGCGAAATTATAAACGTTGCGCCCAAGTACATCAAACAGCCAGCAGAGTGGTTATTATCACAAAAATCAGCTTGGGGAGACAAAACAAAATATGGTTATTCAGCAAGCAAGCACATTTATATTCTGTGGGCTTTGCAACAAGCAGGTTTTGAGAATAGAATCGCAGATGAATTAAACAGCGTTTTTGATATTGCCAACAACTCCAACGATGCGTTTATGCTCGCTTTGGCTATCGAATTATTGAAAGATAAAAATGCTAAAAAAGCGGATATGTTAATGTCGCAAATGCTAAAATTAGAACAAGTAGATAAAAATTTCGCTGGTGCGGGTTGTCCTGTAGGTTATTCTTATGGCACAGCCGCCAAAGTGGAAACCAACAGCGCGGTTTTATTAACACTCACCAACAGCGATAAAGCCAACAAAGCTCAAATTCAAGGCTTGGCCAAATTGGTTATCAACTCAAAGAATGCTTACGGCTTTGGTTCTACACAAAGTTCAGTTTGGGCGTTGAGTGCTTTATCCGCAGCCAGTCTTAATAACAAAAAAGTAGAAGAAGACGGGCAAATTGTGGTAAAAATTGATGGTCAGATTGTAGAAAAAATAGCTTTTGAAAAAGGACAAAAAGAGATTTTAATCCCAGAGTTAAGCAGTCATTTCACAGGGCAAAAGCACAATTTGGAGGTTGAATTTTTGGGTTGTAAAGAAGCTATACCCTTTGATGTGGAAGTTTTTTATAACCGAACTGTGCCTCAAAATAGCGATTTATGCAAATTGAAACTAGAAACTAAGCTATCGGAAAAACAAACTACAGTAGGTCAAACCGTGCGTTTATCTGCTTCTTTGCAAAATAAAACGGCTGAAAATATACCTATGCCTATGATTATGGTTGGTATTCCTGCTGGTTTGTCTGTGCAACATTGGCAATTGAAAGAAATGCAAGAAAAGTGGTTGTTTGATTACTACGAAATGTTTGAGGGTTATGTGGTTTTGCACTTCATAAACCTCAAACCCAACGAAATTCGAAACTTCAATTTTGACCTAAAAGCTGATATTGCTGGGACTTACGAAGCTCCCGCTTCTACCGCGTTTATGTATTACACTCAAGAATATCGCCATTGGGCAAATCCAGAAACTGTTGTTATTCAATAATTTATAAACAAAAAGCCCTAACTTCCAATGCGAAAGTTAGGGCTTTTTTTTCTATTGTTTTTTTATAAAATTGATGATTAGTTGTACCACTAACTCCCTCTGTTCTGGTAAACTTTGGGCAACCATCAAAGCTATTGCTACAAGGGCATTGTCGCTAATTTTAAGCTCTTTATTCTTTTTGAGATGGAATTTATTTTTTTCTAAAAACCAAACAAAAATGAACGAACCAATCCTTTTATTACCATCCGTAAAACTGTGTCCTTTGATAATAGAATACAACAATTGTGCTGCTTGCGCTTCGACTGTTGGATAAGCCAATTCCCCAAAAATAGTTTGGGTAATACTATTCAAAATACCCTTAAATGAATCATCTTTTTCATTCCCAAACCAATTACTCGCTTCTCCGCTTCCCAATAGATTTCTTTTTAAAGCAGCAATTGCTGTTTTAGCTTCTTGGTAATCAATAATATAAAGAATTTCTGTATTTAAATTATTTGTTTGTAATTGTTGGCTATCATACCGATTAAGCAGCTCAAAACTACGGGCATAATTTTCTATAATGCTTATAAAGCCATCTATCAATCGCTTTTCTTGTTGGAAATTTCGGTCTTTTAGGTTATCAATTTCCTGATATAAAAGTTCTGTTTTGCTTTGTTCTTTTTTTAATAATTCATCATTTAGTGCATAGCCTTGCAGTAGATAATTTTTTAAAATTTGTGTTGCCCATTTCCTAAAAGCTACTCCATTTTGAGATTTTACTCTGTAACCTACAGAAATCAAAACATCTAAATTATAAAAATCCACTTCGCGTTCTACTGTACGGCCGCCTTCTTTTTGAACTTGGCGATTTTTTCGCCAAGTTGATTTTTTGTCTAATTCTTGTTCTTTATATAAGTTTTCAATATGAAAACCAATTGTTCTTCTGGATTTACCAAATAAACTTTCCATTTCTTTAGCAGTAATCCACACAGTATAGTTATCTGTATCCACACAAATTGGTAAAATAATCTGTTTATCTCCAGCTTGGAAAGTAAAATTTTCGATTGAGAAAGAATGTATTTGTCCCATTTTTTATTTGTATTTAAACGCAAAGATACAACTTTTATAAACAAAAAGCCCTAACTTTCGCATTGAGAGTTAGGGCTTTTTTTATGCTTGTTTTTTAATCTCTAAACATTTCAAAACGGCTTGGTTCGTGCCGTTGTGGGAAATAATTATTGCTGCGGTCTGTGTCTGCGGTTTCCAAATAAGGGTCTAAAATAACCTCTTTTATGGTTTTTTCGGTAATGAAAATTTTGCGGATATTTTCTGTGTCATAACGCCACACTTCAGCGGGAATGTACTTGGTTTCGTTGGTTCCGTCTTCGTACACAAATTGCAAAATTACAGGCATCACCAAACCACCTATATTTTTAAAACTTAGCTCATAATAGTTTTTATTGTCTAATAATAATTTCTTATCAGCTTCAGTAAGATTAGCCAATTTGCGCTCATTATTTTTTTGGGTAACAACATCGCCTTTGTACGGGTCGCGGTCGTTGTATTCGTCTTTGAGTTCGGGTTGGGCTTCCATTAGACTTTGTTTCACTGAAGTTTTATTCCGCAAATCAGAAATATAAATCGGATTATCAGCATCTAATAATTTTTGGGCTTGCAACTCAGCGTTTTGGTCTAAACTGTTGATTTTAAAATGTCTAAAATTGCTAATCGCTATATCCACGTGGTCGGTAGAATAAAACCAGCCGCGCCAAAACCAATCCAAATCTACTGCAGAAGCATCTTCCATCGTTCTAAAAAAATCTGAAGGCGTTGGGTGTTTGAATTTCCAACGGTTGGCATATTCTTTAAACGCAAAATCGAATAATTCACGCCCCATAATCGTTTCGCGCAACACATTCAAAGCTGTAGCAGGTTTGCCGTAAGCATTATTGCCAAATTGAGTAATAGATTCTGAATTGGTCATAATCGGCTCTTGTCCGTTTTTATCGCCTTTCATATAATCAATCATAGAAAGGGTAGTGCCACGGCGCACAGGATAATCGCGTTCCCATTCTACTTCGGTCAGATATTCCAAAAACGAATTTAAACCCTCATCCAACCAAGACCATTGTCTTTCATCGCTATTAACAATCATAGGAAACCAATTATGCCCAACTTCGTGAATAATTACGCCTATCATTCTATATTTTGTTTGTTCTGGATAAGTTCCGTCTGGGCGAGGGCGACCAAAATTGAAACTAATCATCGGATATTCCATACCCGTAAAAGCAGCGTGGGTAGAAATTGCCACAGGATACGGATATTCAAACGTATATTTGCCATAAACTTTCATCGTGTGAATAATCGCTGCTGTTGAGTATTTTTCCCAAAGCGGATTGCCTTCTTTCGGATAAAAAGACATCGCCATTACCACGCGCCCGTCCGACATCGGCACACCTTGAGCATCCCAAATAAACTTGCGAGAGGTTGCAAACGCCACATCGCGGACATTTTGAGCTTTGAAACGCCAAGTTTTTTTCTTAGTCGCTTTAGTTTTTTCCTTTTCTACAGCTTCAGCTTGCGTTTGGATAATAACGGGCTTTTTGGCTGTTTTGGCTTGTGCCAATCGCTCGCGCTGGGTTGCAGTTAATACCTCATTCGGATTTTGCAACTCGCCTGTCGCTCCGATAATATGGTCTTCAGGCACAGTTATGTTTAATTGGAAATCGCCAAAACTCAACGTAAATTCGCCTCTGCCCAAAAATTGTTTATGCTGCCAACCCTGTACATCGCTATAAACCGCCATACGGGGATAAAATTGAGCTATGTGGTAGGTATAGTTTTTATCGCCTGGAAAAAACTCATAACCTGTCCGCGCATTCGTAGTTATACCGTCGTTGATATTGTACGACCACTTAATTTTGAACGTGAAACTTTCTTTGCTTTTCAAAGGCGCAGGCAAATCAACGCGCATCATCGTTTTATTGATAGTAAAGGGCAAATCTTTGCTATTTTTATCCTTTACCCATTCTATATTATGACCGCCCTGAAAATTGCTATTCAAACGCTGCAAATAGTTGGCATCCATACGATTGCCTATAGCATCTGTACGAGTTAGTTGGGCATCAGAATTGGGTGCGAATATATTTTGGTCTAACTGCAACCACAGATAAGAAAGCGCATCGGGCGAGTTATTGGTATAAGTAATCGTTTCTTCACCCATAATTCGCTGCTTTTCATCGTCCAATTCTACATTTATCACATAATCCGCTTTTTGTTGCCAATACTGGTGTGCTGGCGCGCCTGCTGCGTTGCGATAATTGTTGGGAGTTGGCCATTCTTCATCCAATTGTTTGAATTTATCTACCCGAACTTGTGCGAAATTGGCTTGCATAAAACAGCATAAACCAAATAATAAAAGGATTTTTTGCATATCAACGTTTTTATATTCCTGAATTTGAGCGCAAAGTTAGCCATTTTTTAGAATATCACAACAAAAAAAGCCCTAAGCGCAAGGCAAGGGGCAAGGAATTATTTTTTATTTTGACACTCCAAACAGTGTCCGAAAAAATCTACATACTTAAATTGTTTAGGAAACCATTTTTGGGTAAAAGGGAACGCCTTTCTTATAAATCGCCTGAATTTAATTTTTCTATAATATCCATACGTCCGCGAACACAATCTACCATCTGGCCAAAGATAATAAGTCCAATCCGCATAAGCATAACCCCAAAATTCTTCCGAATTTTTAAGGTAGAAAAAAAATTCATTAAATTGTATGTCTTTGGGTTCTATAACATAAGCAAACCCCGTAACACAATCATTTTCAGGAAGAGTAAATAAGGACATAGCATCTTGACGAATTTCTATGTAGGGAATAGACAAAAAAACTTGCTTAGGTATTTTTAAAGCTAAATCTACATTGGGTTTTAGTTTAAACTCCATTCCTTGTGTATCCAATAAACTATAGGAGTATTCTGCCAAATTGATATTAAAATCCTCTGACATTCCTTCAAAATCAACACCTGTAAGCCAAAGTCGCCTATCTAATGTATCCAAAGCATAAATATAAACAGTATCCAAAGACCTTGTAGCATTTAATTTTTTTTCAACTTTTCTATAGGCTGAATTTGATGCGCTATCGGGTTGTAAATCGCTTTTCACAGTGATTTTATTTCCTTTTTTTTGCCACTTTCCCATACTTTCGGGTGGTTTGTGACCTGGTATAATCTCACCAGCTTGTATACACACTTTATTGCTATCCCAAAATACTAAATTTTGAAAAAAATGAGTAATTGATAGTGCTTGAGGGGTGTCAATCAAATAACTTTTATTCTTTTGTAACACCGCACAAGAATATATAAATAGGCTTATAAAGAAAAGAATTTTTTGCATATCAATGTCTTATGTAGGTGACGAAAAAGTAAAAAAACGAGCAAGGCAAGGGGCATTCTTATTTCGTTCGTAACAATCTACATATCTGCACTTTTCGCAAAACGGCTATAAGAAATGCTAACAAACATCAGCGATTTGCCTTTTATTTGATTTTCGCCAGCTAACAATATCTCGTTGGGGTCGCCTGTTTCTTTATTTTCTAACTTGAGCGTGGAATGAATGAGCGGCTTTTCATTCAAAAAATTATCAATGTCTTTGGCGTAAGCGTTGGCAAAACTATCCAATACAGCAGCAGAAAGCCGTTGAGTGGATTTAATTTCAAACTTATACATTGCTTTTTCCGTTCTGCTTTCTGTGGCTAACAGATATTCTTGCGGGATAAAATTTTGCTCATCGGGTTCAGCCCAATAGTAGGAAGTGTCCGTTATAATGTGCTTATCCGTGCGAAAATTGCGCAACAAACGGTCATCTCTGTCCCAATAGGTTTCGTCCGCTTCCAACTCATAAATCCGCAATTCTCGCCGAATTAGAATAGTATCTCCATTTGTCGTATATTTGTAGCGCGAACGCAAACAAGAGTCTTGTTTTTCGTGATTGGCACTAGTATAAATGGTTTCTACCTGAATTTCGTTGTCTGTGGTGTCGCGCAATTCGTCCAAATTGCTATGATTATTATCAACAGCAGCACAAGATATTACAAATAAGGATAAAAACCAAATTAAATTTTTTATTTTCATAAATTTATAAAATTTTTATACACAAAATAGATTATTCGCCAACAAAAAACGCATAACCTGTTTCTATACTCAAAACTAATGCAATTCCAGCCACAGCAGCCGAAGTGATTAAAGTCCAATCCCGCAAAGGCGATTTTAATAAGCGCACAAAAATAAAGTTAAGTAATAAAATGGCCTGCATTATCAACAATTGCCCAAACTCCAAGCCTACGTTAAAACCCAATAAAGGCATAAAAAGGCTATCTTGTTCGGATAAAATAAATTTTAGATAATTGGAAAAACCCAAGCCGTGAATTAACCCAAAAAAAACAGCAGCCCCATATTTCAAAGATAAATTCTTAACGGGCGCATCTTCATCATTTTGGGCAGTAGCGATATTTAAGCCGCAAGTTAGCAAAATCGTTATAGGGATTAAAAACTCAACCAAAGCCGTAGGCACAGAAACCCATTGCAAAACCGAAGCAGCCAAAGCCAAAGAATGCCCAACAGTAAAAGCTGTTACCAACCAAGCGATTACTCCCCAACGCCGCAAACTATAAATCGCAGTGAGTGCCGTAATAAATAAAATATGGTCATAAGCCGTTATATCGGAAATATGCAGCCAACCTTGTTCAAAAAATAATTTAAAATCTTCCATTTAAAAAAAATCGTTATGTGGAAATTATTTATAGCGTTTAGTCTTTTATTTGCCAATAAAACCGCAACTTTGCACCCCGTTTATGTGTCAGTTGCTGAAATTGAATATAAAGCCCAAAAGCAAAGTTTAGAAATTGGTTTAAAAATTTTTAGCGATGATTTATCCGATGCGCTAAGTCGCGAAGCTGGCCAACCTGTAGAAATTGGTACAGACCAAGAACACAAAGACGCTACAATTTTGCTGCAAAAGTACATAAAAAAACACTTTCTATTGTATGCAGACGGTAAAAATGTAGAATATAATTATGTGGGGCGCGAATTGGTAAGGCAGGATTTTTTCGCAGTTTGGGTTTATTTTGAAGCCAAGAATATAAATAGTTTAAAAAATTTGTACGTAAAAAATACCATTTTGCAAGAATTGTTTTCTACCCAAAATAATGTTATCAATTTCCGCACAAATGGGAAAACACGCCGCGCAAGTTTGTACGCACACAAACCCAGCGCAGAATTTGAATTGGAATAAAAAATGTTCCACGTGGAACATTCAAATTTCACAATAAAAACTTAAATACAAAAACTTAAAAATATAAAAATGTTCCACGTGGAACAATACGAAAATGTTAAGCCAAAGACAATTATTTTTGCAACACGTAGCCCAAACCAGCGAGATGCCAGCAGGCTTAGAAATCGTACGCGCGGAAGGCGTTTATTTGTACGAACCGAGCGGCAAATCTTATTTGGATTTAATTTCGGGAAACTGTGTCAGCAATTTAGGGCATTGCCATCCAGCCGTAGTCGCCGCCGTTCAGCAGCAATGCGCAACGTATATGCACACGCAAGTGTATGGCGAATTTGTACTAACACCGCAGGTTGAGTTAGCCAAGTTGTTGGTTGATAATTTGCCGCCCACGCTCAATTCAGTTTATTTTCTCAATTCAGGTGCAGAAGCAGTAGAAGGCGCAATGAAGTTGGCAAAACGCTACACCAACCGCGCCAAAATCATAGCCGCACGCGGCGCATATCACGGCAGCAGCCAAGGCGCGTTGAGTTTGATGAGTTCGGAATTTTTTACTTCAGCTTTTCGCCCTTTGTTGCCGCAAGTATTTTTTATCGATTTCAATGATGAAAATGATTTACAAAAAATAGATTTTGAAACGGCTTGTGTCGTGGTAGAACCTGTGCGGGCAGAAATTGGGGTAGAAAAACCCAAAAACGATTATCTCAAAAAGCTAAAAAATCGCTGTGAAGAAGTGGGCGCGTTGCTAATTTTTGATGAAATACAAGTTGGTTGTGGGCGAACAGGCAGCCTTTGGGCGTTTCAACAATACGACACCACACCCGATATTTTGTTGTTAGCCAAAGGTTTGGGCGGTGGAATGCCGATTGGGGCTTTTATTGCAGATAGAGAAATTATGCACAGTTTGGCTAAAAATCCAGTTTTGGGGCATATTACCACTTTTGGCGGTCATCCCGTTTCTTGTGCTGCGGCTTTGGCTAATCTCAAAATTTTGGTAGGAGAGGCCGAAATTATAAACAATGTGAAACGAAAAGCTGATATTTTTCTCCGTTTGTTGCAACACAAAGCGATAAAAGAGATTAGAAACGCTGGCTTAATTATGGCTATGGAATTAGAAAGTTTTGATATGGTCAAAAATACAATTCGCCATTGTTTAGATTTAGGATTGGTTACAGATTGGTTTTTGTATAACGACAAATCTATTCGCATCGCGCCGCCTTTGATTATCAAAGATGAAGAAATAGAAAAGGCTTGCACAATTTTATTAACAGCTTTAGAATTGGCTTCAAATAGTTAGAAAAATGATAGAAAAACAAGAAAATTTAAGTTTAGACTTTCTAAAGCAGATTTGTATTTTGGCGGCTTTGTGGGTTGTTAGTCTAAGTTTTGGCAGTTTGTTGGTGGGAATTTTATCTCAAGGCATCTTTCAAATTCCAGATTTACAAAAATTTATGGAAGAAATACAAGCGGGCGAACACAGCGATTATAAAAATATCTTGCGGTTTTTGCTATCCATTTCGCACATTTTTACTTTTATTGTACCCGTTTTATTTTTCAATTGGTTGTATTGGCGCACGAATTTAATCAACAGTTTATATTTAAATAGAACATTTGAAGCTAAAAAATTTGGCGTACATTTTTTATTGGTGTTGTTATCGCTACCTTTAGCCAATTTTCTATACGCGCTCAACGTGGAATTTATGGGCAACCCTGAACCTTCAGCAGCAGAATTATTAACAAAAACGATAACGCAAATGAGCAGCCCAACGGATTTATTTATGAATATCTGGTTAATCGGAATTTGCGCTGGAGTGGGAGAGGAGCTTTTATTTCGGGGCGTTTTGCAGCGAATTGTAGCGGTTCGGTTTCAAAACATACACGCAGCAGTTTGGATTACGGCGGTTATTTTTAGTTTAATCCACTTTGATATGCAAGGATTTTTACCCCGTTTTGCGCTGGGGGCTGTTTTGGGTTATGTTTTTGTGTGGTCTGGCAATTTGTGGTTTTCCATCATTTTGCATATTTTATACAACAGTTCGCAAGTTGTGGCTATCTATTTGCAACCCGAATTAGCCAATCAAGCCAAACCTAGCCTCGAACCCTTGTTGATAGGCTCGGTGGTTGTGGGCAGCGGATTATTGTATTTGGTGGTTCGTTGGTTGGATAAAAATAGTGAAAAAACCTATTTACCGAATAATAATTTCCTTCAAAATCCCTATTCTATTGATAAAACTGTTTAAAAAATGAGTTTAAAAACAAGAACTATCACAGGCGTAATTTTTGGCGCAGTGATGATAGGCGGCACGATAGCGAGCGCGTACAGTTGTGCAATTTTATTTTTAATCGTGGGCGTTTGTTGTTTGTGGGAATATGGCGGTTTGGTGCGAGAGAAAGAAAGTGCGAGTTCAGATTTAATGATAAAAACACGGCAAATTTTACTAACTATTTTAGGAATTTTACCCGCTTTATGCGTGGCGAATACACAATTAAAATTAGTAGAAATTTCGCCCGCTTTGTATTTTTTGCTGTTGCCTATATTTTTTGGATTGTTTATTTTTGAATTATACAGCAAAGCAACGCGACCTTTTGAACAGTTGGCGCACGTATTAATGGCGATTTTATACGTGGGATTACCCACAGCGTTGATAGAATTTTTCTGTTTGAAACAGCCCGATTTTGGCAATTTATTGATAATGGCTTTGTTGGCGATAATTTGGGCAAATGACAGTTTCGCTTATTTGGCAGGTTCTCAAATTGGCAAAACGCCTTTTTTCCCCCGTATTTCGCCCAAAAAGACTTGGGAAGGTACTTTATCGGGATTTGTTGGCGCAATGGGAATTGGGGCTTTGTGCAGCGTTTTATTCCCAGCTTTGGGTTATTCAATCGGCGCGTGGATGTTGATAGCTTTGGTAGCTTCTGTGTTCGGAACTTTGGGCGATTTGGTAGAATCACTTTTGAAACGCAGCTTGGGCATCAAAGATTCGGGAACGATATTGCCTGGACACGGCGGTTTTTTGGATAGATTTGATGCGTTTATTTTTCTAATTCCCTTTGTAGCTTTTGTAATTTTCTTTGTTTTAGAAGATAAAAATTTTAGCATTTTGTAAATGTTCCACGTGGAACATTTTGATATTTTAATTTTTTAGCATAAAAAAAAGCAGCCTTCCGATTGGGAGACTGCTTTTTTTGTTCCACGTGGAACATATTTATTTAAGGGAAGAAAACATATTTATAGCTAATGGTTTCCTCTTGGGTTTGTTGTTTTTTAACGAAACCTTTAGTTACTTTTTTTAGCAATAAGCCTTGTTTGTTGTAGTGGTATTTTGTTTTAAAGGTTTTAACCTTTTTTTTACCGTTTGCAGACAACCAAATAGTTTTTTCATACTTACAAAAACCTTTCTTATTGTAGCAAGAAGTAGACAAAATCACAGCCACATCATCTTCCCATCCATCAATTATTTGGATATTTTGCTTCCATATTTCTTTTTTGAGCTGTTTATTTTTTCTATAAAAAAAACGAATTTCAGAATTATCAGCCCAAGAATTGGCAATACATTCCTTTTTAACAAGCTGGTTTTTAGCATTATAACTATATTTGCTTACTTTACTTGAAGTTTGGGTCAAGCAGGTACTAAACACAGCGTGAATTTGGTTTTGCGGGTTATAAATTATATCAAAAACTTCTTGATTTTGGGGCAGGCTATTAATTTCTAATCTTTTATTCTGCGCCTGTATTTTTACAAAAGCTGTTTTAGTAGTTGTGTAAATAGGATTTACTGTGCTGTCTATGTAGAAAATGCTATCTTTATTAAAATAAACGTCTTGTTTGTTATAATATGATTTTGTGGTGCCATCGTTTTGTTTAATAAGGATAGCAAATCTAAAATCTTGATGTTTGATGTGCAAATAACCATTTTCCACAATAAAATCAATAATTTCTACGTACTTTTCCCCTTTTTTCATTGTTTTGTTTAGCAATCTATTTTCTTGGTCATAAAGCCAAGTGGTGGTATCGCCACCCAAATAACCTTCTTGTATAATTTGCCCATTTTTATTGTAAGACATTTTTTGCTCAAAGTCTTGCATCGTGGTATGTGTTACGATAATTTGCTGCACTTTGTTTTTAGCTAATACTTGCTGCTCTGTTTTACTAGAAAAAAAAGTATATTCCAGACCGCCATACAAATTAACTATTTGCTGTAAATTTAAATTCAAATACTCATAAGGAGACGAGGAAAATGCTTGCTCATAGTAGCCATTTAATTTTGTTTTTTGTTGCGCTTGTACAACGAAAACAAGAAAAAAGTAAGATATAAAGAGAATATTTTTTTTCATAATTATTCTGAAAAATTATCCCAAAAAATATCTATCGTGGTAGCGCCTCTTATTATGTCTGTTTTTATGTTGAATGGAGGCATACCAAGTTGTTGGGTTGTAGGTAGTCGTTCAAACTGTTTTTTAATTTCTTTTTCTACAATGACTTTTATCCTATCAGCAGGGAAACCAGCGGGCACAAAAATCGTCATTTCCAAACTTACACTTCTTGTGTT
>Ga0075154_10001251_pt1 | contig 18682 bp, 9 predicted proteins | sample JI71714BDNA_FD_70965 | JGI IMG/M metagenome (GOLD analysis project Ga0075154, IMG submission 70965) | Wastewater effluent complex algal communities from Wisconsin, to seasonally profile nutrient transformation and Carbon sequestration -... | ecosystem: Engineered > WWTP > Effluent > Algae...
ATAACTTTATCAGATGACCCGTAAAGGTATTCAGTGCGAGGGCGCTGGTTAAATCCCACAGCTTTAGTGTTTGGTCGGACGAGGCAGAAATTGCTTTAAGTCCATCCGGCGTGATGGAAACTGCCCAGACATCGCCCGAATGTCTGCCGAGCGTTTTAAGCTCGCTAAGTGCGATCGACCCGACGACACAGCTCGGAAGCCGCACTTACTGCATTGGTTTGGGGTTTCTTAACGTGGTAGTCCAGCTCACGATGGCTAGAATACACAGCATCCGTCGCTGGGTTGAAGACGGGACTGAACAAAATTAGCCCGTTCCTTCGCTGACCGTCATACAGCGCGATCGCTGCACCGGCATCCGAATAAATGCAGGCGCAGCAGCCCAAGCATTATTGGCTGTCTGTGGCGATGAGGGAAAGGAGGTACAGGCGAGTGGTGTGAAAAAACGCGGTGTGTGGGTTTTTCCGACACTTTAGGGGCTAAGCATATCGTAATGTGGCGTTGCTGAACTATGGTATGATGAAGTTGTCCTCTGAGCGTCAAAAATAACACATATTTCCAAAAAAATATTATGCAATGCCCTGAATGCAATTCAACTCATATCAATAAGAATGGTCACAAAAAAGGCAAACAAAATTATATTTGTGTCCAATGCAAAAGACAATTTATAGATAATTATAAACTTCACAGAGGATATTTAGAAGAAGTTAAACGTGAATGTCTAAAAATGTATGTTAATGGCATGGGTTTTCGAGCAATTGAAAGAGTCAAGAATGTACATCATACTACAATCATTAATTGGGTAAAATCCGCCGAAAAACTCTTGCCAGATTTTTACGAACCAGAAACAAATCCCGAAGTGGGAGAATTAGATGAATTACAAACATTTGTGGGTTCAAAAAAAAACAAAACCTGGCTGTGGACAGCGGTAGACCATTTTAAGCCAGGTATTTTAGGATGGGTTTTAGGCGACCATAGCGCCAAAACTTTTGAACCACTATGGGATCTTGTTAGTAAATGGAACTGCTACTTTTATGTAACAGATGGCTGGAAAGTTTACCCAAATTTTATTCCAGAAGGAGACCAGATTATTAGCAAAACCTATATGACAAGAGTTGAAGGTGAAAATACAAGACTTAGACATTATTTGGCTCGGCTTAAAAGAAAAAGTCTTTGTTATTCTAAGTGTGAAAAAATGCTAGGATATTCAATTAAATTACTAATTCATTATCTAAAATTTGGAGATGTTCCAATTCCCCATCAAAATCCTGGAAATCATTTTCGACTCCCCTCCCGTATTTTGGCTCGTATCATACCCTAATTCAGCAACGCCTGTTTTTTTTCGGGCATCAGATACAAGTTTTCTTATTTCAAAAAATATTCTACTATGGCTGACACATTGCTTGTGGCTAAAAAATCCAATTTTAACAAAATTCTCATCTATGGTGCAACTAAGATATTTTTCTACTATTTAGCTTAATAAATTGGTGCGGTAATTAACACAACTTTAACTTTTACCTTGCCGATGCGGCGGAACATAACCCGCTTTTTGTTGTTCTTTTAATATTTTGAGAACCACTTTACTTAGATATAAAAATTGGGCTAGTTTTTAAATTGATGTATCCTCTTGTTTAAATTTTAACTATTGTTTTATGAAGCTCGTTGAAAAAAAGTTTCATTCTTTTGCTCCGTTCTACTAAAGTAGTGCACCATATTTATAGTGAATATGCTGTAGAGTTTAAGCTAGTGGCAGTAAGCAATCAAGCTACAAACCAGGTTAAGCTCAACCATAGTGAGCGATCACACGCAGTACACCCGCTACACCAACATCCATTGTTCGTCAAGACTAATGCCTACCGAGAGAATCCCCGAAGACACACTTGACAGTATTCTTGCCCTCCAGATAGTGGTCGCCTGGGCTGGTGAAGGAGCTTGTGACCCCAAACGCCTTGACTGGTGGCGTACTGACTTAATTGATGAATACGGTGGTGGCGACCTATTCCGGCGACTGCTTCCTAAAACCCACTCATGGGCATCTTTAGAAACAGTAAGGCAGGCAGCGATCGCGTTAGACCGACGCAAGCGCTCTGAAATGGCTAGACCAGATCATGTTTGTACATTATTTTTCTGGGGATTCTCTGTGGATGAGCAATTAGCAGAGCGACTGGCTTTTCATAAGCGCAATAGAGAACAACCACGAGACATTTTACCAATTCCGGTGGATATATATCAGCCTTTTTCTCAAGCTGAATTTAAAATAGCTATTGAGATTTCCAATCAAAAGGTGGAATTTAAGCTTGTACCCAGCGGACGGGAAGTTTTAGGGGAAATGCTAATAGCACTCGACGAGCGTGCTAAGAAGTTAGCATCTGCGCTTTTACCCCTACCCCAAGACGAGAGCTATCCTATGCCATTCTACCGTTTAGAGGAAAACTAAAATCAATGGCTGGGATAACTAAACATCAAGTTCTTAACAAAGTATCTGCCAACTTCATATTACACGGTAAAGAAGTTGAGCAATTTCATACCCGTTTACTGCGTACATCCTTGGCTTTGGAAGAAAGTCGAGTTTATTGGGAACATTCAAGAATAAATATTCCCAAGGAAAAAAGAGCAGTGGTAGCCTTTGAAGAACGCTGGTTTGGTAGCAGAAGTATGGCACGAGTTCGCAGTCTACTGGTCGAATTGAGCCATCGCTTCGATGCCTATCCGATCGCACTACAGGTTCTTGGTCACTGGTGTCCCTCCGATCCAACGACTCGCCAAAATATCTGCCACTGGTATATGCAGCTAACAGATCCCATGTATCGTACTTTTACAGGTGTCTTCTTAGAACAGCGTCGTCTTCAATCCAATCCAAGTATCGACCGGGATATAGTAGCCCGTTGGGTGACTCAAAAGCTGGAGAGTGAGTGGTCAGCAGCAACAACTTTACGAATGGCAACGGGTTTAATTGCTGCTGTGGCAGATGCAGGGCTTTGCTCGAAAAACGTCGGTACGCGCAGCCTCCAGTATCCCAAGGTAACTGATGAAGCACTGGCTTACTGGCTCTATTTTTTGCGTCATCTGTCTTTTGAAGGGTCACTTTTAAATAATCCTTATCTCACATCAGTGGGTTTAAGTGAGAACTTTCTGGAACAGCGGTTGCGCCGCTTACCAGGACTTACCTTTAATCGGATGGGCGACCTTTACGAGTTTGGATGGCATTGCGCTGACCTCAAATCCTGGGCGATTCAAATCTTAGGCTTGAAGTGGGAGGAAGAAGTATGACAGGGCTGTTATTTGAAAGTCCGTCCTTAGAAAGTGCTATACAGGCACTACGCAATGATTTATTGGATAAAGATAGCCCCAAAATTAGCACGATGCGGAATTACCGATTTGCGATATTGCAATATACCCCTCGTGATGAGTTTAAACTTCGCGCCCGCATTCGCTGGTTAACTGATGACCTAAAAAGTCAAGGGTGGAATGTATTAGCAATTTCTCTTCAACATCTATTTTTAACTCGAATTAAGAAAGAAGAGCAACGAGTTTTAGATAGCATGATTGCCACTGAACATCGTCTTTATCCTAAATCCCCTGAGCGGGCACTTAACCATTTAAAAGATAAAATTGCTCTTTATGTTGAGGGGTCTGAAGGAGTTGCTAAGGACGTAATTGCAGTGATTGATGAATTTGCAAATAGTTATCTTGGAGACAACGATCGTACCTTAATTTTTTTAGGACGTGCGGGAGCTTTATATCCATTTTTTCGCTCGTCAGCTCTTCTTAAACATATTGATGGTAAAACACGCAATTTGCCAGTTGTTCTGCTCTATCCCGGCGACCGCAAAGATTTGAATGCTTTGTCTTTTATGGGAGAACTCCCTGCTGACCGCGACTATCGACCTCGGATCTACTCCTGATTAATACTACTGTCGTAATCACTAGAGAAACAATAATGTTGTTATGCTAATTAAAGATATTTTTGCTGCTGACATTACCCGTGATATTGCTCCTGTTGTTTATTTTCATGAGCAAGATCCCACTAAAGTTTTAGAAGAAGTTTCTGAATATATCATTACTGGCGGGTATCCAGAAGATGACCCGCGTCATCGCCGCGTGCAATCAGGAATTCACGAACAATTTGTTAAGTTACTCAAAGCACTAGCAGAAGAATTAGAGAAAAAAAAGGGTTCGGAACTTCCAGCATCTTGGATTTCGGGTTTTTATGGTTCTGGTAAATCGAGTTTTGCTAAGCTTTTAGGGCTTGCCTTAGATGGTATGGTCTTACCTGATAATCGTAAGTTAGCGGATGCGCTTTTGGCACGGGATGACTCACCTAATTCTCAGGAATTTAGGGACTTATGGTACAAGATATGCAGTCAGATTAGCCCCATTGCAGTAGTTTTTGATATCGGTGCAATAGCACGGGATGATGAGCATATTCATTCAGCCGTGAAGCGTCAGATACAAGTCCGTTTGGATTATTGCACTATTAGTCATTATGTAGCAGACCATGAACTAAAACTAGAGTTAGACGGTAAGTGGGATGATTTTTTGATGTGTGCCGAAACAACACTTAATCAAACTTGGTCAGCAGCAAAGAATGACCAATTGGCAGAGGAAGCTTTTTCTGAAATTATGTACGCCATGAATCCTACTCGTTATATTGACCCAATGAGTTGGTTTGATAGTCGTGCAGGTTCTGAGACAGGCATTGGTACATCAGTTGCAGAAACAACTCAAGATATTATTAATATGCTCGATCGCCGTGCCCCTGGTAAAACCGTTTTTATCGTGGTGGATGAAGTGAGCCAATATATCCACCAGGATAACAACCGAATGCTGAAACTACAATCCTTTGTTTCAGATTTGGGACAAAAATTAAAAGGGCGAGTTTGGCTACTAGCAACTGGACAACAAAAACTTGAGGATAGTGAAGATCAGAGCAGTATTGGTAAATTAAAAGACCGTTTTCCGCCTAAATTACGGGTTCATTTAGCACCTACTAATATTCGCGATGTGGTTCACAAAAGGTTATTGAAAAAAGCTGTCTCGAAGGAAGCCGAGCTGCGAGCGCTTTTCCAACACCACCGCAGTGACCTAAAATTATACGGCTATAAATGCGATTCTATCACTGAAGATGATTTTCTTGAAGTCTATCCCATGCTGCCCGGATACGTTGATTTGCTGATGCAAATTACGACCAATCTCCGCACTCGTTCTACTCGTGCTAAAGGAGACGATCATGCAATTCGCGGATTGTTACAACTGTTAGGTGAATTGTTTCGAGAGCAGAAGTTAGGAGAACGACAGCTTGGTGCTTTAGTGACGCTAGATAGTATTTATGAAGTGCAACACTCTGCCCTTGATGCAGATTTGCAAAATACCTTAACTCGGTTATTTAATCATGAAGAAGTTATTAACAATCCTCTGGCAATAAAAGTGGCAAAAACTGTAGCCCTTTTGGAGTTAATTCAGGAACAGGAACCAACCACAGCGACATTCGTTAGTCAGTGTCTTTATTCTGAATTAGGTCAGGGTAATCAAGAGCCAAATATTACACAAGCATTAGAAAAATTGCGGAATTTAGGGCTGCTTTCTTATTCTGATAAATTCGGCTACAAGATTCAAAGTTCTGCCGGACAAGAATGGCAGCGAGAACGGGATACTTACAGTGTTATCTCCGATGCTCTAAGTCAAATTGTGGCAGAGAAGCTGAAAACTTTGCTCGGTAGTGTGGAACGTCCTCGCTATAAAAATAAGGCTTTTCCTTGGGTTGCTTTTTTTAGTGATGGTCGCCAACGGCAAGATGAACGCCTGCAAGGATTGAACGATCCTGCTGTCTTAATTGTTGATTTCCGCTATCTTTCTAATCCAGAAGATCGCAATTCTAGCACTTGGATACAAAACAGTGATAGTGCTAATTTGCGCGATCGCATTATTTGGGTTGTCGGTAAATTAAGCGATTTGGTTGTCCAAGCGCGAGATTTAGGACGTTCTCGTCATATCGTTAATAAGTACGAATCGCGCCGACACTCCCTTTCGGGAGAAAAACAGCGATTATTGTCTGAGGAAATCACCCGGCGGGACAATTTAGAAAAAAAGGTACAAACTACGATCGCCCAAGCTTTTTTAGATGGTGAACTCTATTTTAGAGGACGGCATATCGATAAACAACAATTTGGTGCAGCATTTACTACAGTTCTAGAACGGGTGGGAGAAAATATTTTACCAGAACTCTACAACCGCTATGTTGATGTAGCAATTACACCTGGGGAATTAACCCAACTTCTTGAACCGAATTTATCTGGGCCCTCTCAAAAGTTTATGGGGTCGGAATTGGGTATTTTAGAACTGGATGCAGGTAAATATATTCCCACCTGTAGCGGAGAAGTTCCCTCGCGTCTTGCTCAATATATTCAAGACCAAAATGGCATACCTGGCAACGCCCTACTCGCGCATTTTGGGGGGCCACCCTACGGTTATCCGGCAGATGTGGTTAAAGCTTGTTTAGCAGGGTTGTTACGCGCTAATAAGGTGCGAATTCGCCCGGAAAGTGGCCCAGAAATTACCTCGGTGCGCGATCCGGGTGCTAAGGATATGTTTACCAAAGACCGGGATATCAAACGCGCTGATTTATTACCACCGAATCAAACGGAAATTAGTCCGCGTGACAGAATTGCCATTTGTAAGTTTTTCAAGGACTCCCTTGGTACTGACCTCGATCGGGAAAATGATGCGATCGCTGATGCTGTCTTTCAGCAGTTTCCCAATCAGGTAAAACGCTTGCAAGAGTTGGAGAAACGTTACAATCGCTTGCCAAACCGTCCAGATTTGCCCCCAGCTTTGGTAAAGTTACGGGAGGCGCTGGAGAAATCAATGCGATCTCGTCAAGTAGAAGATACAGTTATCACTGTTAAGAAAAATTTGGATGCCCTACGAGATGGCATTCAAGAATTAGGAATTTCCTTGACAGATTTATCCGATTCTGGTATTGAAGTCGTAGCTAAAACAGCTAAAATTCGGGATCACCAAGTAGCGCAACTCCAGCAGATTGACCGCATTGCAGAAGTTAAGCCAGCAATTGATGCTTTGATAGATCACCTAAATTGCGAGCGACCTTGGCGAGATATTAACAGTTTGAAACCGCATTTAGAGGCGATTGAAGAGCACTATAAGGCGGTGCGTTTGAGTTTAATTGAACAGCAAGACAAACAAGCGGAAACGATTCGCAGTCGCATAAAACAGCGCCAAGGGTTTATTAAATTAAATGAAAAGCAAGGCGATTATGTACTGCGTCCAATCCACAAAGCCGTTCCTGATACAACTCAAGACTCGCTTTATCCCTCTTTATTAGAGTTACGAGATTCAGCAATTTTACGATTGCAAACTGCTGAACAAGAGGCAAACAATTATTTGGATAATACCTTATCTCAGGTGACAGACGAACAGGTAATTCAGCTACCGCTTAACCTGAGTGGACGTGAAGTAAGTACGCCAGAGGAAATAGAAGCTTTAGCAAATCAACTTAAAGAACGCCTCTTAGCGCAACTTAAACCAAACACTCGCATTCGCATTATCTAAACACCTTAATCTTTTCTGTCTTACTTATGTACCTTACTCCTGAAGCTAAATCTAACTTATCCAATACCATTCGCCGTTTGAGAGAACGATTGCTTATCGACTTTCATAATGCTATCGATAGTGCGTATCGGCTGTCTATCCCTTTAAAGACAGCGGGACTTTCAGAAGAACTACACATGAAACGTCAGCGTTTGGAACAGTGGTTAGATGAACAGTCTCGCAGCGCAACTAAGGCGAAAAAAGATGAGGTACGCCAACGTTATCTAAAAACAGCAGAAAAATTGGCAGCAGCGACATTTTTAAACCGTCTAATTGTGATTAAACAAATGGAAGCGCATGGACTTATTAAACCAGCCGTAATAACGGGGGGTTGGCAAAGTTCTGGGTATCGGGAATTTAGAGATTTTGCACCGGAATTGTTGAAGGATGAAACCGAGGGATATGGGACGTTACTGCAACTTTTATATGATGAGTTAGCGTTGGAGTTGCCGGGGTTATTTGGTGATGTGGGAGTAACGGCACTATTTCCAATTCCAGCAAGTACGTTACGGGCAGTTATTGAAGCGTTGAATCAACCAGAATTACAGGATGCTTGGTTAGATGATACTACGCTGGGTTGGGTTTACCAATATTGGAATGACCCGGAACGAGAAGTATTAGACGCAAAATTAAACGGGGGTGGTAAAGTTGAACCTCACGAAATTGCCAGCAAAACCCAGATGTTTACAGAGCGTTACATGGTGGAATGGCTGCTGCATAATAGTTTGGGGCAAATGTGGCTGGCAATGTGCCAAAAGCGCCGTTGGATAGCGGAAGTAGAAGCAGATGGTACGTTACAACGTTTGGAAACTCGGCGCAAGCAATGGCGGGAAAAGCGCGAGAAAGGGGAGGTAAGTTTAGATGCGCTAATGCCAATTGAATCGGAAAGTGAAGAACTTTGGAAGTATTGGGTACCGCAACCTTTAACGGAGGATGCTGTTGAGTATGCGCCCGATAGTGTGCGAGAGATTAAAATTTTAGATCCCGCTTGTGGTTCGGGACATTTTTTAGTAATTGCCTTTGGGTTGTTGTTGGCGCTGTATCGAGAGGAAGCGCGACACCGAGGGAAAAGTTGGAACGAGGTTTCAATTGTGGAATCGATTTTAGAGAATAATCTTTATGGCATTGATATTGACCCCAGCGCAGTGCAAATTGCGGCAGCGGCGTTAATATTAAAAGCGCGTTTGATTTGTCCTGAAGCGAGTCCGCGCTTTTTAAATTTAGTTGCATCAAATCTTCAGTTAGGTTCTTTACCGGAAAATGATCCTGCTTTGGTGGAATTGCGGCGAGAGATAACAGAAACTACAGGAATTCCTGAAAAATTAACAAATCAAATTGTTCAAGCCTTGAAAGGGGCGGATTATTTAGGGAGTTTGCTGAAAGTTGATGTGATGGTTGATGTAGCAATTTGGAAATATGAACAAACTTTATTTGACCCGATTCAAGGAAATATGTTTGAATCAGTTTATGTAAAGGATGAGGCGAGTAGTTCCGCCAGTCGCATCCAGAAAATGAAAGATTTTCTTTTGGAAAAGCTAGAGCAATTTTTAGCACGTTGTACCAATGGCGATGATTTGGGTTTGCGGTTGCGGGGAGAACAATTGGCGGCGGGAATTCGGTTTATTCGGATGATTCAGGAAAATTATTATGATTTGGTAATTGGGAATCCACCTTATCAAGGAACTAGCAAAATGGTGGGTGCTGCTTATATCACTAATCATTATCCGAGGGGGAAGGCAGATTTATATGCAGCTTTTTTAGAACGGAGTTTGCAATTAGCAAAGGTTGGCGGTGTTTCGGCAATGCTAACAATGCGAAATTGGATGTTTCTTCAGCAGTTCTCTTCACTTAGGGAAGTTCTAATCAATAGATATGATTTAAGGGCATTGGGAGATTTGGATCAAGCAGCTTTCGAGGATGTAACTAACTCCGAAGTCCTCACTGTTGTTATGAGTGTATTTAATAAGAGTAACCCAAGTGGTAGAAAAACTGTAGCTTTGCGATGGATTCAATTAGATGAAGGAGTCTATGATAGAGGACGAACAAGACGAAAAATGGCAGCATTTTTAACACAAGCAAAGCGGTATGAGTTTAAGTGTGATCGCTTCAACGCCATCAAAGAAGAACCCCTCATTTATTGGTGGGACGATGATTTTCTCAAAAACTATGCTGAAACACCAAAAATGGAGGATGAAGTACCAGTACGTGCAGGAATGCAAACATCGAACAATATTAGATTCTTAAGAAATCATTGGGAAGTTGCCTCTAATAGTTTTGATAAGAGAACAGCCTCAGATCCAGATGGTGAACCTTGTAATTATAGATGGGCAGCATACATTAAGGGAGCAGCAGGAAAAAGTTGGTATGAACCGTTAGACAGTTTAATTCTTTGGGAGGATTCTGCTCTTGAGAAACAAGTTATTTATGATTATCTTGGTTCAAATGGTGGTGGTAATGGAACACCAAGTCGTCAGTTTTACTTTTTAATTGGCGTTGCTTACAGCAAAATAGGAAATACTTTTTCTGCACGTAAGCATCGTTTTAGAAGTGTTATTGGCGATGCTGGAGCTTCAGCTTTTCCATTCGATCCAGATAACTTAGTTTGCTTAATGAATAGCAGAGTTGCAAAAGAAATTCTATCTGCATTCAATCCAAGTGTTAATTTTCAAGTGAGCGATGTAAAACGCCTCCCCCTTTTTCCGATCCAATCATCAAATGAAATATTCGCCAACCTCGATAAAGCCTTCACCAAACACGAAGCTGCCCGCGAAACCTCAGTAGAATTCAAAAAACCGGATGCATCTGCTTGGAACTATGCCCAAGAATGGGCGCAAAAAGCAGTAGATAGAGAACCCGGAACCCCCTTACCCGACTATCAACCCATCTACGAACAACCCCCCGCTACTAATTTTGTATCTTATTCAATTGGTGTAGCATTAGGGCGCATTGGTGCTAATGGAGAAGGCATAATAGAGAACACCGAAGAAAATGTACTTCCGCATGGAATTTTATATCTTTCCAACTACTCCGAACACGGCAGTTTAGAACATCCTGCCAGCCAAATTATCCACAAAACTTGGCAACAACACGGCGCAACCATTGCCAAAAACAAATCCTTGCGAGAATGGCTGAGACAGAACTTTTTTAAAGACGTTCACCTGGCAATGTACAAAAAAGACTTCAAAAGCCCCAACCGCCCCATCTACTTTCCCCTCTCATCCGCCAAGAAAAACTTTGTCGCCTTTATCAGCATTCATCGCTGGCAAGATAATACCTTGCAAGATTTATTAGCAGAATACCTCATGCCCGAATTAAAACACATAGAAGGCGAACTCAGCGACTTAATTGATGCTCGAAATCAAGGCGATAGAAACAGTCAAAACCAAGCCGAAAAACGCTACAGCCAAATTCAACAACTCCACGCCGAACTAACAACATTTATCCACCTCGTAAGACAAACTGCCGAACAAGGCGCACCTCCCGCCAACCCCAAAGACACCCCCCGCGAAGTCGATGCCCGTTTCAAAATGGACTTAGATGATGGCGTAATGATTAATAGTGCTGCCCTTTGGTCACTTTTAGAACCCCAATGGACGCAACCCAAAAAATGGTGGTCAGAACTCTGCAACGCCCAAGGCAAAAAAGATTACGACTGGGCGCATTTAGCCGCCCGTTACTTCCCCAAACGAGTCGATGAAAAATGCCAAAAAGACCCCTCCCTCGCCGTCGCTCATGGTGTTTTTTGGAAATACCATCCCGCCAAAGCTTACGAATGGGAATTGCGCTTAAAAGATGAAATTTCCCCCGACTTCACCATCAACGAACAAAACTCCGATGAATATCGCCAAACCTTTGAACAAGAAAACCCAGAATTAGTTGAAGACTTAATCGAAAAAGAAGAAAAACGCCGAGAACGCAAACGTAAAAAAGAAGAAGACCCCGAATATTACGGCCCTTTGTTTGATGCAGAAGAAATAGAAGAGTAAAATTAATACTTCGGACAGTTTTTAATTGTGAACAATAGAATAAAAGTTTGAAGCAATTTACAGCTAACGAAAAATTCACCATCCCAGTTTTTTTTCAAAGTGTTCGTGCTATTGTAAGATATAATTAAGTCTTTAGGAGTTAAATTATGCCTAGAATCGGAGAAGATGATATCCTTGAAAGAAACTATACCCAGAAGTTTCGTGTATTAACATCAAAATTTGGTGAAGTTATTAAACATGAGAATGATAGAGCAGCAGTAGACTTGGGATTACATCTTACCGAGCCTTCTTTAACAACAGAGGGACAAGAAATCGTTTCTCAGGTAATAATTTGGTTCCAATTAAAAGGTTTTCATGCAAAAACTCTAAGTCGTGAACAATTTGAAAGAAAAAAATATATTAGTTATTCAGTACCTGTCGAACAAGTAAAATTTTGGTATGCCTCTCCAGAGCCAGTCTATTTTACTGTTTATATTGAATCCGTCGATTTATTTCTCTCTGAAGATGTGAGAGATATTGTTGATAAACAGTGGGGAGAGGCAATTTTAAATCCATCAACTCTTGGCTCTCAGAAAAAGGTAAGTTTACGGCTAGAGAAAGATTCAGTCATTACTGAAGAACGACTTAAGAATATGACTAGGCATCGCTCTCTAAGAATTGATGGCCCTTCTTTTCGAGGGCGACCGTTGGGACACAGAATAGACCCGTTAAGATCTACTTTACAAGAGATGGAGCCTGATGTATTCCAAGCCCTAGTGATGCGTCTTTTAGAAGAGCATAGATATGAAATTGAGGAGGAAATAGATCCAGTTCCTCTTTTTTCTCCTTGTTCAGGAGATATAGCAAAATTATTATATGGAACTATGCACTTTACTTATGAGTGGGTTCATCAAATATCTACGCAGTTTGCTAGTGTAAATGGTAAATTTAGAATTGAGGGTGAACCAAGTTTTGCCCAAGGAAAATGTGCGGTGTTAATACATAGTAGAAAAGCCGAATATCCTGATTTGGAAAAGTTAAAAACACTTATTGATGTAATTAATAAAAAAGATATCGAACACTTTTTAGTTTTCGTTAATCTTGACCTAATGGAAGATAACGAATATATAGGTAATTTTGTTACGGCATATAGGGAAGCTAATATAGAACTAAAACATAGACCCCAAGGGATGGGAGAAATTTCTTTTACCCTTCTCATCTCTACTCTAGTTTACTTAGATTTTCGCGACAAAATCTCCTTTAAACTGGTAAATTATTTATGGGGCTAAAATTTTATATTTTATTTAACAGGACTTACGCATTGTAACGGTCTAATAAAGGGTTTGGGTTGCTTCGGAAGACTCACAATGACGGAAAATTATAGAAAATGCGTAAGCTTTATTTAAAAAATATACTTTTTTGTTAAAATTTTATGTTTCAACTTAGTCTGATTACGACTGCTTTAGAGGAAGAGGTCAAACGAGAACTTCGGCAACGAGGAATTGTTGTGTGGCTAGATAAAGACGGTTACTATAATACCTACGTGGATGATTTAATTGCCCGTTATTCTCGCGGGGAATTCTTTGCCCCCGTTGTCGCCTTTCGCGGTAGCTACCTAGAAATGCTACTCGCCCTTGAACCTTATGGAAACGGACTCGACCCCGAACCATTACTCATTCATCTCCCCGGTCACACCGAAGAAACTGTCCGCAAAACCCCAATCCTAGAACTTTATCACGCAGGTTATCGCTTCCGCAAAGCTCTCGATACCCTGATCCGCGAAGCCGCTACCGGGCGTGTCACCCCCGCCGAAATTGACGCTTATCTGAAAAATGGCATTTCTGACCTAAACTCTGCTGAAGTCTGGTTAGAAAGCCACCTAGCCCGACCTCAAGGCGGAATTGCCGCCTACCTAGACAGCCTTAGCCTAGAATGGATTTTAGACGGTCTTTTAGGCGAAGAAAAAGTTTTACAATCAAAAATTTCTGATTCAAGCGCCCTTGATACCCTCGCCCAACATCTCTATCGTCACACAGGATTAGAACAAGCATTTGTGCAATTTTTTCATAGCAATAAACCTTTATCTTTTATAGATTTAGGAGATGCTTTTGCAGCTTGGTTAATGTGTGTTGAATATGTCAACGACCTTAAGCGTTCTCCTTATCTAGATACACTCAAGCCTCTGACTCGATTATCTAACCCCCTACGAAAAGCTTGCGAACAATTAATTAATTACCTAAGACAACGCCACCCGGAAATTTATGCGATAAAAGCTACCATTGTCGAATCCCATTTAGAACCTGAACTTAATGCTATCCGCCCGGAAGATTTAGGAAAAATTGATACATTCCACCGCGAAGAAAGTATCATTTTAGAAAGTGCCGTGCGAGCACTTCTGACTGGAGAATGGCAAAAAGCGATGCAGTGGTCAGACTCTCGCACGGAAACCCCCTCATTTTGGCTAGAACGCGATCGCACCCGCCGTTTAGAATGGTCGTTAATCCGAGATGCTGCAACCTTGGGGTGTGAGATTGACAAAAATGGGCGATCGCTCAAAGATATTTATACTCTTAGAGAAGCCCTAGAATTTTACACCCAATCTGCCTACACAGTAGATAAAGCCCATCGGCATTTTGAACAACAACGATTAAAACTTTTAGAACCTACCTTACCCCATTTTGCTCAACTCCTAGAAGCTGGTGATAAACTACGTTCTGGATATCGCAATTGGGCAGATACTTTAGCTCAAGACTTCGCTACTCTTTGTACCAGAGAAGGCTTTTTACCGGATGACGACTTACAACAGCGCACTTTATACGATCAGGTGGTTCATCCCCTTACCCAGACTAACAAAAAAGTCGCTTATTTTTTAATTGATGCTTTCCGCTATGAAATGGCCACCGAACTAATAGCAGAATTTGAAGATAGTGGCACTAATGTTAATTTAAAAGGACGTTATGCCGAACTTCCAACTATCACCGCCGTTGGTATGAACCTTCTTGCCCCCGTTCATCAATTTGGGAAATTATACCTAGCAAATGGAGAAGGATTTAACGGATTTAAAACAGGCGAGTATACCGTGCGAAAACCCGAAGAAAGAGTCCGGGCAATAAGCGATAAAAGCATTGATAATATTAGTGCAGGTCGCCGGAAAGTACAGAGTATAAATTTAGCAACTATTTGCGCTCGCTCCACCGCCAGCTTAAAGAAAAGTTACTCCAATGCTAATTTGATTGTTGTTCACAGTAAAGAAATTGACGATGCAGGTGAAGCAAATGTCGGCTTAGCCACTTTTGAAAGTTGGCTACAACAAATAAAATCAGCTTGGAACTTACTCAAAAGTATTGGCGTAAATGAATTCATTTTTACTGCCGATCATGGCTTCCTTTTACAAGACCAAACTACCCAAGAAAAACCTTATGGTAGTAAACGAGATCCCAATCGGCGCTACATTCTAGCCACAGAAGCTCGCTCAGAAGAAGGTATGACCTCTGTTTCCCTAAATGCTCTTAAATACGAAGGACAAAATAGTTATTTGCTATTCCGTAAAGACACAGCAATTTTTGCCACGGGCAACCCAGGTGCAACCTTTGTACATGGCGGAAATAGCCTGCAAGAGCGAGTTATTCCTGTCTTGACAGTATCCCATCGCTATCTATCTAATCTAGCGATGGTTAAGTACCTAATTGAAGCTAAACCAGAACGAGAAATCATGGGTCATAGCCGCATTCAAGTGCGAGTAAAACCAGCGCCCGTTGCCCAAGGCATTCTCAGTTTTGTCGCAGCTAAAACAATTAACCTTGCTTTGCGTGTACCAGAACGACCCGATATTCAAGTAATAATTAAAGATGCACCCGGAGCCGAGGTAAAAAATCAACAAATTCAAATTCCGGTTGGTGGAGATTGGATTGAGGTATTATTTGACTTGAAAGGACAGGGAGATGAGCGCGATCGGATTGAAGTTTTCCATCCAGATAACATTGAAGATGTAGAACCGCTCATCCCTCAAACTTATTTCAATGTATCCGGTTCTCTCCAAAACGCTTCTTCTCCTGTTACCGAGTCAAGCCGCAGCACAAACTGGCAAGATAGTTTTGAAGATGAGGCAATTCGGAACGTATTCCTTCACCTCCAGCAACACAGCTCAATTACAGAAATTGAGCTAACCCAACTGCTTGGTTCAGCCAGACAGGTACGGCGCTTCTCTGTAGAATTTGAAGAACACCTTAAAAAAGTTCCTTTCTCAGTCATAATTGAAACAACCAGTAACGGGAAACGCTATGTCAAACAAAATTAAAATAAAAGGCGATAACTATGGCAATTAGTGAACGAGATATTGAGCATATTTTCGAGCGTTTACGTTCGGGCGTTGTTCCAGAACGAGGCTTAGAAATCTTTGCAGTTGGCATTGACAAACAACGCACTGAAATTCATCGCCAGCTCAAGTTAGCAGCAGATAGGGAAGGAGTTTTTAAGTTCCTACGTGGTGGCTACGGCTGCGGAAAAACTTTTATGTCCCGTCTCGCCATTCTTGATGCCCAAGCACAAGGATTTGCAACTAGCTTTGTAGTTGTGTCTGATAACGACTTGCAGTTCTACAAATTCGATGATGTTTACCGCAAAGTCGTACAAGAGTTAGGTACTAGCTCCTGCGCCAGAAGTGCTTTAAGTGATATCATCGATCGCTGGATAGCCCGTATAGAATATGCCCTCATTGCCGGCGGTGCTAACGAAAACAGTGATGAATTTGATGACCAGGTACAGCAACGTCTGGAAGAAGAACTCGCCTCTCTAACAGGTGGAAAAGCACCCGAAGACATGGCACGGGTTCTCCGCACAATTTTTAGCCTTAAACAGAAAGGTGAAATTGCCGAAGCCAGCGCTCTACTTTCGTGGCTTTCTGGTAGCGAAAATGTAGCGGCTAGCGCTAAGAAAGTTGCCGGAATTAAAGGTGATATTGGTAGCAGAGATGCACTAGACTACCTACATGGTGTATTAGAAATCGTCAAAGCTTCAGGCTACAAAGGATTAGTTATTGTCATTGATGAAGTCGAAACAGTCCTGCGAATGCGCCATGATAGTAGAGGCAAATCTTTGAATGGAATTCGCCAAATTTGTGATGCAGCCGATCGCTATAAAGGGTTACTTTGGATATTCACTGGAACACCAGAGTTTTTCGATACTAAACGGGGAGTCGCTGGGTTAGAACCTTTGAGCGAGCGCATCCAATTTCTTGTCTCTGGTGGCTTTGCCAACCCTCGTCAGCCCCAACTAGAGCTAAAACCCTTTGATGCTAATCGTCTCAAAGAAGTCGCACTCAAGTTGCGAGAAATCTATCCCACTGCTAATCGAAACAGCCTGATTAATAAAATTACTTCAGATTTTATCGAACGATTAGTTGTTAAAGTCACTGCTGGTTTTAAAGGAGATGTGGGTGTTGTTCCCCGTCAATTCTTACGTCAGTTCGTCAATGTCCTTGATTTAGTGGCTGAAAATGAAGATTTCAACCCCATGACTGCTGAGGGTTTTGAAATCAAAGATTTGAATGAAGATGAGCAGAGAATTCACCAAGGTCATACCTACTTTGATGAAGACCCCGCCGATGCTAAGGGCTACGCAGCCATAGAATTTTAATTATGACCTCTACCTTTGCTCGTTTCCCTCCCCGTCTGCAAGAAGCAATTGTCGCTCGTTTAGGCTGGTCTTCTTTGCGCCCTGTTCAGGAATTAGCAGGACACGCACTGTTAGATGGTAAAAATGCTATTATTTTGGCTCCCACTGCTGGCGGTAAAACGGAAGCTTGTATCTTTCCCTTACTAGCTAAGTTAATGGAACAGGAACCAGAGGGAGTTGGTTTAATTTATATTGCGCCCATCAAAGCATTACTAAATAATCAGGCAGAACGGTTAGGACGTTATACCGAAATGGTTGGGTTGCGACGCTTCCTTTGGCATGGAGATATCAAAGATTCTGATAAACGCGCTTTTATCAAAGAACCAGCCGCAGTTTTGATGACTACTCCTGAATCTTTGGAAGTAATGCTTTTATCTGCAAAAGTTCCTGAAGCGAAACTTTTTAAGGACTTACGAGCTATAGTGATTGATGAAATTCATGCCTTAGCAGGGACAGACCGAGGTGCTCACCTAATGTCTGTGATCGAGCGAATAGTACGTTACACCACCAATGACGTGCAACGCATTGGATTAAGTGCTACTGTAGGCAACCCGGGTGATATTCTGTGCTGGCTTCAAGGAACCTCAAAACGCCCCAGCAGTGTCGTAGACCCTCCGAAAGTTCCTTCTAAAAAGGATCTGCACGTTTATTTACGAGATACATTGGGAGCGATCGCCCAAAATGCCAGCCAAATCGCAGCCGGCAAAAAAAGCTTGTTTTTTTGTGAGAGTCGAGCATTAGCTGAGGATATTGCTGAACGGATGCTAAACCGGGGTACTGAGGTATTTGTTCACCACAGTTCTGTTTCCCTAGAAGAACGAACCGAAGCAGAAGAACGCTTCAACAGAGACACCAATGCCAGCATTATCTGTACTTCTACCCTAGAGTTGGGCATTGATATAGGCGACCTCGACCTTGTATTCCAAGCTAATGCCCCTTCTACTGTCTCATCATTTCTGCAGCGTTTAGGGCGCACCGGACGGCGGGAAGGTCAGCGAGCTAATACAACCTTTTTTTGTGAAAGTGTGGAGACGGTGCTACAGGCGATCGCTATTATCGAACTAGCAAGAAAAGGTTGGATAGAACCTATCCCCACCCAAACGCGAGCATGGCCCGTATTGGTGCATCAGTTACTTGCCTTAACCCTTCAGTTTGGTGCCATTAGCCCCGAACGTTGCTGGGAGCAGTTATCAGTTGTAACTGATTTTTCAGGCATTACTCATTCAGAATTTGAAATTCTCATAAAACACATGATCCAGGAGGATTTTCTGTTTCATGCTGGAGGGCTGCTATCAATGGGAGATAAAGCCGAGCGAGTATTTGGTCGTAGGAATTTCCTGGAACTTTATGCCGTCTTCAGCAGCCCCCTTCTCTACAAAGTACAAACGCCAGCAGGCTACACAATTGGTACTATAGAACAAGCATTCGTCGATAAGCTA
>Ga0075154_10001254_pt1 | contig 18631 bp, 17 predicted proteins | sample JI71714BDNA_FD_70965 | JGI IMG/M metagenome (GOLD analysis project Ga0075154, IMG submission 70965) | Wastewater effluent complex algal communities from Wisconsin, to seasonally profile nutrient transformation and Carbon sequestration -... | ecosystem: Engineered > WWTP > Effluent > Algae...
ACCATCAGCGCCCGGCTTCAACAACTTGTTCTTTTCCGGATCGAACACCTTGGCCACATCCTGCTTCAGGTGCGGTATCCAATTCTTGTCATCCTTGTAGATGCTCCACGGCAGGCGCATCCACGCTTCGTTGGTCTTTTCGTCCGTGACGGGTACGATCTTCATGGCCATCATCGCGAAGGTGCGATCTTTCGCCCGATCCGCATGCATATCCAACTCATCGGCTTCATGTGTACCGGCAAGTCGCGCATCGGCCGCGAGCTGGCCGCCCGGCTGGGAGCACCCTTCTACGACATCGACCGCGTCATCGAGCAGCGCGTGGGACCGATCAAACCCTTCTTCGAACGGGAAGGGGAGGCCGCGTTCCGAGCCGTGGAAACCCAAGTACTGCACGAGCTGCTGGACGCTCCACCTGCCGTGATCGCCATGGGCGGTGGCACACCGTGCGAAGGTGACAACCTGGAACGCATGAAAGCCGCTGGCACGGTGGTGTGGCTGGATGTGCCGATGGAGGTGCTCATGCCACGTATCGAACGGAGCGGCGGCGATCGGCCCTTGCTGGCCGGCCTTAAGGGTATGCAGCTCCGGACCAGGGTGCAGCAATTGCTCGAACCGCGGATTCCGTTCTACAGCCAAGCCGATCTTCAGATCACCGCAGTAGGCACGCCCACGGAGCTGGCGGAACGCATCGCGACCCGACTTCAGGCCAGGTAAACGGTATCCTTCTTGCCGAATTCCACGCTGATGTGCTCTTGCAAGGTGGTGCTCAAGGTGAGCCCGACGATGTCCGCGCGGATGGGGTAGGCGCGGTGTCTGCGGTCCACCAGCACTACCGTGGTGAGCTTCTTCAGCGGCACTTGCACTAGGAAACTCGCGGCATGCATCAGGGTGCGTCCACTCATCAGGACATCGTCCACCAACACCACCACGCGGTCGCGAAGCACGGCGGTATCCACCGAGAGTTTCGCAGGTTTCTCCAGCGGCTGGTCCTTGTCCAGTTTCAGCTCCACCAGCTCCGCGCGCAGTCCGGTGGACTCATGCAAGGCGTTCTGTAGCCGCTTGGCCAGCGTGTATCCGCGTGGCGCCACACCAACGAGGATGATGCCTCCTTCCACATGGTACTCCTCATGCAACTGATGCACGATCCGCGTGATCTTGCGCTGCACACGATCGTGGTCGAGGACGATGGTCTTGCTGGACATGTGCCGAAAAGTACGATGCGTCGCGCTTCACATCACCCGCGAAGGCTGGCGCCTGGTGCGCACCTCGCCGAACTGGCTTTCGTGCATCTGGCTGCCCGTGTACTTGATGATGCGGTCGAACAGGTCGAAGGTTTCCGGCTCCAAACGCTTGAACCGGATGCAGCTGCGGCCGCGGTCGAAGATCAATAGGTCCTTTTTGAACGCGTTGAGCAGATCATGAGGAATGATGTAAAGCACCATGAAGTTCTTCTGGTTGGACAATGCGCACAAAGTGCGGCCATCCAGGTGGTACGTGGGCATCTCGCGGTCCATGTCTTCCGCGATGGCTGGCCAGATGCCGAAGATCAATTTGCGCAAGCGCAGTAACGGTTCGCGTCGATCAGCTTCGAGCTGCTCGAAGTATTCATCGGCGGTGCGAACGAGCGACCTCATGGTTCAACGGAAGGATGAAGATGCGAGATCCCTTCCGATACTTCAAGGGTAGCCCACTATTCCATCCGCATGATCCGGTCCAGCCTGATCTCCATACCGTCGCTCAAACGCAACCACTCGATGCGGTCCCGGATGTAGAGATCGGTGATCACCCCCTGTGCTTTTTCTACGGTATCCAAGGTCAGCACCACCGTTCGTTTCAAGGTGGCTGCAGCTTCGTAGCGATCGTACAAGTTGCAATCGATCGGCGTGTACGCCACCTCCTTCACCGCGCAAAGCCAGAGTTCATTGCCAGCCCGTGGTTTGATGGAGTTCCGACAGGGTTCCAGCGATACCTCGTGGAAGTGCTTCCTGAAGAGCGGTGCGTAGTCATCCACCGAACCTCCGAACGGCGGATGATCCGCGTTCAAGGGGATGTTGAAGAGCACACCCACGAGCTTACCTCCCGGAACCAACAGCGAATGCATGTGTGCCACGTAGCGTTCGCGAAGCGCCGGGTCCAACGCGCAGAAGAACGTTTGCTCCAGGATGATGTCGTAGGAACCCTGGTGTTCGAAGAAGTCGCCCACGAGCAAATGCTCCTGTGGAAAGGTTGGACAGCGCTGCAACAGATCGTCGAAAGGGGCGCCGGTCAAGTCCATGGGATACACGTTCCGGAAGCCAAGCCGATGAGCGTATTCAGCTTCATAGGCACGGCCTGCACCCGGTATCAGGATGCGTAGGTCGCGATCCTCGAGGCCATCGAGATAGGTGGCCAAGGGTGTCGATGGACCTCCCAGGTCCCACGGTGCGTCCTGCTCTGCGTACCGATGGTGCCAGTACGTGGCGTCGAGCTCAGCGGCCATCCACTCAGTCCACCAGAGCGAAACGGAACGTCAGCGTGCGCTCGCGCGTATTGAACATCTCCAAGTTGCCTCCGAACTCGTTCTTCATCATCTCCTTCTTGGCCAACTCCATGATCGAATCCAGCCAAGTGAAGCCCGAGCTTCCTCCGGGTGCGTGGGCCACCTGCAACTTGCCCAACTTGCGACCACCCAGCGTGGCCACCGTGCGTGCTTGTTCCTCTGCGCGCTTGAAGAGGCGCTGCATCAACTCTAGTTCGGTGCCTGCCGAGGGCTCATATTCCCAGCGGCTCACGCGCCCGTCGCCCTTGCCCTCGTTGCGCAGGAAGGTCACCAAGCGTTTCAGATCGGCTTCGTTCGCCAGTTCGATCTCCACGCTGGCCGCTTCGGATTCATCGTCGTATGAGCTGATGGTGTAATCGTCATACCCCGACGCTCCCTCGGTCAGCTTGAAACCGGCCTTCGTCAACTTGCCCTTCAACTTTTCGGCTTTCTCCTTGGCTTCTTCCTGCACCTTCTTCTGGGTCTTCTCCCAATCCTCGTTCTCTTCGTACACCGCGTCGGAGTACATCTCCGCACCTTGTGGGGTGAACGAATAGGTGATGCGCTTCACCTTCATGGACATGGTGTCCGTGACCGTGAGTTCGATGTACTGATCGGTGACGGTCTGCGCGGAAAGCGCGGCTACGAGCACCAAGGATGGGATGGTTAGGAAGGGGCGGAGGAAGTTTGCCATGGGTCTTGTGATGCGCGAAGTTCGGCATCTTCGGCGATCCTGGCGCACTGAGCTGTTGATCCTGCTTCACCTATGACGAGGCGCGCGGGCCATTGCATCAGTGCTTCTCCATCCGCTGCCAATCCTCCTGCAAGACCACGCGCGGATCGAAGTTCGGGTCGTTGCTCAGGATGTAAGTGCCATCCGGACGGCTCCAGGCATCATTGTACCCTGCGCTCAGTTCGATGCTACCACCGCTGGGGTCCTTCCATTCGTCCACCCCGCGGATCACCTGGCCCCATTCGGTGTTGATGCGATCGCGACTCGCCTGGCCTTCCTCCCACGTGCGTCGTTGCAGGTCGCTCGTATAGTTCTGCGCGTCGCGCCAGAGACCAGCGCGTTTGGCGGCTTCGCTGCGTTCCACCGCGGCCACGTTGCTGAAAACCTGTGCCACGGCTTGTTGCCAAGCCGGGTTGAAGCGCGTGCTGGCTATCGCTGTGCCCATGATGCGTTCGGCCTCTTCCTGCTTGCCTGCGGGATAGCGGACCAACAACCGGAAATTCGACTGGCACTGATAGCTGCCGCTCATGCCGCCGTGCAAATAGTTGGGCATCATGAAGATGGTCTGGTCCACGCTGCACAACAAGGTGCCTTCGTTCCCATCAGGCCAGCGCAGATGCACCTTCGTGGCGCTCGGCCGGAACGTCGCGTTGGTGATGCCTGCCTGTTGCACGGCTGCGGTGTTGCGCTGCGCCTGTTCTTCCATGGTGCGCACCAAGGCCGCTGCGGGCTCTGCGGAAACGATGCTTGCCCCGCCCAACTCAGGTAGCACCTGCTCACGCACGAACGCCTCCGCATCGTATGGGGGCATGATGTCGCAGGACTTCATGATGCCTTGCTGGTTGCGCATCATGTCCTGCACCACCTGCTGGTCATCGTGCCACTGCCAACTCCGCACGGGAAAGCCGCGCAGTTCCATTGTTCCATCGGGCGAAGTAGCCGTCCATTGTGAAGCCACGCTTTCGTTCATACAGGGATGCCCCACGAGCCACTGGATGCCACCGGAGAGCTTCCACCCTTTCGGCAACAAGAAACTCGCCGCTTCCGCAGGCCTTCCGAATCCGTTCTGGTCCATCACCCGCACCCGCTGCAGGACATGGTAGTCGGTGCCCTCCTTGTACTGACCGGAACCTCCTCGTTCATCGTCGGCTCCTTCAATGGCCTCACCATTCGCTGTCTGGGACGGAGCTGAAGTGCAGGAGAGCATTACGGCGATCCCTACGAAGATCAAGGTTCTCATGGATGGATGGTCGAGCGCCGAAGCTAGAGCAGCGGCCACCTTGCCGCGCGGTCCAGGCCATCACGAATACTCGGGATGGGGGCTCACCGCTTGGTCAAAGCGCTTTGCCGACTTGGGTAGATCCGGTCAAGTGCGACTTCAGTGACAAGGAACCGGAAATGGACGGGGATGTACGTGAATGAAGGCCAAGCAGGAAGCGAATTCGACTACCATCAGATGTTGTTTATCCTCACCTTTGGTGATCACGGAGCCAAACATGTCTCCATTCAAGCTTAGGTCGCTTGAAATTGATGACGAGTCCCACCTCCAGACCGGTGATCCGCAAGTAGTTCAACATGCGGCCTACCTCAAGATCTCCAATGCCTTCGATCGTCTTCGTATCAACAACAACGGAGCGTTCAACGATGAGGTCCGGAACGTATTCCCCCACCTGGACTGTTCTGTAGTAGATCGGGAATCGTGGTTGTTGTTCGTAAACTATCCCTTGGGATTTCAGCTCCACACAGAGCGCGTTCTCGTATGGTTTCTCATGGAGTCCGTGCCCTAACGTGTTGATCACACGCATTGCGCAACCGATGATCGGACGTGTGATGACCTGATCGTCAGAGTTCAAGTTGCTCATGGCCTAGCATGTTGCCTTGGTCTCCCAAAGTAAAGGTGGCGGCTGTTCAAAGATCGAACCGTGAATGGACGGGAATTAACGTCAATGAGTAGACTGTAAAGGAGTTCGCTGCCTCACGGAAGTCAGTAAATCTTGGTGATTTCTTACAAAGGCCCCTTCAAACCAAAGTGATCATTGATCGGGCTGGCACGTCCGTTGCATTTTATTCCCGTCCATTCCCGTCCATTCACGGTTTCAGGTCCTCATCGCTTCACCAAGCGCACCACGTTCTCTACGTGGTAGGTATGCGGGAACATGTCGATTGGCTGCACAAAATCGATGCGGTACTGTTCGTTGAGGATCGCGAGGTCGCGGGCTTGCGTGGCCGGGTTGCAGCTCACGTAAACGATGCGCGGCGGTGCCAGTTCCAAGAGGTGGCGCACGACAGGCTCGTCCATGCCAGCGCGGGGCGGATCGGTCACCACCACATCGGGCTTGCCGTGTTTCGCCACGAAGGCGGGATCGAGCACCTTCTTCATGTCGCCCGCAGCGAAGCTCACGTTGGTGATGCCGTTGAAGTCGGCGTTCACCCGCGCATCGGCTACGCTCTCGGGCACCAATTCCACACCGGCCACGTGCTTGGCCTTCGCCGCGAGGTACAAGGTGATGCTGCCTGCACCACAGTAGAGATCGTACACGTTCTCTTCGCCGGTGAGGCCCGCTAGGTCGCGCGTCAAGCGGTACATGGCGATGGTCTGCTCAGGGTTGGTCTGGAAGAAGGTCTTCGGCCCGATACGGAAACGGAGCGGCTTGCCCCCGGGACCATCGGGTAATTCCTCCACCAAGTGATCGCGCCCATGGAACACGTGGATGTCCAGGTCGAAGATGGTATCGTTCTTTTTGGTGTTCACCGTCCACAGCACGCTGGTGAGTTGCGGGAAGGCCTGCACCAGTTCGCCAAGGATGCGATCGCGTGCTTCAACGTTCTCGTGGCCCACGGACAGCAGCACCATGCACTCGCCGGTGGTCGTGGTGCGGATCAACAAGGTGCGCAGGAACCCTACATGGGCGCGCTGGTCGTAGAAGCTTAGTCCATGGACCCTTGCATGCGCCCGGAAGAAATTGCGGATGGCATCGCTCGGCGCGGGTTGTAAATGGCATTCACTGATGTCCAACACGCGATCGAAGCGCATGGGGATGTGGAAGCCGAGCGCGTTCTTGTCGATCACCGCATTTGTCACTCCGGCCTCCGACCCGGAGTCGCCCATTGTCACTCCGGGCACCGACCCGGAGTCGCTCAAATGCTCAGATGCACTCCCACCTGACACTTCTACTTCCTCCTTCGTGAACCAGCGCGCGTTGCAGAACGAGAACTCCAGCTTGTTGCGGTAGTGCGTCAGGCTCGGCGAGGCCATGATCGGCGTCACCGAAGGCAACTCCAAACCCCCGAGCCGCTCCAGGTTGTCGATCACCTGCTGCTGCTTGTACTCGAGCTGCTTGGGGTAGGAGAGGTCCTGCCACTTGCAACCGCCGCAGGTGCCGAAGTGCTTGCAGAAGGGCGATACACGATCAGGCGAGGGCGAAACGATGCGCGTGGTGATGGCCTCGGCATAGTTGCTCTTCTTCTTGGTCACGCGCACATCCACCACATCGCCTGGCACGGCACCGGTCACGAACACCACCAGGCCGTCCTGCTTGGCGATGGCCTTGCCCTGTGCGCCTGCGGTGGTCACGGCGAGGTTCTCGATGTAGAGCGGCTCTTTGTACTTGGTGCGGCGCATGGGTCGGTTGGAAAGGCATACCACGCGGGAGGCGCGGCCGATAGGGCGGCGAAGATACCCTACTTTTGCGGCCCCATCAGGCAGGCAAGCCACGTCCATCAAGCCATGCAAGAGACCCGTATCAACAGCAAGACTCAACGCGCCATCGCCCTCGAAGACAAGTACGGCGCGCACAACTACCACCCCTTGCCCGTGGTGCTGGACCGTGGCCAGGGCGTGTTCGTGTGGGACGTGGAAGGCAAGCGCTACTACGATTTCCTCAGCGCGTACAGCGCGGTGAACCAAGGCCATTGCCATCCACGCTTGGTAAAGGCCATGCAGGAACAGGCGGCCGAGATCACCCTTACCTCGCGCGCATTCTACAACAGCAAGCTTGGAAGCTACGCGGAGTTCGTTTGCAGCATGTTCGGCTACGAGAAGATGCTGCCCATGAACACCGGTGCCGAAGCTGTGGAGACCGCGATTAAGATGGCGCGGCGCTGGGGTTACGAGAAGAAGGGCATCACCAAGGGTCAGGCGAAGATCATCGTGTGCGAAGGCAATTTCCACGGGCGCACCATCACCATCATCAGCGCCAGTACCGACCCGGACAGCAACACCAACTTCGGCCCCTATACGCCGGGCTTCGTGACCATTCCGTACAACGATATCGCTGCGCTGGAGAAGGCGCTTGAGGATCCGGACGTGTGCGCCTTCCTCGTGGAGCCCATCCAAGGAGAGGCCGGGGTCTTCGTGCCCGACGCGAACTACATCGGGACCGCCATCACCCTGTGCAAAGCGAAGAACGTGCTCTTCATGGCCGATGAGGTACAGACCGGCATCGCGCGCACCGGCAAGCTCCTGGCCAGCTGCCACAGCCACGGCTGCGATTGCACCGCCGGCAGCTGCAAGAACGGCGCATACCCCAAAAAGCCCGATGTGGTGATCCTCGGCAAGGCGGTGAGCGGTGGCATGTATCCCGTGAGCCTTGTGCTGGCCGACCATGACGTCATGGACGTGTTCATCCCCGGCAGCCACGGCAGCACCTTCGGCGGTAACCCGATGGGTGCACGCATTGCCATGGAAGCACTGTCCATCATCACCGATGAAAAGCTCGTCGACAACGCCGAACGCCTCGGACGGATCTTCCGCGCGGAAATGCAGAAGCTGGTGGAGGAATTCGACTACGTGAAGCTCGTGCGCGGCATGGGCCTGCTGAACGCCGTCATCATCGAGCCGCGCACCGCAGCGGACGGCAGCCCCAAGACCGCCTGGGAACTCTGCCTGCTCCTACGCGATAACGGCCTCCTCGCCAAACCCACGCACGGCGACATCATCCGCTTCGCACCGCCCTTGGTCATTACCGAAGAGCAGCTGATGGAGTGCTGCCGGATCATTGCGCTGAGCGTGCGGCAGTTCGCGTGAACTAGGTTTAAGACCTATTGGGCTCAGGAATTATTAGAGCGCCATTCCACGAAGTAGTCCAGCATGACTTGATCAATGTTCTCCTTGGTTGCTCCGTCCCAATAGTGTTGATCGCCCCAATGCATCAAGTCATACTTGGCGAAGAATAAGAGATAGAAACCGTGCAAGTAGCTTTCAAAATCCATTTCGATGTATAGATCCTTCAACAGGGTTGTCGCTTCGAATGCATCTAACTTTTTCGAAAGAACCAATCCAATGAGGTAGTTTGCATAATCCTTAATGGTCCGGTCGGCATCGACATAGGACAGGTTGAGTTCCGAGAGAACCTTGTCCATCAAGGCGTGCAGATAGAACTGGTTGAAGGGTTCATGTTCTCCCGCTAAGATCCTTAAGTGCTCGGTGTCATTTCCGGCCGAGAGCATATCAGACGCCCAAGCAATGGTTGATCCATCAATATCTCGTTCGAGCGCCTTGAAAGCCAGAATCTCTATTGTTGAGCTACCCGGTTTCATCTTGAGACCGACAATGTAAGTGAAGGGGATATGCTTTGCTGAAATGTGATGTAACTCCCGCCTCGCTACTTTCACAGAATGATCGCCTCTCCCGGCAGGACAATTTTATATGCGCTTCTGGTTTTGCCAGCACCGTCTATCGCCCAGCTGAACGTGTTGGAAGAGGATGCCAGCCTCACCTCCCGTTGGGAACTTTCCGATACCACGCAGAAGGCCAATTTCCTCATCAGGCCCCATAAGCCGGTATATTTCTTGCCTTTCTATTGGAGCAGCGACCCCAACGAACAGCCGACCACCGATAATCCAGAGACTTCCTTACCGGTGCCCATTCCTTTGCAGCCGCTGGAGTTCAAGTTCCAATTCAGCTTCAAGTTCAAGGTGTGGCGGGGCATCTTCGGGCATAACGGTGATCTGTGGTTGGGCTATACGCAAAGCTCACGCTGGCAGATGTACAATGCCGGACTCTCACGGTTGTTCCGCGAAACGAACTATGAGCCCGAGGCGATCCTCAACTTCCGGACGAACGTGAAGCTGCTCGGCTTCCGCCTGACGATGTTGGGTGGTGGGGTGAACCACCAGAGCAATGGCCGCAGCTTCTATCTCACCCGCAGCTGGAACCGCGTTATCGGGCAGGTCGGTTTCGAGCGGGAGAACTGGGCCATACTGCTGCGCCCCTGGATGCGGGTGAAGGAGGATATCGCGGTGGACGAGAATCCCCGTATCGATGAGTACATCGGTCGCGGGGATCTGCTCGTGGTGCGTTCGCACAAGGGGCACCAGATCAGTGCGCTGGCCCGGCACTCGCTTGATTTCAAGCGGGGGCATGCATCCATCCAACTTGATTGGGCGATCCCCGTGACCGGCTACTTCAAGGCACATGTGCAATTCTTCATGGGGAACGGCGAGAGCATGATCGACTACAACCACCGACAAACGATGGTGGGCTTAGGCTTCTCGCTGATGGAGTGGATGTGATCGTCTAGGGCAAGATGACCCGCTGCGCCTGGATCGTACCTTCGGGGGTGAGCGAGCACACGATGTAAGCACCGGCCCGAAGAGTGATCTGGCTCGCTCCGGCACTCACGGGCTCAATGCGGCGCCCATCCAAGGAATGGACGCTCGTGATGGTTCTACCGTTCAATGCAGTGACGGTCCGGTTGGCTGGGTCGATCGCAAAGTGGGACGCTGTACTGGTCGATCGGTCTACTACCGCCGTAGGTGTGCAGATCACGGCGTTCAAATACTCCCAGATCTCGTTGTTGTACACGTTGGGCACGAAGAGGCCATCGGGCAGGTTGCCCATGCGAACGACCACAAGGCCCGTGCTGGGCGATACGTTGATGATCTGGCCGTTCTTGCCCATGGCGGCGTAGATGTCGCTCGGGGCATCGGGCATCAGCGGGCCGGGCAGCTGGATCTGTACCCCGGGGAGGAGGTAGTTGGATTGGCCGTTCAACCACCACAGGTAGCCGTAGGCCGGATTCAGCGCCTGTGAGGGCGTGGTCATGGCGGTGAAGTAGGCTTCGTCCGTGAGGATGGGGGTACCATTCCAGGTGCCGCTGTTCTGGGCCAACAAGCCGAAACGCGCCATGCTGCGGGCCCTGCTCAGGAACACGTTGTTGTACCCCAGTTGCACGAAGAGGCCCGTGAGGCCCGTGGTGCTGGTGAGGTTCGCGAAGATGTAGTTGTTCAGGTTCTGCCCCGTGGCGCCTTCGAGCACGCCATCGAGCAGGGTGTAAGGCGCGTTGTAGTACGACCAACGGCTACCTGGTTCGGTGAGGTAGGTGAGGCATTCGGGGTCGGTGCAATCGAATTCGCCGTTCGTGTCGTCGAGCCCCGTGGTCATGGAGAGGTGGTCGCGGATGGTGATGGCCGCTTCCTGCGCAGGCGTGCAACTCGTCCAACCTTCACCTAGGTAGGTGTTGCTGGGCTCGTCGATGTCCAAGTAGCCTTGTTGTTGGGCCAGCCCCACCAGGAAGGCGGTGAGGCTCTTGCCGGCGCTGGCCCAGTACCACGTGCTGTCCTGGGTGAAGGTGCCGAAGTATTGTTCCAGCACGATCCGCCCATCCTTCAACACGATGAAGGCTTTGCTATTGCTGCCTTCCAGGAAGTCGTAGAGGGCAGGGACCTGGTCCGTACACCACCCGAGCGAGGCCGGGTCGGTGGTGGCCCAGGTGTTGCCTACCGTCGGCGGGAAGTACAGTTCCTGTGCGGCGAGAAGGCCCGTGAAAAGGGAGGCAACCAGGGTGGCGAAGTGTTTCATGACATTGGGTTGGACACCTCACTAAGGCGTTGGTTCGATCGCGACCAGACCAGAATGCTCAGCACGATGAGCCCGAAGCTGCCGATGCCCAGCACGCCGTGGTGAATGAGCACGTCGGAGAAGGAACCGAGCGCATCTTCGAAGTTGCCGCCGTAGGCCAGCAGCAACGGGACGGCCAAGAACGGGAGCCAGCGTGGCTCAGCCTTCGGCACGAGGCGATGCACCACATAGGCCACCAGCGGCAACGCGAAGAGGAAGTGTTCGGTATCGGTGAGGGTGAGGCTCGGCACCAAGGCCACCAGGACCAGGAACTCCACGGTGAACGCCTGCGGTGCTTTTCGCTCCTTGTTCCACCACACGAAGACCGCGAATGCCCCAGCGATAAGCCCCAGCAACGCATAGGCCTCCACAGCGCTCGCGGACACGACATGCTTGAGCAAGGCGCGGTGGGCGAAGGAGTAGATCGTGTTCACCGCCCGGTAGTCGTCGCCGCCGGTGTAGATGAGCGCCGCGTTGTGTTTGGCCATTTCGCCGAGCCAGGCGCCGTGTACCTGCCAATTGTCCGCCCAGCCGAGCACCAGCGCTGGCAACACGATCCCGGCTAGGAGCGTGATGCAAGCGGCCCCTAGCGTTCTCCATTTTGCATGCAACACCAGCAGCGGTACAAGGAGGAGGAAGTGTGGTTTCGCCAGGATGGCCGCACCCAATAGAAGGCCGCCCAGCCCAGCGCGACCGCGTTGCAGTTGTTCAAGGGTGACGAGCAGCAACCACAATAGCATCATGTTGATGTTGCCCAGGTGCAGCTCCCGGTGCAGGTGTACGATGCATGCCAAGGCGATGAGGAACAAGGGCAGGTAGGCTTGCGCCTTGCCCGAGAGCAAGTTCACACGCACCATCCGGTCGATGCGCCGCAGGCCGTCGACGAAGGCCACCGTGATCAGTAGGTATTGGATGGAAGCGGCGATGGAGTAGGGCAGCAGGGCGAAGAGCGCGTACACCAGCGCCAGCATGGGCGCGTACTTGAACACGCCGCTGTCCAGGCCATGGGCCACGCCGTAGAGCGGTTCGCCTTTCAGGAGTGCTTCACCAGCACCATAATAGACCCGCAGGTCATTCAGCCAGAAGCGCCCGTTGATCTGCTCCACTACGAAGAGTAGGAGTGCGATGGCTGCGAAGACGATCGTGAACAGGCGCGGAAAGGGGCGAAGTAGCTGCACGTTTCCAGGTTGAAGGGATCGCCTAGAACCACCGATCCTGATGCCGAATGACGAAGGGCTTAGTGCCTCACTTCTTCGAGCGGTCCACTTCCTTGATCAACTTCCCTTTCTCGTAGTGCAGCTCGCGGTAGACCTGCCCGTCGGGTGAATAGTCCAGGTGTACACCGTGCTCTATGCCGTTCTGCCAGGTCTCCAGGTACTTCTTGGTGCCGTTCTCGTAGTAGTACATCCACTCCCCGTTCTCCACCCCGTTCTCGAAGCGGCCCACATACTCCAGCTGGCCGTTGGGGTAGTACACCTTCTCCATCACCTTCTGGGCTTCGTCGCCTTCGCCCTTCATGAAGATGACCACTTCCGGCTTACCGTTCGTGTGGGTGCTGGCCACGAATTTGTTGGTGGAACAGGCTACCAGCAGCAGGGCAGGGAGGAATGCGAGTGCGGCGCGGAGCGTCATGGTCGGGCGAAATTAGGGGAAACCGACCTTGCCAAGCCCGCGTTCAGGCTTCGGGCCGGTAGAACAAGAGCTTCCCTTTCACCAAGTCGCCCAGTTGGAGCCGCAAGGAGCTCACCTTGCGCCCGGTGGGTCCGAAGTTCTGGTGGGCGATGGTGACCTCCCCGGGGCCATGTACGGCTGTGACCACGGCGGTGTGTTTCATGAAACTGAACTGTTCCATCCCGCCTTCGGTGCGGTGTTCCATGGTCACTCCCTCGAACTGGAGGATGTCGCCCGGGAAGATGGCCTCCTGCTTCGGGTCGATCAAGCGCCCGAACGCATAGAGACCGTCCCATTTCGCTCCGGCCTTGTTCAACGCTTGGGCTGCCAAGTCCCAACATTCACCGCGGTCCACCTTTTTGCCCTGTACGGTGGCCACGTGGTCCACGATGCGCTGATTGAGCGGTGGCAGCGCAGGATCCTGCACCAACAGGAACGCGGCGAAGAGGCTGAAGAGGATCTGCATGGCTGTTCTGTAGGGGCACCAAGAGGCGTGCCAGGAAAGGTCCTAGGAAGCGGCTAGAACCACGCGATCAACTTGAGGTTGTATCGTCGCGGTGTGAGGTAATCCGGTATGGAATATTGGCGGCCATCCACGCTCTCGATCCAGGTATGGGAGATGGTGTTGTTGATGTTGAGCAGGTTGAAGACCTCCAAGCTCACCCACATGTTGTCGATCTTACCCAGAAAGCCTTGTTTTTCCTGCCCTTTGGCGCCGAGTAATTGTTTGCTGAAACCGATGTCCACCCGACGATAGAGCGTGGTGCGGAGCGTGTCGGCGTAGCGCGTGGCATTGGGTGGGCCGAAGGGTACGCCGGTGCCGAAGTTCACGTTGAGGTGGACCTTCAGGGTGGGCACGTTCGGCATTTCGTCCTGGAAGAAGAAGGCCACGTTCACCCGCTGGTCCGTCGGGCGTGGGATCCATCCTGGGGTGATCACCGTGCTGTCCACCGCCACCTGATCGAAGGTGAAGCCAGGCACGATCAGGTCGCCATCGGCATTGTACCGTTTGGTGTAACTGTCGTTGTACAGATCCTCCTGGATGCTCATCACACTGGCGCCCACCCAGCTCTCGACCCCATCGATGAATTCACCGTTCAACTTCAGGTCCAAGCCGGTGGCAAAGCCTTTGGCGAGGTTGGCCCCGTAGTAACGGATGCGCACGTTGTCCAATTCGTACGGGATCAGGTCGTCCATCTGCTTGTAGTACGCTTCGGCGGTGAACTTGAAAGGGCGTTTCCAAATGGTGAAGCGCCGGTCCATCCCCAACACGTAGTGGATGCTCCGCTGCGCGCGGATGTCGGGATTCAACTGCCCTTCGAAGTTGCGCACCTCACGGTAGAACGGGGGCTGGTAGTACAAGCCTGCAGCAGCCCAGAAACTGTAGTCCACATCGAGGGTGTCGCCTTGTTCATCCACCTTCTTCCACCCCGGGTGGTAGGTGAAACGCACCCGTGGACTGCCCACCGTTTGGCCGTTGTAGGTCCAATGCTGTGCGCGTGCACCGGCGATCAAGGTGTACCATTTGTCGTTGCCACGGTCCCAACGCCAGGTGTTCTGCACATAGGCGCTGGCCCGCACGCTTTCCATGTTCAGGCGGCTCTTCAGTACGTAGTTCAACTCCAGGTCCTCACCTTGGTTCAACGGAATGCTGAAATCCGCGGAGTCGATCACGGTCCATTCACTCAGCTTATCGTTGATCACCTCACTGCGCACGTCGGCACCCCATTGCAGGTAGCTGCGCTCCAGTTGCCGGTAGCCTTTGTGGGCGAAGGTGAGCACCGTGGCGTCCAAGTCGTTCCGGGCATGTTCCAGGGAGCGGCCGATGCCTAGGTTCTGTTTCACCTCACCGTACCGGCTGCTGTTAGGATCGCGCTCCAGTTCGTCCAGGTAATATTCGCTCAGCACATCGAAGCGTTCGCTCTCCACGGTGTTGAAGGCGCTGGCGGTGAACTTCAATCGGGTGGTCTTGTTCGCCTGGATGTTCACGTTGAGGGCGCCGAAGAGCGTTTCGAACCGCGTGACCTCCTGCCCTTCGAAGTAGGCGGTGAACCGTAGGGCTTGGTTGAAGCTGCCGTATTCGGTCTCGCGGTTCTCGGGCACCACACCGAATTTGTTGCTGGAGTACAGGCCCAGGAAGCCGAGCTCCACTTTTTCGGTGAGGTCGTAGGTCCAGTAGCTCTGGAAGTCCGTGTAGGTGGGCCGATACTGGCCTTTGGTGTCGAGCCCGTTGAGCACGAGCGTATTGGTGCGGTAGCGGATGCCGGTGACTTGGCGCAGTCGCTTGCCGAGCATGGTGTTCTCCAGGTGTACCGCACCACCGAGCAAGCTGGCCATGGCGCTGCCCGCGAATTTCTTGGGGCGCTTGTAGGTGATGTCCAGTACGCTGCTCATCTTGTCGCCGTAGCGCGCCTCGAAGCCTCCAGGACTGAACTGGATGCGCTCGATCATGTCCGGGTTCGGAAAGCTGAGCCCTTCTTGTTGGCCCGCGCGGGCAAGGAACGGACGGTACACCTCGATGTCGTTCACATACACCAGGTTCTCATCGAAGTTGCCACCGCGGATGTTGTACCCGGCGCTCAGCTCATTCCGAGTGGAGAACCCAAGTTGCCCTTGCAATAAGGCTTCCACACCTCCTTGAACGCTGGGGATGAAACGCGTCACCCGCGGATCCAAAGATTCCATGCCTTCTTCGCGATCGCGCTGTGTACCGCGGATGATGGCGGTGTTCAAGGTGGTCACGTTCAGCTTCACATCGCGGATCAGGAGCTGCCCTTCGGTCACGGTGATGCGCTCTTCGAAGGGCGGTATGCCGGAGTAGCTCCAACGCAGCACGAAGGCCTCGTTGGCCGGCACATCGATGGAGTAGCGACCTTGGTCATCGCAGGCCACACCCGTGCTGGTGCCTGCGATGGTGACACTGGCGCGTGGCAGGGTGTTGCCATATTCGTCGCGTACCGTTCCACGGATAGTACCGGTGTTCTGGGCCAACGTCCAAACGCTGTGCAGGAGGAGAAAGGTCAGCAGGACGTGCCGCATGCGATAGGTCGGCTAAGATAACGGGGGCTTTTCCAGTGAAGTATGCGGTATCACCCGAGCACGCCGCTGATGTTGTCCACCAACTGGGCAGGGCCGCCGAAATGCTCCAGGACCAGCAGGTTCAGGCGCTGGCTCGCTGCGCGGAGACGTTGGCGCGCTTCGTCCTCCACACCGCCGCCGATCACGAGCAACTTGGCATCGCCCTTGGCAAGGTCCGACAGCAGCACTTCTTCGTCCATATGCCCCACCGCGTTGATACCCACTGCTTTCAATTGCTGGTCGACCAGCGCCATCATGGCGGCGTTGCGCCCGAAGAAATACACCCGTTTTGTCGGCATGGGCGCAAGGTATTGAAGCGGGGGTCGTTATTGGATCCTGCACTTGGTTCTTCCTTTCTTACGACTTGTTCCTTCCTCCATCTTCCCATAGGCGGCTACCTTTCGGCCATGGATGCTCGTGCCACTGCTTTTCTGCGCCTGTTGGATATCATGGATACCCTCCGGGCCGAATGTCCGTGGGACCGCAAACAGACCATGGAGACCCTACGGCCGCTCACCATCGAGGAGACCTATGAATTGGGCGATGCCATTTTGAAGGACGACCTGCAGGAGGTGAAGAAGGAGCTGGGTGATCTGCTGCTCCACATGGTGTTCTACGCCAAGATCGGGCAGGAGAAAGGGTCCTTCGACATCACGGAGGTTTTGAACGGGATCTGCGAGAAACTGATCCATCGGCATCCGCACATCTATGGTGAAGTGAAGGTGACCGGTGAGGAAGAGGTGAAGGCCAACTGGGAGAAGATCAAACTGGCGGAAAAGGCGGCCCAGGGTGCGGCCGATACCACGCCCAGCGTGTTGGAAGGGGTTCCGCGGGGTTTACCCAGCTTGGTGAAAGCCATCCGCATCCAAGACAAGGCTCGTGGCGTAGGCTTCGACTGGGAACACCGCGATCAGGTATGGGCCAAGGTGCACGAGGAACTGGGTGAACTGAAGCACGAAGTGGACGCGAACACTCCAAAACAGGCCGAAGAATTGGGCGATGTGTTGTTCAGCTTGGTGAACTACGCCCGCTTCTTGGGCATCGACCCCGATGAGGCGCTGGAACGCACCAACCGGAAGTTCATCCAACGATTCCAGTACCTCGAACACGAGAGCCATAAGGATGGCAAAGTGCTGGGCGAGATGACCCTGGCCGAGATGGATGCGTACTGGGAGAAAGCCAAGGAGGCTTAGGGCGGCGATCGACCGGCAACACCCGGTGGGTAACGATCCGTTCACATTTCTAACCCCGGATCGAGCGACCTTTGCGGCCCATTTCACGTCCCAAGAAGAGATGAGCATGATGTCCCGGGTCCTGATGCGTGCGCTGTCGGCGCTGACAGTGGTCCTTATTGTTGGCCAAGCACACGCCCAGATCCCCACTAAATGCCTGGAGATCGAGAGCATCTTGGTGGATGCATGCAACCCTGCTGCGTTGTGCGCGGGTAGCTCGGAGGGCCAGAATGAAATGGTCCGTTTCCGGGTAGGCCCCGAACCTATCGCTATCGGCGACTTGGAAGCCGATTGGCCGAACAACACCTGGCGCGGTTTGGTGCAGACCACCACCACGGCGTCCATCACCAGCCAACTGAACGCCACCATCGCCAGTTGTGGCTTGTTGATCGAACCAGTTGGCGGGGTCATTCCCGCGGGCGCCAGCGTGCTGCTTGTGACCAGCACCGAGATGTGTGTGGCCGGCAATTCATTCGCTGCCTTGACCGATACGCTCTACATCGTTTTCCAGGATGCTGGGAACACGAGCGGCCATTTCGCCAACAGTATGGTGGCTGGCCAGCCGATAAGCCCCATACCACCTGTAGGTGATACCCAACGCACGTTGATCCTCTTCCATAACGCGAGCGGCTGCAGCGACACAGCCACCTACGTGCGTGAGTTGCTCTTGAACAACGTGGGCTCGTATGGCGGAGAGGCAGGTGAAAGCGATGGTGGTACGGTCGAGTTCTCCTGGCCCGGCGTTCCAATGGCTACCTACGTGAACTTTGGCTGCCAGGCTCCCTTCTCGCCGCTCTTCGTGGAAGCGGAAGCCGTTGGGCAATTGTGCGGGGGAACTGGAACAGTGGACATCAGCGCCGAAGTGATCGGTGGAACCTTCACCAGCGTGCAGTGGAGCGGAGGCACCGGCACCTTTGGTGACCCCAACGCCTTGGTGACGAGCTACACCGCAGGTCCTGGAGATGTCGGTACCGTGACGCTCACACTTTGTGCACAGACCGATTGTGCCGATCCGATCTGTGGCAGTGTGAACGTGCCGTCCGGATCCGGACCTACGATCACGATCTCAGCTAACGGCCCCTTGGCGATCTGCCCCGGTGAGGAGGTGCAACTCACGGCCAGCGGCGCCGACACGTACAGCTGGTCGAGCGGCGAAGGTTCGGCTTCCATCACCGTTCTCACCCCAGGTACATACACGGTCACCGGAACCGACGTGTGCGGCACCGGTGAGGCTACCGTGGAAGTGACCGCGGGTAATGGCGTCGTTGTCACTATCACCGGCAACACAACCTTGTGCCCGGGAGAGAGCACCACCCTTACAGCGAATGGCGCTACCAATTACCTCTGGAGCACCGGTGAACTGACCCCGAGCATCAACGTTTCGTCCACCGGTTCGTATTCCGTTACCGGCAGCAATGCCTGCGGGTCCTCCACGGAATCCGTAACGGTCTCGTTGGGCGTGGCACCTTCCGTCTCGATCACCGGTACGGCCACGATCTGTGCGGGTAGTCCGGCCACGCTCACCGCCAACACCAACGGGTCGCTGGTGTGGAGCACAG
>Ga0075154_10001255_pt1 | contig 18609 bp, 29 predicted proteins | sample JI71714BDNA_FD_70965 | JGI IMG/M metagenome (GOLD analysis project Ga0075154, IMG submission 70965) | Wastewater effluent complex algal communities from Wisconsin, to seasonally profile nutrient transformation and Carbon sequestration -... | ecosystem: Engineered > WWTP > Effluent > Algae...
TCGAACAAGGCCTGAAGAGGGCCGCTCCTAGAATGCCGCGCGGGGGCCGTTAGCTCAGTTGGTCAGAGCAGAGGACTCATAATCCTGCGCTTTGACGGGCTGAAGTGCCCCTCTCCTTGAAGTCGGGCCTTTAGAATCAACGACTTAGGCCGATACCTCTCCTGACTTGCACACGCGACAGCACACGCGCAGGCGCCGTGTGTCAACCGTGTGCTAACGAGAGGTAAGGATGGCTAGTGTTTCGATGCTGCCCAGCGGCAGGTTTCGGGGGTTCGCGCGCGTGGGAACGCAGCGCGATACGCAGACGTTCGACAGGAAGGCTGACGCTGAAAAGTGGGCGGCGAAGACCGAAGAGCGGATGCGGAAGGGCACCTGGTCCAAGGTTGAGCTAGAACCCGAGCCAGCCAAAGCGCCAGAGCGCACGTTCAAGCAAGCCGCCGAGGCGTACCTCGCCAGCGCCCAGTTCCTAGCCAAGAAGCCGAACACGCGGCACGGGGAGATGCACAAGCTCAAGCCCGCCATCGAAGGGCTGGGCAACAAACCGCTTGCGGCGATTACGAGCACTGACGTAGAGAACTACCTGGCTGCTCGGGCACAGGTCATGCCGCTCCGGGTCAAGCGTAAGGTTGCCGCGGCCGAGAAGGAGGGCCGACAGCCGGACCCTGAACTGACTGAGGCGAGACTGAGCAAGGACCAGCGGCGGCTCGAGCTAGCGGCCATCTCCGCGGTCTACAACTTCGCCAAGGCGCAAAAGTGGCTCGACACGAACCCAACACGCGATGTAAAGCGGCCCGGGTCATCCAGGCGTACGAGGCGAGTGGACGACGACGAGATGGGAGGAATCGTCGCGTACATGATTGAGCTTGAGCGACTCGACGGTGACGAGCGGCCTTACCTGTTCTTCTGCCTGCTCTTCAGCTGCCTGGCGCGTCCCGGGGAGCTGGCTAAGGCCCGCAAGAGCTGGCTGCGGCACGACATCCCACAAATCGCTTTGCCCAGCGACGAGGCCAAGAACGCGGACGAGCGCAGCATTTTGATGACCGAGGGGTTCCACCGCACTCTGCGCCAGTACCTCGCGACGACACCGGAAGAGTGCCCCTACATCTTTGGCACGTTGGCCAGGGACGGCGTGACCTGGAGACCATACAACTATGCAGTGCCATGGGCCAAGGCGCGCAAAGCGCTGGGCCTGCCGGGATTGGTAGCCCATATGGCTCGACACGAGGGCATCTCTCGCCTCTTCGAGCGTACCGACCTCAGCGACGGCCAGATTGGCGGTCTTGCCGGGCACCGAACGCCGCAGGCGCTGTGGCGCTACAAGCACCTGCGCAATGAACTGCAGAGGCCGACCATCGATAAGCTGCACACGGACGTGCTGCACGCCGTTGACCGGGCAATCACGAACCTGCATCCCAGCAGGTCACTGCGGCCTGGCGAGCGACTCGGCGACAACCAAAAGGCGCCGGCGAAGTAGGGCAGGGCGGCCAAGGCGCTGCGCCGAGCTCGGCGAGCATCTCGAGGCGGTCGGTGTCGATGTTGCTCATCACGCCACCTTCGCGCCGAAGAAGTCCTCGGCGATGTCGGCCAGTGCCACCAGCGCCCTATACGTGTCGGTGGTGGGGCCGATGAGCCCACGACGGATGCGCTGCTCGAGCTGAGTGATGGTGAGCTTGCTGTTGCGAGCCACGACCTCGCACGAGACCGGCATGCCATTGCGCATGAGGCACACGCGGTGCTTGAGCGTGCCGTCCGCAAGGCGGATGTTGCTGGCGGCTACTTCACAGCCGGTGCGCTGGATGCGAAAGTGGCGCTCCAGCAGAGTTGATGCCTTCTTGCTTGCATCATTGAACACGTTGTCTACGCAGTGATGACCACTGCACTTCGTGTAGCAACCGTTTGGCGATTTCTTGGCCCCTTCCGAGAGAGATGTAAGAGTGACCCACACCCTTGCGCCGGCACAAGGCCACCCGTGACCACCGTCCGCATCGCCGCCCACCGCCGCCAGCGCCAGCGCGCACGCCATGCCGCCGCAGCGCGTTACGCCACTCTGTCTCGTGAGACCGGTGTCCCTATAGAGGTGCTGCGCACATTCGCCCGCATCAGCGACCCACGCAACGCCCACCGGTTCACCGTCGCCGCGTTCCACGCCCGCGGCGAGCGAGCATGGCAACAGTACCTCCGCACGCAACAAGCGCGCACGGTCGACGAGGTTTTTGACCGCATCGATGCCCTGGTCGAGGCCAGGCGCCGCGAAAGTCAATGGTTCGTGGGCACCGAGCTGGCTCGAGGTGCCACTAACCTGAGGTCTCCGTCCTCACCGCCCGTCGAGGACTGGGAGCCCCCGCGCTACGAGCTCCAGGTCCGCCCCGCCGACTTGGACAACTGAGCTATGGCATACCGCCTGCACCTCTGGCTGATGAACCTGCCCATTTGGCGCTGGCTCGCCCGTGACCTGGCTCGTCGTGTTCCGCCCGACGCACGCTTCGACCGGTTCCGCGACGACAGACCTACCTAGGGGCCGCTACACGCCATTACCTTGGCTTTGTGTAATTGCACGGGAAGGCCATAACGCCGACCGCAGCCTACGTTGAACGAAACCGTTTTCCCAGAGGAAGAGCCCCGCTGTGAGCCCAGCGGGGCGGGAGAGCTAAGGGCAACCGTAGGCAGCGCTTCGCGAGCGACCTTGTACCGGCACAAGAGCCAAGCCCCTCTCGTTGGGGAGTGCGGGCCAAAGGTCACCATCCCCGCAACGGGATGGATGGAGCTACCCTTGTACCGGCACAAGCTGCTCAGTCGTCGTCGCTCAGCAGGATGGGGCTGCCTCGCCGATTGAGCCGCGGCTGCGCTGGCAGCGCTGCAGCGTAGTCGCATAGTGCCTGTACTGCTAGGGCCCTGTCTGCGTCAGACAGTGGAGCCCCGGTGATGGCGCGCTCAGCTCCGGCCAGCGTTCGCCTGCCGTAGCAGTAGTCGCTGCCGTATGCCACGAGTGTGTCAGTCGCGGCCAAGCTGAGACCTCGCTCGGTGGCAAGGGCGGCCAGCAGCTTCATATGAGGAGTCGACATCCCGTGAGCTATCGGCTGCACTAGCTCGAAGTTGAGCGCCCTTGTGCCGGCGCAACCCCGTGCAACGCCATCAACGCGGCTCGTGCGAGCGCATAGCTCTTGCACACAGCAACCACTGACTCCCCTTTCCCCTCGGTGACACTCATGACGGAGTACTGAAGTCCGCCGCGACGGACTAGACCAACGACCCGACCGGACACAAATAGGGCACACAGAACACCGGGCATGCCCAGCCGCACATCTGCGCGGCCTGTCACTCGGCACCTCCTTGTGCCGGTACAAGGCCCAGTGACCAATCTCCCCGCCTTGCCGACGGCAAGTTCCCCTTGGCCGGGTGCTCGAGCAAAACCTCAAGGGCGTTCAATACCGCGACCGTCGAGCGGCGCCCTGTCGCGGAGTTTTGGCTATGTAGTCGCAATTCAACCTTCCCGCTGCGGGTGAACGTTGAAGATGGTCCGCAGCAGGTACGTGTAGTCACCTACTGGTCAAGCTCGCGACTCCTCGTGTCAATGCTCCTGCGGAGCTGACGGCGCGAGCGCACTACCTGCCATGCACGCCCGTTGGGCTCCACGCTGGTAGAGCGAGTACTCTCCGGTGTCCGGACATCCCGTTCGCAGTAGTGGTTGCAGTGCGCAGTGCTGGCGCTGTGTTGGCGCCCAGCAGGGCTGAACACCATCCGCCCCTCGCGGGTGATTGCGCCCGAGCTTCGCTGCCTGAGCCATTTGTTGCGCACAATCACGCAGTGGACGGCGCGCACCGGCTACAACTGCGGAACGTCAACTCGCCCGAGCCTGCAGCGGAGTGCGAGCACAGCAGCGAAGGCGGGCCGGCAGGGGCTCGGGTCCCCGCGCGACGTCCACACCACTCTTGACGTCATTGACTGATACCAGCGCCAGCGGCCTATTGCCGGGCATGAAGCATCACTCCGGATTGCCCCGAACGCGGCACTCGCATATCGCTTAACCCCGCGCTACGGTTGGAGTTCCTGCCCGCTCGCTGCGTTCGCTCGCCAGAGCGCGAGGCATCGATTGCAGAGTTCGTCCAAGTCAGTGCGAGCGGTGCGGCCCTCACGTGCGTCGCGTACTGCGTTCGCGGTCGCGTTGGGGTCATCGAGCCACGCGCGCAGCTGCTGTTGCACGTCCTCGCCCGAGTGCACCACGCCCTCGATGTCCAAGCAGAGCACTTTCATCGCCGAGGTCGCGGTACAGATGCACCTGCCCTACGCAGCCGCTGTTTCGCACGATGCACTCCCCCTGGGCCTGCGCACCGTTTCCAGCGCTCGATGAGCAGCTCCTCGAGCTCCGTTTGGTACAGCCCCATCCGTTCCGTGGCGCGCACCATCTGCTCCAGCCCCTGCAACTGGCGGCGCAGAGCCCTCCTCCGCTGCTTCAAACTCGTTCTCCCGCTTGTTGGCGCGCCACGCGCGCATTGGACGACCAGGAGGACGCTGCGCGTCCCGGACACTACGTGTAGGCCAAAGCGCGCAACGGGCGTGGCATGGGCCCCTCAGCTCGGCCTACACGTGAGTGGTCCCGGGATTTGAGAACCGACCAGGTGTTTCTAGTGTTCGCGTCGTTCGCTGCCGGGAGCGTAGCGACGGCAACGACACGGCGGGAGCACGCGGAACGCGTGGTCACGCACCTCCTGCCCACCGGTGCACCCGAACACCTGCAGCATCAGCGTCAGCTCCTCGTCATCCCGCAGGACCCACCTGCGCCCGTCAATCAGCAGCACGATATGCCTCTCGTGCCGCTCAACCGTGTACTCCACGCCGACCCTCTTGACTTCAGTCACCCCAGTCGCCGCACGAGCTCCGCCATCTCCGCCAGCACCCGCGCCGACTCGGGCGACGGTCGCAGCGTTTCAGCCAGCGCCAGCGCACGCTCACGCACATCTGCCGGCACGTCCTCGCGCACCGCGAGTTCCTCGAGTAGCGCCAGAACCTGCCCCTCGACACCCCTTGATTTCAAATCTCTCCCCGCGCATCTCGACAGACAGTCGCGCGGGCCGTGAGGCACGCAGATTTGCATGCAGGGCATTCAGTCGATGCCCTCGTGCCGGTTGTCCTCCGCCATGCGCCTCAGCGTGTCAGCGTCCGGCTGCTCGTCGCGCCGGAGCTCACGGATGCGGCGCACCATCGCTTCGTCGCTCACCGCGTACATGTCGCCTGCGATGCCTGCCTCGCGAGGCGTGCGCTCGGGCTCGCCAATGCGGCGCTGCGCCTCGGCAATCAGCGCATGTACCTCGTCGTCAGTCATCTGCGCCACGAGCTGCGCGACGCTGAGCTGCGGCGAGTACTCAAGCGAGCCCAGTAGCACACCCGGATGCGGGCCGGACATGCTCCCGTCGTCGCGCCAGAGCTCGACCACCGCCATCCCATTTGACTCCCACCAGCCAAGCTCCACGCTCTGTATCTCCCCGTTACCCAGCCGACGCACGGCCGTGCCCGGGTGCGCGCTCGCGTCTTCGACTACTACCTGTGCGCCCTGCGGCATTACGCAGAGCGCTGCGATGAGCTCATGTACTGTCATGGCGCCCCAATCTACGCACGCACTCACGCCACCGCAAGCGTCACCGTTGCACTATGGGGCCGGTGCAACGCCCACCTTGAAAGCAAGCTTTCGTTAAGAGCTGGCGATACGCCAGCTCGGGGCGGCCAGTGAGCAGCCACGCGTTGGCATAGTGCAAGCGTGACATCGACGCGCTCGGTGTAGGCAGGCGGCAGGGTTTGAAATCAAAATGAGTGCATGACGCCGCTCACGCTGTACCGGTATCGACTCGCGAGGACTGCCACGGGGACGCTGTACGTCTACGGCTACGACCGTGCGACTGCTGATGTGCGCATCGTCGAGCTCGCGCAGTTCAACGGTGACGCGATGACGGGCGCGACCAAAGACGGGCGCTGCGTTGTGCTCGAGGGACGGCCAGCGCGGGACATGCACGCGGACTGGCTCTGGTTCGATTACTGCCGCGATAACTCGGTTGGCGCCAGCACCGACGCCACGCCGTGGCAGAGGACGTTTGACTGAGCATGAGGGTGATGCTGCGCATCGAGCCGGGGTTCGTGCCGCCGGACTACGTGCGAGACGTGCGCTACGTCCCACGTATGCCGCTGTGCACGTGCGCTGTCGATGCAGCGCGGGTCGATGAGCTTCGCGCGCACCCCGGCGTTGTTGCGCTGTCGCTGCCTCGAGTGAGCCACGTCGTGCTTGTGCCACGGGATGAGTGAGGCGTCGGGCACTGTGCTGCGCAGCTGAAATCAGTCTGCACCCTCTGACCACCAGACGAGGCGGCCAGAGAGTGATGCGAGCTCCGCGCACTCGCGCGACACCTCGTCGTCCCTGCGGCGCCAGCCGGCGCGCAGCATCAATAGCGCGCGGTCGGCCGCCACGTCGCTGAACGGGGGCGCGTCGGGCAGGTCGAGGTAGTCCTCGCACAGCTCGGACGCTCGAAGAAGCGCTGCGTTCATGTCGCGCACGCTCTCGCCTGCGGCGATGAGTAGCGCCCCGGCTTCGGGCTGCGTGCACGAGCCTGTCGTGCGCCTCTTGCCGCGCACCAGCGGCGACCAGAGCTGAAATAGGTACACCAGGATTCCCCGGTAGCGCTGCATCGGGACGCGACGCGCTGCGCGCAAGCACTGTGCACGGGTTGGTACATGAGATGACATCGACGGTGCTCGCTGTGTGTGCGGGTTGATGCACCGTGTAGTGATTTCTATAAGCGCGACCAGTCCAGGGAGAGCGGGGTATTGCCGGGTGATATTTCTCGCTTATAGAAGCGGGGGCTAGCGCCTTGCCAGGACTGCGCTTTCTGGCCGCCTGGCACTAGATATACCAGATAAACAGCTGCGCAGATTTCGCCCCCGGCTCTACTGCGAGTTGAGCCCAGCCGCACTGTGACAGCCGAGGCGAAATCAGGCATCGTGTCGAGCTTCTTGGAGCCCACGAATGCCTGTTTGGCCCATTACAGACGACGTACAAGCCGCCCCGACGGTCCTGACGGACTGGGCTCTATTCGAACTGCCTAGCGGCGTCCGACACATCGCTGGGTGCGTGCCCTACCCCCGCGAAGGCCGCGTCACGAGCGCAGTCGTCGAGCTAAATGTGCGCACGCTTCGCGCGGTGACAGACAGCGGTCGCGTGTACGAGCTGCGGCGCCGCGGCTACGGTCTAAATCTCGACGCTGAGTACGTCTGGAACATGTGGAGGAGTCACCACGGCGTGGCTGAGTACCGCAATCTCACGCGGTCAGTCATCGCCGAGCACGACGCGCTGACACGATGAGACATGTCCCGCGTGGCGAGCTCATCCGCCGACGGCTCGCTGCTGACAGAGTGATGCGGATTAGAACTCGACGCGACCGCCGAGCAGGTACCTCGCTGCTAGACGCTCTGCGCGAGTTCAAGAGTTGGCTCTCGCGTTACCGGTTCGGCTCTGCACTGCCGCCGCTGCTGCGACGCTACGCCGCGACGTGGCTAGAGAGATGGGTCCGCGAGCAGCGCTTACGCAACCTCCGGCGCCACCCTGGTTGCCCGCAGGTCCGCATCCGCTGGGTGCAGCCTGGCCCACGCGGCCCGGACGCGCATGACATGTGGGTGCCGTGGCTAATGCGCCCGCCTCGACGGCCCATCGAAAGGGTGCGGAGGCGTGCGGCACTAGCCAAGCAGCGCCGGCAAGTCGATGCTGCTCGCGGCCTGTAGCGGCCTAAGCGCGTTGCCTGCAGCTTCGAGCCGTCGCCGAACTCGCTGGCCGCTCTCGACTACGCTGAGCCTGCGGCGTTCCGGGAGGTGCCGCGTTATCAGCTTGTATGCCGGGCCCCACGGTTGAGTCAGCCTCCAGTGGTTAAGCTCGAACGACCTACAGCATCCGACCAGCGGTGTGGAAGAACTGAGCCGCGCCATCTCGACATCGCTCGATGCTCCCAGATTCGGTGTCCACGGCAGAAGTTCAAGCGGGCAAGCCGCACCGCTGGACGCTGGCTTGCCCGAAACCCTTCGCGAGGTCCGGCGGCCTCTAATCTCAGTTGCCCGGCCATGGTTCTAGACAGGGAACCTGCTGCACTTTCCGGAGCCGCCCGGGAAGTCGCTGCTTCTCCCCGCCGCGCGTCCAAACGGCTACATGGAAGCCGCTGCCGACGTCCGATTCAGAAAGCGTCCGGTCGTACTGCCCCGGGCTCAAGATAAGCGAGTACGGCCGGTCGGTATGGTCCTCGAATAGCACTTCGACGGCCGGGATGGCGCCAGCTTCAATCCACGGACCAAAGCTGACGACGACGTACTCGGCAGTCTTCATGTCGCGTAGCTGCGGCTTCTGAGTGTCGGGAACCAGCAGGCGTCCCGCGCCAGCATTCCAAGAAAGGAAGAAGTAGCCGGCTTTCGCAAGCCGACTGTCAAAGTAGTTTGTCGAGGCAATTGCTTGACCGCGGTTCGCGATAGTCAGGAGGTCCGAGGTTGCGTGGGGAGTCGTCATGAAGTTGCTTTTCGGTCGAAGGTTGGTTTTGCGAAGCAGGTTGACCGCCGCCTCAAGCGGACGTCAGAGGCCCGGGGAGCCGGAGGAAACCTGCGGCGCCACGACGTCTGCGAGGCATGTAGAGAGCTCGCGGCGCATGACCAGGCCACGGCCGCGTCTTGGCGACGGGCGTGTGGGCGGGTTAGGTCGACGGGGTATCGAGCTCTTGAGATGCCGAGGCGGCTAGCCTGGGCGTCCAGTACTGCCGCAACATGGCTGTTGCGGCAGTCCTCCGGCTTTCAGCGGGTGTCCGGGGCCCGTGGAGAACGAGCCGTCATCGTTGCTATCGCTCTCTCGATGCGAGCCAGTAGCCGCAGAGGTCAACGTTAGAACGACTCTTGCTGAATGCGATAGTTGGCAATCGCATATGCCACTGCGTTAAGTATAAACGAACTGGCCTTGTAGCGTCAATTGAGGCTGTCGAAAATTCACCCACAAGGCAGCGAACCTTTACTAATGAAAAGGCTAGTCTTTTCAAGGTCGAGGAGCAGCTAGGTGCTGCAGTGAACAAAGCTGGAATGTCGAGTTAATACCCGTTTCGAGGCGCAGTGCCCATCTACTTCAAGCGCTACACGCTGCGCTTCTTGCAGTTCCCCCGGCAGGGGACGACAGGTGCTTGGCTTGGCGAAGGGTCGTTGGCGAGACTCAGCGCGCCATCGCTCTAGGCGGGTCGTTGCCTTGGCCCAGTCCTCCCGACGAACTCTGGGCGCTGCACCAGAAGCTCGTCAACGACAACCGCGAGAGCGCTCACGCAATCTATCGCCCAGCGGCAATCCGGGACCGGCAGCCAGTACCGGTCCGCCAGAACGTCAGAGCGCAGCCAGAGAGAGACCCTGCCAGTGGGTCGCATCTCAAGAACGTATTCGTGGATAGGCCCAGCCCTGGGCCCTGGTACCCGCAGCATGACGCGCCCCCATTCGTCAGGCTTCACGAACCTGGCTTGCATCTGCATTGAGCGGCTGGCAACCGCGAGCAAGAGCTGCTCGGTAGTTGTCCAGCGGTCGCCAGGGTAGCAGGAGACGATGCGCGGTGGGTGTCCGTCCCAGTCTAGAAGCAGCTCGTGCATGGTCGCGTCTGCGCCTGCCGTTAGCACGTGGGCCTCGACCGACAGCTGTCGCTCACCGGCCACGTCAAAGACCATCAGGCTGATGAACTGGTGAGGCGCGAGCTGTGTCGCACCCGTGGCGCTTTCCCAGAGCTCCGACACGTCTGGTCCCGACTTGCTTCGACCTGCGAGAACTTGCCAGAACCAGCCGCTGTTGTGAATGAGGCTAGTTGTTGGGCTTAAATCTACTAGAGGTTCAATCTTTGCCCCGGGCTCTGTCGCCCATACTAAATCGGGCCTCCAAGGTACGGCCTACAGGTGGCCGACGCGGCCAATCGGCCAATCAAGGACGTCAAGACCTTGTCGACGTCAGCAGGCACACTGGGGGTCCAAGAGAAGGTGCGGACCACGGGTCTCTCTCGGCTGCCTTCGGGTCTACATCCTGGATGCCGAGGACTGCGGTCTTCAGTTGCTCCTTCGTGACACCGGGCTCGGACGCTGCCTTCTGCATCGGCGTCGTCCATCGCTCGATGTGCCGTCCGGTGAGCTAGAAGCCCCCTGGCTTGCCGAGCAACGGTTCGACCGCTGCGCCACGTCGTTGCACAGAAGCGTCATCAAAGAGGTTCTGCGGTGAGAGGGAACGCCAGTCACATCGGCCGCGAGGCCGTGAGTGAGAGCGGTCAGGTCTTCACCCTTGGGTCCTGGCCCGACCCGACCGACACGTCCCGACTCGGGAGGCCACGCCGCAGCCAGGCCGTACCACTATTTCCACTATTTCCACTGTTTCAAGGGAGAACTGCCAACTCCGTCCGGTCTCGGCTCGCCGTTCCGACTGAAGATGACTGGAAATGATGCCGATAAAGTCAGCTGACTGTTCATGTGGGCCTCATGACTACCAGCAAGGTCACCATCCACTATGCCGTTGGCGCTCAGCGCTTCCTAGATGTCTCGGAGCTGCCCAAGTCTGCGACGTCGTCAGTTCAAACCATCCTGGTCGAGGTAAGGAAGCCGGACGGCAGCCAGTTGCTTAAACCGGTGCCTGTCGTGGGTCCGCAGGGGCCCATCGATGTCGCCCATGTGGTTGCCCAAGCCATGGCCAGCCTCCCGGACTTAGCGTACGGCGTCAACCGCAAGCCCTATCTGTGGAGCGGCGCGCACTGGGCCGATGTTGACGACTGGGCCATGAGCCTGTCGCTAGCGATGGCTCGCCTCATCGGGACACCGCGGCACAACGGACGTACCAGCAACTGCTTCTACAACGCTCTACTGGATGCCTGGCTGGACGTGCGAGGTGACCAGCTACTGCCATTGCAGCCGTTCGGCACGTGCATGGGAGTGCCGGTCCAGGACGGCGTCGTCGCCATGAGGGACGACGGCGCCATTGCCGTCGACCGCAGCGACCCGTCACACGGAAACCTCCACGTGCTCCCCGTCAGCGCGCAGGCGGTCTTCGACGCATGGATGGACCTCGGAAACGGGCTGGCAGACGACAGCCTCCTGATGCGATTCTTGCGTTCGTCGCTGAACCCGGACCAGGTGTGCCTCCTACGTCGGTGGTTTGGATTGCATCTGGTGCTACATCGGGTTGCCAACCCTGAGAAGCTCCTGTTCATGCACGGCGCAGGCGGCAACGGCAAAGGCGTTGTGCTGAGGCTCTTGCGCGCCCTAGTGACAGACGCAGCAGTGGCGCCGCTCCGGCTTCAGGACCTCCGCATCTCCTCGAACCTCGAGAAGCTTGTCGGCGCCATAAGCATGATTGGCGCCGAAGGCAACGCGGTCACCGACCGCGAATTGCTTAAGACTCTGGTCAGCTGGGAGCCTATCAACGTCAACCCCAAGTATCGCGACCCGTTCACCCTGGACCCTCGCTGCCTCGTGACCCAGGCGTCGAACCCCGACCCTTCGTTCGACGATGATTCAGATGGCATGGTGCGACGGGTGATTGCGCTTCACATGACACGCCAGCCTGGACCTGATGAGAAGGTCCTGGGACTCGCCGACAAGATTTGCGCAACTGAGTACCCCTTGCTCGTGGCCTGGGCGCTGCAGGGCGCCGGGGAAGTCCTGAGAGCCGGGACCATCGAAATACCTGAAAGCGTGGCGACCCACTCCGAGCGCGTGGTTCGGCCGGTCCGCCCTGTCGACCGGTTCGTCGACCTGCTCGAGTTCGGCCCCTACGAAGTCGCTGCAGACGAGCTCTATGCCGCATTCAGACTGATGTGCGAGCGCCAGAAGCTGCCGCTCACGCCAAAGAAGCAGTTCTTTCTGGACCTGGACGAGCGGCTAAGACGGTCCGCCACAGAGTTCGAAACGCGGACAAAAGTGAGGGATATTGAGTTGTCCTCCCACATCAATGACCGCGGCGAGGTGCTGCTTATTGCGCCGCAGCTACAGGGCGCTGTCGAAATGAACGCGTGGTTCGGCCTTCGTGTCGCAGAAGGGAATTTTGGGGGTGCTGTCGGTCACCCAGTCAAGAGGCATCGCCGAGGTCTGCCGGGCGCTATCGGTCTGGCTGCGCCCCTCGCACTGGAGCATTGACGGCTGGGGTAGCAAGTTCGCTTCAACATCTTCGGAGCCGCGCCGGAGGGAGCCCTGACTCTCCGTCTGGACCAGGTTTGTCTGCTTTCGGACGTCCGTCTGCGCTGCCTGTTTGGACCGGCTGCATCGAACACGCGCCTGAACTCGTCGTGGAAAGACCAATGAGCTACAAGCACGCTACGCCGGCAAGAAGCGAGTTCCAGTCGACTTTGCTTCAAACCCTGAGGCGTCTACGACAGTCTCCGACGTTCGCAATGTCACTGGGCGCGAAGGAGCTATTTCACACGAACTTCCTTGGCTTTCTGCTCGAGTCGCGCGAGCCAGGGCTCTCTCCGCTTCAGGATTCGTTGCGGGTGCTCTTTGGCATAGCGCAGAAGCCGGGGGAGGAAGCCTGGTGCTTCGCGTATCGGGAGTTGAGCTCCCTGGACCTTGTCATCGTGCCGGTGAAGAAGACGCCGAGTACCGACGACGAGTCCGACGAGGCCGCAGACGAACGCAGCTTTGAACCTTCCGGCAGTTTGGCCGCCGTTGTGGAGGCCAAACTGAAGGCGCTGCCAACGGCAGTGCAACTTCAACGATACGACGAGAAGCTGAAGAACGACGTCACGATTGAGTGGCAAGGCCCGGAAGGCAAGACTGCCCGCAGACGTCTCGGATGTTCAGGAAAGAAGAAGTCCATCCCCATCAAGCGTTGGCTGCTGACGCTGGACCGAAGTCCGCCGGACTGTCTTGGCCGCGATGCGGCCAAATGGGTATCATTACCCTGGTCCGCAGTTGTCAACTTCGTCCGAGAGTTTGCGCGCACGGCAGACCGTAAGGTACTAGCGCCGAGAATGTGTGAGGTCATAGCCGACTACGCCGACAGTCTTGATGACGTTCTGCAAGTCGTACAGGCAACGGATGAGCTCTATCGCAAGGCCGTCCTCCGCCCCTATGCGGAGTTTCTGGCTGACATCGCTCGCTTCGATGAACTAAGGGCGGCTCGCCTGGTCGATTTGGTCGGCAAGCGGTCCTATAGCGCGTGGCTGTCCGACCTTCTCATGGCCATCGAAGCAACGGTGCCCGAAGCCCAAAGACCCGGCAAGCTGACGGGCGAGGTCTTCTACACCAATGGACTGCCTGGGCTGACTGTCGAGTGGGACTCTGCGACGGCTACGGGAGCGAAAGAGGTCCTTCGAATTGGCGTACAAATCCAAGGCAAGAGCTATCGTCACTTCGTCGCCACGAAGTCCAAGTGGGCCGGTCTGGAGGGGTTCGTTGTTTCGTCAGGACTCTTGGACAAATGGATGACGGGCGAGGTTGGCGGGCCCCTCCATGGTCAACCGTTGATGGCGCAGCGACCAAGGAACAGTGCGCCTGTGCCGCCTAGGAGCGGTCGATATGACAGGCAACGTCAAACAAATCTTAGGAAGTACGGCGCAGATGCCTTCTTGTACTCCGACGTCGACCTGGCCTTGTCTGGCCCCTCGCTAGAGGATATTCAGAAGGCAGTCTGCGGTTCCATGGCGCGCGCGGCTGCGCTGGTGCGCGGCCTGCAGTCCTAGCTAGAGACGAAGGCTCTTCTCGTTGCCCCAGCCCTCGGGGCCCGCCATAACGCCTCGGTGCGCCGGAGTGAATCGAATACGGAAGACCAAGCGACCGTCAATTTCCGGCTTGCTCGCGTCTTCGTATGTACGCCATGAAAGGATGACGCCGCCGAAGTGTGAGGGCGAGGCCTGCTTCTCATGCAGATACAGGTTGCCTCCCACCAATCGGTCAGCAGTTTCATGTGCGACAACCCAGTAGCCTGATTCCCACTCGTCAGTGGTACCTGGCACCTTGTGGACGTTCTGCTTTCGTTCAACGAAGTGGATGCTAGGCATGGTCTTGATGGTTGTCCGACAGAATCAGATGGGGGCCGGATTGTGCCGACGCTCTTTCCTGTAGGCGTCCACACTGCCGTTAGTAGCCTACTGGATGAACCCGACAGGGCGAGGGGCAGTGCCGGCCTTGAAGCTCGAATAGTCCACGAGCCGGGCGACGAGTTCGTCCTGCGACCTGGGCCTGCAGAGCTTGGAACCCCTCAATGCAGCCGCGAAGTCTCCTGGGGTCAGACTGGGCAGGTGCGCGACCGTCTCCATGGCCCGGGGTGTGAGTTCGATGCCAAGCTGCTTCGATAGGCCATTGAGTAGCTCCCGAACCTGCACAGGCTTCAGGAAGTCCAACCGAACACACACGTCAAAGCGGCGCTGCACGGCCTCGTCTAGGTCGTCCATCAAGTTAGTCGATGCAAAGAGTACGCCGTCGAACGCCTCCAGTGCTGTCAACATCTCGTTGACCTGCGTCACCTCCCAGCTGCGTTGAGCCCGCTTGCGACAACGGAGAAAACTGTCTGCTTCATCCAGAACGAGTACGGCTCCGTCGGCGGCGGCCTCTGCGAACGCGCGGGCAATGTTCTTCTCTGACATCCCGACGTACGGTGAGAGAAGGTCAGACGCCCGTGTGACGCGGCACGGGCGGTCCATCAGGCGGGAAACGTGCCTTGCGAACTCTGACTTACCGGTGCCTGGAGGTCCTGACAGGCAAACACGTCCGGAACCCTCTCGCACGATGCCTTCCGCAAGTGCCCCAAGGTCTGCGGTCGAGTTCAGCAGGTCCAGTCTGTAACCCGTGGCCAGCGTTCGCTCGTGCAGCTTCAACGGTGCGGTGTCCGAGGCCTGCAGGGACCCCGACAGAACCTGTGAGAGTGCTGGTTCGTATTGGATGGACGTGTCCACATCTGCTGCGGTGACAGCGACGCGTACGGCTCGTCGCAGTGTTGCTACGCTCACCCCTGGGTGGCAAGCGACCCGTTCCCTGAATGACTCGCTGACCGGGAGGCTTTGAAGTTCTCGCTCCAGGACCCGGCGACGGACGCTGGAGGGGGGATGGTCCATCCTCAGGACGTAGTCGAAGCGCCTTCGGTAGGCCGGGTCGATGTGCTCCAGGCAGTTGGTTACCCAGACCACGGGGACGGTGTTGGATTCCAGCAGACGGTTTACCCAGCCCTTGATGCCGCTCGCATTGCCCCCGAAGCGGCCCTTGCCGCGTGTTGCGTAGAAGACGTCCTCGACTTCGTCGAAGAGCAGAATGTGCCTCCCCGCACCGTGAAGCAGGGTCTGCGCGAAGCGGAGAGACTCGAAGCGGTCATGACCAGCTCGAGGTTTGCCCAACGGCGTTTCACAAGGCACCTCCATCAGTTGCGCTCCCACAGCCTTGGCGAGTGCGCCGACGAACTGGGTCTTGCCGGAGCCTGGTACGCCGTGCAGCAGGATGTTCACGCCGTGCCCCTCGTGGCGACACGCCTGTTCCAGGTACGGCCGCAGCACCCGAACATCTGCTGCAAGGTGGGGGAAGTCCTCGAGGCTCAGTTCAGGCTCTCTCGCTCGACAGAAGCTGAACCTGAAGAGTTCGAATAGGTCGTCGTGCTCCATAGACATTGCTTCGGCAAAGCCTTGGATTAGGTCGACCTTGTGTCCGAATGGGTAAGGCTTGGCGTCGTCCACCTCTAGGAGGGCGGAGCGGCTCAAGCGCCCGGTGTTGCTCAACGCGCGCTGAACCTCCGACTCCGTGTATCCCAGGCAGACACTGAGCAGCCGAACGAGAGAGGCCCGGACCAATTCACCGACCATGCTGAGCGCCTCGCTCAACTGGGCTTGAATGTGCTGCAGAACTGCGAAGTGGAGGATGTCCGCCTCCACGGGCGATAGCGACAGCCGTCGGGATAGCGTGCGCATGTTCCGTGCGACGACCGCCTCCTCCGGAAAGACTGGGCGTGCAGCTTCCAGCGCGCTCATCTTGGCAGTCAGCTCATGCATCGCCCATTCTGGACTGTATTCGTCCGGACCGCGTGCCTCGATGCCGAGAAACTCTGCTACCGCTACGTCACCGAAGCGCCGTTCTCGGACGAAGGACTCGACGCCGTTGCACTTGAGCAGTAGGCGCAGTATCCAGAGCTGAAGGATAGGGACGTACTGCTCGTCCAGCGCTAACGAGCGCTCGCATTCCAGTGCTGACATGGGGCTTGAAGAGTTGGATGAATACATCCATTCTTCTTAGGGCTGCGACAGGACACGTCGCAGGAACGAAGGTGCCGTGAGTCCGGCGGAAGCTCAGTCGGCGTACCTCGACAGTCCCTCTTGCAGGGACCTCACAACGAAGCCGCGCACCGCCTTCGGCGACAGCACCTCGACGGACGAGGCCCGGGAGAGGAGCCACCAGCGCAGTTCCCAGGAGTCAGGCACGGTGACCTTCACATCGAAGGCATCCTGGCCGGCCCGCTCCACGACTTGGTCATCGCCAAGGGGAGACTCTTGCAGATAGCCCGCCATCATGGTGTCGCACCTCAGGTGGAGAACTACCTCTGCCTGGCCTTCGGACGGCACTCCGAACTGCCCGTGATTTCGCCGCAGTACGGCTTCCAGGGTCAAACCATCGGGCTGAGCCACCGACTCTGGACGGACTTCGGCTTTGTTGAAGCGATGCAAAGCAAAGAACGCTGCGGACGAACCAGAGCTCTTCGTGGCAACCAAGTAGACGGCACTTCCGCGCAGCACCAGGCCCAGCGGGTTTAACCGGTACGGCTTGGGTGGGCCTTCGAGCCCTACTCGGTACACGGCATCGACCTGACGGTCGAGCAGAAGTGCTTCGGCCAACGCCTCGCGCACTCCCGGTGCGGTCCTCGGCGCCCGTCCGACCAACCCCACCGGCGTGGCGGCGACCTTGGAGGCCCACCTCGTCACCCCGGCCTGTTGGCCGAGGCGGTCGAGGCGTCGCCTTGCACGGTCAAAGGTGGGGCGAAAAGTCTCGAGCATGCTGGCAGGCAACGCAGCAATCAGGTGCCGTTCGACCAGTGCCACCATGAGCGCTTCGGACGTGCCCAGCCCAGCGACACCGTCTGGCGGCGCGGTCTTCCAGCCCCAACCGTGTGGCTTGCTGTCGTCCCGCACTTCCAGTGGCAGGTGTTCGCGCAACAACTGCAGGTCACGCTGCACGGTTCGGACGTGCACCGCATACCCGCGGCTGTTGAGCGCCTGCGTAAGTTCTTCCGGGCTCGCGAAGCGCCGATGAGGAATGGCCTGCAGCAGCTCCAGCAGGCGAGCAAGGGTGTCGGCCTTCGGCTTAGCAGGCATGCAGCAAGTAGTTTGCCGGGCTTAGCCCGGTGGAAAGGCCTTCTCCAGGCTCTCGAACGTGAACCTGTAGACGCCAGGGGCAGAGGACTCGCGCTTGCCCGCCACGTTCAGGCTCTTGATGCCATGGCGCTGAACGAACTGTGCGAGGAACTTCTCGTGGACGCCGGGGCGGAAGTGAAGGTACGGGCGCCCGTGCTTGGCCGCGAAATCTGCAGTGAGCTTGGAGCCACCGTCCAGTTTGTCCGATAGCGTAAAGATGACGGTGCCGTCCGAGTCCCGCACGTTCCACTCCGTCCGTTGACGGTACCCCGACGTAGACGTCTCGACGAGTTGGTAAGCCACCGGAATATCGCCATCCTCGGAGCGGCGTCCTTTCGGGCACCAACCGCCATGGCTCAGGCCACGCGAGATTGCCCAGTCCAGGCCGGCTCGGTCCGCACCCGTTTGGGCGCCGGAGACGATGAAGAGACTCGTGTGTGAGGAGAGGATTACGGTCATCTGTGCATCCAGTTGTGAGTCTTGCACTATCCCGCTGCCTGCGACAAGATGCGTCGCAACGCGACGAGGTGCTGTGGCGAGCAGTGAAACCCGTCACTACGGAGGGTTCTCGGGCTGCGGCGCACTCACGAAGCGCAGCGTTCATGGAGGCGCTGTTTGCCACCAGCTTCAACGGAGTACCAGATGGCCGGACAACGACGCTACCTCACGAAGAGCCGGTTTAAGCTAGCCGTGGAGTGCCCTCGGAAGCTCTATTACACGGGCAAGGCCGACTACCTGGACCGGTCACAGGAGGACAGCTTCCTCGCGGCCCTTGCGGAAGGGGGCTACCAGGTAGGCGAACTGGCCTGCTTGATGCACCCGGGGGGAGTTCGCGTCGATGACCTCAACCACCAGCGCGCCCTGGAGCAGACCGCCGAACTGCTCAAGAAGGATGAGGTGACCATCTTCGAGGGGGCGCTGGCGCATGAGTCGTTCTTCATCCGCGTGGATGTCCTGCTCAAACGAGGCCAGGACATCGAACTCATCGAGGTGAAGGCAAAGTCCTACAGCGCGCTGGAAGATGGGGACTTCCGCGGGGCGAAGGGCCAGTTGAAGGGCGAGTTCCTGCCGTATCTGCAGGACGCGGCGTTTCAGCGATACGTCGCCGAACGAGCTCTGCCAGGTAGCCGCATCAAGGCCTACTTGATGCTGGCGGACAAGGAACGGCGTGCGACCGTTGACGGGCTCAACCAGAAGTTCCGGGCCAGGCGCGTCAACGGTCGACTGAGTGTGGAAGTTGCGCCAGGCACGGACCTGGAGGCCCTGGG
>Ga0075154_10001260_pt1 | contig 18602 bp, 11 predicted proteins | sample JI71714BDNA_FD_70965 | JGI IMG/M metagenome (GOLD analysis project Ga0075154, IMG submission 70965) | Wastewater effluent complex algal communities from Wisconsin, to seasonally profile nutrient transformation and Carbon sequestration -... | ecosystem: Engineered > WWTP > Effluent > Algae...
ATTACCTCAATCATATGATCGTCATAGAAATATTTTTGAGCCATCTCTTGAATTTTTACATTATCCACAGCATTTACTTCTTGGGCAAAATGTAAAAAATCTTTGGGTTGCTTACCTGTCAAAAGCATAGTTTTGACAAATGAAGAAACATTTATAGGTCCATCAAGCATATTCATAAAACTACCCATGAGATAATTTTTAACCATATTCAGCTCCTTGTTTTTTACTTTTTGCTGCTTCAATAGATCCATCTGATGATATACTTCTTTCATTAATGGTTGTACATACTCTGATGCGGCTTCAGTACTAACATAAAAACACCCGTCATGTAACATCTGATCCACACTACTATGAATATCATAGGTATATCCTAAATCTTCGCGAATGCTACTCATGAGGCGTGAGCCAAAATAACCACCAAATATAGTATTTAACACAAAAAAAGATGCATTATCCTCATGGTCTCTGTTGAATAATTTAAATCCTGTTTTTATAGCACTTTGATGTTCATTTTTGCTGGTTAGCTGTATTTTTCGTCCTGGTGTAGAAATAGCTGGTGTGTATGTTTTTATCTTGCAATGCTTATGGTCCTGCCCAAAAGTATTAAAAATAGTTTTGCGAACTTCTTCATTGATTTTGCCGCTGATGATGATAAATCTGTTGTCTGTTCCATAATTAGTTTCATAATGTGTCAAAATGATTTCCCTACTTAACTTTTTGTAATCTGCTTCGGTACTATTGTAACCGTATGGATGATTTTTACCAAAGATTTCTTCAGTAATTTGTCGATAAGTAATGACTTCGTTTTTGGTGAGTTCTTCTTTTAGCTTTTGTATATTTACATGTTTAAATTTTTCGATCTCATCTTCTGGAAATGTTGGATAAGTATAAATATCATATAGCTGTCGGATCGCTTTTTCACTAAATTTGGTGAGACAATACAATGTGGTGTAAGAGAAGTCCATATTGGATGCTGTCTTTATACTGGATCCATAATAATCTATTTCTTCTGCAATCATAGTAGATGTCTTATCCTTGCATCCATCCTTGATCAGGGACGAAACTGCCCTACTAGCGAGATGATGCCTTTCTGCACTTCTGCCTGCCACATGAACGACTTCTACTTTTAATATTTCTTGGCTGCCCAAGTTAATTTCGCATACTTGAGTTCCATTAGCCCATTGATACAATTCATATTCGGGAAATATGAGTTTCTCTGTTTTATGGATGGTGGGTGCCACTTTTCTGTCTAACATCAAAAAATATTTTGGGCACAAAGGTACTATCAAATATTTCATTCTTTGGCTAATCTAAAGATAATCATTTTAAAATACATTTTTATTATTCCCCAATATACTGTGGATAAACTTTTTAATTCATTCTATACCAAGCAGATATTAGGAAATATGATAATTAGTATTATTTTTGTGGTCTGAAATTTAAAAAGTTCTTCTTGACTATTCCAAGTAATATAGGAACACAAAATTTTGATTTCGATTTAGTTAGATACTGTAACAGTTAAATAAGGTACAAAAAATGAGATTTGAAGTTTCTTCGTCAGAATTACTAAAGCAATTAAACATAGCATCAGGAGCCATCAACTCTAATCCTGTACTTCCTATTATGGAAGATTTTCTCTTTGATGTGAAAAGTAATACATTAACCATTACATCTACTAATCTGGAGACTACCATCATTACTGAATTGGATGTTACTGCTGATGAAGATGGTATTATTGCAATTCCAGCAAAAATACTTTTGGATACACTCAAAGCATTACCCGAGCAACCTATCACAATTACAGTTGACGAAAACAATGGTGTTAAAATTCTCTCAGCATTTGGGGTGTACAAACTCTCTGGCGATGCGGCAGATGATTTTCCAAACCACCCTGAAGAAGATGATGTTGAAACATTGCTTCTAAATTCCAAAAAAATCCAAAAAGGAATCACAAATACTATTTTTGCTACCAGCAATGATGAATTGAGACTTGCCATGACTGGTATTTTGATTCAGATAGATTTTACCAAACTTCATTTTGTAGCTACGGACGCTCACAAACTGGTTAAATACACGATAGGAAATCTAAGTACTGACATTGCAAAATCTTTGATTGTTCCTAAAAAAGGATTAACTTTAGTTAAAAATGCTTTGTCAGAAGAATGTGATGTAAAAATTAGTTTTAATAAAGCAAATATCTTCTTTTCTTTTGGAAGGACAAAAATCGTTTGTCGTCTAGTCGATGCCAAATATCCGGAATATAATGCTGTAATCCCGGTAGAAAATCCATACGAAGCCATTATCAACAGAAAAGATTTTTTGAATTCACTGAGAAGGATAGCAATATATGCCAATAAATCTACCAATCAAGTCATATTGAACATCACAGAAAAAAGCATGACTATCTCAGCTCAAGATCTTGATTTTTCAAATGAAGCCACTGAGCAACTCAATTGTAATTTTTCCGGAGAACCTATGACCATAGGTTTCAACGCCAAATTTTTGGGTGAAATGCTCAATGTATTGGAGAATGACGATATTAAACTTCAATTGTCTACACCAAGCCGAGCAGGATTAATTGTACCAACTGAAGATGAGCCTGGTGAAGCATTACTTATGCTAGTGATGCCTGTGATGATGGGCAATTAAGATTTTTGTAATTTCACAAAATATGAAAGTTGGGCTGTTTTTTGGATCATTCAACCCTGTACATACAGGTCATATGATCATAGCTAATCATTTTGTCCAATACACAGATTTGGACGAAGTTTGGATGGTAGTAAGCCCACAAAATCCGCTTAAAAATAAAGCCAGTCTAGCCAAAGATAGTGATAGGTTCCATTTGGTACAGCTGGCTATTGGTGACAATACCAAAATCAAAGCATCCAACGTAGAGTTTTCATTGCCAGTGCCATCATATACCATTGACACACTCACTTATTTAAAGGAAAAATATCCTTCCAAAATTTTTTCTTTGATCATGGGTGGAGACAATTTGGCTACCATAGAAAAATGGAAAAACTTTGAGTTGATTTTGGATAATTATAACATTTATGTGTACCAAAGACCTGGGTTTGAAGACGGACCTTATGCAAAACATCCACATGTACACATAATCAATAATGTACCCATGATGGAAATTTCAGCTACGTTTATTCGAAATGCCATATCTGGTGGCAAGTCTATCCAATATCTTGTTCCTGACGCAGTCTTTAAGTACATAGACGAATCAGCCATGTACTCCAAAATCAATATAAAATAAAGTTTATTTTAACCATTTTATTGATTTAATTTAGACAAATTATACAATAAACTGATACATTTTTCCTTTATATTGTCGAATTTAATGTAAAGCACACCATGTCTAAAAATCGTATACTTGTAATATTTCTGCTTTTAGGTACCTGCTATATACTAAGGAGTCAAAGTAATTTGGTTTTGGGAGAGTGGAAATCTCATCTTTCTTATCGTATTGGTATCAGGGTAACTCAAAGTCCAAACAAAGTAATTTATGCCAGTCAAAGAGGAATTTTTATGGTTGATAAAGGTGATCTTTCTGTGACTACATTATCTAAAGAAAATGGACTTTCGGATATCAGGGTCTCCAATTTATTTTATGACCCGTACAACGAACAGATCATGATCATTTATGAAGATAGCAATATAGATGTAGTACATGCTGATGGTAGGGTGTCCAATGTGCCATTTATTCAAAGCAATACATCTATTTTGGGGAGTAAATCTATAAATCAGGTTTATTTTCAAAGCAAAACAAATGCATACATAGCCACAGATTTTGGAATCATTGGATTTAATCCTGAAAAACTTGAGTTCCCTTTTACCACATTTACGTCTTTTTCTATACTTTCTGTAACGATTTTCAATGATTTTGTATATGTCGGTACCGAAAATGGTGTGTATAACCTAAGGCTAACAGGTACCAATATTTCTGACTTCAATCAATGGAGTAAATTGAACACTTCTGGAGCTTTTTTTGAAGGGACAAAAATTGACGCATTAGTTACAAAACACAATCAATTGTATGTAGTCGCAGATAATCAAGTATTCGCTTATGCTCAGCAATTTAAACTAGTGTACAAACCTTCAGATGCTGAAGAAAATATTAAATTTCTATCTGATTCCGGACCTGATCTTATAGTGGGTATAACTAAAGGAAATAATGCAAAAGCTATTTTTATAAATAAAGATAATCAAGTAATAGAAGGAAAATATGGTTGTCCTAATTTATTTCAATATGCCGTCGAAGACCAAAAAGGGAGAATTTGGATTGCTGATCAATGGGATCCAATAAAATATCTGCAAAATAGGCTGGAATCCAACTGCAGTACAATAAGCATACCCTCACCATTTTCCAATGAAGGTTCTAGCATTAGGTTTAAAAAAGATAAAGCCTACATAGCTTCCAATGGTGTAACTGAAGATTTTCAATACTCATTTACCAGAAATGGGTACTATACTTTAGCAAATAATACGTGGGAAAACTTTAATTCGGAAAACTTTAAAATACTTGTGGATGAAGAATTTTTTCATCTGATGACGCTTGCTCCAAACCCTAAAAAGAAAGAAGTATATTTAGGGAGTTATTACAACGGATTGATTTTTTATGATGAAGAGGCTGATACCACAGCACACTGGAATAAAGACAATAGTGCTTTGCAAAGAACCGAGGGAGATGAGGCCCGTACTAGAGTTTCAGGATTGGCTTTTGACAAAGATGGCAATTTGTGGATATCAAACTATCTGGCCCAAAAACCAATTGTAGTCAAAACCAAAGATAATACTTGGCATAGCTTCAATGTTCCCGGAGCGACTTTGCTTCATGAAATATCTATAGATCAAAAAGGAAATAAGTGGATTCCTGTTTATGGTACAGGAAACGGTATCGTAGTATATTTTGAAGGGAGCAATATTGCAGACCCTACTGATGATAAAGTCAAATATATAACTAGAAACAATAGTGTAATTACAGGCAATAGGGTAAACTGTGCTACCGTAGATTTGGATGGTAGTATTTGGGTGGGTACAGATGAAGGCCCGGTAGTATTTGATTGTGGTGATCCATTTGCAGCAACATGCACTGGAAACACTCGAAAAGTTGTAGTAGATGGGATTCCTGCACCTCTTTTAAGGTATGAAGATATCATCAGTATAGGAATTGATGGTGCTAATCGTAAATGGTTTGGCACAAGAAATGGTATCTTTGTTCAATCTGCAGATGGTGTGACAGCTATAGATCGTTTCGACGTCAAAAACTCACCTTTATTGGATAATAGAGTAGATGAGTTATCTTTCAATCCTGAGACCGGCGAGATGTTTATCGTAACGCGAGGCGGTATCCAAAGTGTCAAAACCAATACCACAGGAGGTGGAAGATCATTTAGCAGCAACGTTTATGCATATCCTAATCCTGTGACACCAGGCTATACAGGTCCAATAGCTATTAAAGGACTTATGCGTGATTCTAATGTAAAAATCACAGATATGAATGGCAGGCTAGTTTATGAAACCAAAGCCTTAGGTGGTCAAGCAATTTGGGATGGTAACGATTATAATGGCGTGCGGGCTTCCACAGGTGTATATCTTGTATTTAGTGCTAACGAGAATACATCACTTTCTCCAGATGCTGTTGTTACGAAGATTTTGCTAGTGGATTAATTTACTTTTCTGAGAGTTTCTTCATAAAAAGTAAACCTGTTTTTCTTTAATCCTTGGAATATTTCGTTTAGATATTGCTTTTGATATATTATCAGATCTTCTTTTGATTTGATAGTTTCAGTAACCAAAGTATCATCTTTTTTTAGTGGTAATTTGCCTTTTACTCCTATAGTTGTAACGTCTTCTTTGATGATTTGTCGAGATTTGATATAAGTATTTGTCGTCCCTTCGTAATTTTTGATTTCTTCAAGATTGGTTTTGATGTCTTCTTTTGGTTTAAGTACCCATCTTCCATTTGTACACGTCCAATATTCTATGACTTTACTATTTTCGTCATACTTTGTTGTGTATTCTACATTTGGTATTTTACCTTTCCAAGAAATTTTCACATGCTTAGTTTTTTGTTTGTCATTATATCTTGTTTTTGAAAGAGTTCCAGTTTTTTTACCATTTTCGTCATAATCTACAGCCTTAACTTCGCGATTCTTTTTATCGTACCAAATCTTTGTTTTAGAATGAAATCTATCTCTAAACATAGTAATTCTTTCTATTCTTATTGTATCATCTTTATATTTGTAAAGATATGATGTCCTCAATCCTTCCTTTCCATGTATCTCAGTAAATACTACAAATCCCATGCTATTAAATGAGTCTTTTTTGATTAAGAAAGAGTCTTTAGATTCAAGTATTTCAAAAACATATGACTCAATAGTTTTTAACCGATTCTTTCTTACCACTTCAGGCGAAGGACTTTGCTGAGAAAACAATAATTGACTTATACCTATGTTTAAAATAAATAGCCAAAAAATATTTTTCATAATAGGACAAAACATATATTGTGATTAAAATTTTTATCGAAATTCCTACACTTAAAAACAAAGAGCCTTTCTAAATTGTACTTCAGAAAGGCTCCTATATTTTATAAAACGCTATTCAATTATAACATAGGTGCAATTACCAACGCTACAACCGACATCAATTTCAATAAGATATTAAGTGCTGGTCCAGATGTATCTTTAAATGGATCACCCACAGTGTCACCAACAACGGTAGCTTTGTGTGGTTCTGATCCTTTATAGTACATTTTGCCTTGAATTTCTACACCTTCTTCAAACATCTTTTTAGCATTGTCCCAAGCACCACCTGCGTTTGACTGGAAGATGGCCATCAAAACTCCACATGAAGTCACACCAGCCAACAATCCACCCAACATCTCAGCGCCACCACCAAAACCAATAACTACTGGAGATATTACTGCCAATAAGCCAGGTAAAACCATCTCACGGATAGATGCTTTAGTAGATATCTCTACACATTTGCCATATTCAGCCTTGCCATCTGCTGCATCAAATGTTGCTTTATCTCCATTAGACCATGTCTTATATTCAGAACCATCATTCTTTTTCATTACAGCAAGAGCTGCCTTTAACTCGGGAATATCTGCAAACTGCCTTCTTACTTCCTGGATCATGTCCATAGCTGCTCTACCTACTGCGTTCATTGCCATAGCTGAAAATAAGAAAGGAAGCATAGCTCCGATCAACAATCCAGCCATAACTTTAGGATTTGCTACGTCGATTACTGTGATACCTGCTGTAGCCATAAATGCTGCAAACAGAGCCAAGGCTGTCAATGCAGCTGAGCCAATCGCAAATCCTTTACCTATCGCTGCAGTAGTATTACCTACAGCATCCAATTTATCAGTTTTTTGTCTGACGTCTTTTGGAAGATCAGCCATCTCCGCGATACCACCTGCATTGTCAGAAATAGGACCATAAGCATCTACAGCCAGTTGAATACCCGTGTTGGAAAGCATACCTACCGCAGCAATTGCGATACCGTATAATCCTGCAAAATGGTGTGCACCAATAATGGCTGCTGCTAATACTAATATAGGTAATGCTGTTGACTGCATACCTACACCTAAGCCTGCAATAATATTGGTAGCTGATCCTGTCAATGATTGATTTACTATAGACTGCACAGGTTTAGTGCCTGTACCAGTATAAAATTCTGTGATGATACCTATAGCAAGTCCTGATACCAAGCCAATAATGACGGCCCAGAAAATACCCATAGAAGTGTACGCCATACCTGTTGCATCAGTCCATGTTGCAGGCAACATCCACATTACAATGCCATAGGTAGCTGCCAGCATTAAGGCTGCAGAGATGAACTCACCTCTGTTCAATGCTTTTTGTGGGTCACCACCTTCTGCTACTTTTACAAAAAAGGTACCCAAGATGGATGTGACAATACCCACGCCAGAAAGTACAAGTGGAAGTAAAACTGCATTTAAGCCACTAAAATCGTTAGTATTTTCAAAACCACCTAATCCTACGAAAGCAGCTCCAAGTACCATAGTACCGACAATAGCTCCTACATATGATTCAAATAGGTCTGCTCCCATACCTGCTACGTCACCCACATTATCACCCACATTATCTGCGATAGTTGCTGGATTTAGCGGATGATCTTCTGGTATACCGGCTTCTACTTTACCTACTAGGTCAGCACCTACGTCAGCTGCTTTGGTGTAGATACCACCACCTACTCTTGCAAATAAAGCGATAGATGATGCTCCAAATGAAAAGCCGGTAAGAACTGTAATGACTTTATTGATATCTGCTGCACCATTTGCATCAGTCCATCCCAAACCCATGTACAAAGCAAACAATGCACCGAGACCCAGTACACCTAAGCCTACAACACCCATACCCATAACTGAGCCACCTGCAAATGCTACTTCCAAAGCTTTTCCTAAGCTCGATCTTGCAGCATTAGTAGTACGGACGTTGGCTTTTGTAGCGACTTTCATTCCGATAAACCCAGCTAATGCAGAGCAAACAGCACCTACAATAAATGATAAAGCTACCAATGGAGATGAACCTTCTGAATTTCCACTGATACCCATTAGTATGGCAACAGCAATTACAAAAATTGAAAGCACTTTGTACTCAGCTCTTAAAAAAGCCATAGCTCCGTCAGAAATACTTGCAGCAATTCTCGCCATTTTTTCAGTACCTACTTCCTGTTTTGCCACCCACGCACTCTTCCAATAAGTGAAAAGAAGCGCTAATACTCCAAAAACAGGGATTAAATAGATTAAACTTTGTCCCATAAGTTGTCGATTATTCGTTAATGATTATTAAATTGTTGTTAAATAAGGCCGCAAAAATAAGTTTTCTACCACAATAAAACAAATTTAATTTCGCTTCTTTATTTTAGTTGAATGTTCCAAACTTACTCCAAGTCAAAAAATATTGCAATTATTATAGTGAGCAATAAAAAATAAGGAAAAAATTGTACTTACCTTTGTGGTTGGCTTTTTAAAATTTGAAAAAAGAATTTCTCATAAATATTTTGTTGCTTTTGGTCATCAATGTATTGATCAAACCCATGTACATTTTTTTGATCGAAGCCAAGATCCAGAATGTAGTTGGCACTGAGGTTTATGGTGCTTATTTTTCATACTTTAATTTTGTGTTTTTGTTTCAGTTTTTAAATGATCCTGGTCTTCAAAACTGGAATGCTCAGTTTGTACCCAAAAATAAAGAAATTATATCAGCCCACATCACACAATTAATATATGCTAAAATCATCTTGGCTTTTATTTTTATAGGAATAACCTTATGTTTTGCTTATCTTTTTGGTTTTGATGATATCGATTTACTAGTTTTATTAAGTACAAATCTAATTTTAAGTTCCATTTTTATGTTATTCCGAACTGTAATGGCTGGTATGGGATTTTACCGTACCGATAGTTGGCTTAGTGCATTGGATAAAGTTTTAATGATATTGATTTTAGGTTATGTATTGTATATATCAGCTGATGGGCTTATAGATATTCATAAGTTTGCTTTTTTACAATGTATTGCTTATTTGATAGCATGTATAGTCATATTCCTATTGGTTTTGGTCAAGATAAAAATCAGTGTTGATGCATTCTCGCTTGCACATTTTATCAAAATAATTAAACAATGCCTGCCTTACATTCTTACGCTTTTGTTTATGACGGCGTATAATAAGTTGGACGGAGTTATGTTGGCCAAGATGTTGGACGATAATCATTTTCAAGCAGGAGTATATGCATCGGCCTATAGACTGTATGATGCTGCCAATATGACTGGCTATTTATTTGCTGCATTACTACTACCCATGTACGCATCGCATATATTTGATCCAAAAATTTTAAAGGACTTATTAAATGCTGGTGTCAAATATGTCTCTTTAATGTCTTTTCTGTTGGTTTGTACCATTTTCTACTACGGTGAACCCATTATGCAGATTATATATGAGGCATATGTCACAGATTTTTATGTAACCCTAAAGTGGTTGATTTTGAGCTATATGATGGTAGCGATAGCTTACATTTACGGAAGTCTTTTGGTTGCATCAGGAAAAATTGGAAGATTGAATATCGTTTTTGGCATAGGGCTGATTATTAATATTGTCTTAAACCTGATTTTCATTCCCCATTATCAGGCGGCAGGTGCTGCCATGGCATCTTTTATAACACAGATTTCAGTTTTGGCGGGACAAATTTATCTGACTAATAAAGAGCTTAATCTTTTTGCAGATAGAAAGATTTTCATCAAATTAATACAATTTGCATTTACCTGCAACGTAGTTTTTTATGTATTGAAGTCAGTAATAATTTGGGATTGGATATTTAACTTAGGTTTGAGTATATTAATTTGTTTACTTTTGTCGTTTATTTTAAAAATAATAGATTTTAAAGACGGTATGACCTTGGTTGAAAGCCGCAAAACATCAAAATAGTTTATCAGATTGTCCAAAATGAATAACCAATACAGTTTAGCTGATTTTATTGCACAGATTTTAAAATGGAAAAAAGAGCTTTTGATTATATCAGCTGCCATTATTACAGTGAGTATTGTGGGAAGTCTCTTGCTACCCAATTATTATAAAGCTGAGACCACTTTTTATGCCGCGAGTCCGGATCTTGCAAAACCCATACCTATAGGTGGAGATGAAAAAGATGTAAGAATTTATGGTGACGATAAAGATCTCGATAGGTTGTTTACTATTGCATCTTCGCACGAAGTTTTATTTTATTTAATAGATTCTTTTAAGCTTTATGAGCATTATGATATCGACCGAGATCATCCCAAAGCTAAGTTTAAAGTTAAAGAAGAGTTTTTGGAAAACTATAAAACTATTAAAACTAAATACGGGGCACTGCAACTTATAGTAGAAGATACAGACCCCAAAATGGCAGCGGACATAGCCAACACAGCCAGAACTAAAATAGAAAATATAGCGCAGTTGGTCGTAAAGTCAAGTCAAAAAAACCTGATAGATAACTACGAAAATAATCTGAAGATTAAGAAAATTCAAAGTGATACTTTGGCAAACAGGTTGAGACGAGGTAAGGCATCAGTAGGACTTTTTGATACATGGGGACAAACCGGTATGTACAATAAAATGCTCTCAGATGCAGAGTCAGACTTAGAAGATGCAAAAGGAAAAATTTCTGTCTATAAAAACTATCCATCTTTCCGAGATTCCGTAATCAAATACATGGCAGTAGTGCAAGGTGCTGAAGGCAAGAAAGTCAAATCACTGACAGAAATGGAAAGGTATGCTCCAATTTTGTCTGATCTTAAGCAGATGGAATCTGAACTCTCAAGATTGTATGACCAAATTAGCTTGGACAAGGAGAGGCTAAAACAACTTTCTGCATCTTATAACGCCAAGTTTACAGCGCTTCATATTATAGAAACAGCCGAAGTACCTGTACAAAAATCAAGACCAAAAAGATCAATTATTGTAGTTCTGAGTAGTTTGATAGGTATTATGTTCTCCTTTTTAGCGGTTTTGATCATAGACAATATCAAGACTGCCGACATTTTAAACAAAAACAAATAGGAACTTCATAAAATTTTTGCAATTTTGATCATTATCGTTAGGAAAAATAAATACTAATGCTGGCTTCCGAACACTATAACACTTTAAATCCAAAATCACTTTTCTGGGCTTATGGGGTTTTAGTGTTATTTTCAATGCTCTCCAGTATTGTGTTTGAAAGCTATCTGCCATTTATTATTCCTGTTTTGCCATTAGGTTTGGGTTTGATATTTGATGATTATAGAAGACTTTTCTATTTACTTTTCATGACTATTCCATTTTCTGTAGAATACTATTCAGAAAGTGCTCGATTAGGCACGGACCTTCCATCTGAACCTATCATGATATTTCTGTCAGGTATAACAATATTGGCTTGGATAAAACTGAAATTTGGTGTTCATAGGGATTATATCATGCACAGCATTACATTGTTTTTGGTTTTACATATCTTTTGGATCTTTGTCACAGCCCTTAACTCTGAGAACTTACTGATATCAATAAAGGTTTTTACTGCAAAAATCTGGTATATCCTACCTTTTTTTCTATTTCCATTGATCACTTTTAAAGAAACTGCAGAGTATGAAAGAACATACAAAATTGTCTATAAATTTTTGTTTGTTGCCATTTGTATAGTCTTGGTACGTCATGCTTTTGAAGGTTTTTCTTTTGCTGCCAGTCATGGAGTAGTGAGACCCTTTTTTAGAAACCATGTCAATTATGCAGCTATTTCTGTGGTTTGCCTTCCTTTTGTTTGGGCGTTTCTTAGGATACAAAAACTTGAAGGCAAATCTACAAAGTGGTTGACTGTCATTTTTCTAATATTCATCGTGGGAATATATTTCAGCTATACTCGGGCTGCCATTTTATCCATGATCATTGCTTTGGGCGCTTACTATATAATATTCAAAGGTTGGGTAAAACAAGCCTTGGCCATCAGCAGTTTTATAGCATTCATCGGTGTGGTTTGGTTATCTTGGAATAATAAATATATGGAGTTTACTCCAGATTTTGAAAAAACAATAACCCACAAAGAATTTGACAATCTTCTCGAGGCTACTTACAAACTTGAAGATATCTCATCTATGGAGCGCGTTTATAGGTGGATGGCTGGTATAGAGATGATCAAAGATCGTTTTTGGATGGGATTTGGACCAGGAAGTTTTTATTCAAATTATAAATCGTATTCCATTTCGAGATTTCAGACTTATGTAAGTGATAATCCAGAGCAATCAGGTATTCACAATTATTTTTTGATGACTTGGGTAGAACAAGGATTGATAGGTTTCCTCATATTTATTGGTTTATGTTTTGTTTTGCTCATTGAGAGTGAGAATTTGTACCATAGATGCGCAGATCTAAAAGATAAGTACTTGGTAATGGCGTGTGCCTTGGCTTTTATCATCATTTTTGCAATGAATCTTATCAATGATTTAATAGAGACAGACAAAGTAGGACCATTCTTCTTTTTAAATATGGCATTCTTATTGTTTATTTCATCAAAGTATAAAAAGTCTAAACATTATTAGGCATTCCTTTATTAACAATATATTGAAATCGTATTTTGAAAAATAAACATCCCTTAAATCACGAGTACGACCAACATTTACATCAGGATGTGGGATCAGCTTTGAAATATTTAAAAGTTTCTAAAATTATATTTCCGATTATTTTAGGACTTGGCGTGGTTTTATGGTTGATGGCAAGGCAGTTAGATATTGCTGAGTTAAAAAAACTAGATAATAATTTTAATACTACCTTTTGGATACTGATGGCAATATCCATGTATATACTCAGGCACCTTTTTTATGCATGGCGGCTTCGGATAGTTTCTGATTATGCGTTTTCATGGCCCAAAGCGATCCAATTGATTGTCATTTGGGAGTTTTCAACTGCTGTGTCCCCTACTAGTGTGGGTGGCGCTGGAGTTGCTTTTTTCTTATTGTCGCAAGAAAAGCTTTCTGGAGCAAAGACCATTTCTGTGGTATTGTATACTATGGTGATTGATACTATATTTTTTGTGACCGCACTTATTTTACTTTATCTGTCCATAGGACCTATAATGATTCGTCCGGGTATGACGGTATTTTCCGATATAGATGGTTATGGTATTACTTTTCTAACTGTATTGGGATTTATGGCAACTTATGGGACAATATTTTTTTATGGTTTATTTATAAATCCAAGAGCGATTAGAAGGCTTTTGATTTTGATAAGCCGAATTCCGATACTTTCTAGATTTAAGGAAAAATTAAGACAAACTGCCGTAGATGTAGTCATTTCTGCCAAAGAAATTAAAGAAAAACCAATTTCTTTTCACCTAAGAGCGTTTGGATGTACTGCTGGAGCATGGATAGTTAGGTTTTTAGCTATTAATTGTCTCATCTTGGCATTCGTGGCAGGTTTTGATGGAGGTATTCAGGATCATTTTATAATATATGCCAGATCTATGGCCATGCATACCATAGAAGCATTTAGCCCTACTCCTGGCGCAGCAGGTGTAGCTGAGTTTTTGTTTGGTGGTTTTTTTAGCGATTACATTCCATCAGGTATTGCTTCTTTGATAGCTTTAGTGTGGAGACTTATTGGATATTATAGTTATCTGATTGCAGGAGCTATAGTGGTGCCAATATGGTTTAGGGCCTTAAAAAATGCCAAAAAACCAGCCAATATTTAGGTTTTGTACCTAATTACGTGAGCATGAAAGTAAAAAAGCAGTAAAAGTTTGGAAACGTACATTAATAGATTTTACGTAAACCAAACTCTTACTGCTATTTATTCTCCAATTTTATTTAAGCCTTCTAAGGGATTAATATTAACTTCTTCTACTACAGTGACAAGTTGCTAAAGTGTAAAACACATGGTTAAATGCAATACGAACCTTCTTTTACTAAAAAGTCTGCGATTTGTCTTCTATTTTCTTTTATATTTTGTAATGGATACTTAGTAAATTTACGCAATCCAGTGACAAAAGCACCTTGTAACTCTGGTAATACAAAAGAAGCAATGGCGTCTGTACCATTTTTAATTATCCTTGATGATGCATCATGCAAGTAGGTTCGAAGTATGGCATTATATATTTCTATATTTTTATCTGGATGCTTTTCTGCAATTTTCATTACTCTCATAAGCAAACTTTCAGTATTAAATATTTCGGTGATGATATCAGCAAGGTTTATCAGTATTTCTTGTTCTGATTTCAAATCCAACTTTCCACCCATAGCTTGTTGCGCAGCAGTACCCAAGAGCATTATTAATGACTTTTTGAAGTTAGCTACTGCTTGTTGCTCTGTTGCATATGCACCATAAAAGGATTCAGTCGGAGCTGCGCCATTCATCAATTCATTTTGTACCGCCATACCTGGAGTCATCAGGTCAAGCTCACCTTTCATCGCAGACTTGAGTATTGTACTCAAAATTACCATGCGGTTGATCTCGTTGGTACCTTCAAAGATTCTGTTGATCCTTGAGTCTCTGTAAGCTCTGGCTACGGTGCCTTCCTCAGAATATCCCATACCACCAAAAATCTGAACAGCTTCGTCCACAACATAATCCAAAGTTTCTGAACCTACGATTTTAATGATCGAACATTCAAGTGCGTATTCTTCTGCGGCTTCCAATTTAGCATTAGCATAAGATAGACCTTGTTCTTTATATTGGTTTTCGGCATTTTGGATGAGTTGTGCAGTTCTATATACAGCAGTTTCTGTTACAAAACATCGGATCGCTTGCTCTGCAATTTTATATTTTATAGCTCCAAAAGATGCAATGGATTTTTTAAACTGCTCTCTTTCTATAGCATATTGGATGGAAGTGCTAACTACTTTTTTGGCACCACCAAGGCATGATGCTCCTAATTTAAATCTACCTGTATTCAATACATTAAATGCAATAAGGTGACCCTTTCCTACCTCGCCCAATAGATTTTCCACGGGTACCATTACATTTTCCATGAAAATCTGGCGAGTAGATGATCCTTTGATGCCCAATTTCTTTTCTTCAGCTCCCAAAGTAAAACCTTGCATGCCTTTTTCTAAGATGAAACCAGTAAAACCGGATTTGCCGTCAGGTAAATGTGCTCCAGTTACTTGTGCAAAAACGGTAAATATATCAGCAAATCCTGCATTGGTAATCCACATTTTCTGCCCATTAAGTATAAAATGTGTGCCTGCTTCATTAAGTACAGCAGTAGATTTAGCAGCCAATGCATCTGATCCACTAGATGGCTCCGTAAGACAATAGGAAGCTTTGAGTGCTCCAGTGATGAGCTTAGGAAGATAATTTTGTTTTTGAGCTTCTGTTCCATAATACAGTATGGGCAACATACCTATTCCGGTATGTGCATTATAACTCACACTGAAAGAACCGGAAGGACCTACTTCTTCGCCTATCAAAGTATTGGTAATATAATCAAGATCACTACCACCTAATGACTCAGGCATGTGCGTACCCAAAAGTCCCAACTCAGCAAATGTATCCAGCTTAGCAGGTATAAGGCCTTCTTCAAGTTTTTCAATTCTTTCAGTAAAGGGTAAAATGTCTTGTTCTACAAACGACTGTACGGTCTCTTTGACCATTATCTGTTCTTCGTTAAATTCTTCAGGTATAAACATGTCCTGAAAATCAGATGATTCTATTAAAAAAGCTCCACCTTTTAAGACTTTTGTTGCGGTTATTGTTGATGACATATGGCGTGATTTTAAAATTTAACTCAAAGTTAAATTATTTATTTCATATTGGTTATAAAAATTATATTTGTTTTCAACGTTTTACAATAAATTAAATTTATACTATTAGTACAAAAAGTAATTATTTATAAAAAAATTTAAGTGATATTTTAATGAGCCTAATCTAAGTTGCAAAAAAGTAAATGGATATGGCTAGGTGTTGGTGTATCTTTATTTTAGAAAATTTTAATTTTTATAATATCTTTACCTTTCATTTGAATAAAAAGGAGTTTATGAAGGCACACAAGGGTACTATATTTGGTTTTTTATTTATTTTTAGTAATCTATTACTTGGCCAGGTAAATCTTACTAAAAGTAATCTACCTATTTTAAAGATCAATACTAGAGGTTCTGAAATACTGGATGATCCCAAAATTAATGCCGATCTAAAAATCATCGATAACGGTCCAGGGAAAGAAAACAATATCAATGATGCAGCACTCGGGTATGATGGAAAAATACAAATAGAACTCAGAGGATCAACATCACAGTGGTTTCCCAAGAAACCTTATGGATTTGAAACAGTAGATGCATCAGGTGAAAGTAATGATGTTTCCCTTTTGGGTATGCCTAAAGAAAATGACTGGATTCTCAATGCCACCTACAATGACAAATCATTAATGAGAGATGGGTTAGCTTATATATTGGCTGGATCCATCATGGAATATGCTACTAGAGTCAGATACACTGAACTCACCTTAAATAATCAGTATCAGGGTATTTACTTGTTATTAGAAAAAATAAAACGAGATAAAAACAGGGTGGATATCCCAAAATTAGAAGCTAGTGATATATCAGGAGATGATCTTACGGGAGGTTACATTATAAAATTGGATAAAGAAACAGGTAATAATAGTGGTTTGGGATGGAATTCCAGATATGCTCCGTTTGTAGGGTCTCCCAATAGACCATTTTTCCAATATGAATATCCAAAGGCAGATGATATTCATAATATCCAAAAAACATACATCAAAAACCACATAGACAATTTTGAAAATATACTGGCTGGTCCAGGGTATAAAGATCCTGTTAATGGGTATAAAAAGCTCATTGATACAAAAAGTTTAGCAGACTTTATTATCATCAATGAAATAGCAAAAAATCCTGATGCTTACAGACTGAGTACTTTTTTTTATAAAGAACGGGAAAGCGATGGTGGTAAAATCAAATTTGGGCCGGTATGGGATTTTAACTTAGGGTTTGGCAATGTTGATTATTGTACGCAAGGAAATACTGAAGGTTTAGTATTGCTCAATTTTAATCAGGTATGCCCAGACGATGGTTGGGTAGTTCATTTCTGGTGGAAAAAGTTTTTGGAAGATAAAGCGTTTTATGATGAACTCAAAGAAAGGTGGAAAATGTATCGAAAAAATCAATTTTCGGATCAAAGACTGACCACGGTTATTGATTCTTTAAATAATCTGCTTGCCCAAGCACAAGTAAGAAATTTCCAGAAATGGCCCGTGTTGGGCGAATACATATGGCCCAACTATTATGTAGGTCAAAGCCATGCTGAAGAAGTGAAATATCTGAAAGATTGGCTACTCAAGAGGGTAAAATATCTAGACAAAGTATGGGCAATCCAAGATAGTAGTATTATAGGAAAAGAAACATTACTCTCAAAGGTGTACCCAAATCCAGCGGATGATTTACTTATTCTGACTGTAAACTTAAAATCAAGAGTGCCGGATATCATTTTTTATAATACTGTAGGCCAATCCTTTACTTTGAAATCCAAAATCATTGGCGAAACAGAAATGCACATAGATTTCTCTAATCTACTCCCTGGTCTTTATATAGGTAAAATAGCTTTAGATGACCAGATTCAGACATTTAAGGTGGTAAAAAACTAATATGAATTTTGACTTTAATTCTATCAGGAGTTATAGAAATCAGCTGTTTCTTATCGTTGGAATTTTTTTGTCTCTCTTAACCTACCTCGTCAATCCTTTTCAACTCGAGAGCAACGCAAATATCGTGTCTTGTGTAGCTTTGCTTATGATATTTCTTTGGATATCTGATGCTTTACCAATGCCCATTGTTGCATTAATACCATTAGTATTGTTTCCCGTTTTAAAAATCAATACCATTGAACATACGGCCAAATCTTATGCCAATCCGGTGATATTTTTATTTTTTGGGGGATTTATGTTGGGATTAGCTATAGAAAAATGGAATCTGCACAAACGTATTGCGATCAATATTATAAGTAAAACAGGAACTAAAGGCGATAAGATTGTTTTAGGATTTATACTAGCTACCGGGCTATTGTCTATGTGGCTAAGTAATACGGCTACTACTATGATGATGTATCCGATAGCGCTGTCAGTA
>Ga0075154_10001261_pt1 | contig 18584 bp, 15 predicted proteins | sample JI71714BDNA_FD_70965 | JGI IMG/M metagenome (GOLD analysis project Ga0075154, IMG submission 70965) | Wastewater effluent complex algal communities from Wisconsin, to seasonally profile nutrient transformation and Carbon sequestration -... | ecosystem: Engineered > WWTP > Effluent > Algae...
CTCAAAATGCTCAAAGCAAAGCTGATTTTATTCATAAACTTTCTATAGCTCAAAAAGAATGTGATGAAGCACTGTATTGGCTTGACCTGTTACATCAAAGCCATTTCCTACCTGACGGTGATTATAGCGTCCTGACCAACGAGGCTAAAAATATACTCAATATGATCAAGTCCTCAATTTTAACTGCTAAAGGTAATAAGAGAGATGAGTGTTGAGTGATGAGTGTTTTGGAGTGTTGAGTGATGAGAGATGAGAGATGAGTGTTTTTTAGAGATGAGTTCATCTCTCATATCTTATCTCTCATATCTCCTCTCTTATCTCTCATCTCTCATCTCTCCTCTCTCATCTCTCATATCTCCAACCTCCTCAACCTCTCATCCAACCGAAACCCCAGCCGGTAGCGTTCGGCGATTTGGAAGCCGCGGGTGTAGTTGTATTCCCAGCGGAACTCCTCCGCCATCCGGAGGCGTGGGGCGGTGGGTGACTTGCCTTGGAGTACCGGCGCTTTTCGCAGAAACGCTGGGAAAAGAGGAACGGCCAAATGGAACCCAACCGTAGCTCCATTTTGGGTATATGCCCCCCAAAACCCAACGTCCACGTGCGTGAATAGCCGAATCATCTCGGCACGCACTCCGCGATCCCCAAATAAAAACTGTCCCCCGATGACCTGCAAGGTCACATCCGGCTTTGTCAGGCGGTAACTCGCATACCCCAAGGCCATTAGCTCTGCCAAGGGCCCATGGTATTGCCCATCCTGAAAAAAATAATATTGGCCTGTCTGGGACAATTCCCCACCCCAATTGAACCGCCGCGTGGGCGACCAATTGCGGTACTGGACATTTACCCCATACTGATCTGTATAAAAATACCCCGCCGAAGCCAACCAAAAATGCCGACTCCCCGCCCGGGCAAAATAACTTAAAAAACTTGGCCCAAACCGAATTTCATTGGGCTGTCCGTCCAACGAATTTTGTACCGGCAGGACCACACTGCCCTGGAATTGCAAACCCTGAGCCAAAATCACATGCGTTTGCACCAATAGCGTTGTTTTCGACTCGATCGGCCGATCAAACCGACCAAATTGCGCCGTAAACGTGGGCAAAAGCGAAAAATCCCACCGGTGGGTACGCCCGGTGCGGGCGGCGTCTGACCAGTCCGATAGCTGATCCAAAGATGCCACTTGCCACCCGGTTTCGGTGTAGGTCATTTGGGCGAGGGGTACGCCTGCGATGCGCGGAATATAAGTACGTCCTACACGAAGCTGTCCCCCGACACCCCGCTGCGGATCTCGGTACAACCGCTGCTCATAGGCGACCACCGTGCCCAAACTGTCCACATGCTCCCATTGTGCCATGGCTGTTGTCCAACCTATCCAGCCGACAAGCAGCCCCATGTATCGTTTCATTTCTTTTTTACTAAGGGGGTTTGGTACGAGACCGAGGCCGTCCAGGCCCCTGCCGACAAACGTCCGCCTTGGAGGGTAAGCCGCTTGGCTACCGTGGCATACGCCCCTACATGAAATTGCTGACCCGTCCACTCCGCCATCACACCCGCGTGCTGGCGGTATGCCAGTTTAAGTCCTACGAATCCCCCGACCAAATAGTCAGAGCGGTCCTTGCGACCAACTCGAACTTTGGTCAAAAAATTTGCATTATTCAAATTACTCTCATCCCGAAAAAAATAAACGGGAATGCCATACCCCGCCGTCCCTTGAATTGCCCACTCCGGAGTCAAAGCCCAATTTTTACTGGCCACAAGTGCCGTAGACGATGTAGGTGCAAACTTACTGATGGGAAAAGTAGCCGCTAAGGCAACCGCCGGGCGCCAACCCTTTTCCAACACCATCACATACGTAAAGTCCAACTGACGATCGCCCAAACCTTGTGGTAAAACAGGTAAATTCCCCGTAGGCCGATCATGAATAAACTGAAAGTGTACAGATAATCTGGGTAAGATGGTCAAAGACCCAACGATAATTTGATTGTTGTAACCTGGTCTTCGGCCAAAACCCGCTTCCTCTGGTACGTACATACCCGCAATAGAAAAGGTACCATCTTCCAATACCTCTGCTGTAGGAATGAGTAGCAGACCCTTTTTCCCCGATATAGTCACCTGCCCTATCCCTACACTAGAAAGAATAAAGAAAAAGACAAAAGGCAGCCAGAAGCCGCCCCTTGTCGTACCAAACATCATATTGCTCAAAAAAGTCATTAAAGTAACTTAATCAACAGGTACAGGAATTAATTCCCTGAACCTTGGTTGTGGCAGATAGATTCTACTTTAACAAACTCGGCGATAACCGAGGCACTTGCCGTTTCGAAAGCAGAACGAATGGCAGCCAAATCTACCGTCCGAACCCGATTGGCTTCGGCCAGCTCCAACGTCCGTACCCGCTCACACCGGTTTTTCTCAGCCGCATCCAATGTCCGGATGGCATTGATCGACGCGAAGAAGTTTCCGTACACAAACACGCGAAGCAAGTCTGCGGTAGCAGCATTGATGGTACCCGCGGTAACTAAATTGCCGATGCCCGTCAACGCTGCATTCAAGGCCACAGTTGCCTCGGTATTGCGCGTGGTCGTCGCTTGCGTCACACTCGCCGCACAGGCGGTAGCCCCCGTGGCGATCGCGGTTTGACGTGCGGTAAACGAGGCATTCACAGCCGTTTCTTGCTGATTACGTCCTGCAGTAAGCGTGGACAACACCTGCTCCCGTGCAGCTTTAGCTTTCTCAATGCACGGATCATTGGCTACCGCGGCCATAGCAAAGGACTGCGGAACGTCCAAAAGAGATTCCCCATCCACAACAGGCTTGGCGATGCTCACGGTTGAGCCATTCACAGTAGGACGGGTGACGGTAGGCAAGTAAGCTGCAAAAGCCGGGTTGTTCACCAAGGCGGTCATCTGGGCTTGCAACGAAGCCGGTAACGTACCTGAGCTCACAAAGCTGCTGATCACAGCCGGGGTAAAGCCAGACACAATGGGCGCCGGACTATTGCCCGCCAAGGCCGTCTGGGTATTGGCCTGTGCTTGCGTTACAGCAGGGGTTACGGTTCCACCGATCAGGTTAGTTACCGAACCAGTAGCCGCAGCGGAGGGAGCCACAACACCCACCGTGGAGCTAACCGCTTGGGGTTGAGTTGGGGTAACGGTCGGAAGCGTAATGCGCTCGATAGCCGATACATCCGGATCGATTACTTCCGGTTCTTTGGGTTTACAGGCTTGAAAAAAGACCGTCAAGCCAAGGGCCAACAGCCAGGCGGCTGCGGCGTTGCGTTGGTTTTTCATACACACACGGGTTGTTTGGAAAAAATGAAAGAAATTGGGGAAAAATGCACGTCTCAATACGCGTTTCGGTGGCGTTGGAAACTGAACCACGGGATTTGTCCCGCCATGACCCCGACCAGCGCCCACACCATATCCAGGGGGTCGCAATGCCGGGTAGGCAGCCACAACTGCCCCAGCTCCACCAAAACTGCAAAAACAAAATACGCCAAGGCGGACTTCCCAAAGGCAAGCACGCCCTCATTGCGTAAAAATTGGGTGATGCCATTCAAAAAACCCAACACAACAAACGGAATGGCCGTTCGGGCCCGAACGAACTCGTCGGCCCAGATGCCCAAAAAGGACGGAATCCACGAGACATCCTCCATACTGGGGTTGGACCGCCAACTCAAATACAGGACCATGCCTAGTAGAAGAAGCTTAAACCCGGAAAGAATCCGGTGAATGATGGGGAGTGAATTAGGCAAATTCTTGGGAGGTCAACACGTTCGTTTGGCTTGGATCAAGCACCTTCAAGATGTGGGCGAGGATGGGGCCTTTGTCCAAATACTGTTGCGCGTACTGACGAGCGCGCGTTTGGTACCCCGACACGTCGTCCACCTGGGCCCGTTGAATGCCCCGGATGAGGGCCTCGACGGATTCTGGCTCGATCAAGATACCCATCTGGGCTTCGTGGATTTGGGTGTACAACGAGGTACCGGGTTCTGCCGTGACCAACGCACACCCGCCCGCAGCCAATATACTGGTGAGCTTGGAGGGCAGAACGAGATCTGAGGCCGCCCGCTTTTGCAAGACCAAATGCAGGTCGGCTGTGGCCAACGACGCCGACAACCGTGCATAGGGCTGTAGGGGGAAAAACCGGATATTCGACAACCCAGCAGCCTCCACCATGGCCTGCAACGTGGCCTTGTATCCCCCCTCGCCTACGATCATGAACTGCACACGCGGCAACGCTTGCGCCACGGGAATCAATTGGTCCAACCCTTGTTTTTCGGCAATCGTACCTGAATATTGTACGATGAAATCGTGGGGTTGATACCCCAACTCCACCCGCAAATGTACCTCCGAAGGGAAGATTTTCTCAGTATCCACCCAGTTGGGGAAGAGGAGAACTTTGTCCGACGGAATGCCTTTGGATACAATTTTGGCTTGCATGCCCGCACTGATGGTGGACACCCACGTGGCTTTGGTCAACAAGAACTTCTCACAAGCAAACAAAAACCGGAGGAGTCGTCTGTTTCGGATCATCCCCAAATCATGCACAATATCCACTTGCAGATCTTGGATGTGGTACACCCAAGCGGTATTGGTCAGGAGGTGGAATAAAAAGCCCATAAACCCGAGTTGAAAGGGGGGAGATACCACCAACAGAACATCTGGTTTCTTCTTGAACAGCAGGGGGATCCAATAGACCAACGAACTGAAAACAAAACTAACCTCCAAGGCTATACGAGAAACAGCCGTTACCTTTTGGGGGACAAAGGCCGGGCACCGACGTACCGTTACGCCGGCAATCTGCTCCGTAAACCACCCTTTTCCCCGGTAGTCGTCCGAGACACGCCAGGCGGGATAGTAGGGATGCGTGGTGATGACTTCCACCTCATGCCCCATCTCCACCCAGCCAGTACAAGCCTCACTGGTGTATTTCCCCGAACCGGTGAGTTCGGGGTAGTAATTGATGCCGTAAACTAGGATTTTCATGAAGCTACTTTCTTAAATTATCATTTAAAATTTCCTTAGTGCGCAAGACAATAAAGTATTCATAAATACTTTGTAAAATAGCATATGTTGTACCCGCGCTTCCATCTAAAAAAGCTCGTCTGTATAGAAATAAATAGGTGAACTTTATTAGTGGGCGAAGCGGCATTTTATAAAACAGTCCTTTCTGATGATACCTTTTAACTGAGAAATCTTTATTAAACAAAGCTTCGAATACAGAAAATTTAACACCTTTGGATAAATCTAAAAATCGGGTCTGGGCTTCAAAGTCAGCATAGCCTAAATGCCTTTGAATCCAATATTTAATGCCTTTACTGAATGGATAGTGATCCAAAAAACCTGCCACACGCCCAACTGTACCATCTGGTATTGAAACTGGATTTACCAATCGTTCATATCGCATTTTTGACGGCCGGAATAACCTTGTGTAGAATGGGGACATTTGAGCGTGTTTAAGCCAGGTTCCATCCCAAGCAAAATCTCTACGTTGAACTTCAAATGCCACATGTCGAGAATTTAACAAATCTAGCTTTTCCAGGGAAGATCGCAACGAATCAGACACTCGCTCGTCAGCATCGATGTACAACACCCATTCATATTTGAACTCAATATTCGAAAGACCCCAATTTTGATGTGTTGACCAATTATCAAAGGAGCGTTGCGTAATATTTGCTTCAAATTGAGTTGCAATATCAATTGTCCTGTCCGTACTGTAAGAATCAAAAACATGAACATCATCACACCACGATACAGAATCTAAACATCCCGGAAGATCTTGCTCCTCATTTTTTGTCAATATTAATACTGAAATCATTAATCGATAATTCTGGTTTTAATAAACTTAGCTGGATTACCCCCGACAACAGTCCAATCATCAACGTTCTTAAACACAGCTGATCTAGCTCCTACAATAGCCCCACCGCCAACAGTAACACCTGGTCCTATAAAAGCATCAGCCCCGACCCAAGCTCGTTCTTTTATTAATATGGGCTTCAGTAACAAATCATGTGTTGCTTTGCTATAATCATGACTTGAACTACACAGATAAGCTTTCTGGGAAATGGTAACGTTATTTTCAATGGTAATATGACCTTGGTTGTAGCAATCAACATTTGGACCAAGACAAGAAAAGTCACCCATTGTTAAATTCCAAGGTGCCCAAATTTTAACACTTGAGTTAACCATTGATTTATAACTTATATCACCACCAAAAATTCGTAAGAGGAAAATTCTCCATTTTTTGAAAACCCTCAAACCAAAAGGTCTAAAAAGCAAAAAATAAGTACCTAACCAAATCACACGAGATACTTTATTCCTTGTAGAAAATTTATGTCGAGTATTGGCCATATTAAGTTGTGAATAATGCAAAGACTCTTTCAACATATTTTTTGAATTAGGCTAAATTATTACTTAAAAAATCTATGGATACTTTTCGACTGATGGAAATCTTCTCATTTATGTTATGATAATCAATATTAACAAGAAAGTTATCTATATCATAGGTGCTATCTTCAAATAAAAATCTATCCCTTAATCCAACGTCTTCTAATAAATTAATTTGTCGTACATTATTATCCTTTGAAGATGGCCCTACAGTAATAAACTTTTTTTCAAATAACAATGAAAAAACAGTTCCATGAAAGGAGCTTGTAACTATAAATGAAGCTTTTCTATATACGCCGAGAAATTCAGCAGGACCTAAATCCCTTAAATTAATAATACCGGAAGATGATTTATCAACTTTAAACTCATTTTTACAAATACGATAAACCTTGTATCCTGTTTTTCTTGATAACTCATTAACTACTTTATCAATAAATTTTGAGTTTTTGAAAACAAAAACAACTATGTAAGGTACACTATCAGAAAATTCAGTTTCAAATTTTTTCCAATCCTCGCTTGTGAGAAGAACAGTTGGATCAACTACATGTGCCGCTTTTTTACCAGCGATTTCATCTATAAGTCTAACGCCGCTTGTCTCTCTAACTGCTATAGAATCTAAGTTTAATAGATTTTTTTTGTAAAAATCATGTAATTTTAAATTAATCTTTTCAACACCAAAGCTAGATGCATACGAGATCTTTAGTCTATTATTTGGTGCAAAGGTTAAAAAATATGGCTCTATATTTACCCCATTATTTGGGTTCCAAACTTGATCACTTCCAACTATAAATACATCGTAACTGTGCTTTTCACTATAGAGTTGTGATTGTGAATAAAATGGCTTTGAAGTTTTTGTCCACTTACTATGAAACCTAGTAAAATTGTCTTTTCTTTTCTTAGAAATATTTGGATATAATAAACTACCTAGTTGATCAATTTTTAAGAGAATAAAATCTCTTATCTTATTTCGAAGTCTATTTATTGGAAAGGGTAAGGAACCCTTCTCCATTTTAAATCCAGGATTCTTATAAAATACATAATTAATAATTTCTGCATCATACCCCATTTCATTTAACTTTTGCTGAAGTGCGAAGGCCTGCAATTCGGCACCGTAGTTATTAACATTGAGTATAGTTATAATTCCAACTTTCTTTTTCATGACATTAGATTAGTCTAATTCCTTTATTTTCTGAATTGTATTTTTAACTACTGAATTGACACTGAATTTATCTTTAAAAACACGATTGGCTTGCATACCCATAAATTCAAGATCGGTACTTGATAGATTTGAAAAAGATTTCAATAAATTTTTTACCCCAACAAGGTTATCTTTTTGAACAAATCCTGGTGAACCAGAAAAATCATTTTTATTGAAAATATCACTCCAAATATTCACCTGATCCGTTATTAAAATTGGCTTTCCGCAAGCTAGAGCTTCGACAACAGAAATACCAAAGTTTTCTTGATGACTAGGTAAGATAAAAGCTTTTGCATTGTAGAGAGCTCCCCATTTTTTTTCTGCCAAAAGAATTCCTGTAAAATGAATCCTTGGGCAAGCTTGGGCAAGTTTAATCATTTCTTTGCCATAGGCAGAATTAATGGGACCAGCAATTACCAAATCTGGCAATTTAATTCCGTCATTAACTAGTTCTATGTAGGATACAATAAGTAAATCGACACCTTTTTTAGGATGAATACGACTTAAATACAAGATATAATCAGTATCAATTGGGGCAGAAAAATGATCTGCAAACGTTGGAGGCTCTTTTATACCGTATCCTACATTTATTTCTTTCTTGGGTTGATACCCTTGAAATGTTTTTCTGGCTAATTCCAACTCTTGTTCACAAGTAAATAATATTGCATCAGCCGAATTAATGACATTTTTTTCAAAAACTCGCCAATAGATTTCATTACGAAGTGCTTTTAATCGTCTTGTTGTAGCGCGTTGAAACCATGGGTCTAACATGCCATGTGGCATTATAAGCAACTTAGTCGAAAATTCGGATTTTTTGCTTTTTAATTTACGGAAGGCCCTATAAACCGCAAAACTGTGATATAACCATATGCCATGAACTATAACCACATCGTATTTATGAAGGTTTCTCAGTAACCAAGAGTATAAAAAACCATTATATGCTCCTGGCCACTTTTTCCCACCCAAAGCATGAACGGTAAATGGATCATTGGCCAAATATGCTGCATTAGGTTCATCATAACTCACAACCTCATTTTGAACACCTAGTTGCGTCATGGCAGGAATCGAATACCGTATGCCCATACAAGGGCCACCAATTCGAGGATCCATGGTTGGGATAACCCTTAAAATTTTCATGAATTAAATACTAGAATAGATACTTAAGTATTGATCAACTACTCGATTTAACCTAAACCGCTCAACATTCAGCAAGCCTTTTTCTACTAATTCATTGCGTAATGATGAACTCCCTAAGAGTTGAATAAAGCCAAGTCGAATAGATTGAGTCGAGTGTGGATCGACAAATTGTGCCCCTTCCCCAGCAACTTCAATTAAGGGCTCAATTTTTGAAGTGAGTACCGGACGCCCTACAGCTTGACCTTCAATAATTGGCATTCCAAAGCCCTCATAAATAGATGGAAAACTTACAATATCACAATTAATATATTCTTGGTAGACCTCCTCATCTGTCAAATTGGTAACAGAGGAGTAGTCGATTTTAAATTCCTCCAAAAGCTTGATTTGGCTTTCTCGTAGTCTACCTAAAACCCGCAAATGACATCTTAAACCTCGTATTGCCAAAATTGTGTTTTCTAAATTCTTATTCCAACCACTCCCAACGTGAAGGACGACCGGACAGTCTAAATTAAATTGTTTGGGCACAAACAAGTATTTCTCGTCCACGGCATTGTGTATGACAACCAAATTGGAGGCACTAACATGCTTACGTATATTAGCTAAAGTTTGATTGGAAATACAAACTACTTTACTGGCAATCTTAACTGGGAAATAGAGCCAGAATAACCATTTATAAAACCGAACAAATGGATTCTTTTCATTATCAATAAAGACTAAATCATGAACAGTTAATACCACCTTGGATTTAAATAATGCTAAAATCACTTCATGCACGTGTCCAGTGATATGAAAAATTTCAAATTTTTGTCTCTCACGAAATACTTGCCAATTATTTAAAATGAGATCTATTGGACTAGACTTTCTTCTATTAATATGAATCTCATCAAGGTCAACTCTTGACCGTAATGTTGCTATAACAGGTTTGAAAACTTTTTGGATAGAGAATCCTAGATTAGCATTTCGATTTATTATCAGAACTTTCATTAACTCATAAATCGATTTAACAACCTTGAAAAAGGCTTAGTAATAACAAAAACAAAAAAGTATAGAGCAACCAATTGAATCCAACCTCTTAATGAAAACAAGACAAAGGTTGAAATTCCTTCGTGATTAAAAAATGTAAAAAAGCTGGAAATGGATGTCAATGCCGTTATTGAGATAAACATTAAACCATTTTGCTTGAAGGTAAGAAGATCGAGTAGTCCAAAAAGTGGTATAAGGACCAAAAACAATACAACAAGGTAGAAATAACCGAAAGCGGACATTCCAGCACCAGATAATTGGGCCTGCCGTTTACTTTCCAATCCGTGATAATCACCTGATGATAAATAATATAGGTAATCACCATATGATGCCTTAGTAACAAAAGCTTTGTCAATCTTTAGGTCCAAATAGGATAATATTGGAGAGGGTAAAAGACTAACAATTTGCTTAAAGAAGAAATCTCGCATCCTTTCCGTATTTTTTACTCGTTCGGCATGCTGAAGACTTAAATCAACAGCCTTTAGATTAGAAAGTCTACCAAGAAAAATATTACTAACATAATGCTCATTCCAAAGTGGATTAGGAATTACCCGTCCTTTGAAAATTTCTTGATATCGAGTAATGGCATTATTATCAAAATAAGTTTCAAGGGTTTTCTCAACTAACTCCGAGGATGTCAGAGATTTTTTTTGTGATCGAACAATCACCATGGCTGTTCCCAGATTAGCCAAAGGACCTGTCAAGAAAAAAATTAATATACCTCCAATGATAATATTTCTCCTACTCAGCACATTTCTCGAAAACCTACCCATAAATAATCCTAAAAGGTAAACGAAACCTACCCCCATAATGGCTTTCATAAATGTCGCTCGATGATTTGACATTAATGCAATCACTAGGATAGCCACAGAATAAAAGAGATAAATTAAAATTTGAGGACGTGTTAATGTTGATGGTTTAAACCTGCTATAGATGTTCTTAAATATGAGATAATATGGTGCATATGCCAAAAGAGAAAATCCATCTAAAAATTTATCTGTTGAACTAACATTCTCAGAAATATTATTTCCATTTATAAAGGTATACAACTGGGTTACTATTCCAAAAAAACCCATAATCCATATTTGAAGATCGGTGGGTGTATCATAAATTTTTGCAAATTTTAATAATTTTCTCAAAATGGTTTCATTACTTATATTTTGATTTAATTGTACGTAAGTAAGATACGCTAAGACAACAATCAAAACCGTTAATACTCCATGAAAAAAGACCATTTCTGGAATAATCAACCTATAGGTAATCGGATTCCCATCCAAAAGAGTTGCAGGAATAGGTAAGAGGAATGAACAGATTCCATAACCTAGTAGCATGAAAGAAGATATTGGAAAACTTAAAAAGTTGGTCGTACTAATCACAACGCTTGATATAATATACCAACCAAATAGGCAATAAAAACAGCCAAAAATCGTAATTAACTCTGGAAATAAAAACAATTCAATTATAACCAGGCTCAATAGTACACGATTAGTCCAAAAGTTAAATTTTACAGCAAAGTTATTCATCTCTTACGATTTGAAACCCAGTAACATAGTTTCCCATTTTCTATTAAATGATGCATAATCGAGTGATAGATCAATGGTTGATTTATCAGATTCCAATTTGAACATATTAATCGACTCTTTATTTTCAATAAAATAAAGTAAAGCTTCAAGTAATGCAGAACCGTCTTTTGTTAAAACCACATACCCATCAATTTCATGTCGTATCAACTCAGGCATTCCACCTGAATTAAAAACTATTGATGGAACTGCATTTGCTTTTGCCTCAACAATTACATTCCCAAGAGGCTCTTCTTTGATGGATGGCGTAATTAAAACATCTATCTTGGAAAAGAAATCAGCAATATTTTCAATATTACCCAAGAATGTAATATTACTATTTAGCTGATTTACAAAGGCATAATCTACTAATGCTTTAGAGAAGCTTGGATCATAATCCAATCCTCCGGCAATAAGAACATGAAAGTCATGAATACCTTGCTCTTTCAGTTTTTTGGCCGCTTGCAGAATCAAATGGACTCCTTTGATTTCGATAATCTGACCCAAATACCCAAATGTGAAGTGGGTTTTCCTAAAAGGAATTGGGGGCTTATCATTTTTACTTCGAATTGGAGGGTAGTTATAGATTACTTGATCATCCATAACATTACGACCTCCAACAGCAAGTACCTTACTTTTAATATATTCTGAAATATAAACAAATTTAGTAACACGGTTTATAATTATATTTTTCCAAAAAAAACGAAATGGTGGCCAACCCATAACAGGAGCATCTCCAATCCTGTAAAGTATTTTTATTTTTGTTAATAATATAAATGGAATTAAATTTATGAACATAAAGTCATTCGCAATGTACAGAAGGTCGGGTTGAAAAACCTTAAACTCCCGGTATATAGCTGAGTTATGTTGACATACCTTTGTAAAATAACGAAGCCAACCTTTTAAAGATCTCGGTTTCCGAATATCACTCCAATCCGGATATACTATTGAGGAATACAGAATTTTATTTTCATCTAAAAGCTGTTGGGCTTCTGAATGTATCCCTTGGGAGTTAACGAGAACTTTAAAGTCAACATCCAACTCCTTAAAAACACAGAAAACTTGGACATTTGATCTTTCGTGGCCGTAAAAGACTTTATTTCCATAAATACACAAAATACGTGGAAATCTGTTCATATCCTACTCAAGTCAGATAGCCCAAACTTTATTCCACATAGCCTCATTTGCCAGCTTAACCTTTTTTGCAGCAGCTCCTAATTCTTCACGGACACGCTTATTAACATCGTCATCCAAAAGCTCCCCTATTATTTTAAAATTATTTTCAGGAGCTTCCACATCAAGTATTCCATTACTAAATTGAAAGTCTTCGTATAACATTTTATACTTGTGGCTCCAACTTGTCGCCAGACAAGGTACAGCGGATGTCAATGCACTAGCGACACCGTGAAATCGAGATGAAATCACTAATTTAGAAGTTGAAATTAGGGCCTTGATTTCGAGTGCACCCAAACCGTTAACCACTGTAATGTATCGATTTAATCGTGCATTAACCTCTTGACATAATTCATAATCAGCTTTTCCCTCATGATTTAACAAATAAACATTTACACCATTGGAAGTAATAAATTTGATTGTCTTTTGAAGGAAATTAAGATATTGATCTTCGTTCAAGCCCCCTTTATCAAGCATACGCTTGTTTGGGATTATACAAACATAATTTTTATATTTTAATAAATCTCTAGAGACTTTGGGCGAAACTAACCCGGTAAAGTCCGGAGAGACTGTGAATTTTTTTGGATCAATTGTCGACTCTTTCAAATATTCCCATGATTTTCTATCACGAACAAAGACATGATCCGCATAGGTATTTATCAAACCCACCATTTTTTTGCCTTCTGGCGAATTAAATGGACCAAAGGCCTGCGGTAGAAATACAATTTTAGTATTCTTTGATTTTAACTCTTTATAATATTGCTCTTTTTTTTCTAAATATATCGGATTTATTTTAAATTGATCCGAATAATGAAAGCCAGATGCATCTAAAAGTAAATTAATTCCATCAGTAGGAAATAACCGAGTCATCGCACGGGGGACTACTTTTAATTTCCTAAATATTTTAAGAAGTTTAAATTTATTTAAAAACAATGCAACCAAATGAGCTTGTGTCTTTTTTAGGTTAATTGAGGTAGAAATACTTTTTATATCTCCTAAAAAAGAATCATCATTCCAATAAACAGTGGCTTCTGGATGACGTCGTTCTATCTCCTGCAAAACAGCGTATAGCATTAGTTCTGCACCTTTATTTAAATTATTTGTGCCATCAATTTGAATTGTCATATCTACATTTATGTTTGTGTGGTAATAAATCTTTGTTTAAGCCTACTAATTTGATTGAAAATCAACATTTTTTCGCTGTTACTAAGACCTAAACTAATTGTAAATGCAAAGACTACTAAAACATAAACTGGCAATAGATAGATCTTCAATCCAAAATCACTCGTGACAATTTGAATAGTAAATATCATAAGTAACGAAAGCCCAATCGGAATAATAGATTTAACTATTACATTCTTAAGAAAATCGTAAATTGGCAATCCCCCAATCTTGTTTAGCATGATTATCCTTGAAATACCAGCCAATCCCTCAAAAAAGGCATAACCAACCAAAACGGTATACTTCGACAATCCTGACTTTAATAAAATAAACCCGACAGGTAATATAAGCAACTTAATCATACCGGTTATCAGCATGTAATCCTTTATTTTTCCGATTGCTTGATTAGCAGAACTTAGCCCTATTGTTAATTGATCAAGAAGTATTGCGGTTAATATAATTATACAAAATAATCCGGCATCTTCAGGAGTTTTTTTAAGCCATAATCCAAGAATTTCATCGATTAAAAACATACTTGGGATAGCAAAAATAGCCAAAAGAAAAAAGCTAAATTTTGATGCCTTCATTGCCAGTTGAAACATTTCTTTTCTATTTCCTTGACCCTCACTTTTCATAATCTGAGGATTAATTGATTTTAAAAGATTTGTGGAGAAAAATGTCATTTGATTTGACACCTGGCTTGCTACTGCAAAAGAAGAATTGACGACGACACCAAAAAAACTATTTAACAATATTGCCATTCCTTGGGTTTTGGCAAGACCAGTTACAGCTCCAACTAAGTTCCAAACTGAAAATCCGGTTAATTCTTTAATTGTGTGTTTATCTATTTTTAAGTTCTTCGAGAACCGACATTCATCATAGGTACTCATGCACTTAAAAGCATAACAGATAAATACAACACCATTAATTACTAAATATGACCATCCAAAATAAATTAACTTATCAAAGGTAATAATCGAAATAAATAAGGCTGAAACTAACTTGAGTAAAACTTCAAAAATCTGAATTAGCGCAATTACACCCAAGTCCTCATGCGCGTTAATTGAACCAATAAATGGTAGAGAGATGATTGAAATGAAAATTGCTAAAGAAACTAAATGAAATATATATTTTGACTCATCAAGACGATTTACAGGGATTTTAAGTATAGATTCAAAAAAAAATATCCCACTAAATTCAAGAATCATATAAATTAGTAATGCAAGAACCAAATGGATAAAAAGGCTGTTTAGAAATACTAACCTTTGCTTAATTAAGTCTTTCTTGCCTTGATAAAAAGATAAAAATCGTTGTGTGGATATTGCCATAGAACCTTTCAAGAAGGAAAGCATAGCAACCAAGCCAATAATCAGATTAAATATTCCAAAGTCTACATCACCGAGCTCTTCAAGAATAATCCTTGTTGTGAAAAAAGATATACCTATGGTTATGAACATTCTCATGTACATAACCATAGTATTTTGAACAATCTTTTTGATGTTCATTTCTTACGACTTAAAAATTTTCAATCCCTTTTTCTTTTTATTTTCACCATACACATACCCATATCCATAGCCGTACCCGTAGCCATACCCGTAGCCATAATCGGAGGAGTTTTTGTAGTTTACAGCATTGAATATAATTTGAAGGGATTTGAATACCTTTCTATTGTTCAAGTCTTTTAAACTTTTCAGGTATTCTTTCGGTGTTCTTTCATGCCGAACCAGATAAAATGTTGTATCCGCTAATTTTGCCAATAAAGTAGCATCTGTCACCAATCCCAGAGGTGGGGTATCTAATAAGACATAATCATACTTCTTTGTCAGATTTTCAATTAATTTGTCTAATCTCCCGTTAGCAATCAATTCTGCTGGGTTTGGGGGTATTGGGCCCGCAGGAATAATATCCACAAAGGGCATAGCTGTTTTTTGAATAATTTCACTAACGCCCACTTTACCAATCAGATAGGTTGAAATCCCTCGTGAGTTACTTACGTTAGCGTATTCATGAATTTTTGGCTTTCTAAGGTCTAACCCAAGAATAATCACATTTTTTTCCAATAGACCTAAAGAGGCGGCAATATTTGTCGTCACAAAACTTTTACCTTCCCCTCCCGTCGAGGATGTAAACAGCAAAACTTTTCCTGATTCAGAATTTTCATTCGTGAATAAATATTGCAAATTTGATCGGATCATCCTAATCTGCTCACTAAGGAAAGATCTTGATTTTGAGGCAATTATTTCACCATCTTCCTTTTCCTTTTTAGCTATCTCTCCAAATACACGCAATCCGGTCGCATCCTCAATTTCCTTTTTTGATTGCACAGTGTAAATTAATGCCTCTTTTACTGTAATGATACCTATGGGTAACAATATTGAGACTAATAGCGCCCCCAACCAAACTACTTTTCGATTTGGTTTTATAGGCAAGCTTGTTGAAAACGGTTGATCCACTACCCGGCTATCTGTAACGGTACTGGCGTAAGCAAGGGCGGTCTCTTCCCGCTTTTGGAGCAAGAGCAAGTAGAGATTCTCTTTGATGCCTGCCTGGCGTTTGATCTCCACATACTCTCGCTCCTTCCGGGGAATCATTGAAATGGCACCCTCAAGCCGGTTGTTGAGGCCCTGCAAGGAGCGCTTGGTGATGACTAAGCTATTCTTTTGGTTGTTCACGTTGTCGCGGATGGCCTGCCGGATATTCGATGCTTGTTTATTGATGGTTTCCAAGAACGGGTTACCCGGCTGGGTGGTTCGGGCTGTTTTTTCGTATTGCATCTCCAGCTCACTGAGTTGGTTGAGGTACTGGGTCAGGACGGGGTCGCTCACCATCAGCGAAGCCGGGGCAACCGATATCGTATTGGTGGTTTGCAAATATCGCTCCACGCCGTCGAGGACCTTGAGCTGGATGTCCACCTCGTTGAGCTTGCTGTCGTTCTCTTTGGCTTTCTCCAAGAACAAGCTGGCCTCGGTACTGAGGTCGGTAATGCCCCGAGACGTCCGGTACGACTCCACATCTTTTTCCACCGAGCCCAGTTCGTTCGTGACTAAACGTAAACGATCTTCGATGAAATTGAGGGTATTGGTGGCCTCTTGGTTTTTATCGGAGAGTGTCGTGAACGTGTATTCTTCTAAAATTTTCGCCAAAATCGCCTCCCCTTTTTTGGGTATCGAGTGTTCTAAAGATAAAGTGAGTACAGATGATTTGGGGTTCATTAATTCAACCAATAGTCCTTTGATTAAACCCGTGATTACAGATTCTTTATCAGAGAATTCAACTTTTGTTTTCATTTCTCTTTTCTCGGGATGACGATTCTTTAGCACTCGAATTCTACCTTGAGCACAATCAATTCCCGTACTGTACACAAATTTACCTAGCAAGTCGTTACCACTTGTGTACAAATTGAAATGCTGCTCGTCTATTGGTTCTACATACAAAGGTTCCTCATAGGCAAGTGGTTTCAATTTTTCTGGAATTACACGAATCGGAGAAGAATTATAAACCTCAGTTTCTTTAACCTTCCCATCCTGTTTGTAGGTGACTGTCAGGTTCAAAGCATCTACCACCTTCGTCATAATTCCTCGCGATTTGAGCACTTCAATTTCATTTTCTACCACTTTTGAGACGCCTCCCAAGTTCAGTTCTTTCAAAATTTCATTTCCAGAACTCATTCCCCTTTTCTCATCCTTGATTAATAAAGTAGCAGAGACTTTATAAATTGGTGTTGAGTACCTCAAATAGAAAAAAGCAGCCAACAAGCAGACTACTACACTAATCACGAACCACCAACCATACCGGACATACTTAAATAGTGTTGACCGTAAATCAATGGCTGGCTTCTCTTCCTGAAAAAATTGATTGTCTTGGGATAACATGTTACCTTAAAATATTGGTTATGAGCGCAATGATGGAAACGGCACTGGATGCCAAAGAAATATAAAGGGGAGCTAACTGTACCTTCTGGTCTGTAAATGTAGCTTTAGCTTGAACAGGCTCGATATAAATCATGTCACCATCCTTTAAGAAATAGTTTGGATGAGTAAAAATATCCCTCGTTCTTAGATCTAAACGAGTGATCTCTCGCTTACCGTAATAATCACGAATTATCATGATGTTTTGACGATTTCCAAATACTGTAAGATCTCCAGCCATTGCCAAACCCATCGGCAAAGTTGTTTTATCGTCTAGGAGATTGAATACTCCTGGTCGATTAACCTCACCCAAAATAGCAAAGCGATGGTTCAAAAAACGAACAGAAACCGATGGTTCTTTGAGAATCTTGTCCACCTCTTGCTTGATAATTAGCCCAGCAGTTTCCAATTTCATATCTCCTACCTTGACCCTACCAATCAACGGTACTTCGACGAATCCGTTGGGATCCACTAAAAAGCCCAACGGCTGACCAGCCCCTGCTGCTCCGACTGGTAAACCCGGAAAGATGGATGTTGGAATCCGGTTGGTGTTGTTGAAATTGATGATTTCGTTGGACTCTTGGTTCAGCGAGCTGATGGCGATGGCCAGGATATCCCCAGGCCGGATGACCGAGATGTCGGGAACATGGTTGGGCAGTGTGCTGTAGACCGTAGAATCGGCGCTATTGAAATACGTAATGACGGGCGTTTTGACACACGACGTCAGCGTGCTCGCCACGAATCCCATCGCGACCAGCCAAAAAGTAAAAATACGCATGTTTATAGGGGGATGTTTGGTTTAGAATACAGGGAGGGGTGGGAATTATGAATTATGAATGATGAATGATGAATGATGGATTGAATCTATGTCTTTTTGAAAGCCGATCAATAACTTGGGCGACCACGCCGAAAATGGCTCGGTACTATTGGCCCCATCGGGGTTTCCTCGCTTCGCTCGGAATGACGGTATACTCTCTCAAAAAGAGCGAAGGATGGTAGTCATTCCGACTGAAAGGAGGAATCTTTTTCTAATCGGGTC